>Ga0194123_10002448_pt1 | contig 24249 bp, 29 predicted proteins | sample TA2MahsurfametaG_5_FD_155479 | JGI IMG/M metagenome (GOLD analysis project Ga0194123, IMG submission 155479) | Freshwater microbial communities from Lake Tanganyika, Tanzania - TA2015023 Mahale A surface | ecosystem: Environmental > Aquatic > Freshwater > Lake | place: Tanzania: Lake Tanganyika... | reverse complement strand
TACTGCAATCTCTTTTGAGGGAAGCATATTAATTGTTTGATTTTTACGAACTAAACCTGAGTAAATATTTCCAAAATATAACCTTTTATTTTTTTTATTTTTTTTTACTAACTGAACAGGTAAATAAAAACTGTTATTGTTTCTTTCTTTTTTTTTTAAAATATTTAATTTTTTTATATAATTCAAAACACTCAATCCTTTGTACCATTTTAGTTTTTTACTCTTTAAAAAAATATTTTCTCCTTGAAATGCAGAGATAGGAAAGCATTTTTGTGTCTGAAATTGAAGTTTTTGGGTAAATAAAAGAATTTTCTTTTCTACTTGTTGAAATGGTAATTTGTCATATCTTACTAAATCCATCTTATTGACTGCGATAATTAAATGTTTAATACCAATAAGACTTAGTATTCTTATATGTCTAAAAGTTTGTTGGGATATTCCCTTTTTTATATCAATTAAAACAATTGCTAAATTACAATTAGACGCTGCAGTAATAACATTTCTTGTATACTGTTCATGACCTGGCGAATCTGCAAGCACATATCTAGTATTCCCAATATTTAAATACCGATATGCCACATCAATGGTTATACCTTGTTCACGTTCAGACTCTAATCCATCTACCAATAAAGCATAATCTATTTCTTTTCCTTGAGTGCCGAATTTTTTAGATAAATCTTTTAAAGTCTCTTTCTGATCTAAAAGTATATTGTCAGTATCTTTTAATAATCTTCCAATAAAAGTTGATTTTCCATCATCAACATTACCACAGGTTAAAATTTTTACTAAATTAACAATTTTTTTCAAAAATAACCCTCTCTTTTCTTTTTTTCCATGCTACTTAAATTTTCCTTATCAATTAAACGTCCAAATCTTTCTGAAGTTTTAGTCCTTAATGTCTCTAAAATGATATCATTTATATTTCTTGCTTCGCTTATAATACCAGAAGTAAGAGGATAACAACCAAGTGTTCTAAATCTTACTCTTAAATTTTGTATTTTTTCTTTTTTTTTTACTTTTAATCTTTCGTCGTTTTGCATAATAAACAAATCATCTCTTTTAATTACCGGCCTTTTCTTTGCAAAATAAAGATCCACAACTTCTATATTTTCCTGCTTAATATATTGCCAAATATCTAGTTCGGTCCAATTAGAAATTGGAAAAACTCGAATGGTTTGCTCTTGTTTTTTATACAAATTATATAAGCTCCATATTTCGGGTCTTTGATTTTTTGGATTCCATATATGTCCCTGTTCTCTTAAAGAAATAATTCTTTCTTTAGCTCTGCTTGTTTCTTCATCTCTTCGTGCCCCACCGAATGAAAGGTCAAAACTGTATTTATCTAAAGCTTTCTTGAGAGCCTGCGTCTTCATTATTTCTGTATAATATGCGCCGTGATCAAAAGGATTTAATTTTTTTTGAATACCAAAAGAATTGGTGTAACAAATTATATTTAATTTATACTTTTTCTTAATCTTCTCTCTAAATAATATCATTTCTTTAAATTTCCATTTTGTATCAATATGTAAAAGAGGGAATGGGATCTTTAGAGGATAAAATGCTTTCCTTGCCAAGTGTAACATTACACTTGAGTCTTTTCCTATAGAATAAAGCATCACTGGGTTTTTTGCTTTAATATAAGAGTCTCGAATAATACTAATTGCCTCTTGTTCTAAATAAAAAAGTAAATTTTTTTTCATTTTTCTAAATAAACTTATAGAATTGAGTTATCAAGACTGATAAATAATCAATACATTCTCATAAACAAAATGGAAAACATAAAAACAATTCCTAACGAAATATCTGTCTTTCCTTTAGCTAATGCGATTTTTTTCCCAAATACAGTTTTACCTCTAAACATTTTTGAGCCAAGGTATAAAAAAATGACTGAAGATGCACTGTCAAATAATAAACTCATTGGAATGATCCAAACTAAAAATTATAAAAATACTCTTAAACCTGAAGTATACAAAGTTGGATGCCTTGGTAAGATTGAAACTCACTCAAAAACTGTAGATGGAAGATATTTGATAAATTTAACTGGATTAATTCGCTTCAAAATACTTGATGAATTAGAAACTGACCTTCCATACAGAAAATTTAAAGTTTCCTATGAGGATTATTTAGAAGATTTAGAGAAAATTAAATTTTCAGATAAAATAAATGTTATTGATTTAATAGATAAAACCAGAAAATTTTTTAATATCCATCAACTCTCAACTGATTGGAAAGTTGTAGAAAAAGTTGAGCCTGATCAATTAGTTAACTCGTTATCTATGATATGCCCTTTTTCAGTAAGTGAAAAACAAACGCTATTAGAAGCAAAAAATTTAATTGAAAGAACTAATTTGATCAGCCAGATAATTAATTTTTACATATTAGGAAACAATCATCAACAGGATAGAAAAGTACATTAATGGAATTTAATATCAAATTGTTAGAAACTCTTATTTGCCCAATAGGTAAAGATAAATTTACTTATGACAAGGAAACACAAGAATTAACGTCAAAAAAATCTAAGCTTGCTTATAAGATAAAAAATGGTGTTCCTATATTAATCCCAGAGCAAGCAAGAACAATAGCTTAAGAACTTTTATTCATAGAGTCAAAGAACGATGGATTGTTTTTTGTCTCTTTTAATTTTGAAATTAAAAACTCTATAGCCTCCATGCTGCCCATTGGGGCAATAAGTCTTCTTAAGACGTTCATTTTTTGAAGTTCATCTTTTTTAAATAATAACTCCTCTTTTCTTGTTCCTGACTTAGTAATATCAATCGCTGGGAATATTCTTTTATCAGAAACCTTTCTATCAAGAATAACTTCGGAGTTACCTGTTCCCTTAAATTCCTCAAAAATAACTTCATCCATCCTCGAACCAGTTTCAATTAAGGCGGTTGAAATAATTGTTAAGGAACCGCCCTCTTCAATATTTCTGGCTGCGCCAAAGAAACGTTTAGGTCTCTGAAGAGCGTTCGCATCAACTCCTCCCGTCAAAACTTTTCCTGAACTTGGAACAACTGCATTATAAGCTCTTCCAAGTCTAGTGATCGAGTCTAATAAAATTACTACATCTTTTTTGTGTTCTGCAAGACGTTTTGCTTTTTCAATCACCATTTCTGCGACCTGCACATGTCTGATTGCTGGTTCATCAAAAGTTGAACTTATAACTTCTCCCTTAACTGACCTCTGCATGTCAGTAACCTCTTCTGGCCTCTCATCTATAAGCAAAACAATTAGAAAAACCTCAGGATGGTTTGCAGTTATTGAATGTGCAATATTTTGAAGAATGATGGTTTTACCAGCTCTAGGAGGAGAGACAATCAGAGCACGCTGACCTTTTCCAATTGGTGCGACTAAGTCAATCACTCTTGATGTTAAATCCGGACTCTTTTCAACCTTATTACTCTCTACTTCTAATTTAATTTTTTCATCAGGATAAAGTGGGGTTAAGTTATCAAAGTTAATTTTGTATTTAATTTTCTCAGGATCTTCAAAATTTATTTTATTTACTTTTAGAAGTGCAAAATATCTCTCTTGGTCTTTTGGTGCTCTAATTTCTCCTTCAACCGTGTCTCCTTTTCTTAATCCAAAACGTTTAATTTGACTTGGACTCAAGTAAATATCATCTGGTCCAGGTAAATAATTTGACTCTGTTGCTCTTAAAAAACCAAATCCATCTTGTAGAGTTTCAAGTACACCTGATCCTGTAATTTGTTCATTATTTTCAGCAAGTTTTTTTAAAATTGCAAAAAGTATTTCCTGTTTTCTAAGTGTACTAGGATTTTCAATCCCAAGCTTTTCAGCTTGAGAAATAAGATCTGCTGGTGATTTATTTTTAAGTTCTTGAAGGTTCATCTCGGTATGGAAAATTTACAGGAATTATTAAAAGAGTACTTTGAATATAATACTTAATGCAATACTTCAAGCAGGTTTAAAGACTACTAAAATCGTTATTAAAATTAACAAAACTGTTGGTATTTCGTTAACTATTCTATAAAAATTTCCTTTTTTTTTATTTTTTCCTAATCTTAAATTTTTAAAAGTTCTCACTAAAAAACCATGAAAAGTAGATAAGAAAAGAACAAAAATTATTTTTGTATAAACCCAAAAAATTAATAAGCTTTCAAATCCATTCATCCAGATCATAGCAATTCCTGAAACCCAAGTTACGATCATTGAAGGGTTCATTATTATTTTTAAAAGCTTCCCCTCCATCACAAGAAAAGTCTTTTCTAAATAATAACTGTCATTTTCCACATGATAGACAAAAAGTCTTGGAAGATAAAACAAACCAACCATCCAAGATATGACTGCAAGAATATGAATAACTTTTATTGATAAATACAAATCTAGGTTCATGACTTACAAAAACATTGCTCAAAAGAATTATTACAAAAAGGTGGTTTTAAACCTTTTTCTCCATAACTTTTTTTATTTAGAACTAAATTTGTAAGACATTTAATAAAATCTTTATTAACACCAAGGGCCGGAACTCTCTTAAAAAATAAAGCGCCGCTTTTTTTTGCTAAATGTTTATATTCAATATCAAGTTCTACAAGAGTTTCTGAATGCTCTGACACAAAAGCTATAGGGCATAAAACAATACCAAATTTCTGACTTGAATATTTAATTATTTCATCATCAGTTGATGGTCCTATCCACTTGAGAGGGCCAACTCTGCTTTGATAGCAAATATTAAAATTTATGTTTTTTAAATTTAATTTTTTTATAATTTTTTCTACTGTTTTTTCAACTTGCCATTGATATGGGTCACCAGAATCAATAATTTTTTTCGGCAGTCCATGTGCAGAAAATAAAAGTATTGTTTTAGAAAGAGATTTACGATTTAAAAATTTTTTAATGGCTTTTGTATGAGCATTAATAAAATTTTCATCATTTGGGTAACAACAGATTGTTTTAGTTTTTAAATTATTTTTATTTACCTTTTTCCATTCATTGATAGAAGAGCCAGATGTTGTTGTTGAAAACTGAGGGTAAAGAGGAAGTAAGATAACTTCTTTTGGATTATAATGTAATACATCTCGATACACGTCACTCGCTCTTGGGTTCCAATATCGCATGATAATAAAACATTTATAATCGCCCTTTTTTCTTAGATTTTTTTCCAAGTATTTTTTTTGAAATTCAGTTAGTTTTAAAATTGGAGATCCGCCACCAATCAACTTATAGATACCTCTCGCTTTTTTCTCTCTTAAGGACGAGATTAATTTCGCGATAAAAAACCTAAAAGGCTGAATAATGTTTATAATTGCAGGATCATTAAATAAGTTGAATAAAAATGGCTTTACAGAACTCTGTTTATCAGGTCCACCTAAATTCATTAGTATGACTGCTCTTTTCATAATCTATTTTTTTTTACAATCTCAACCATGAGTTTTATATTTTCAATCTTTGCGCCAGGTGTAATTCCATGGCCTAAATTAAATATATATGGATATTCCTTAAATATACTTAAATATTTGTAAGTGATTTTTTTTACATCCTTTTTTTCTTTACACAACACGTTTGGGTTAATCCCGCCTTGAATTGGTGTTCCATTAAAATTACTAATTGCCCATGAAGGATTAACAAACTGATCGATCGAAATACAGTCTGGTTTTACAAAATTTACAAAATCTTTGTATTTTTTTCCAATTCCTCTTGGAAAACATATTATTGGAACATTTGGGAATTTTCTTTTTACAACTTTTAATATTTGTTTAGTTGGAGAAAAACAAAATTTATGTAATTGATTTTCTTTAATTAAGCCTGCCCAACTATCAAAAATTTGGATAACGTCAGCTCCATTTTCAATTTGTTTTTCTATATGAAGGATCACAAAGTTCGTAAGAAAATTTACAAGTTGAATGGTAGAATTAACGTTTTTTATTTTAAAATTATATTTTGGTGATGTTCTTTTTAGCATATAGACAGCCAAGGTCCAAGGAGCCCCCGCGAAACCAATTAATGCTTTTCTTTTAATTTTTTTTTTAACATTTCTAATCTGTTTATATACCTGAGAAACTTTACTCAAAAACTTACTATATTCATTAGCTTTGATCAGGTTTTTTTTTTGAAGTGGCTCTAAAATTGGGCCCACATTTTCAACATAGTATACTCTTTGACCTAATGAGTTTGGGACAATTAAAATATCAGAAAATATTATTGCAGCATCTAAATCAAATCTTCTTATTGGTTGTAGAGTAATTTCAGTTGAATATTTTGGATCTAAGCACAAATCCAAGAAGGTTCTTTTTCGTAATTTCACTTCTCTAAACTCAGGTAAATATCTTCCTGCTTGTCTCATAAACCATATGGGAAATAATTTTGTTTTAAAGTTTAAAGTTTGAGCAAGTCTAAACATAAAATAATTTATTAAAGATTATTGTTGTTTATGGCGTTGTTTATATTGTTTAAAGAAATATTAGCTTTTTATAAACAAACTTATTAACTTTTGTACTTATTATAATATTAATAGGATGAAGAAAAAAAAAGTTATAAACAATATTATATTTCATATACTGTAGATAACGTAAATTTAACAAGATGTTATTAATTTTGAATGAAAGTTTAATAACTTTTTATTTATTTTAATATTTAGACCTGTGTTGTTAATTTCCAGTTTTTATAAAAATACTTATGAACAATAAATTTGATCTTTATTTGGTATCAGATTCGACGGGTGAAACCCTAGATAGAATAGCCGTGGCTATAAAGGCTCAATTTGAAAATGTAAATTTATCTATTCACCACTTTTCATTTGTAAGAACAAAAGACCAAATAGATACACTTATAAAAAGGTGTAAAAAAGATAAAAACCCGGTTATTTTGTACACTCTAGTTGAGCAAGAAGTTGTAAATTGTCTTAAAAATATCGCTCTAATGGAAAAAATTATTTGTTTAGGGGTTCTTGATCATTTGGTTTTAAAATTTGAAAGTATCTTTGAAAAGAGGGCAAATCACGTTCCCAGCGGACAACACGTGCTCAACAAGGAATATTATGAAAAAATCTCTGCTATGCATTTCACAATTGAACATGATGATGGTCAAAAGCTAGAAACTATAAACCAGGCTGATATAATAATTTTAGGGGTAAGCAGAACCAGCAAAACTCCTACAAGTATGTACTTAGCAAACAGAGGTTATAAAGTTGCTAATATTCCATTAACTGGAATAGAGAATATAGAAAAGTACTCAATTGATTTTAAAAAAAAAACTGTCGTTGGCTTTATTATTGATGCCCGAAGATTAGAAGATGTCCGAAGAACAAGGTTAAACTTGATCACTGAGCACAGACATACAAATTACATAAACATTGAGAGCATTCAAAAAGAAATGGAAGATTCAAAAAGGCTTTTTAATTCAAAAAATATACCAGTAATTGATGTCACGAGACGTTCAGTTGAGGAAACATCTGCTTCAATTATTAAAATTCACGAAATTAAGCACAATTTATGAGAAATCTAATTCTTGCCTCCTCAAGCGGAATTAGGAAAACAATACTCGAAAAATATAATTTTGATATCTTAGTACACCCCCCAAACATTGATGAAGATGAAATAAAAAATTCATTATTACAAGAAAATGCATCGCCTAAAGAGGTATCGGAGACGCTTGCGAGACTGAAAGCAGTAAAAATTAGCGGAAAATACAGAGATCAAATTGTTCTTGGCGCAGATCAAGTTTTAAGTTTTGAAGGTAAAATTTTTAATAAACCTAAAAATAAAAAAATAGCAAAATTTATTCTCCAACAGCTTAACAATAGTGAACACGAGCTTATCAGTTCAATATGTCTTGCTAAAAATGGTTCATCTATTTGGAGTTACACTGAAAGTTCTTTTTTAAGAATGAAAAATTTCAATGATTTATTTTTAGATGAGTATTTAAATAATATCTCTGAAGATATTTTAAAACAATATGGAGTTTATCAAATTGAAGGGGATGGTAAAAAACTTTTTTCAGAAATAAAAGGTAATAATTTCTCTATAATGGGAATGCCAGTAGATGCTTTAATTAACTTTTTTAAAATGAATGAAAAGGAACAAAAATAAATTTTTAGTCATAGGAGATCCAATAAAGCATTCCTTATCACCAGTGCTTCATAATTATTGGCTTTCAAAGTACAAATTAAATTCAGAATACAGAAAAAAAAATGCAAAAAAAAAAAATTTACACAAAATCATTAAAGATATAAAAAAAGGTAATTATCGTGGCGTAAATGTAACTTCACCTCTTAAATCAAGTATAATTTCACATGTAGATATTATTACCCGTTTAGTAAAAAAAACAAATTCCCTAAACACTATTTCTGTAAAAAATGGAAAGCTATATGGGTACAATACAGATATTTTTGGTTTTTATTATGGGATATTAAGAAAGATAAAAAGAAAATGTAAAAAAATTTTAATTATTGGTGCCGGTGGTGTCACATCTTCAGTAATAGTTGCTCTTAAAAAAAAATGGAGACTAAAGACAATTTACATCGCGAACAGAAATTTAAAAAGATCGTTTAAACTTAAGCGTAGATTTGGAAAAATTGTTGAGATTGTGAGGTTTGAAAAGCTTAGAGTATTTAAAGACAATATCGATTTAGTTATTAACGCCTCAAGCATAGGTCTAAGATCAAGAGATAAAATTAAAATAAATTTTTCCCATTTCAAAAAGAAAATATTTATCGATTTAATCTACAATCCTGAGCTAACACTATTTTTAAAGTCAGCAAAAAAATTTGGTAATCATATTTACTCAGGTCTTCCCATGTTTATTTATCAGGCACAAAAGTCATTTAAGATATGGACCAATATCTTACCCGAGGTAAATCTATCGATTTATAAATTACTCAGAAAATATTTATGATAACTGTTGGGATTGTTGGAGAAATAGCATCTGGCAAAACTTTCGTCAGTAAAATATTTAAAAATTGTGGTTATAATGTTTTCGACGCAGATAGAGTTGTCCATAACATCTATAAAAAAAATAAAGTTATAAATAAAAAGATATGCAAAATTTTTAACTTAAATACTTCAAGAGTAGATCTTAAACATCTTGCCAATATAATTATAAAAAAACCAGCAAAACTCGCTCGACTTAATAAAATTATTCATCCAGAGGTAAAAAAAAATTTATTAATTTTTTTAAAAAAAAATAGAAAAGAAAAATTAATCATTCTTGATATTCCTTTGCTTTTAGAAACTAATTTTAAATATTTTGCAGATATAGTAGTTTTTGTTGATACAAAAAACAAAATATTATCTAAATTTAGAAAGAAAAGAAAAATAAATATAAAATTAATTAATGCTTTAAAAAAATATCATTTTAGTAAAAAAAGAAAAAAAGTTTTAGCAGATTTTGTAATAAAAAATACAAATCTAACCCTATTAAAATCTCAAACAAAGTCTATACTTAACAAAATTATATTACATGACTAAAGAAGTTGTACTGGATACAGAAACCACTGGTTTATCAATTGAGAAAGATAGAATTGTCGAGATTGCCTGCATTGAACTTGATAATCATTTACCAACAGAAAATTTATTCCATACTTTCTTGAACCCAGAAGGTGTAAAAGTTTCTGACGACGCTTATGAGATACACGGTTATTCAAACGAATTTTTGAAAGATAAAGCAAGGTTCAAAGATATTGTGAAAGATTTTCTAAAATTTATCGAAGGAAAAAAAATTATAATTCACAACGCAGATTTTGATTTAAACTTCTTAAATAAAGAACTTCGAAGCCTAAATCTAGAAATAATAAACAAAGAAAAAATTATTGATAGTTTAGTTCTAGCAAGAGAAAAGTTTCCCGGCGCAACAGCAAAGAATCTTACTTCTTTATGTAAAAAATTCAAGATTGATACCTCATCTAGAGAAAAACACTCTGCTTTATTAGACTGTAAACTTTTATCTAAAGTGTACGTTGAGTTAATAGATGATAAAGAATTTAAGTTTTCATACAATGAGCCTAAAGACGATATAAATTACTCTAAAAAAAATTTTTTAGGTAAAGTTATACAGCCGTCCTTAGACGAGATTGAAAATTATAAGAAATTTGTTAAAAAGAATTTAGTAAATTAAGTTAGTTTGAAAGACTAGTTTTTTTTTGATTTTCATACATCTCAATAAAGTTAATTTTCTTTTTAAATTTAAATTCTTTAAAACCTGATTGTTGAAATATATTGCTTAGAATATTAGTAATTTTTTCTGAGAAAAGATTTGGTATATCAGCAAGTATAATTTTCTTTACTTCATCTTGAGTTATTGTCTGATCTAATATTTTAAATACTATAGCAATGCATATTTCTGCATGAATCTTATTCTGAATATTTTGTGGAGCCTGAAAGAATATTCTTAAGTTTAATTCGTTTAGATGGTTTGAAAGAAGATTATTTTTAATGTCAATTTTAGTTTCATATTTTTCAAGTTCTGCAATTGAACCGATGTAAGCATCCGCTGTTGGAATTTCAAAGGAAATGTCCTTTATAAAATCAAGAATAATCTGGTATTTTTCATTCATTCAATTGACAATTTAGCCAGTTGTAGTCAACGGGTTTTAATGTTTTTTACATATTTTAATATAACTATGTTATCCCTATATTAATTATTTTAGAATTACAAAAATGAACGAAAATTTCGGATTTATAGACATTATACTTCTTGCATTCATCGCTGGTTTAATAATTTTAAGACTTAGAAACTCGTTAGGCAAAGGTGCAGAGGATAGTATTCTTCGAGCAAAAAATTTACAGTCTGTAAATATAGATTTATCAGAAAAAAAAGATAAAGACATTGCGTCTTCTACTGAGGCCAAGCAGTTCAATGAGACAACCTTTTTAAAAGGTGCCCAAGCAGCATATGAAATGATAGTAAATGCGTTTGCAAATGGAGACAAAAAAATCCTCAAAGATTTAACTGATCCTGAAATATATAAAAATTTTATTTCAGTCATTGATGAAAGACAATCCAAAAAAATAAAAAATGAATTTACTTTTATAGGTATTAAAAAAGCAAAAATTGAGGAAGTTAAAAATCAAGACACTTTGTATAGTGTAAAGGTAAGATTTATAAGTGAAATTATATCATCCATTAAAGACGGTAGTGGAAAAATTATCGCTGGAAACAATAATGAAATTCAAACAGTGAATGATGTTTGGGTATTTAGAAAAGACTTAAATTCAGAGGATCCAATTTGGTATTTAACAGAAATTTCTCAAACTTTGGATGATACAGACCCAAAAAAATAAAAAAAAAAATTTAATTACTAAAGAAGATATTAGCTATTGGGAAAGCTTTAAAAAGCAAGAGAGTGTTTCTTTTGAAGATAAGGATTTAAATATTCATCGGTCTTTTAAAAAATTGAAGTTTGACTTTAAATATGATTTTCATGGACATACACTGCAACAAGCCTTTGATAAAGTTGATGATATTTTCGATTTATGTAAAAAAAAAAATTTTACTAGTATTTTGTTAGTTACAGGAAAAGGTTTAAGATCGAAGAATTTTGAAAATCCCTATAAATCTGAAGATTTAAGTTTATTAAGATATGCTATACCACATTATATAAAAAAAAATTATCCAAACAGAATTATTTCTATTTCAGCAGCAAGCATCGAAAATGGCGGAGAAGGTGCTTATGAATTAAAACTAAAGAAATTATAAAATGAATTTAGAAAGATCTTTATCTCCCTTAATATCTCCAAGATTCTTTTGAACGTAGGCTTTATTAATTAGCACAACTTCACCACTTCGATCAGGTGCATTAAAACTTATATCATCTAAAATTCTTTCTATTATTGTGTGAAGTCTTCTAGCTCCTATATTCTCTATAGTGGAATTTACATATGTTGCAATTTCTGCAATTTCGTCAACACCGTCATCTAAAAACTTTAAACTAACATCCTCAGTCTTCATGAGAGCTTCGTATTGTTTAATTAAACTATTATCTGGCTCTTTTAGTATTCTTATAAAATCCTCTTTAGTTAGTGGATTTAACTCCACTCTTATTGGTAATCTTCCTTGAAGCTCTGGTAGTAAGTCAGAGGGTTTTGCAAGTTGAAAAGCACCCGATGCGATAAATAGTATATGATCTGTTTTTACGGTTCCGTACTTGGTATTTACTGTTGTTCCTTCGATCAAAGGTAGCAAATCTCTTTGGACACCTTCTCTTGATACGTCAGCCCCTATCCTTTCACTTCTTGCTGAAATTTTATCTATTTCATCTAAAAAAACTATTCCGTTGTTTTCTGTTGCAAATTTTGCCTCTTTTAAAATTTGATCTTGATCTAAAAGTTTTTCTGACTCCTCATCTACTAAATAGTCATAGGACTCCTTAACACTTATTTTTCTTTTTTTCTTTTTTACACCTAATCCTTTACCAAAGATATCTCCAATACTAATCATCCCTATTGTTCCCGATGCTCCAGGAATTTCAAAAGAAGGAGATGTTGTATTTTCTTGAACAGAAATTTCTATGATATTTTCGTCAAGATCGCCTGCTCTTAACCTTTTTCTATAACTTTCTTTTGTTGCTGAACTTGCATTTTTCCCAACTAGAGCCTCTAATACTCTTTCTTCCGCAGCAAGTTGAGCTTTTGCTTTAACTTCTTTTCTTTTAAAATCTTTAACCATGGAGATAGCAATTTCCATTAAATCTCTGATGATTTGTTCAACATCTTTTCCAACATAGCCAACTTCAGTAAATTTTGTTGCTTCAACTTTAATAAACGGAGCTTGAGCAAGTTTTGATAGTCTTCTTGATATTTCAGTTTTTCCAACTCCTGTTGGTCCAACCATTAAAATATTTTTTGGAAGAACTTCATCTTTCATATTGTCCGTTAGCATTTGACGTCTCCATCTGTTTCGAAGTGCAATAGCAACAGCTCGTTTTGCTTTATTCTGGCCGACAACGTACCTGTCAAGTTCAGATACTATTTCTCTTGGTGAAAAACTTGTTATCTTTTCTTCTTCTTTTTTAATTCTAGAGTTTTTCAATTGTGACATTATTATTTGTAAATACACAGATTTCAGATGCAACTTTAAGCGATGCTAAAGCGATTTCTTCTGCTGTTTTGTTAGTATCCATTAAAACTTTTGCTGCAGCAAGAGCATAGTTTCCACCAGAACCTATAGCTATAACTCCATGTTCTGGTTCAAGCACATCTCCATTGCCACTTATCATAAAGCTTTTTTCTTTGTCTGCTACTGCCATTAACGCCTCTAAACGTCTTAAGTATTTGTCTGACCTCCAATCTTTCGCAAGTTCTACTGCTGCTCTTGTTAAGTTTCCAGCATGTTTCTCTAATTTTGCTTCTAATCTTTCAAATAAAGTAAATGCATCTGCAGTTGATCCTGCAAATCCAGCAATCACACTTCTATTCTCGATTTTTCTTACTTTTTTTGCAGTACTTTTTATAATAGTGTTTCCAAAGCTTACTTGGCCATCTCCAGCTACAACTACATCTTTATTTTTTCTAACAAGCACAATAGTTGTTCCATGCCATTTTAATTCTTCGTTCATAAAAGTAAAAAATCTTTGATGATAGAGATGGGCATTAATTAAAATTATTCAAGTTTTACTTGGAATTTATTGATAAACTAATGATTTGTTTATATATCAGTTAATCTCATGAGATCTGCAAGAGTTGTAAGAAAAACTAAAGAAACTTTAATTGAAATTAAAGTTAATTTAGATGGAAAAGGTAAATCTAACATAAAAACTGGAATAGGTTTTTTAGACCATATGTTTGAACTTTTTTCGAAGCACTCCCTAATAGATTTAAATTTAAATGCTAAAGGCGATCTTCATGTTGATGAGCATCATACAACTGAAGATACAGGCATTGTCTTGGGGCAGGCACTATCAAAGGCGCTTGGAAAAAAAATTGGTATAAAAAGATATGGAACAGCTTACGTTCCAATGGATGAAACTTTAACTAGAGTTTCCCTTGATATATCTAATAGACCATATCTTGTCTGGAAAGTTAATTTAAAGTTAGAAAAACTTGGTGAAATGGATACGGAATTATTTAAAGAATGGTTTCAAGCAGTTTCACAAAATGCTGGGATTTCTATGCACATTGAAAATTTATATGGGGATAATAGTCATCATATTGTTGAGTCATGTTTTAAAGCTTTTGCTCAAGCTCTGAGAACAGCTTTAGAAATTGACAAAAGAAATAAAAATCAACTACCCTCCTCGAAGGGTAAACTTTAAATAATGGACGTAGTTATAGTGGACTACGGAACAGGAAATTTAAGATCAGTTTATAAAGCTCTAGAAGCTGCTGGAGAAAATTTTAATGATCTTAAAATAAGCATTTCGGGTTTCCCAAACATTATTGCGAAAGCCGATAAAATAATATTGCCAGGTCAAGGCTCATACAAGCGATGTATGGATTCAATATTATTGGTAGATGGACTTTACGAAGAATTAAATAAATTTGTACAAATAAAAAAAAAACCCCTTTTTGGTATCTGTGTTGGAATGCAATTATTCTCAAAAGAAGGTTATGAAAAAAAAAAAACAAAAGGTTTTAATTGGGTTGAAGGAATAGTGGAAAAAATCAGACTTAAAGATAAAAATTTTAAATTACCGCACATGGGGTGGAATAATTTAAATATTATAAAAAAACATAAAATATTTGAAGGAATTGAGCAAAATTCACATTTTTATTTTGTTCATAGTTATAAATTTTCCATAAAAAATAAGGAAAAAATTTTAGGAACTACAAATTATGAAGATGATATAATTTCTTGTATTGGTGACGATAACATTTTTGGTACACAATTTCATCCAGAAAAGAGTCATAAAAATGGAATAAAATTATTATCTAATTTTTTAAAGTATTATTAATGTTAATTTTTCCAGCAATAGACATTTACGATGGATCATGTGTAAGATTATTAAGAGGTGAAATAAAAAAAAAAACTATTTTTAATGCAAGCCCCTTAAATCAAGCAGGGTTTTTTGAGAAATGTGGTTTTAAAAATTTACATGTTGTTGATTTAAACTTTGCAATTGAAGGTAAATCCAAAAATCAAAAAATAATTGAAACTATCAAAAAAAAAACAAAGTTATCTTTACAACTAGGTGGTGGGATCCGATCGTATAAGGATGCTAGTTATTGGTTAAATCTCGGTATAGATACAATTGTTATTGGGACAATGTTTTATGAAAAAAATAAGGATTTTGAAAAATGTGTTTCTTTACATTCAAAAAAGGTTTCTTTTGCCATGGATTTAAGATCGAATTTTCTTGCAATTAGAGGCTGGAAAAAACGAACTAAAATTTCTGCAGATCAATTAATTAGTCAAATAAATAAGTATAATCTTAAATCAATAATTTATACTGACATACAACGTGATGGAACAAACCAGGGACCAAATTTTAAAAATTTAAAAAAATATTCATCTCTAATTAAAGTTCCATTAATTGCGTCTGGAGGTATTGGAAGCATAGAAGATATATATTATTTAAAAAAAATTAAAAATTTAGGAGGCTTCATCGTTGGTAGATCTATTTATGATGGTTCTATAAATTTATCGGAATTAATTAAATTACAAAGAAATGCTTAAAAAAAGAATTATTCCATGTCTTGATGTAAAAGATGGAAGAGTTGTTAAAGGAATTAATTTTACAAATTTGAAAGATGCTGGTGATCCTGTTGAACAGGCAAAAATTTACAGCGATAGTGGAGCTGACGAAATATGTTTTTTAGATATAACAGCATCACATGAAAACAGATCAATTCTACTTGATAAAGTATCTCAGACTGCAAATTCTTGTTTAATTCCCTTAACTGTAGGTGGTGGTGTTAGAAGTTTAGAGGATATACAAAATCTTCTTCGAGCGGGAGCTGATAAAGTATCAATTAACACTGCAGCTGTTCTTAACCCAGATTTTGTAAGCCAAAGTTCTACAAAATTTGGATCTCAATGTATTGTTATTGCAATAGATGTAAAAAAAAAAAACAGTACCACCTGGGAGGTTTTCACTCATGGAGGTAGAAAACATACAGGTTTAGATGCAATCGTCTTTTCTAAAAAGGTTGAAAAATTAGGAGCAGGAGAGATTTTATTAACCTCAATGGATAGAGATGGAACTAAGACTGGCTATGATTTAGACCTAATTAAAAAGATTTCTAGCTCTGTTTCAATACCTGTTATAGCATCAGGAGGAGTTGGTAATTTAGAACATTTATATCAAGGATTTAGTATAGGTGGTGCCAGTGCAGTACTTGCTGCATCAATTTTCCATTATGGAAATTTTTCTATAATTGATGCAAAAAATTTTTTATTACAAAAAGGTATTTTAGTAAGGTTATAAATGAATTATAAAATTTTAAAAAAATTACTCTTCACAATAAAGAAAAATAAAAGCTTAAATCCAAAAATATCTTATACAGCAACATTATATAAATCAGGTATAGACGGATGTAAAAAAAAATTTTTGGAAGAAGTAAAAGAATTAATAAATTCCCTAAATAAAAGTAGCAAAAATATTATTCATGAGGCCTCTGATGTTCTTTATCATTATTTAGTTTTATTAGAATGCAGAAAAATTAATTTTCAAGATATACTTCAAGAATTAAATAAAAGAAGTAAAATTTCGGGCTTAGAAGAAAAATTAAAAAGAAAAAATGTACGATCAAAATAATATTTTTGCAAAAATCTTAAGAGGTGAAATTCCGTGTAAAAAGGTTTACGAGGATAAATTTGTTCTTGCGTTTTATGATATTAATCCTCAAGCAAAAATTCATGTTTTGGTAATTCCTAAAGGAGCCTATGTTGATATGAATGATTTTTCAGCTAATGCTAAAAGTGACGAAATTGAAGCTTTAATAAGGGCTTTAGGAAAAGTTGCAGATATTTTAGGAGTGTCAGCCTCAGGTTATAGATATTTAGGTAATAACGGCAGAGACGGTGGTCAAGAAGTATCTCATCTACATTTTCATATTTTTGGTGGAGAAAAATTAGGAAGGATGATTTTTTAACCTTGAATGGAAAATAACATAATTGATGATAAATTATCTGAAAAGTTTTTTTTAGACGGTTTAAATTCTCTTAGTAAATTTGATTATAAAGTTGCAAAAGAAAATTTTAAGATTTCAATAATAAATAACCCAAATCATATTAAGTCATTATACCATTTGGCGATAATAAATACTTATTACGATATCGATCAAAATCAAGCAATTGAACAACTAAAAAAAATTATTGAATTAGACAATACTAATATTGAGTCAGTATTTCTTTTAGCATGGAATTTTTTTTCTATGAATTTATCGGATCAAGGAATTGCATTTTTTAATAAAAAAAAAATACCCTATAAGCAATTAGAATTTGGCAGTGCTTATATTTTTTACTTAAAAGGGGAATTTGAAAGGTCAATTCAATTATTAGAAGAAATTAGAAATGAAGATAATTTAAAAAAGCAAATTTCTTACTTAGTTTATTATTTACTTGGAAATATTTATTATGAACAAGCTAGATTAATAGACAGTTTAGACTGTTTCAATAAAGCTTTAGAGATAAATCCGCAATTCTCTAAGGGTTATTTTTTAAGAGGTAAAATTTATAAACTTTTTGGGAACACGAAATTAGCTATTAGTGATCTTAATAAATCTTATGAAATAGACAAAAATAATTTTAACTCATTTATAGAAAGTTTATTAATTTTACCTCATATTTATGAGAATAATGACGAATTTAATAAATTTAGAAAAAAATATGACGAGGGTCTAGACTGCTTAAATAATATAGATAATTTGTCTCTTCACGAGGATCTTCCTGATAATCAAACATTTCTTTTATCATATGGAAATGTTTGCAATTTAGAACTCTTAAAAAAAAAAGAAAAAATTTTTAGAAAAATTTTTTCAAATCTTAATTATATTTCCTCAATAAAAGAGATATTCTCATCAAAAATAAGAATAGGTTTCATTTCCGAATTTTTAACTGATCATACTATAGGTAAACTTTTTCAGGGTTTAATAAAGAATTTAGATAAAAAAAAATTTGATGTATTTATTTTTCATTCCTCCTTAACAAAGGACGGTAATATTAAAAGAACGATTGATAGTTCAGCAATTAAATCGTTAAGACTTCCCAAAAACTTTAATGATAAAATTTTAGCGATAAGTAATGAAAAATTAGATATTATTTTTTATCCTGATATTGGTATGTCATCAGACTTATATTACTTAACCTTTTTAAGGTTAGCAAAGTATCAAATAAATTCTTGGGGACACCCCGAAACTTCTGGAAACTCTACCATTGATTACTTTATATCTTCTAAAGTTTGCGAAACACCTGAAGCTCAAAAGTTTTATAGTGAAAAGTTAATTAATTTTAATAATTTTACTACCTTTTATGAGGTACCAAATTTTCAAAAAAAAAATTTTAATCTTATTAGTTCTGAAAAAGATATCACTTATTTTTGCTCACAAAGTTTATTTAAAATATTACCTGATTTTGATTTAATCTTAAAAAAAATACTTGAAAAAGATAAAAGGGGACAACTAATTTTTATAAAAGATCAATGGAATGTATGGAATAAAATATTAATAGAAAGGTGGAAAAAATTTTTTAGCAAAGATTTAGATCGAATAAAATTTATAGATAGGTTGAGTGTTGATGATTTTATAAATTTATCAGGAAAGTCTAATGTTTTATTAGACCCAGTATATTTTGGTTCAGGAAACAGTTTTATTGAAACTTTTAGTTACGGAACGCCAATGGTAACTTTTCCAAATAGTTTTCTAAGAAGTCGTCTAGTCATGGGTTTATACAATCAAATGAAATTAAATAATCCCCCAATTGTTTATAGTAATGAGGACTATATTAATTTATCAATTGAACTCGCTAATAATTTAAAGAAAAATAGTGAAATTCGAGATCAAATAATTGAAAATTCGAAAAAATTTTTTTTTAACAATTATTTAGTTATTAATGAGTTCGAAAGTTTCTTTATTTCACTTATGAATAACAATGGAAAGAATTATAGATAGATTTTATCTCCATCTCTTATCTAGTAAAGATTTAATAAGATCTAATTGTAAGGAAAAAAAATTAGATATTTTGTTAGAAAAAAAACCAACAATAGATCTTTGTAAATTTTTTTATAAAGAAATTGGAAAAGATTTCTTTTGGAGAGATAGATTAAAATGGAACAATCTAGATTGGGCAGATTATATTCAAAAAGATTTTTTCAAATTATATGTCTTAAAATCGAACAATAAGCTCGCAGGGTATTATGAGTTACTTTACAATTCCTCAAACTGCTCAGTTGAGATTGCATATCTTGGAATATTGAAAGAGTTTTTTGGAAGAGGAATTGGTGGATATTTACTTACTAATGCAATTTCAAACTCTTTTAAGGAAAAAATTAATAAAGTTTGGGTACATACATGTACACTTGATCATCCGAATGCTTTAAAAAATTATCTAGCGAGAGGGATGACTATTTTTAAAACTGAAAAAATATTTTTTAATCCTGAAAGTTTATAATCTCTATTTTGGGATTTCAAATTTTTCATTAGAACTAATATTCACTTTGATATCCTTCATCATAAATTCAAGTGTTGATCTATCAAAATTTCTCATTTTCCAACCAAGAATTAACAAGCTTTTAGATCCAAAATAAATATCAATACTTTCAAAGGAATTGATGTCAAGAAAAGCAACAACAAAATCATTTGTGATGTCGTATTTTTCGGCCTTTGACAATCTCTCTATTAAATCATCTTTATCAAGCATTATCCCAAATGGAGTATCTTTGATGACGTAGTTATAATTTTTATTTTCGTCTTTATTAATTAAATACAAAAAATCATCTTTAATTATAATTTCTTTTCTTTCTTCATAGTATGTGCACCGCATCCTTTTTGGAAAAACCAAAATACAGTCTCCACTTTCTTGCTTATCGTTTGATAATTGGGTAAAATTGAACTGCAGAGAATTTATTTTTTTTAAATTTTCAATAATTTTTTTTTTTTCAGAGCTATTTGAATAAGTACAAAAAAATAAAAGTATTATTGTAACCGTATACGTAAGTTTTTTCATTTTTATTAATAAATTTCTCTTTTACCAATATGATTAGCCGGACTAATAATTTTTTCTTCTTCCATTTGATCAATAATTCTTGCAGCTCTGTTATAGCCAATACCTAATTTTCTTTGTAAAAAACTAGTAGATGCTTTTCTTTCTGCTTTAATGATTTCAACAGCCTTACTATATAACTCGTCTTTTCCATCTTGATTGAGGATTAATTCATCATTTTCTAATTCATCAATTTTTGTGATTTCTTCAATATATGTTGGATTTTCTTGTAATCTTAAATAAGTTGCAACTTTTTCTATTTCTTTTTCAGAAACATAAGGCCCGTGAATTCTTACTATTCTGCTTGCTGAAGACATAAAGAGCATATCGCCCTGACCAAGCAAAAGTTCAGCGCCCTGTTCTCCAAGTATAGTTCTACTGTCAATTTTAGAAGTTACCTGAAATGATATTCGTGTTGGAAAATTCGCCTTAATAGTTCCAGTAATAACGTCTACACTTGGTCTTTGAGTTGCCATTACTATATGAATACCAGCTGCTCTCGCCATTTGAGCGAGTCTTTGAATGTAATTTTCAATTTCTTTCCCTGCAATCATCATTAAGTCTGCCATTTCGTCGACGACGACTATTAGGTAAGGCATCTTTTTTGATGATTTATCATTAAAACCATAAATGTTTCTGACACCGAACTCCGTCATTTCACGGTATCGTTTCTCCATTTCACGTACTACCCACTTTAGAGCAACTGTTGCTTTTTTTGGTTCAGTGATAACAGGCACAAGCAAGTGAGGAACTCCTTGGTACATTGATAATTCAAGCATCTTTGGATCTATTAAAATTAGTTTACATTCAGCGGGTGTGTATCTAAAGAGTATTGATAGAATTAATGTATTTATACAAACAGATTTTCCTGATCCAGTTGTTCCAGCAATAAGAAGATGGGGCATTGAAGCTAAATCGCCAACAATTGGAAATCCAGAAATACTTTTACCTAGAGTTATTGGTATTTTAATTTCCTTATTATTAAATTCTTTACTTGAAATAATTTCTTTTAAAGCAACGCCCTCTCGTATTTTATTTGGGATTTCAATTCCAATAGTATTTTTTCCAATAACAGTTGCAACTCTAGTTGAAACTGAACTTGTATTCCTTGCAATATCCTCTGATAAATTTATTATTTTTGATGTTTTAATTCCTGCTGTTGGTTCAAATTCATAAAGTGTAACCACAGGTCCAGCACTTACTTTTTTTATTTCACCAGTTACTCCAAAATCCAGCAAAACATTTTCTAAAAATCTTGATTGTTTTTCTTGCATATCAAGATCCTCCTTTGTTTCTATTTTTATGGGATCGCTAAGTAGTTTAAGCTGGGGCAATTTAAAGTCTGTGAGATTTTTTAAATCTTTTTGTCCTAATGGTAGATCAGGTTGTAATGAAATTTTATCCTCGGTTTGACCTATTTCCTTCTCAGAAATTTCTATTTTATTAAGAGTGTTTTCCCCCTCAATTTTTTTACTTAAATCTTTTTTAATAAAATTAGAGAAAATAAAACTTAATAGATAATTAAAGAATGTAAAAAACTTAGATAAAAAGAATATCCATTCATTTCTCTTTAAATCCAAACTTAAATAAATAAGAAAAAAGGTAAGAGTTATAAATAGTAAAGAGATATATATGCTAAAAGCGTTTTCTTTAAGCGAAAATTTATTAGCTATTAAATTGCCAAAAAAACCACCAAGACCATGATCAGGTAGAAAAAAACTTTTTTCAGAGATTATTGAAAAAAAGACTCCCCCAAAAATTAAGTAAAGTATTAAGTAAATAGATTTTAATAAAAAATTTTTAATATTTTTTTTTATAAAAAAAAAAGAACCCCAGAAGCAAAGATTAAGAGGAATAAAAATTGAAATAATTCCAAATATTTGTAAAAAAAAATCTGAAGCATATTGGAAAGGTTTAAATATTTTTTCTAAAAAATTACTTTTAGAAAAAAAATTAAATTCTAAATCGTAAGCAGAGTAACTTACTATGGATCCAAAAAGAACAATTCCGGTTATTATAATCAGTAAAGAAGTTACTTGAAGTAATTTAATTTTTAAAAAATTGATGATTTTTTTAAACATTTCGAATCGTTAAAGTCTTTGTACCACTAATGGTAAATTGATAGAATTATAGCCTTCATGAATAAAATTTCTATTTTTGGCAGTGGTTTAATAGCTAAATTAACTGCTTATTCACTTGTAAATCTTAACAATACCAAAGTTGAGCTCATAACTAAGAGGTACAAATCTTTAAGGAGTCCTTTTTATATATCAGTAAACAATTTAACTGCTGAATTTTTGAATGATTTAAAATTTAAAAGTGTCATCAATAGAGGTCGAGGTATAAGTGAAATAAAAATCTATGATAGTTTTAAGAAAATTGAAGAAACTCATGATTTAAATTTTACCTCTGGGAAAAAAAAAAAAGTATTGAACTATATCATTGATAAAAGCTATTTTGAGGAAAAAATTGATATAGAACTTAATAAAAGAGTAAATTTTAGGATAATAGAAAATCCGAAAAACTTCGATATTTTAAAATTTAGTGATAATTTAAAAATAATAACTTCCTATGAATTTGCTAATTTATTTATAAGAAAAAATTTAAATGTTCTTTTTAAGGATTACCAAGAAATTGCATATACTTTTAGTGTCCATCATGAGGCAAAAGAAAATAATATTGCGCATCAATTTTTCTTAAAAGACGGTCCTATCGCCTTCCTTCCTATATCGAATAATGAAACATTTATAGTCTGGAGTATAAAAAAAAAAGGAGCTCTTCAAAATATAGTTAATAATAAAAAAAAAATTCAAACTTTCTTTAGAGAAAATTTTACTAAAATTTTTTTAAATATTAAAAAAATTTCAAAAATATATAAGAATGAATTAAGTTTTTATATTAATAACAACGAGGAATTCAGAAATAAAAATTTTATAGCTTTTGGTGCGCCAATTAACAAAATTCATCCATTAACTGGACAGGGTTTTAACATTATTTCTAGCGATATTTTAAATTTGAGATCATTAGTTGAAGAATATTCAGGATTAGGAATGCATTTAAATTCTAGTTCATTGATTAAATCGTTTTATGATAAATCAGAATCTAATAACTTTATATTTCCTGTGTTGATAGACGGCTTAAGAGATTTTTTTGATAATAGAGGAGTTCTTACTTATTCTAGACAATGGCTTTTAAGAACAATCAATAAAAGTTCAATATTAAAGAATTTATTTATGAATACTGCAAATAATGGATTAAGAATTTAATTTTTCTATCTCTAATAATTTTTTTTTAGTAGTTATTCCTCCTGAACCAGAAAAACCTCCAACACTACCATTGTTATGAACCACTCTGTGACAAGGAATAAACAACAGAATTTTGTTTTGTGAACATATTTTACCAATATGCCTAGGAGAGGTTTTAATTACTTTCGATATTGCTTTATACGATCGTGTTTCTCCATAAGGAATTTTCTTTATAACATTCCAAGTATGTATTTGTTTATTGTTACCATTAAATTTGAAGTTTCCTGAAATTTTTTTTATTTTTCCAGATAAATATAAGAGTATTTTTCTCTTTAAATTTATAAGTCTATTATTTATTTTTTTGTTCTTTATTTTTTTAAAATTTACGTAAATAATTTTTCTATTTTTCTCAACAATAGAAACTGGACCAAGAATTGTATTAAAACATATTTGTGAAGTTGACATAACTAATAAAACTCTTTCATTATAAACAAATGAATATCTATGCGCTAGCAACGCCACCTGGAAAATCTGGTTTAGCTGTTGTTAGATTATCTGGTAAAGATGCATTAAAAATTGCTCTTAAAATTGCAAAAAAACGTTTATTAAAGCCACGTTTTGCAACTTATACAAATCTTTACGATAAAAAAAAAAATTTAGTTGACCAAGGTTTAGTAATTTTTTTTAAATCTCCTAAAAGTTATACCGGAGAGGATGTTGTTGAGTTTCATATTCACGGAAGCTATGCAGTTATAAACCATCTTTACGATACTTTGGCGTCTTATCCGGAATGTAGGTTAGCTAAGCCAGGTGAGTTTACTAAAAATGCTATCATCAACGGAAAAATGAATTTAATGCAAGCAGAGGCCTTAATTGATTTAATTAATTCAGAGACTAACTTGCAAAAGAA
>Ga0194123_10002447_pt1 | contig 24254 bp, 21 predicted proteins | sample TA2MahsurfametaG_5_FD_155479 | JGI IMG/M metagenome (GOLD analysis project Ga0194123, IMG submission 155479) | Freshwater microbial communities from Lake Tanganyika, Tanzania - TA2015023 Mahale A surface | ecosystem: Environmental > Aquatic > Freshwater > Lake | place: Tanzania: Lake Tanganyika... | reverse complement strand
GCCCGAAAATCCTCGATCCGCGTTTGGCTCCGATTCAGCCTCTCTGAGCAGAGCTGGTGGAAATCCCTGATGTGCCCCAACCGCTGCTGTCAGCTCTGAAGCGGGCAGCTGGCACGCGTCGCTGCGCACTAGTGGGAGGGGCGGTGCGCGATCTGCTGCTGCATCGTCACCATGAAGATCCCTGGCGGGGACTGCCCGATCTGGATCTGGTGGTGGAGGGCCAGGCCGTGGAGTTGCTGCAACCCTTGTCGGAGGCCCTCGCGCTGGAGCTGGGGGCGCCTCCGGGGCTGCGGGTGCAGGAGCACGGCCAATTCGCCACCCTCGAGCTCGAGGTGGATTTACCTCCCGAGCTCGGTGGCACCTGGCTGTTGGATCTGGCCTCAGCCCGCGCCGAGACCTATCCCCAGCCAGCTGAGAACCCGCAAGTGCGGCTGGGTTCCTTGGTGGACGATCTGGCCCGGCGCGACTTCAGCGTCAACGCCATCGCCCTGGAATTGGCCGATGGCGCGCTGCTTGATCCCCATGGCGGCCAGCGTGATTTGGCCGCGCGCCAGCTCTGCTTTCTGCATCAGGGCAGCCTCCGCGATGACCCCACCCGTTTGCTGCGGGCCGCGCGCTACAGCGCCCGCCTGGGGTTTTCCTTCAGCCCTGCTGCACTGCAGCAGGCGCAGAGCACCTTGGCCGCCTGGCCCTGGCCCTGGAGCCCTGGCGACGATCCAGGTCATGCCCCGCCGGCCCTGGGGACCCGGCTGCGCATGGAGCTAGAGCTGTTGCTGACGCGGGAGCCCTGGCCTGATGCCTTGGCGGCTCTGCAGAGCTGGGGCGCTCTGTCTCTCCTCGATCCTGGCCTCCAGGCGGATCGCCACTGGCGCCGCCGCCTGCGATGGGCCGACCGTCTTGGGCTTCCTCTGATGCCGGCCTTGCTGGCGGGAGCCAATGACCCCCTGAATTTGGCGGAGCGCTTGCAGGTGCCCCACCGCCAGCACCGCTTACTGGTGCAGCTCGTCAGCCTGCATCAGCAGCTCACTGCTCTGACTGAGCAGCCCCAGCGACCTTCCTGGTGGTGTGAGCTGCTCGAAGCCCCAGGGCTGAGTGCGGATGCGGTGGCTCTGGCTGTCGCCTTGGCGCTGCCCCACTGGCGGTTCTTGTTGCGTTGGTGGTTGCGTTGGCGGCATGTGCGCTCTCCCATTAGCGCAGCGGACCTGATTGAGCGTGAGGGCATCCGGCCTGGGCCAGAGCTGGGCCGGCGCTTGCACCAGTTGCGCATGCAGGCGCTTGATCAGTTCTGATAGCCCTGGGGATTGGCCCTCTGCCAGGCCCAGCCGTCTCTGCACATCTCATTTAGCCCACGCTTGGTGGACCAGCCCAACACTTGGCTCGCGAGGCTGGGATCGGCCACGGTTGCGGCGGCATCGCCAGGCCGTCGTGCCACCACTTCATAGGGAACGGATGCACCACTGGTTTGCTCAAAGGCGTGAATCACCTCCAGCACCGAGTGGCCTACTCCACTGCCCAGATTTAGGGTTAACAACTCCGGTGGATTGCTCAGCAAGTGCTGCAGTGCCGATAGATGGCCCTCTGCCAGGTCCATCACGTGGATGTAATCGCGCACACCGCTGCCATCGAAGGTGGGCCAGTCGCCACCGAAGACTTGCAGGCGTGAGCGCCGCCCCACTGCGACTTGGCTGACAAAGGGGAACAGATTGTTGGGTATCCCGTTGGGATCTTCACCAATGCGACCGCTGGGGTGGGCGCCTACGGGATTGAAGTAGCGCAGCCGCGCGATGCTCCAACCGGGTTCGCTGGCCACCAGATCCGCCAGCATCTGTTCCACCGCCGCTTTGGTTTGTCCGTAGGGATTGATGGGCTGAACAGGCGCTTGCTCCGTTACCGGCACCTGCTCTGGTAGGCCGTAAAGCGTGGCGCTGCTGCTGAAGGCGAGCGTTCTGCAGCCACGCTCTTGCATCACCTTGAGCAACGCGGCGCTGCCAGCCACGTTTACGTCCCAGTAGCGCAGGGGATGTTGCACTGACTCGCCCACGGCCTTGAGACCCGCGAAATGAACGACGGCATCGATCGGTTGAGCTCCGGATCCTCCACTGCTGAAGGCACGCTCCAGGTCCGCTGAGGACCGGATGTCCCCTTCCACCAGCTGCAACCGCGGGTCGTTCTCCTTCAGGTCCGCGAGTTCGGCCACCCGCTTGAGAGATGTGCGACAGCTGTTGCTGAAATTGTCCAGCACCACCAGGTCATGACCCGCCTGTAACAGCACTAGACAGGTGTGGCTGCCAATAAAGCCAGCTCCGCCAGTGATCAGCAGTTGAGCCAAGGCGCTCTGAACGGGTTGAGTTCCATGGATTCAACCATTGATCCGGGGCAGGCTCAGCTGGCAGAGCTGCTTCGCCAGCACTTGTGTTGCGGCTGTGTGGCCCTCTCGGTTCCAGTGGCCGTAACCCGGACCGGGTTTTTGCCCTTTGAAGCCATGAGCAATCAGGCCTTGCTCATCCGCCTGTTGTTGCATCTCCGGTGCCAGAGGGAGATAAGGAATCCTGTCGCGGCTGAGAAGTGCTGCCAAGGTTTCCTCTGGCTGCATCCAGTTCAGTTCGTGCTTCTTCGCTTCCTGAGTCCGCTCCGCACGATTGGGCCAGAGCTGGGGCGGAGTGGTCACACTGGTGACCACAAGCTGGCTCCCAGCTGCTTGGGCCTCTTGCTTCCAGGTTTTCAGGATGGCCGTCAAGACATCCCATCCCTGCAACAGGTCGCCTGGATTCTTCCCGTAAAGCTTCGTTCCATCTGGACCGAGCGGGAAAAAGCTGCACCCGCTGCTATCGCACTCTTCACCAGCCGCGGCGTTACGCAGGTTTTTGAGCTGGTTGATGAGTTGGGCTAGACGGCTCCAGCCCAGCACCCAGTCGCTCAGTTGTCCCACCCTGGACTGTCTGAAGCGATAGTCCGGGCTACTGCGGAAGGCGTTGCTGCGGATCAGCATTCCTTCGCTCAGCGAAAACGTCGGCCCGGCGCCGCTGCCGCGCTCGGCCTGAACGTTGTCCCTGAGATCGTTCTCGAAGTAGACGGCATGAAGCACCACTTGCGGTTGAAACCGGCGGGCATCTTTTTGCCAGGTCAGCCAGCTCTGCCCCGTTCCGTAACCCCCGACTCCGAAATTCAGGGTTTCAGCCCCAGCTGGAAACCCTTTCAGTAGGCGACAGCCCGGTACGGCTGCCATCGCTGCTGGTAGTTGATTCACCCAGGTTTGCTCCAGTGGCACCTGCAGGGCTTCTGTGAAGGAATCGCCGAGAACAGCAATGCGCAAAACGCCCGGCTCCTTCACCAATGCCCATTCCCTGTCTCGATAGCCCTGGGAATTGGTGCGCACTGGAGCTGATCCCTCCTGACTCCAGTGGGTTTGCACGTTGGCTTTGAGGGTCCAGCCGCGATCGGGATCAGTTCGGTAAAGCCTGGGGGCCTCGATGCCCAGGAGACGGCAGCCCAACTCCAAGCCCGCCACTGAGAAGGCCACTGAGCCCAGTAGTAGTGCTGCAGCTTGCCGCCGCGAGGTGTCGGGTTGTCCAGTCACCCCAGCATTGTCGCCGTTTCCGCTGATCCTCCAAACTGGCCACAGTTCAGGAGTGGCGGTGGCGAAGCTGCAGAGTCTGCGGGGGATGGTGGATCTGTTGCCCGAGCAGATCAGCCTCTGGCAGCAGGTGGAAGCCACGGCCCGAGACCATTTCGCACGAGCGGGCGTCGCTGAGATTCGAACGCCGGTTCTGGAGAGCACCGAACTCTTTGCCCGCGGCATCGGTGAAGCCACCGATGTGGTTGGAAAGGAGATGTACACCTTCAGCGATCGGGGTGACCGCAGCTGCACATTGAGGCCAGAGGGAACTGCCTCCGTGGTCCGAGCAGCGATTCAGCACGGATTGTTGAGCCAGGGCCCGCAACGGCTCTGGTACGGCGGTCCGATGTTCCGCTATGAGCGCCCCCAGGCTGGCCGGCAGCGCCAATTTCACCAGATTGGCCTGGAAATGCTTGGCTTTGACTCAGCGCGCTCCGATGTTGAGGCGATTGCGACAGCTTGGGATCTGCTGCAGGACTTGGGTGTCCACGGTTTGGTTCTGGAGCTGAACTCCCTCGGCAGTGGGTCAGATCGCGCTCGCTATCGCGAAGCCCTCGTCGCTTGGCTTACCGATCGAGAGACGCAACTGGATGAGGATTCTCAGGCTCGTTTGACTACGAATCCCTTGCGGATTCTCGATAGCAAGAACAAGGACACCCAAGCACTCCTTGCCGATGCACCAACCCTGGCGGCTGCGTTGTCCCCGGAGAGTCAAGAGCGCTTCGCTCAGGTTTGTTCAGGTCTGACTGCTCTTGGAATTCCTTTTGCCTTGAATCCTCGGCTAGTGCGTGGTTTGGATTACTACAGCCACACAGCCTTTGAAATCACCAGTGATCAGCTCGGGGCTCAGGCCACCGTTTGTGGCGGCGGCCGCTACGACGGTCTAGTTGAGCAGCTTGGTGGAGCATCGACACCCGCCATTGGCTGGGCTATTGGGTTAGAGCGTTTGGTGCTTCTGCTTTCGCAGCTGCCCCCAGTGACTAGTGATGCTCCCGATCTCTATCTGGTGAATCGCGGGGAGGAGGCTCAATGGTCTGCGCTTGTTCTCGCTAGGCAGCTCAGGCAACGCGGGTTGGCCGTTGAGTTGGATTCCTCGGGTTCAGCCTTCGGTAAGCAGTTCAAGCGAGCTGATCGAAGCGGTTCAGCCTGGGCCGCCGTGCTGGGCGATGGCGAAGTGGAGCAGGGAATCGTGACTTTGAAGGCTCTTCGTCAGGACATGGCATTGCAGAAGGAGCAGACCCTAAAGTTGACTGACCTTGATCAGCTGGTCAGCATCCTCTCCGCTTGAGCATGTTGGAGCCCCAGGAGCGTCTTACCCCACCTAAGATTTCAATCCTGATGGCGACCTGGAATTGCTCTCCCTTATTAGCCATCTTCTTCAGGAGTCTCGAGGAGCAAAGCCCAGGGGATTGGGAGTTGTTGATTCTTGATAATTGTTCCTCCGACGGCCTGCCTCAACTGGTTCGGCAATACCAAGCAGCTCACCCAGATCACTTGATTCGCTTCAGCTCTCAGACTGATGCAGGGATCTATGACGCCTGGAACCGAGGAATCAAGTTGGCAGGAGGGACCTATCTGTGTTTCATCGGTGCCGATGACACGTTTGTCTGCTCTGAGAGCTTGCAGCAGCTGCTTGACCTGACGGGCTCGTCTGCAGAATTGATCACCTGCCGGAACTCTTATTACTCTTCAGATGGTCGCTTCTTGAGGGACTGGGGATCTGCTTGGCGTTGGAGACGGATGCGTGAGTCGATGAATATTGCACATCCTGGAATGCTCGTTAGGCGTGATTTGTTTGAGCGATTTGGTCTATTTGATACCAGCTTCAAAATCTGTGGTGATTATGAGTGGTTTCTGCGTCTTCCAGCGAGCTTGAGTGCAATGCACGCTCACACATCCATTCTCAAGATTGTTCAGGCTGGAGTGAGTCACACCAAGATTGGCGTTGTTTATGCGGAAACATTTCGTGCTCAAAGTCGTCATGTCAACCTGTTGTGGAGTGCGGCATATTGGTTGTTGAATTGGTTGAAATATGGCCGGCGGCGTCTAATAGGGCTGGCTTAAAGTCATGCTTCTTCTGAACTACAAGCCTGTTCTAAGCCAGCCGACAGGGATTGGTGTTTACGCCAATGCGGTGTTACCGGCGTTTGATCAGTTTGAACATGCTTTGATCCCTGGCAGTGGGTCGGGAAGCGGAAAAGAGCGTTTAAAGCGTTTGGCCTGGTCCCAATTCCAATTACCGAGAATGGCAAAAAAATGGAAGGCAGATCTGATCTTCACTCCTGCGCCTGAGGGCTATCTTGGAGAACAGATTGTGCCGCAGGTTGTCATGGTCCATGACTTAAGGCCCTTAAGTCATCCAGAACGCTCAATGCAATCACTATATTTTCAAAACTGGGTTCCACCACTGCTAAGTCAATGTAGGCATATCCTTACAAATTCAAGTTATACGGCCTCGGAAATTATCCGAACCATAGGTGTTCCTGAAAAAAAGATTAGTGTTATACCCCTGGGCTATGACTCGGGTCATTTCTATCCATCAGATACATGCCCGCGCCTGTATCATCGTCACTATCTACTGCACATCGGACAGGCTTATCCGCATAAAAATCTCAGGCGCCTTATTCTGGCTTTCAAGTTAATTGCAGATCGGCACAAGGAAGTGGATCTGCTATTGCTTGGAAAGCCCCATGCCACGGAAACTGCTTTACTTAAAGAACTTACGTCCAGCCTCGGTTTATCGGAGAGAATCGTTTTCAAAAGCTATGTACCCTACGACGATCTTCCAAATTGGTACCGTGGGGCTATGGCTTTTGTCTATCCGAGCTTGTGGGAGGGTTTTGGTCTCCCGATTCTCGAGGCTATGGCTTGTGGATGTCCAGTGATAACTAGCGCTGGATCTGGCATGGAGGAGGTCTCCGGAGGTAATGCTATTTTAATCAATCCTCAAGAGATTGACAGTATTGCAAGCGCCATTGAAAAAGTGTTAACCTCAAATACCACTAGACTCTTGTATTGTCGCCTTGCAATGGCACATGCAATGAGGTACGGTTGGCTCGAGGCAAGGAAAAAAACCGCTGGAGTAATAGAAAGATTGCTGGATATATAACATTTCCCAAGTCCTCTTCTGATCTCGAATCATGTCCGGTTTGGCTACTACAAGATTCACATTTATCCTTCACAAACTCCCCGGGACCACGTCAGTATTTCTGGTAGGCCTGGCTGTGTAGTCCCACCACGTTGTTCAGCTGCCAAAGGAGTGTGAATTCGTCATTGTCCGGGTGTCACCACCGACCCACTGACGGCACACCCCATGCATACCCACCCAAACGCTCGGCTGACACCCCAGGGTCGTTAATGGTTACTGCGTCTACACATTGATCAAGGTGAAAGCCTCGCCTCACTGGCTGCCCAGCTAGCGATCAGCGTGCGTACTGCCTACAAGTGGCTGGCTCGTTACCGCACCTCAGGCGGTGTTGCTGAACTGGTGGATCGACGTAGTGTTCGCCGCACCCAGCGGCGGACGCTCGATCCACAGCAACTGCAACACGCCGTTGATCTCCGCCATGAGCGCTGCACTCTCTGTCGCGTTGCCAGGGTGCTGGCAGCTCCGCTCTCCACCGTTGGTCGGTTGCTCACGGCCATAGGGCTTGGCCGGCTCAAGAATCTGCAGCCTGCTGAGCCTGTGCGCTTCTATCAGTGGGCAAGGCCCGGCGACATGATCCATGCCGACTCCAAACAACTGGCCCGCTTGGAGCGTGTCGGTCACCGGATCACCTGTGATCGCTCCAGGGCTCCTACCGCGGTGCGGGTTACGAGAAAGCCCATGTGGCCATCGACGATGCCACGTGGCTTGCCTACCGCTCCAGGCCTTGGCGAAAAGCCTTCTCAGCACTTGTGCTCACACCAAAAGGCACTAGGCCGTACGCCCTACGAACCACCGGCAAACCCGAGAGATTCATCAAGACCTTGCTGGCGGAGTGGGCGTATTCGATGGCCTTTCAGACCTAAGCTGAACGGAACCACTGGTCTCAGCGCTATCTGACCATCCATAAAGGCCGCAGGTGTCACATGGTCTTGGCTGGCCGCACCCCCATGCAGCAGCCCAGACTGTCACGAGCTACTGAATGACCTGGTTATAGGAGACACCCATAAGATCGCTGGTTTGTAGAAGCTAGATCTCCTATCCAGCGTTCTATTCTAGGACTGCAGTCGGCTTGACGCTGAGAATATTTCTGCATAATCAATCCACGATCGAAACTTGCTACAGAATACTTCTTGTTGAGTGGCGCACTTGATTTCGGTGACCAAGACCTGATCATACCTTCCTATCTGTCAGAGGCTCGCCTGGCTGCTAAACTTCAACGGGTGCTCTCTGACAAAGGTGCTGGGCGGTTTTGCTAAATTGCCTGCAAATTCATGTGCAACATCAGGTCTTGCGTCGTCCACGCTAATCGCAATCTCATTTATTGCGAAGCAGTCCGCTACACGGCTGATGCGGGAATCTTTGACTTATAGGCCTGGATCCTGGCTACTATTCGCAGTGTGGATCTTTGCACAACTACTAGGTCATAATAGCGGCCCATGCTTAGCTCAGAGGTTGGTAAATTACAAGTCTGTCTAACTTATGGGTTACACTGAAGACAGGACTCTTCTTGCCAGCTCAGATCCACCTGAAGTCTTCGATCTATCGAAAAAGATCAGAATCCTTGGCTTGGCTCACTTCGATTACTTTGCCGTTCGTGCTTCTGGTGTATCGCAATGTCGCGATATCTAGGTGATTTTCCTTCTAACGATATAGCTGGACTGTAATAATAGTGTGATACGAGGCGAAATCTTCGATCACCTTGTGACCCCTGATATCCCAGATTGTAGTTTGAATAGATGGCTGCATATTGAACTACTTTCTTGCTCATTGAGGCCTACTCAATTTGGAGTAATCCATCCTCACGGTAACGATCATGCCGCTTCAAAAAAATCCAGCGAACTGACTATGCTCATTACTATATGGAGAGCTATCGCAACGACTCTGATTCCGATTAAGGGCACCTCGCTTGTCACAAAGTTATGATCGGATCAGGTAACATCCCTTGTATCAAAAGGCAGGCGTGAGTGCTTTGCAAAACCTTAGCGGATATGATTAGCTGCGTTGTCAATGCAAATCTCCATAATCTAATTCAACTGAGCTGGGTTGCGAGTTGTGATGGATCCAATTGTTGAGTGATATATGCAATTGGCTGTGAGACCTATGGGTACACCATGTTCCCTCTGCTACCAAGAAACTGGCAACTCCTTGAGCCGAATGTCTAAGAACAGATGGCTCAAAACCGCATAAAAAACTATTCTTGTTATTAAGTGAGTCGATACTCGCGCTGCCAGGCTTGAGCTGCGAGAGGAATCTGACTGATCTCTTGTTGAATGCATAAAACATGACGCTATCTTGATGATTAATCTTCGTATTGGCTTCTTATCGGTCCACGACCGATGCATATTTGACACGCAGTATGAAATCGCAAGATCCCAGTTCGCATTGCTTCCGGTTCGGTGTACCTTGTGATAAATAGGAAGAGAATTTGTTATTGCTACCTGACGCTTTGGTAGGCACAGTGGTAGCATGTAGTCCCAGCCGACTTGGCCAATCCGAAAGAATTCTATTTCTTTTGGCAATATCATTTTTTTTAATACGCTATTGGGAACCGAAAATAAATCAAGACCTTGCAGGTAGTCGTGATAGATCTCTGGCACTAAGACGTAATCCCGTCGATGCGAGAAAACTACTCTTTTGGAGTTGCTTATTTCATGAATAGCTTCGCATATATTAAACCGTTTGAGGTTAGTTAGTAGTTCTATGTCCGCATTTACGTATGTATAGTAGTCGTATCCCTTTTGCTTTTTCATCGACTCGATAATATCTAAGACGCCTGGCGAATTCTTTCCCGAGGCTCTTCTTGACTCGTCTTTCTTGTTTAGCTCGTAAGTCGTAACTATGTCTACTAACTCATTTAGTCTCTCTGCCTCTCTCGTCTTAGAGTCAAGCTCATCGTTGTCAATGAGTGCCGCCACCGTTACTCCTGCTTGCTTCCTCCACCGCCCTAGGGTGCATGAGAAGCGGTCAATATCGCAAAGTCTAAAAGTTGTCACTAGAAGCATTCTTCGCATTTGTCAGAGCAGTAGAGGGTAAAGGGATTACATTCTACTCCCTAAATCTTGCGTCTATCAGCGTCCGTTTACGATGCGAAGAGTCATGTTCTCGAAACTTCCTGATAGCAGGCGCGAAACTCCTTTGGGTACAAGCAGCTTATCGGTCTGTGCCATTACCTTCTAGCTTTACCAGAGAATGTAACTAATTTCTGAGTGTTAAATGCTCGGAGGATATTTTGCATCAGTCAATCAAGGCAGCGAATCTATGTTAAAAAAGTTCTTTACTTCAATGGCAAGACAGGGAGCTGTGCATGCAAGCAATTCTTGCGGTGCCGTATTCGTTTCTTGTTGGCGTTGTTGGCTTCGGAGTTGTATCTCGGAACCTTTCTTAACGAGAATACTGATAAAGTCTGGTTTCTGAATGATAAAAAATGACCACTCTGCACGCCTCTCTCTTGCCAATGGTCCCTTTAAAAAAGATATATATCAACTCCTTGCGTCTTTTAGCAGATTGATTAGAGTTAGATCTGTGCTAATGAGCCGAGCCAGAACCGATCTCATGATGGCAATTGCTGAGATGGAGATGATGACATTTATTGGCATAAGTCGACGCATCTATGGTTGCGATGTCAGAATATGTTGCTCCCGCCATCAGCAGTGAGTTAATGGCATAAGAACATCAGATGTACTCTGCGTTGATTCTAGTGGTTTAGTCGGTGACTTCCGGCATAGATGATGCTACTGCTTCTGTTCAAGCAGCCATCGTCACCGCCGCTGGACTGGGGTCAAGTTCTTTTGGTGGTGGATTGATTCACACCAGCTCTGGTTGATGCCAGCAGCGTGTGGATCGTGACTACCGGCGTGGGTTTCGCGGGCACGCCTTATCGTAGACGACAGCGCGGTGGCGCCTGACCTCCACGGCCTTGCCATCTTGATGTTACTCGGGCGTCACGAATATGATGACGCTGTTGCGATCTTTGTGATTGTACTAGTCGACGAACGACGGCACCCACTGACAGGACTGGTCTTTGGAGGAAAATGGCTTGCGGGGGTATTCAGGCTGATACTTCACCGTCCTGAACAGCGATTAGGAGTAGCGGACGTCGTTGGAGACCCGTGGCCGTGAGGCCGACTTGAGCATGCTTAGCTCTTTCAGCCGCCTTGCCAGTATGGCTGCGCACATGACGTTCATGTTATGGGAGTTAAGGATCAACGGCTGCTTGCGGCCCTTGCTGATCCGCTCTCTCAGGCAAGCCAGGCTTACCAGATCCGCTGCAATGGCTCGATCTTTGCGCTCATCTAGATCCCAGCCAACCACCTTGCTGCTGCATACGTCGATCAGTAGTAGCGATACAGCCAGATTCCCCGCACGGCGGTCGGGAAATTGGTGATGTCCCAGCTCCACGCTTGATTGGCTCCTGTGGCACGGAGCATCGGTATCTCCCTGGGTTCCTGTGGTGGCCCCGCTCGACCGCGCCGAGGGCTTGGCCATGAGCATGAAGTAACCTGTAGAAGTTGCTCTCCGAGCCGATATACAGCCCTTGATCGGGCAAGCCTGGAACGATCTGTCCTGGCGGCAGTGAGGCGTACTCCGGCTGGTTGCAGGTGAGCAGGAGGCGTTCGCGTTCTTCTTCGCTCAGCCTGTGTGAGACCAGGCGTTGACTACCCTTGCGGCGATTCTGGCCTCCGCCATCACCCAGACATGGCTTGCGCCAGCGTTTGAGAGTGCTCAGGCAGATGCCGATCTCCCCCCGGGCGCTCACAAGGCCTGCGCCCGCAGCATGCGCCTCAATGATCAGCTCGATCGCCTTGCGCGGTGAGCGGCGCTGGTCAGCCTTCCCCGTCCTCCGAACAGAAGGCTTTCCATTTTTTTCTTAGCAACAGTAGGCCGCCATCTCCGCCATGGCCTTCTCCTTGCGCTCCAACTCCCTTTCGAGCCTTTTGAGTGCCTTGATCTCTCTCTGGTCCTGGGCACGAAGCTTCTCGAGCTCCTTCTGCTCTTTCAATGTGAGCACTGGCTTCTCGTTGGCATCCTGGGCGGCCTGCAGCCACCGATCGGCCTGCTCTGGGAACAGACCCTCTCCCTGCATTAGGCGCTGAGCGCAGTGGTATTCAGGCCCCTCGGTCTCGAGCACCACCGTTAACCTGTCGGCAGCACTCCAACCATCAGGGTCTTTTCGGATGCCGGCATCACCTCTCCCTGCAACCGTCAAGCCTTCCTCCAGTTGTAGAGGGTGACGAAGTGAATGCCCAGTTCTGCCGAGATCTGAACCATATTCTGCGCGTGAGGCAGACTAATCTGCCTCCTCACATCAGCTTTAACGGCTTCGCTGTAACGACTCATTGTTAATGTCTACAATCCCCCGGGTGTTGAGTTCAGAGGGGTGACAAAATTCATTAAACTGGGGGAGGGGGACATTGAGACATCAACTCACTTTTAGTGTACTTAAAAAGGCAAGTCATTAAGCAGGGACAAGACTCGATTGACGATAGCTAATATTATCGCCTTCAATCTCCGTAATGGTTTTCAGCAAAGTTGAATGCAGGCAAGGTGGCGGCCATTAGGATTGCTATTGCAATCCCAAATGCTAAGCCAAACGTTATTGGATAAAGAAAAAAATGATTCAACCATTCTGGATAGACATACAAAGCATCTTTATACGGAAGGCTTACCATAATGATTGATGCTAACCCGCAAATCTGAACCAACCGAAGGGAATCGGCCAGGAATAAGAAACGTTTATCAATAGCCAAGCCCAAGATCGCAATAAGCAGAGTGCATACAAATATCAACTTGTAACTAATATTGGTAGATACAATATAAAGCATAGGCATATATGAACCAAGTACTATAACCAACACCTCGCATGAGCCCAGTTGCAAAGGTCGCCCATACTTTATCAACTTTCCCGCAAAAACATCTCGCCGGATGCTGCGTACCCTTATATACATCCATCCCTGAAGTATTGGCATTAGAGTGCCTAATAAAAACCAAAATACTTTGCCGTTTTTACTCAAGAAAAAACGATCAGTATAGACAGCATCGTTCAAGACTGCTAATCCAAATCCGTTACCGCCTAAGTTCTGGAATGCCGTACTAGATGCTACTGTATATGATTCATATAGTGAAGACACTATAATAAATGCGAAAAGTAAATAGAAAATACCTGCCCTTCTCGGCTTTGATCTATTAGGGCTATGGCTCGCACCTAGTACAGGATATATTGCTGAAATCAGCACTAAGGCTGGTAAGGTATATATCTTGACACCCGCGGAAAGTGCAATCATGACCCATAGAAACAAATAAGCAAACTCTTTCGATCGTTTAACAGAAATCCATCCGTAACCTAAACTAGAGACAATGATTAAAATAGCCACGAGTTGATCCAACTGACCTCTCTCGCTGGCATATCTAAACGGCATTGATCTTACGAACAGCAACAGCAACAAAATGCACCAAAATCGGACACCTGGCCTCTTGTGCAACTGCAAATAGACACCTAGCAGTAGCAACCATATTACTAAAAGAAGGACTAAAGATAAGGCTATACCCCATTCAATCGTGTATTGACTACTAAAACCAAGCATGCGAAGTATGCTGACTGGTACCCAAGGATAGTTAAATGGGTAAAGTCTCTCTGCACAATGACCGACCTCATAAAAGTCTGATGGTTCTATGGAGCAGCCAACTAAATTCTCAGTCCATATACGTAGGTCATGAAAAATCACATTATCAAAATGAGCAATGTCAGGAAAGGCAGTTGAATCACCCAGCGAGAACCGAATCAACTCCCCTGCAAACAAAATTGAAAATATCATCGGCAGGAAGAAAGCCGCGGCAAACTTGGCAATCTTGACCGCAATCAAATTCATTTCACTCTAATGATAGTGTATGATAAAAGTATCGCAACAGTATTGACAGCAACGACCGAAATAATGAACGAAGATATTACGTTCGTTACTCCAGAAAAGAGACCTTTTTGTCGCGAAGAACCAAACCAACGCAGATTCCAAGTGAAAACAATAATATAAAGCATTATGCTTGCGGCGTAAGCGGATTTGAGTGGAAGGCCTAATGACTGAGTAATAGAGTGTGCACCACAAAACAACAATTGCATGCTACTGAGCAAGCGGATAACCCCCTTCAACTCTTGTTAATTCTGGAGATAGGATTACTTCAAACAGCCTAGTAGAACCATCTGCAGATAGATGTGATTCATCGAGATACAACACTGAGCCATCCTGTGCTGTCGAATAACAGTAGCGATTGCGACAAAATGCTTTCATTGGGTCCACGTAAAAAACATTTGTGCTGTGACGCTTTAGGCGATCAAGAGCATAGTAAATGTTCTTGTACCTATCCCTCAATCTATCTTCGGATACTCCTTCTTGGCATTTAGCGGGTTGAAACCATTGGCTTTCACACTGAGATCCTGTTGGACTAGATTCGAACCATGGCAATGGTGCCAGCAACAAAAGTTTGTGGTTTCCTTTGTTCTCAAGCATTTGTGCAAGTCTCATCATCTCTGTTTCCCATGCTTTTAGTGCTCCGACTCTATCTATTCGCTTACCGTTTCTCATGTAGTCAAACGCACCAACTGGCTCCAAATTTTCACTAAAATAAGCCGCCAAGAATCCAGATATGATAACAACACTCCCATCTGGAGCAGTCTCCGCGAATGAGTTTATGTCTCTGTACAGGTCCCTCATTTGCATTGATATATTATCCATTGCAGGGTGTGTCACGCTAACCCCTTCCGACATTGGGAATGGAAACCAGGTACCCCAACTCACTAATCTATAGCTTAAAGTCTGATTCTTTTTAAGTCTACGATAAAATCCTGGGAGCAAATGTGTCGAATAGCTGTCTCCTACTAGGAAATAACTTTTCTCATGGGAAGACTTGCTGATGCACTTTGTGGATACTACTCGCTTTGCCTCATTTATGCACTTAAGACTCGGCGAATATTTCTTTTCGATCAATCTTAAGTCTGTCACCATAGAAGTTCTTCTTCCAAGGTAAAGGTCTAATCTCTGTGCAGATAGGATAATGCCAGACAAAGCTACTGGCATAAAAAATAATATCCTCGGCGAAAAAGCTGACAACGCTCCTGTGCTATGGCGAAACTTCTCTTCGATATATCTATATGTTAGTTCGCTAAGTGTAACGAGTATTCCAATCTGGACCAAGTAGTTGAACGTAGTATTGCCGAAGGCAACCCGAAAAAGTGCCAAGACTGGCCAATGCCATAGATATAAAGAGTACGATCTCTTACCAAGCCAAGAACAAAGCTCCTGTTTAAGAAGCTTGCTTAAGCAGCCAGACCTCTCGCTACCTAAGTATAGCATTAACGCACCAGCAGTTACCGCCATCATTGTGGGTATCTTGATATCATTAAAGCCAATTATGCCAACTGCGATTATGGCTAATAATGAAAAATCATAAGTAGCTATAGATAAAAGTCCATAGTTTCTTGGTGTTGATTTCTGACCTAAGTAGGCTAGACAGCCAACTCCGATCTCCCAAATTCTATTTTGAGTGAGAAAGTATTGACCCGAGGTCCCATATGAAGCATCGAGGCCGAAGAATAAGAAGGACAATAGAGTTATAACTAATAATCCCAAACCCAACCTGCGCTTCGTATTTGGATCACTTGCTTGAGCAAAGCCAGTAGTCCAAGCAACAAATGGATATAAGACATAAAACTGCATTTCAACTCCGAGCGACCAAGTATTTGTGAACGTATTCAGTTCTGCTGTTTCACCAAAGTAATCAAGCGTGTTCTTGTAAAGGTAAAAATTAGACATTCCGATTAGAGAAGCTGCTCCAGTTCTTATTGATGTACTTGGGTCAGGATTAAATAGAAGAGTAACGAAACTTGCGCAAAATACAACCAAGGCTAACGCTGGCATTAGCCTTAAAAATCTATTTCGGAAGAATTGCAGCATCCAGCTTGCAAGACCTCTTCTATCTGCTGAGCACTCTAATGATTTTGTAATTACATAGCCGGATATCACAAAAAAAACATCTACCCCAATAAATCCGCTAGGAGCGATATCCTTAGAGAAATGGTTTAAAATTACCAGGAGAACCGACAACCCTCGCAGACCCTCGATGTCATTCCTGAAGCCGGACCGTGCTACCAATGCCTGCTTTAATTATTCTACTCAATCTTAGCACGCAGGCTGCCACAAATAAACAATGATTGTGCGAGCTCATTATGTCTACTCTCTCTAGTATTCCAGCCAATGACCTTAAGCGATATTATTCTTTTTTTAAGTCTCAGATTGACGACGCACTTTTATCTGCGGCAGCATCCGGCTACTGGGTCAATGGACCATATGTTCGCCGATTCTCAGATCAATTTGCAGGATATATCGGTACTACGTATTGTCACCCAGTAGCTAATGGCACTGATGCTTTAGAGATTGCTCTTGCCGCCTTAATCACCCAAGTCGACTCTGATCGAAGAGAAATACTTGTTGCCCCAAATTGTGGCGGATATACATCCTCAGCTGCGTTTAAAAATGGTCTCAAAGTCCGATATGTGGATGTCAGCCCCAATAGTCATCTGGTCTCACACGATCAAATAACCAAACTCGTTAACTCTTCTACTCTAGCTGTTGTGGTCACGCATTTGTACGGTGCGATGGACGATGTCAGCTCTCTTAGATCTAAGCTTAATGCTGCAGGTCACCACCATGTCTTTATTTTGGAAGATTGTGCTCAGGCTCACGGAGCAAACTTTCTAGGCAGAAAAGCTGGTTCTATTGGAGATATATCTACCTTCAGTTTCTATCCAACTAAAAATCTGGGGTGCCTTGGCGACGGAGGAGCCATTCTTACCTCAAATAAGGACTTGTACCTGAATGTCTCACGCTTGTCACAGTATGGTTGGAAGACAAAGTATTGTTCCGAAGTCTCAGGGGGGCAGAATTCACGTCTAGATGAACTCCAGGCTTCCGTTCTACTTGCATTACTGCCACATTTAGACTGGCTAAACTCCAGGCGAAGATACATACTAAAAACATATAGATCAATTAGCAAAACACTCATGCTCATGGATTCGCCCTTGGATAACGTAGGCCATCTTGCGGTTTTCTCTGTTAGCAGGAAGAAGGACTTCGTTACTTTCCTCAATACGCATTCTATTCAATCAGACATTCACTATCCCTTTCTAGATACCGAGCAACCAGCATACTCCTGCTACGCCGACCACAAAGACGACTTGCCTAATGCTACTACTCTCGTGAATCGTATAGTTTCACTGCCTTGCTTCCCATTCCTGACTGAGTCAGAACTTGATCGCATTTGTAGCACGCTCTTAATGTGGGAAAATGACTATGAAAAATATCACCTCAATCCTGCCGGGGGATATTAATGTATTCCCTCATTATACCAGTCTTTGGGAATGCAGACTCGATCCCTACGCTTATTAAGAACATCTCTTCAATACGACCGCAGATTCTAGCTAACCTTGAAATTGTCTTCGTCGATGATGCATCTCCGGATGAGTCGTCATTGCTTATACAGCAGTGTTCACCGCTTTTATCGTGCTCAGTGGTTCTTGTTCGTCATAGTAGAAACTTTGGATCATTCGCTGCGATTCGAACTGGACTGAACATATCCAGTGGCGATATTATTGCCACAATGGCCGCGGATCTTCAAGAGCCTATCAGTCTATTTGTCGAATTAATTGATTCAATTCATGACCTCAATGCTGATATTGCCATTGCCACTAGAAGATCTAGGCAAGACCCGTTTTTTTCGAAGCTTGCATCATCTCTATTCTGGTGCCTCTATAGACACATGGTGATGCCTGACATGCCTCGAGGTGGCGTTGATTGCTTTGCGTGTACGTCGCGTGTTCGCTCACAACTCCTTCTGATAAACGAGCCAAATACGTCTTTAATAGCACAATTGTTCTGGGTTGGATATCGTCGCGTTGAGGTCTCTTATGATCGCTTAGAACGTAAGTACGGCCGTAGTGCATGGAGCCTGAGAAAAAAGATTCTTTATATGGTCGACAGTATCGTGGCATTTTCTGACTTTCCACTAATTCTCATCATAATATTAGGTCTTTTCGGTGTGATTGTTGCGCTTGGAATGACAGCGCTCACTCTTGTTGGTAAGCTGCTGGGTTCCATTCCTGTTCCAGGATATTCTAGCCTCTTATTGGTTCAGATCCTCTTTGGTTCTCTGATCCTTTTGGCTCAAGGGGTTTGTGGGCTTTACCTCTGGCGCACATTTGAGAATACTAAAAAGCGCCCTCTCGGCATCGTTCAGAGCATCTCTCGGCTAAAATAAGTTCAGTCTCTTCTTGCTAGGTGTCTCCACAAATTCACCCTGATGCCAATTGTGAAAGTCCCAATGTTGGCAGTGGCACCAGAGTCTGGGCTAACACGCATATATTCCCTGATGCAGTAATTGGTTCGGATTGCAACATCTGTGAATTTGTTCTTATCGAGAATAAGGTTGTTGTCGGAGATCGAGTAACAATTAAGTCTGGTGTTCAGTTATGGGACGGTATTATTATTCACGACAATGTGTTCATTGGTCCAAACGCGACTTTCTCTAATGATAAGTACCCCAGATCCAAGAAGTATCCACCTGTTTACTTGCTCACTACTTTGATGCAAGGAGCTTCTATCGGCGCTAATGCCACGATCCTTCCGGGACTGGTCATTGGGGAATATGCCTTAGTGGGAGCGGGAGCCGTTGTTACACGAGATGTCCCCCCTTACTCGATTGTCACAGGTAACCCAGCAAAAATTACCGGATACCTTACCACCGACAATAAAAAAGAAGTATCTCCATGCAGAGAATCGCGATCGGTTGACCCTATTCCCGATTCAACACGCCTATTAGATATTCCTAAATATTCTGATATGAGAGGTGATCTGCTTGTTGTGGAGCACGATTCATCCTTTTTGCCATTTACACCGGCTCGCAGTTTTATTGTTCATAATGTTCCCACCTCTCGTGTCCGTGGAGAACATGCTCATATTGAATGTGCACAATTCCTTATAGCTCTTAATGGCAGCTTAACTGTCTCTACTGATGATGGCGATATTCGCTCTCAGTTCACGCTCTCTTCCCCTTCTCGTGGTTTGTATGTCCCCCCACTCGTCTGGGCATCTCAATTTAGTTTTTCGTCGGATGCAGTCCTTTTAGTCTACGCCTCTCACCACTATGACGAGACTGACTACATTAGAACTTACGATGAATTCCGATCCCACGTATCATGCCGATCAGCTTGACTGTGCCTTTAATGCGCTCTTCTTTTTTTCGTTTTCTGATAATCGGATTCTGTAATACAGTTCTGACTTATTTAGTCTTTTTGACCCTTCTTCTTCGGTTTGATCCCCAGTCTTCCTACTTTCTCTCTTGGGTCTTAGGTTTATTGATTGTTTCTTTTCTATATCCACGCTGGGCATTCAACGTTCAGAGTGGCGCTAACAAAGCTTCCTCTTTTGTCGCCATTGCCATATATGTTAGTACTTATCTTCTCGGCCTCTTTGTTCTTAGGCTATCTATAGGAGTTGGGTTGCCACCCTATCTATCAATTGTGTGTGTTTATCCGGTTGTGGCCTTGGCTAACTATGGCCTAATGCGCTCGGTCTTCTCCTCTTTTTCAAAGCCTAGGCGTGGGTGAGTTGTTTTCCAAACCTCTCTAGCTATGTAAAGCGGTCTATCCTTAACTTCTTCGAAAATCCTTCCAAGGTATTCGCCAAGAATTCCCATGCTGATTAGCTGTATCCCCCCGAGGAATAAGACCGCCGTCATTAGTGATGCATAACCAGGCAAATCAATCCCGAATATGAACGTCCGCACGACCATCCAGCCGCCGTACCCCAGTGCAAGTAAGGCAATGGTGAGACCAGCATAACTCCATACCTGTAAAGGAAGCCTGCTAAATGACGTGACGCCGTCAATGGCGAAGTTCCAGAGCTTCCAATAATTCCAATTAGTTCGACCTAACTTGCGTGGACATCTGTCGTAGTAGACGGCGATCTGTCTAAATCCAACCCACGCAAAGAGGCCTTTCATAAATCGACTGCGCTCGTGTAGCCGAAGTAGCGCATTGACGACGGAGCGATCCATCAACCTGAAGTCGCCCGTATCGGCGGGGATGCCCGTTTTGCTTAACCAGCCCATGAGCCTGTAGAACCCGTAGGCGGTGAATCGTTTTGTTTTGCTTTCTCCGGCTCTCTGCCGCCTCACTGCATACACAACGTCGTACCCCTCTCGCCAGTAGTCCAGCATCGCTCCGATCACCGCCGGTGGGTCTTGTAGGTCGGCATCGAGCGGTACGACCACATCCCCATCAGCTGCCTCTAAGCCAGCCGTTAGTGCGGCCTCTTTCCCGAAATTTCGTGAGAGGCTGATGACTGTGGCTCTCATCTGAGGCCGCTTGTTCAGCTCTGCTTTGGCCACCACCAAAGACCGGTCTCTGCTTCCGTCGTCCACGAGCACAAGCTCAAAGGGGATTCCGAGCCTGCTCAGTCTGTCATCGAGCTCTTCAATCAATGCAGGGATGCACTCTTCCTCATTGAGGAAGGGAACGACTGCGCTCAGTAGAGGCTGTTTCTGCCGTTGATCAGTGTCCATAGCTGTAGCGCAATGCCACGTCCCAAGTTCCTTCTTGCAGCGGAATCATGGTCCATCCTTGTCGATCTCGTGTGGCATCAAGGTGCTTTTCTTCCCACACTCCTGAACGACCCGCAGGCTTGACCAGCACTCGCCAACGTGGATCTGCCCACTGCATCAGCCTTAATTGTCCCGCAGTTTTTGCTGTCACCAGCAACTGCCGCTCCGTCGGTGATTTGAGTGTCACCTTGACTGTGCCGGAACCTGAGAACGAAGACCACTGTCGTTGAGGCCAGTTCGGTAGCCAGAAAATGGCTAACCTTTTGTTCCATGAGCTTTCTGGAATGGTTGATGGGCTGTAGTCCGGGACGCCCGAGAGGGCGATTCGCCCATCTGTTGTCTCCGCAAATCGTTTGCTGAGCTCCCCAGTGCTTGGTAGCGCTTCCACCCCTGTTGGACAAGGAACGAGGGGGTCACAGGCCAGAAGCTTCCGATTCGCTTGGATTTCCTCACGACTTGGTGTATGTCCGACGAGGTTGGTACGAAATCTCCAGAGCGAGTCGAACCACGTTCCAACTGCGGCTAGAGCTGTCAGAAGCAAGGCCACGCGTCTCCAAGTCCACGGGCGTAGTCCCGACTTGGGTTGAACGCCCACCGAGGTACACCAGAGCAATGCGCCCATCCACGTTGGACTGAGCCAGCGCCACGGGAATTGAATCCGCTGCAGCGGACTCACGAGTTCATAAACAGGCGTACTGACGGGGAGCATCAAGACCAGACCACTTGCGGCCACCACTAGGCCCCATAGACCGATGGGATCAACGGAGCGGCCCCACCCCAGCCACCTGCTGATGAGGATCGAGCCGATCACCACGGCTTGAATCCAAATCAAGCGCCCGAAGCTGGTCTGACCGGCCTGGCCTGAACCAAAGAACTCCCCGGCCAGCAGACCTTCTGGAATTGGCGGCCTGACGCTCTGCAAGGCTAAGAGGGCTGGCAACCAGAACGGTGCGGTCACGGCCAGCGCCAGGAGTCCACTCCAGAGCCAGCTTCCCCATTGCCGCGATCCCCGCACGACCACTCCAGCGGCCAACAGCCAGATCAGCGCTGTGAGCAGGCTGGCGTTCCAGTTGCTCAAGATCACCCCAGCTAAGGCTGCGCTGCTGAGAGCGATCCCCCAGCTCTTCTCTTGCTTGAGCCCCAGCAGGCCCAGGGTGAGCCACCACAACAAGCCTTGAGCCAATGCTTCGGGCCAGGCGCCCCGGACATAGAGATTCACCAGGAAGTAGGGGTTGAGGACCGCTCCCAACAGCAGGGCCCAGCGCCATCCCCCGTGGCTCAACCAGCCTTGGGCGAGCATTGCGGCACCCACCGCGTTGATCAGCGTCACCACGAGCAAGCCACTGGCTAGGGCATGGTCTGGCGGAACGCCGGCAACCAAGGGAATGCCCACCAAGAGCCGAAACAGCGGCGGGTAGATCAACAGGGCATGACTGCCTGCTCCTGCCCATGGGAGGTCACTCCAGGTGGGCCACAGCCACCCCCCTTCTATGGCCTTGGCCCACGCCACGGCCCAACCCAGATGCAAGAAGCCATCGGGCGTATCCAGGGGAACCCCTGCGATCCCCAGGGGCAGCCAGCTGACTAGTGCCAGGCCTACTGCCGCTAGCAACAGTGCCCTCTGCCCCATCTCCCCTCCAAACTCTCCTGGCATTCTGGTGTGATGCGCCTCGCGTTTTTTCTCGACAACCGAGGCTTTGCCTCCAAGGGCCCTCTGGGAGATCCCCGCCTTGGGAACCCCGGGATTGGCGGCACTGAATTTGCCTTTTTGGCGACTGTTGCTCTCTTAGCTGAGGATCCTGAGGCCTGCACGCCCCTTCTTCTCCTCACCACGCCTCAGGTGGTGGATGGTTTGGAGGGAGCGACCCGTCACGTATCTGGTTTGGTAGAGGCACTGGCCATGGCTCAGGCCGCTGGTGCAGTCGCCTTGGTGTTTCGTCCATGTCGTCTCTCGCCGATCGATCAACTCGCACTAGCGCAAACCACCTTGCCCTTGGTGGCCTGGTTCCACAACCTCGGCTGCGACCAGCAGGGCTTCTTTGAAAGTCTCCCAGCCCTTAAGCGCTGGGTCTTGGTGAGTGGCGCGCAGCTGGATGCGTTTCGACACAGTCGACTGGCAAAGCTCGCCTGTGTGATTCCCAACCCGGTTCTCGTTCCACCCGATGTGAAGCCTGGTGCATCGCCCACGGATCTTGCCTATGTCGGTGCGATCACGCCTTTCAAAGCCTTTGACCGCCTCGCCCGGATATGGCCGCACATTGCCCGTGCCGTTCCTAACGCACGGCTGCGGGTCTTCGGTAGCGCCGATCTGTATGCCGGAGGTAGTGCATCTGCGCTGACGCCCTATGAGCGCTTCTGCAGGGATCTCTTGGAGCATGGCGGTTATGGCGATCGAGTGGTCTTTGAGGGCAGCCTTGGTTTGGAGCGTTACTCCGCTTTTGCCGATATTGCAGTTGGCGTGGTTAATCCCTCAGGACGGGATGAAACCTTCTGTCTGAGTGCTGCCGAATTCAGCGCTTGCGGTATCCCCGTGGTTGCTCCACGTCGTAATGCTCTTGTGCAAACCGTTCTTGATGGCACGACAGGTTTGCTCGCTGGCTCTGATCAGGAGTTCGCGGAGCACTGCATCACCCTCCTGAATGACCGACAAGCTCGTTTTCGCCTTGGCCAGGCTGGCCAGAGTCATATGAAATTGGCTTACGGGTCTGGGCAACTCATACACCTTTGGACCCAGTTGGCTGCTGAGCTCAACGCGGATCTACAGCCTGCTCCGCCACCGCCCTCGACTCCCTGGTGGCATGAAGGGCGCTGGCTCCGGGAGCTTTGGGGCCTGCTCTTGACTTGTCCGCTCTGGCCTAGCTGGCCTGTTCTGAAGTCAGGTGTGAAGCAAATGGTTCAAGGGAACAGCCGATCCATGACGCCTATGGGCGTTGGCCTTCTCTCAACCGTTCTGGCTCTGACCCTGATGCTGTTCGCGGTCTTTGGTAAATACGCCGGAAACCCAACCGGGTTGGCCAGGGTGGGTGATCAGTTTCCGTTGTCCCCGCGCGTAGCGCAGCAAGAGTTGGTGGTCTTGGCCGGCAAGCGCGGCAATGACGGGCAGCAGTACCTCGCCTTGGCGATGGACCCTTTCCAAGCGGACGAGGGAACCAGTCAGGCGCTGGATAATCCGATCTACCGCGGCAAACGTCTTCTCTACCCGCTGTTGGCCTGGCTCTTGGGTTTAGGCCAGCCGGGACTGATTGCTTGGTCCCTAGCTGGCATCAATGTGCTGGCGATTGGTTTTGCTGCATGCCTGGTGGGGCTGTGGGCGCAGCAGCATCAACTCAATCCTCAGTGGGGTTTTGCAGCGTTGCTCCTCCCTGGTTACTGGATCACCCTCAGCCTCGATACCGCTGACTTGTTGGCCACGGTTGGCTTATTGGCTGTGGCGGTGACTTGGTCTGCCAAAGAACGGGGCTTAACGTCCTTATCCCTGGCCGCGGCTTTACTGACCCGCGAGACATCTCTACTGGTTTGGGCTTCGACGGGTCTAAGTGCTCTTTGGCTACGTCGATGGACTTGGTTGTTCCCGTTAGCGTGTGCCCCAGTACCCCTGTTGATTTGGACCCAGGCTCTCAATAACCGTTTCGTTCAAACTCGTGATGGTCTTCTGGCCTCGGTTCATTTCGGTTGGCCAGGGGTCGGGCTGATTCAGAAACTGTTCCAGGTGCTAGGGCTGCATTCTTTACCTGCAATTGAGCCTTCGTTGCTCGAACGTCTTTTCGATGCCACATGCATTATTTTGTTCGCATCTAATCTATGTGTACTCGCATTCATCTGTCTCAGCTCCGTTGCTTCCCGCTG
>Ga0194123_10002446_pt1 | contig 24262 bp, 22 predicted proteins | sample TA2MahsurfametaG_5_FD_155479 | JGI IMG/M metagenome (GOLD analysis project Ga0194123, IMG submission 155479) | Freshwater microbial communities from Lake Tanganyika, Tanzania - TA2015023 Mahale A surface | ecosystem: Environmental > Aquatic > Freshwater > Lake | place: Tanzania: Lake Tanganyika... | reverse complement strand
CTGCTCAGCAGTGCGCAGCTTTCGGATGATCTGTTCGGGTGTGTGGCGCTTGCGTTTCATGGGGCTTCTCCTGGCCAAGTCTGGCCGCTCGGGAAGCTCTCATAAGGACTGGTTCAGTTTCTGGGGTCCACGTCACGGGCTGGCGAAGGCCCTGGATGCACCGCTGCTGTTCAAAGGCGAGGATGTCCACTACACCGATGTGAAGGTGGCCCGTTGAGCGCCGCGCCGATTCAGCTGATCCGACACCGCCGCGGTGCTTGGCGCCTGCGGCACTCACCGGGCCAGCTGCAGCAGCTGCAGCGCCTTCTTGACGCCCACAGCTTCTGGGCGATCGGCCGCTCCAAGCGCGAGTTGAGCCAGATGCTGGCTGGTAGCCAGGCGGTGATCAGTGCCTGGCAGGACTCAAACCTGGTGGGTTTCGGCCGGGCCACGAGCGATGGGGTGTTCCGTACCGTGCTCTGGGACGTGGTGGTGGCCGGGGAACACCGGGGACGCGGGCTTGGCCAACGAATCGTGGAAGCGCTGCTCCAAGAACCGGTGCTTCAGGGCGTTGAGCGGACCTATTTAATGACCACTAACAGCGTTGGATTTTACGAAAAACTCGGCTTCAAAGTAGTTGAGGAGCAAAAAACTCTCAGTCGTGAACGATTGATAAATTAGTTTAACTTAAAGTTGAACTATATAAAGTAAGCGGATGAAGAGATTCGAACTCTCGACCCTCTCCTTGGCAAGGAGATGCTCTACCACTGAGCTACATCCGCATCAACCCGGAACAAATCCTGGTTGGGTGCCGGCTGTCCCGCCGACCAATTGAGCATGCACCACCGCCTGCCCCATGGTCAAGCCCTGATGAGACCTATTCAATTCAGTGGACGCAACATGCGAGGAACGGACCTGTCTATGGGGATTCCATCCTTGCCGGGGACTACACATCTGAGTGCTTCACACCGATGCGCTCACCGCTGTAGCCAGCGCGCTGACGCACCTGCTGGCACCAATCCAGGTGCTCGAGATACCAGCGCACGGTGGCTTCGAGCCCCTTCTCAAAGCTGTGGCGTGGCTTCCAACCCAGCTCGGCAGTGATCTTGCTGGCATCGATCGCGTAGCGACGGTCATGGCCCGGACGGTCGCTGACGCGGGTGATCAGGCGGGCATGGGGCGCCCCCTCGGGGCGTAGCTGATCCATTAGCGCGCAGATTGTGTCCACCACATCGCGGTTGGTGCGCTCGCTCGGGCTGCCGTGATCGCCGGCGCCACCCACGCAGTAGCTCTCGCCGAGGCGGCCGCGGGTGGCCGCCAGCAGCAGCGCCTCCACGTGGTCTTCCACATAGAGCCAGTCGCGCACATTGGCACCATCGCCATAGAGCGGGATTGGCTCGCCGGCCACGGCCTTGAGGATCACCACCGGGATCAGCTTCTCGGGGAACTGCCAGAGGCCGTAGTTGTTGGAGCAGTTGGTGAGCACCACCGGCAGACCGTAGGTGTGGTGCCAGGCACTCACCAGGTAATCGCTGGCCGCCTTGCTGGCCGAATACGGGCTGCGCGGGTCATAGGGCGTGGTTTCCGAGAACCGGCCCGTAGGCCCCAGGGAGCCGAACACCTCATCGGTGCTGATGTGGTGGAAGCGGAAGCGCTCACGCCGCTCCGGCGGCAGCTGCTCCCAATGGGCTCGCACCGCCTGCAGCAGGTTGAAGGTGCCGCTCACGTTGCTATCGATGAAGGCAGCGGGCCCATCAATCGAGCGGTCCACATGGCTTTCGGCCGCCAAGTGCATCACCAGATCGGGATCGGCCTGTCGCACGGCTGCGGCCGTGGCCTCAGCGTCGGTGAGGTCCACCCGCAGCAGCTGATGGCGGCCGCTGGCCTCGGGCAGCGCCTCAATGCTTCTGAGGTCGCTGGCGTAGCCGAGCTTATCGAGGTTGAACACCTGGGCGGTGGTGTCGGCCAGCAAGCGCCGCACCAAGGCGCCCCCGATGAAGCCGGCGCCGCCGGTGACCAGCACGCGCGCAGTGCCCTCCGGCAGCAGGGGTGAGTTCACGGCGAGAGCTTGCGGGCAGGCTGGAGCGTAGGGCGCCCGATGGGGGTCACGTTCTGCAAGCCCTGTCGACAATTTTGTGATGGCGTAGGGCTGTGTCGTTGTTTGCGGGGAACCCCAGTTTCGAACAGTCTGTACAGAATCAGCGACACGGCCGGTACACGCACCTCCGATGCTGAGCCTCAGCCCGGGAGTTCGCGCAGCACAGCCGTCAAGGCCTCCCGCCAGTGGCGGGGCTCCATCTGCAACTGGGCGCGGCTGGCGGTGCAATCGAGCAGCGAATAACTGGGTCGGCGCGCCGGGGTGGGGTAATCAGCGGTGGTGAGGGGCCGCACCGCAGCCGCGCGCTGGAGCAGCCCCTGCGCCAGGGCCAGCTCGCGGATCGCCAGGGCGAAGTCGTACCAGCTGGCGGCGCCGGCATCACTCCAATGGTGCACACCGGCCACGGCGTGTTCAAGCACCGCCCAGCAGGCCTGGGCCAGGCCAGCGGTGGCGGTGGGACACCCCACCTGATCGGCCACCACGCCCAGCTGCTCCCGCTCGCCCAGCAGGCGCAACATTGTGAGCAGAAAGTTCTTGGCCACCGGGCCATACACCCAGCTGGTGCGCAGCACCACAGCCCGGCCCTCCCCCCCGAGCCGCTCCAGCACCGCCCGCTCGCCATCGGCCTTGCTCGCGCCATACACCCCCAGAGGATCCACGGGCTGCGAGGGCTGATAGGGCGTGCACTGCTGGCCGTTGAACACGAAATCGGTGCTGAGCTGCAGGAGGCGACCGCCGCTGCCCTGCAGGGCTTCTGCAAAGGCCGCAGGTGCTCCGGCATTCACAGCCCGGGCCAGCTCCGGCTCGCTCTCGGCCCTGTCCACCGCCGTGTAGGCAGCCGCATTGATCACCCAATCCGGACGCAGCTCCTGCACCAGATCCCGGCAGGCTGCGGCATCGGTGAGATCCAGCGCCCGTACACCGTTTCCACCCTCGCGCGCCGTGGTGATCAGCTGCACGGTTTCGCCAGCGATGGCATCCGGAACGCTGCTGCGCAGCGCCCGGCCCAGCTGACCGACCGCACCGGTGATCAGCACCTTCATTGCGGTTGCTCCGCCCAGTCCTCCACGGATAGCCCAGCAATACGACTGAATTCCCGAAGGTTATGAGTCACAACAGTGGCTCTGAGAGCGAGAGCATGACAGGCGATCCAGAGATCGTTAGCACCGATGGGGGTTCCCGCCCGTCGCAGAGCAGTGACCTGCTCTGCGTAGTGATGACAGATTCCCGCATCCTCTGGGTAGAGCACCTCCACCTGGCGAGTCAGGGCATGGAGCTGACGGTCTAGCTGAGAGCTACCCACTGCTCCCTGCAGCAGCTCCGCCCAGGTGATGAACGACATGGCCAGCCGGTCGCTACTGGGGAGCCGATCAATCCGCTCAGCCACATGGGGTGGGCGCTGTTTGATCAGGTAGATGAGGATATTGGTATCGAGCAGGTACGTCACAGCAAATCACGATCCTGCATGGGCTGAGCCTCAAGCCGAATCTGTTCCAACCGATCCGCGAACTCAGGCTCAAATCCAGCAAGGGCATCCAACAAAGCCTGCCCACGTTGAGGTGGACAGGGATGGATCAGCAGATCGCCATCCGGTGTGCGCGAGATCTGCACCTCATCGGTCGCGAGACGGAACTCAGCCGGGATGCGCACCGCCTGACTGTTCCCATTCATGAAGACGCGACTGGGCAAGGACGCCGCCATGTGTGTGTACGTCTATGTATGTACATAGACTAACTGGTTTGGCTGTTCTCAGCTGAACAGATCCTTCTGAGCACAATCGGCAAGCAGAGAAGCCGAAACATCTTTCTCTGAAAGCAGTGGTACTTGAGTGGTGGCAGCACCCGCCAGCGGCGGCCAGGCGATCGCCAGCTGGGGATCGTTCCAGCGGATGGCGCGCTCGCAGTCGCGGCTCCAGAAATCGGTGGTTTTGTAGAGCACTTCGGCGTGCTCGCTCAGGGTGAGGAAGCCATGGGCAAAACCCACCGGAACCCAGAGCTGTTGATGGTTGGCGGCGCTGAGCCTCGCCCCCACCCACTGCCCGTAGGTGGCCGAACCGCGGCGGAGATCCACCGCCACATCAAGGATCTCGCCCTGCACGCAGCGCACGAGCTTGGCCTGAGGATGGGGCGGCAGCTGGTAGTGCAGGCCCCGCAGCACGCCCTGGCTGGAGCGGGAGTGATTGTCCTGCACGAAATCCGGCGCGGCTTGTCCATCGGCCTCCAGCGCCGCGGCGAACGTCCGCTGATTCCAGCTCTCAAAGAAGAAACCACGCTCATCGCCGAACACCCGCGGTGTGATCAACAGAGGGCCGGCGATGGTGGTGCCTGTTGGGCTCTTCAGCCGTTCAGCGTTCATCACACCGTGACCCCAACAGACGCAACAACACCCGGGCGATCCTGCTCGAGCAACTGCAAGAGGTAGTCGCTGTAACCGCTCTTGCGGAGCGGCTGAGCCAGTTCGCTCAGCTGCTGGCCGCTGATCCAGCCCATGCGCCAAGCCACCTCCTCCGGGCAGCCCACCTTGAGGCTCTGGCGGTGCTCCAGCGTGCGGATGTAGCTGGAGGCCTCGTGCAGCGAGTCGCAGGTGCCGGTATCCAGCCAGGCCATACCGCGGCCCATCAGCTCCACCTGCAGCAGTCCCTCGTCCAGATACTGGCGGTTGAGATCGGTGATCTCCAATTCGCCGCGGGCTGAGGGCACCACCCGGCGGGCCCGTTCCACCACCGAGTCGTCATAGAAATAGAGGCCGGTCACGGCATAGCACGACTTCGGCTTCTGGGGTTTCTCCTCAATGCTGAGCACCTGGCCTGTGCTGTCGAACTCCACCACGCCATAGCGCTCCGGATCGCGCACCGGATAGGCAAACACCGTGGCACCCGCCGCGGCCGCGATGCCACTACCCAGCTGGGTATCGCCGTGGAAGAGGTTGTCGCCCAGCACCAGCGCCGCTGGCGCCCCCGCCAGAAACTCAGCTCCGATCAGAAACGCCTGCGCCAGGCCGTCGGGGCTGGGCTGCACGGCGTACTGGATCTCCATGCCCCAGGCAGCGCCATCACCGAGCAACCGCTGAAAGGCCGCCTGATCATGCGGTGTGGTGATGATCAGCACCTCACGAATTCCTGCCAGCATCAAGGTGCTGAGCGGGTAATAGATCATCGGCTTGTCATACACCGGCAGCAGCTGCTTGCTCACCGCCTGGGTGATCGGATGCAGGCGCGTGCCGCTACCGCCGGCCAGGATGATGCCTTTGCGCGGGCGTTGTGCTGTCATCCCCTGCGGCCGCTTCCGTGCGCATGGTGCCACAGCCACAAAAAAGGGCTGCGGCACATGAGGCCGCAGCCCTTGGCTTGAGGAGATTGTCACCCAGCAAGTATGGCCGATGCTGATCCTGCATCCACCATCGGTGGGGTCACTTGAGGTAACTGACCACTAGCGATGGGGCCTTGAACGGCGGTGGCATTCAAGCGATGCAAGCCGTTTACGGTTGAAGGAGCGCCGCCACCATGGGTTTGATTCACGCCAGCCTGCAGCTGCTGAACCCCAGCAACCCCGAGGTGCAGGGCCTTGAAGTGAGCGCCCTCGCCGACTCGGGAGCGGTGCACCTCTGCATCCCTGAGCATGTGGCCCTGCAGCTGCAACTCCGGGAGCTGGAGCGCCGAGAGGTGGTGTTGGCCGATGGGCGCCGCCGCAGCGTGCCCTACATGGGCCCAGTGGAGGTGCGCTTCGCCAACCGCCGCTGCTTCACCGGCGCGATGGTGCTGGGAGATGAGGTGTTACTGGGCGCGATCCCGCTAACGGCGACGGACCTGGAAATTCAGCCCGGCAGCGCTGACATCAGGCTGCCCATCTCGATCGCCTGCAGGCCGTAGCTCCAGCCCAGGTTGCTCTTGATGCCAGCGCGCTCGAGCGCCTGCTGCATCGTGTCAGTAGTCAGCACACCGAAGATCACGGGAACGCCGGACTCGCGGCTCACGGCGGCCACACCCTTGCTCACCTCAGCCACCACCACATCGAAGTGGGGCGTGTCGCCACGGATCACGGCACCCAAGGTGATCACCACCTGGTAGCGGCCGCTGGCGGCGAGCTTCTGGGCCACCAGCGGGATCTCAAAACTGCCGGGCACCCAGGCGGTGTCGAGCTGGGTGCTGCTGGGAGAGGTGTCGATGCCGTGGCGCGAGAGGCAATCCAGACAACCGCTCAGCAGCTTGGCGGTGACCAGATCGTTGAAGCGAGCCACCACGATCGCAATCCGCAGCGACTGGGCGCCAACGAACTGGCCTTCAAAAACAGTCACGCGGGCTAGCCGTGAAGTGGCAGCAGCCTACGAACGCGCGGCTTCAGCCACCGCGGCCTCAGGCCACGAAGTAGCTCATGCCCCAGTTCACGAGCACCAGGGCCACCCAGGCCAGGCCACCCAGCAGGATCAGGCGGTTAGAGCGGCCGCTGGTGTCGTCGCTGGCGTACAACACCGGCACAGCCACGATCAGGGCGAACGACATCACCACCAGAGCCAGAACGGTGAGGGTGTTGAGGATCGTCATGGAACAGCGGCGGCGCCGGCCGAGCAGTTGGAGGATCCTCCCACGCTGGTTCAAAGCGAGCAGCGCGGCGCGGCGGGATCCTTAACAAGTTGTGGCCCGCGAGATGTATCCAGATACATGTACAGACCAGACAGAAATCCGGACAGTGGCTGGAAGTCATCAACGGCAGGCCAAGCCGCTCCACCTACGATCAGGAGCCCGCCAACTGGTCTTGACCGCATCCTCCCCGCAGCAGCCGGAGCTGGCCCTGCAGGGAACGCTGTTTGCGGTTGAGACCAGCCCAGCAGCGCAGGATTCAGCAGCAACGGCGGCTCCCGAAGCGGCGTGTGACCCGCTCAACGCCACCGCTCTGGCGGAGGACGCCGGCCGCCGCCCGCGCCAGCGCAACCAACCCGCATCCCTCGCCAGCGACGCCCCCAACGGCATCAGCGAAGCGAGCACCGATGCCGACACCAACGAAGCCAGCGACAACGACAGCGATCTGCCCCCCTGGCATCACCACAGCCTGGTCGCCGCCGAGCAGCTCACGCCGATGCTGCGCCAATACGTGGAGCTCAAGGCCGCCCATCCCGAGCGGGTGCTGCTCTATCGCCTGGGCGACTTCTTCGAGTGCTTCTTCGAAGACGCGATCCAGCTCTCGCGCCTGCTGGAGCTCACCCTCACCGGCAAAGAAGCCGGCAAAGCGATCGGACGGGTGCCGATGGCGGGCATCCCCCACCACGCCGCTGAGCGTTACTGCGCCGAGCTGGTGGGCCGCGGCCTGAGCGTGGCTCTCTGCGATCAGGTGGAGAGCACCCCGGCCAAGGGGGCCCTGCTCAAGCGGGAGATCACCCGCGTGCTCACCCCCGGCACGGTGCTCGAGGAGGGCTTGCTCAGCGCCCGCCGCAACAACTGGCTCTGCGCCGTGGTGTGCGAGCAGTCGCGCTGGGGGCTAGCGGTGGCGGATGTGAGCACCGGCGAATTCCGCGTGACGGAGCGCGAGGGCAGCGATCTGCTGCATCAAGAGCTGCTGCAGGTGGAGGCGGCCGAGGTGCTCTGGCCTGGGGAGGGCGGCACGGGAAGTGCGCATCCCAGTCCCGCATGGTGTCCGGACGCACTGCGGCTCACGGCCCTGCCCCGCACCCCGTTCACCGCACCGGAAGCACGCAACACCCTGCTACAGCGCTTCCGGCTGGCCAGCCTTGATGGCCTGGGTCTGGGCGACATGCCCCTTGGGCTGCGGGCTGCCGGCGGGCTCCTGCGCTATCTCGACGACACCCAGCCCGGCACCTGCGTGCCGCTGGAGCTGCCCACCACCTGGCAGGCTGGCGACCAGCTAGTGCTTGATGCCGCCACCCGCCGCAACCTCGAACTCACCCGCACCCAATTGGGGGGTGGCCTGCACGGCTCACTGCTCTGGGCCCTCGATCGCACCCACACCGCCATGGGCGGACGCTGCCTGCGCCGCTGGATCGAAGCGCCGCTGGTGGAGCACGCCGCGATTCTCAGCCGGCAGAACGGCGTCAGCGAGCTGGTGAACGCCCGGCAGCTGCGGCTGGGCCTGCGGCGGCTGTTGCGACCCATGGGCGATCTCGAGCGCCTGGCGGGCCGGGCCGGTGCCGGCACCGCCTCAGCCCGTGATCTGGTGGCCCTGGCCGATGGCCTGGAGCGGCTGCCCCAGCTGGCGGCTTTGATCAGCGGCGCAGCGATTCCAACGGCAGGGGGCAAACGCGAACCCGTAAGCAGCCCACCGCTGCTGGCCCTTGCGCGTTCCTGGCCCGAACTCGAAACCCTGGCAACCGAGCTGCGCCACGTGCTGCTCGACACCCCACCACTCAGCCTCAGCGAAGGCGGCTTCATTCACGACGGCGTGGATCCCCAGCTCGATGGGCTGCGCAACCAGCTCGACGATCAGGAGGCCTGGCTGGCCGAGCAGGAAGCGGCGGAGCGCAGTAACAGCGGCATCAGCACGCTCAAGCTCCAGTACCACCGCACCTTTGGCTACTTCCTGGCGGTGAGCAAAGCCAAGGCACGCACCGTGCCGGAGCACTGGATCCGCCGCCAGACCCTCGCCAACGAAGAGCGCTTCGTCACCCCCGAGCTCAAGGCCCGCGAAGGCCGCATCCTGCAGCTCAAGGCCCGAGCCGCCCAGCGGGAGTACGAGCTGTTCTGCGAGCTGCGCAGCCGCGTGGGTGAGCAAGCCGCTCCGATCCGCGCTGCGGCCCGGCTGGTGGCTGAACTCGATGCGATCGCCTCGCTGGCGGAGGTGGCCGCCACGAGCCACTACTGCTGCCCAGAGCTCAGCGATCCCAGCGGCCCTGAGGGACGTGTGCTGCAGATCGAAGCGGGCCGCCACCCGGTGGTGGAGCAGTTGCTTGTGGACGCCCCCTTCACACCCAATGCCATCGCGCTGGGGTCAAGCCAGACGTCAGGCGCCCTCAGCCATCCCGACCTGATCGTGCTCACCGGCCCCAACGCCAGCGGCAAGAGCTGCTATCTGCGGCAAACGGGCCTGTTGCAGCTGATGGCGCAGATCGGCAGCTGGATTCCCGCCGGCAGCGCCCGGCTCGGCATCACCGATCGCATCTTCACGCGGGTGGGCGCTGGCGACGATCTGGCCGCAGGCCAATCCACCTTCATGGTGGAGATGGCCGAAACAGCCAACATCCTTCACCACGCCACCGATCGTTCCCTGGTGCTGCTCGATGAGATCGGGCGGGGCACCGCCACCTTCGATGGCCTCTCGATCGCCTGGGCCGTAGCCGAATACCTGGCGGAGGAAATCGGTGCCCGCAGCGTGTTCGCCACGCACTACCACGAGCTCAACGAGCTGGCCGCGCAGCTGCCCAACGTGGCCAATGCCCAGGTGCTGGTGGAAGACACGGGCAGCGAACTGCGCTTCCTGCACCGAGTGGTGAACGGCGGCGCCAACCGCAGCTACGGCATCGAAGCCGCCCGCCTGGCCGGAGTGCCGCCGGCGGTGGTGTTGCGGGCCCGCCAGGTGCTGGGGCGGATTGAAGCCAACAGTCACGTGGCGGTGGGCCCGGCGGCAGAAGCCCAAGCCGCGGCCTGATCCAGCCAGGCCCGGCGCAGTAGGGCATTCACCGCTGCCCCCACCAGGCCGGCACCACCGCGGCTACCCTCTAAGCGAATCTGCGGAAAGTCGCTCTCCGCCAGGTGGCGCTTGCTCTCCGCCACCCCCACAAAGCCCACGGGCATCCCGATCACCAGCGCCGGGGGAGCCGTGCGGCCAGCGGCCACCTGATCCAGTAGCAGCTCCAGCGCCGTGGGAGCACTGCCGATCAACACCACCGCGCCGGGGTGCTCATCGAGGGCGCGCTCCATTCCGGCGGCTGCTCGGGTGCCATCCGCGGGGGCCTGAGCAGGAGCCCAATCCAACACGCTGTGCACGGTATTCCCGAAGGTGCGACGGGCCATCGGTGCCACCGCCGCAGCCGCCATGGCCGTATCCGTGAGGATCGCCGCACCCCCAGCCAGGGCTTCCAAACCCACCGCACAGGCTGTGGCAGAGAAGCGCACGTCCGGCGCTAATGAGAGGTCTCCACTGCTGTGGATCAAACGCAGCAGCACCTCCTGTTCAGGCTGCGAAAAGCCCTCAAGCCCAAAGCGATGGCTGGCAGCTGGATCGGCGAGGGCAACTCGGATCAAGCGGATGCTCTCGGTGAAGATCGGATGGTCCAATCCAGAACGATCAGCGGCCAAGCCAGCGCCCACGCAGTGGTCTGCGCTGAAGCTTGATCGGTCGGGGTGCAGGAATCGCTCGAGGGATCCATGGGGTACCGAGGTGCGGCGGGTGCACTGGATCCATCCCGCCCGGATAACGCACGGCAATGTCCGGGTTTTCGTACAATCTGTACAGATCCATGGACACCCGTTGTCGCGCCATGACCCAGCCCATACCGGTGTCCCCTCCTCTCGGCGTTGAGGAAGCGCGGCGCCGGCTCCCGGAACTGCTTGAGCGGGCAGCAGGCGGCGAGGGGTTTGTGATCCAGCGCCACAAGAAACCCATGGCCGCCCTGGTTCCCCTGGGGGGCCATCCCCCCACAGATCCGCTCAAGCGCCAACGACAGATCCAGAGCCTAATGGTGCTGCAGGGCAGCGGCCGCCGCTACTGGGATCCCAACCAACGCCATCCCGCCAGACCGGTCGCCACAGCGCCAGCTTTCGTGCAAGACATCGCCTCGGAGCAGGAGGACCCCGCCTCGTTCCACCCGAGAAGGCTCGTGCAGGGCAGCCGCATCGCGCTCGATGGCACAGCACTGGTGGCTTTCCTGGCCGATGCGAAAGGAACCCGCAAATATTTGCAACCCCTGATGCAAGGCATCGCCCAGGGCACCTGGCAGGGGGTGATCAGCAGCGTGAGCCTGGCGCGGGTGCTGGAGGGCCCGCTGGCGCAGGGGGATGAGGTGCTGGCCCAGCGCTACGCCACCGCCTTCGCGAACCCGCAGCAGTGGCTGCAGCTGCCGGCCGATGGGGCCCTGGTGCTCGCCGCGGCGCGGCTGCAACGGCAGGAACCGCAGCTCGATGAGATCCGCGCCATCGAACTCGCCACCGCCATTGCCGCGGAAGCCGCCGTGCTGGTGACCGATCACCCGGCCCTCGCACAGACTGCGCAGCACCCGGTGCTCAGCGCCCTGCGGCTCTGACTCCGCACAGCCGCCAACCATGCCCATCCACCTGCTCTGGGGCGATGACGAAGCCGCCCGCTCCCGGGCGGTGGAAACCCTGGTGGCCGAGCGCACCGACCCCGCCTGGCAGAGCATCAACCTGGCCCGCCTCGATGGCAATGATGCCGCTCAGGCGTCTCAAGCCCTTGAAGAGGCGCGTACGCCGCCCTTCGGTGGGGGCGATCGGGTGGTGGTGCTGCAGCGGAGCCCCTTTTGCAATCAGTGTCCGGCCGAGCTGGCCGAGCAACTGGAGGCCGCCCTACCGCTGATCCCCGCCAGCTGCCACCTGGTGCTGGTGAGCAGCGGCAAACCGGATGCACGCCTGCGCACCACCAAGGCACTGCAGAAACTGGTGAAGGCCGGCGAGGCACGCGAGCAGAGCTTTCAGCTGCCGGCGGTGTGGGATGGCGCCGGCCAGGTGGAACTGGTGCAGCGCACCGCTCGGGAGCTGGGGCTGCAACTCGAGCCCACCGCCGCTGAAGCCCTGAGCGAGGCGATCGGCAGTGACAGCGCTCGCCTTGCGAGCGAACTGGAGAAGCTGGCGATCTACGTGGGCGCGGAGCCGGGCCGCCAAACACCACAACCCACCATCACCACCGCGGCCGTGGAGGCCCTGGTGGGCAGCCACGCCACCAACGCCCTGCAGGTGGGCGATGCGCTTCTGGCCGGCAAACCAGCAGAAGCCGTGGCGCTCGCGGATGCCTTGTTGGCAGCAAACGAGCCGGCACTACGGATCGTGGCCACCCTCTGCGGGCAGATCCGCGGCTGGCTCTGGGTGAGCCTGCTGGATCAACAAGGCGAGAGCGATGTGAACGCCATCGCCAAGGCGGCCGGCATCGGCAACCCCAAACGCATCTACGTGATGCGCAAACAGATCCGGGGCCGCAAACCAGCCCGCTTCCTGGCGCTGCTGCGCCAACTCCTCGAGGTGGAGGCCGCCCTCAAACGGGGTGCCGATCCCGGCGATGCCTTCCGCGACGGCTTTCTGCTGGCACCTTGAGGCCACGTAGGACAATCAGCCGTTAACGCTGTATCCGCGCCGGCCCGGCGCTGCTCCCCATGGCCCTGCTGGTCCAGAAGTTCGGCGGCACCTCCGTAGCCGATGTGGAGCGGATCCAGGCGGTAGCCCAGCGCATCGCCAACAGCCGCCAGGCGGGCAACGATCTGGTGATCGTGGTGTCGGCCATGGGCCACACCACCGATGAGCTCACGGGCCTGGCCCGCGCCATCAGCAGCAACCCGCCCCAGCGGGAGATGGACATGCTGCTGGCCACCGGGGAACAGGTGTCGATCGCGCTGCTGGCGATGGCCCTGAACGCCCTGGGGGTGCCGGCGGTGTCAATGACCGGGCCTCAGGTGGGCATCCTCACCGAATCCGCCCACGGCCGCGCCCGCATCCTTGAGGTGCGCACCGATCGGCTGCAGCGCCTGCTGGGCGACGGCAACGTGGTGGTAGTGGCCGGCTTCCAGGGCACCAGCAGCGGCCTGAGCGGCCTGCCCGAGATCACCACCCTCGGCCGCGGCGGCTCCGACACCTCCGCCGTGGCCCTGGCGGCAGCCCTGAGCGCCGATGCCTGCGAGATCTACACCGATGTGCCAGGGGTGCTCACCACGGACCCGCGCAAGGTGGCCGATGCCCAGCTGATGGAAACGATCACCTGCAACGAGATGCTGGAGCTGGCCAGCCTCGGGGCGGCGGTGCTGCACCCGCGGGCCGTGGAGATCGCCCGCAACTACGGCGTGCCGCTAGTGGTGCGCTCCAGCTGGAGCGATCAGCCCGGCACCCTGCTCACCAGCGACGCCGCCAGCCGCCGCGGCAGCGGTGAAGGCCTGGAGCTGGGCAAGCCCGTGGATGGCGCCGAACTCGACACCGATCAAGCCGTGCTGGCCCTGGCCCACGTGCCCGACCGTCCCGGCGTGGCCGCTCAGCTGTTTGAAGCGCTTTCGGCGGCGGGCCTGAACGTGGATCTGATCGTGCAGTCCACGCACGAAGCCGACGCCCACTGCAGCGGCGATCACTGCGGCTTCACCAACGACATTGCGTTCACCGTGGCGGAAGCCCAGCTGGATCGCGCCCAACTGGTGTGCCGCGAGGTGTTGGCGGCGATGGGCCCCGGCGCAGAGAGCGCCACCATCATCGCTGAAGGCGGTATGGCCAAGCTGAGCATCGCCGGCGCTGGGATCATGGGCCGCCCGGGCGTCGCCGCCCGCCTGTTCGACACCCTGGCCAAAGGCGGCATCAACCTGCGCCTGATCGCCACCAGCGAAGTGAAGGTGAGCTGTCTGGTGGCCGGCCATCAGGGCAGCAAAGCGCTGCAGGCCGCAGCCCAGTGCTTTGAGCTCAACGAGCGGCAGCTGCATCTCAATCCGCCTCCCTCCGGCGCCGGCGAACCGGAAGTGCGCGGGGTGGCCCTCGACCGGGATCAGGCCCAGGTGGCCGTGCGCCGCATCCCCGACAAGCCCGGCACCGCCGCAGCGGTGTGCCGCGTGCTCGCCGATGCGGGCATCAGCCTCGATGCCATCGTGCAATCGGAGCGCAGCCATGGCACAGGCGATCAGCAAAGCCGCGACATGGGCTTCTGCCTCAAGCGCGAGGAACTGGAGCGGGCCCGCACGGCCCTGCAACCGCTGCTCAACCAATGGCCTGGCGCCAGCTTCGAGGAGGGCATGGCCATCGCCCGGGTGAGTGCCGTGGGGGCCGGCATGCCCTGTACCGCCGGCACAGCCGCCCGGATGTTCCGCTCGCTGGCGGATGCAGGCGTGAACATCGAGATGATCGCCACCAGTGAAATCCGCACCAGCTGCGTGGTGCCGGAAGCCGAGGGCGTGAAAGCGCTGCAGGCGGTGCATGCCACCTTCGGGCTGGGCGGGGCGGTGCAGCATCAGGCCGAGGGCACTGAAGCACCTGTGTGATGAAGCACCCGGTTGAAATCAACCGGGATCCAACAGTCGATCGGTCAGCCAGAGCGGCCGGAAATCACACCGTCGCGGCAATTCCCTTCGGCTCCAGCATCAGCTTGCTGCCGCTCACGCTCTCATCCATCTCGATCGGATAGGCGCCATCGAAGCAGGCGGTGCAGAAGTGGGAAGCATTGGCCTGAGCGGCTTCCACCATGCCTTCTTTGGTGAGGTAGGCGAGGGAATCCACGCCCAGATGAGCGGCGATCTCCTCAAGCGTGAGCCGGGCAGCGATCAGCTGGTCCTGGGTGTCGGTGTCGATCCCGTAGAAGCAGGGGTGCGTGACGGGCGGTGAGCTGATGCGCATGTGCACCTCGGTGGCACCGGCATCACGGATGGCGGCTACGAGCTTGCGGCTGGTGGTGCCGCGCACGATCGAGTCGTCGATCACCACCACGCGCTTACCGGCGAGCACATCCGGCAGGGGGTTGAGCTTCACGCGGATGCCGGCTTCGCGCATCGCCTGGGTGGGCTGAATGAAGGTGCGGCCCACATAGCGATTTTTGATCAGGCCATCACCGAAGGGGATACCGCTGTATTGCGAATAGCCGATGGCCGCCGGGATGCCGGAATCGGGCACGCCGATCACAATGTCGGCCTCCACGGGCGTTTCGCGGGCCAACACCTCGCCGATGCGAACGCGGTAGCTATAGAGCGATTCGCCGAAGAAACGGCTGTCGGGCCGGGCGAAATAGATCATCTCGAACACGCACAGCTTGGCGGGTTCGGTGATCCAGCGGCTGCGCGTTGGTTCGGGATCACCCAGGCGGAAGTGCACGATCTCGCCGGGCTCAACATCGCCGTCGAAGCTGGCGCCGATGATGTCGAGTCCGCAGGTTTCACTGCTCACCACCCACTGGGCTTCGCTGGGCTCACCCATGTGGCCAAACACCAGCGGCCGGATGCCATGGCCATCGCGCAGGGCATAAAGGCCCTCGGGTGTGCCGATCACCAGGCTGAAGGCACCGCGGCAGCGGCTGGCGGCCTCGCGGATCGCCGCATCCCAGTCGAGCCCCTGATTCACGGCGTGCTGAATCGCGAAGGCGATCAGCTCCGAATCGGTGGTGGAGGTGAACTCCACTTCGGGGATATCGGCCGCGATCGCCTCGCGCAGCTCAGCGGCATTCACGAGGTTGCCGTTGTGGGCAAAGGCCAGCGGGCCGAGGCGGGTGTTGAGCAGCACCGGCTGGGCGTTGCAGGCCTTGCTGCTGCCGGTGGTGGAGTAGCGGTTGTGGCCGATCGCCAGCTGGCCTGGCAGACGCTCGAGCACGCTCTGATCGAACACCTGGCTCACCAGGCCCATGTCTTTGTGCATGCGGACCTTGGGGCCTGCGCTCGCACCTGAAGCCCCGGCCTGGTCTGCAGCGGATCCGGCATCAAACACCGCAATCCCGGCCGACTCCTGGCCGCGGTGCTGCAGGGCGTAAAGGCCGAAGTAGGTGAGGTTGGCCACCGGTTGATCGGCGGCCAACACGGCGAACACGCCGCAGGCCTCTTCCGGCTTGTCGGGGCGTTCGGGATTGAACTCTGAAGCGGGGGAACGCGAGACGGAGTGCACGTCGGTCACCGCAGTTCCCACCTTCTGGTTTGTTTCAGCATTGTGCATCAGCGCTGCCTTCATGCTGTGGGCGGCAGATCCACGCCCATGCGCCGGGGGATCGCCTGCTCGAATTGGGCCTCCAGCTGCGCCACCGGCAGTTGCAGCAGCAGCTGACCGGCTTGCTGGATCTGGAGCTCCGCCTCGGAGGCCACCACACCCAGGCACTGAGCCGGAATGCCGGCCGCATCCAGGGCCTCTTGCCAGGCAGCGGTTTGCGCCGGGGCCACGCTCACCAGGATGCGAGCACCGCCTTCAGCGAAGAGCAAGCGATCGAGGCGGGCGGCGCTAGCAGGAACCTCCAGGTGGGCTCCGAGGCCGCTGGCGATGCAGCTCTCCGCAGCCGCCACCGCCAGGCCGCCATCACTGAGGTCGTGAGCGGAGCGCACCAGGCCGGCGGCGATCGCCTGGCGCAGGAAGCCCTGCACCGCGCGCTCCAGCGCCAGATCAATCTCGGGCGGGCGCCCTGTGACGGCTCCATGCACCTGCTCCAGGTAGCTGCTGCCGGCCAGGCTCAGGCGGGGATCGGCGGGAGCATCGCCTGCCTCTAGAGGCACCCCCAGTAGCCAGATCGCATCGCCGGCGTCCCGCCAGGCCTGGCCGCGCACGTGGGCCAGATCGTGCACCAGGCCTACCATTCCCACCACGGGGGTGGGATGGATCGGCTGCATGCGCCCATCCGGTAGGCGGGTTTCGTTGTAGAGGGAGACGTTGCCGCCCGTCACAGGCGTGTCGAGCGCCGAGCAGGCGGCCGAGAGGCCGCGGCAGGCCAGGGCCAGCTGCCAGTAGCCGGTGGGCGTTTCCGGGGAGGGAAAATTGAGGTTGTCGGTGACAGCCAGGGGCTCGGCGCCTACGCAGCTGAGGTTGCGGGCCGCCTCGGCCACTGCGGCCATACCGCCGCGCTCAGGATCGAGGGCCACCCAGCGGTTGGGGCAATCCACCACGGCCGCCACGCCGCGGTTGGCGGCAGCGCTGCTGGCCTGGGGTCGCAGGCGCACCACCGCAGCATCAGCGCCGCCAGGGGGGATCACGGTGTTGGCCTGCACCTGGTGGTCATACTGGCGATACACCCAGCGCTTGGAAGCGATGGTGGGGTCGTCGAGCAGCTGCAGCAGGGCTTGGTTCCAGCTGAGGGCGGTGCCGCCGGCGGGGGTGATGCCGCTGGTGCTGGCGGCCGGGAGCTCGTCTTCGCTCCAGCGCCAGTGGGCCTGGATCTCGGCGGGGGGTTCGCTGATCAGCTCGTGGCGGTTGATCGGGGTGTCGTCGGCCAGGGCGCTGGCGGGCACCTCGGCTGCCACTTCGCCGTTCTGGAGCACGCGCACGATGTTGTCTTCGAGCACGCGGCCCACCACAGCCGCCTGCAGACCCCAGCGGGTGAAGCTCTGCATCAGCGCCTGCTCACGGCCGGGCTTCACCACGAACAGCATCCGCTCCTGCGATTCACTCAGCAGGAACTCGTAGGGGGTCATGCCGGCTTCACGGGCGGGCACGCGATCGAGATCCAGCTCGATGCCCAGGCCGCCCTTGGCGGCCATCTCTGAGCAGCTGCAAGTGAGGCCGGCGGCGCCCATGTCCTGCGCCGCCACCACGTCACCGGTCTGGAAGGCCTCAAGGCAGGCTTCGATCAGGCCCTTCTCCAGGAAGGGGTCACCCACCTGCACGGCGGGGCGATCGTCGAGGGAGGCCTCGGTGAGTTCGGCCGAGGCGAAACTGGCGCCACCCATGCCATCGCGGCCGGTGGTGCTGCCCACGTAAACCACGGGATAGCCCACGCCCTCGGCACCGGAGCAGACGATCTCCTCGGTTTCCATCAGCCCCAGGGCCATGGCATTCACCAAAGGGTTGCCGGAGTAGCTGGGGTCGAAGGCCACCTCACCACCCACGGTGGGGACCCCGACGCAGTTGCCGTAGTGGGCGATGCCAGCCACCACGCCCTCCATCAGGCCCACGTTGCGCTCGTCGTCCAGGGGCCCGAAGCGCAGGGCGTTGAGCAAGGCGATCGGCCGGGCACCCATGGTGAAGATGTCGCGCAGGATGCCGCCCACGCCGGTGGCCGCCCCCTGGAAGGGCTCCACGGCTGAGGGGTGGTTGTGGCTCTCGATCTTGAAGGCCAGGCGCTGGCCTTCGCCCAGATCCACCACACCGGCGTTCTCACCGGGGCCCACCAGGATGCGAGGACCGGTGGTGGGAAAGCCCTGCAGCAGCGGCCGCGAGTTGCGGTAGCAACAGTGCTCCGACCACATCACCCCGAACATGCCCAGCTCAGCGCGGTTGGGGGCGCGGCCGAGGCGGCGGCAGATCTCGTCGTAGTCCGCCTGGCTGAGGTTTTCCTTCTTGAGGGCGTCGGGAACGGAATACTCGGGGGCAGCAACCACAACCAACGGAGCAGATCAGCTCAGTCTCGCTGAGCGACTCACCCGAGGTCGCCGGTGTAGCTGGCGGGGAGGCCCACGGTGAGGTTCTGGAGCTCGGAGCGGCTCAGGTCGCCACCGGTGTAGATCGCTTCGAGGCGCTTGCCCACGTAGATGCCGATGCCATCCAGCCGCCCAAAGGCGGTGCTGGCGATGGAGGTCTCCACGAAGCGCAGACGGTTGGTGCGGACACCGAGGATGCCGATCTGGTCTTCAGAGCCCAGGTCGGCAATGTTGTCAACCGTGCGGCGGTTCCGGGCCATGCGGCTCGAGCCATCGCGGTTGATCAACAGCCAATCCTGAGCAGCATCGGCTGCGCTGAAGAATTGGTTGCTGCCCGGTCCACCCCAGAGCTCATCCGCGGCTCCGCCACCTGTGAGCACGTCATTCCCTAGCTCACCGCGGAGCAGGTCCGGACCGTCGCCACCGATGAGGGTGTCGTTGACAGCGGTGCCGATCAGCCGTTGGGGCAGCAGCGTGGAGGTAATGTCAGTTTCTGCACCCCAGACAGCCTTGAGGGCAGCCAGGTCGTTGTCGCTAAACCAGTTGGGCCAGAGATCCCCCTGAGGATTGCGGTAGGCCATCAAGGTCTCCTCGGGGTAAGCGCTGCGCGAGGAGTTTGAACTCTCAAACACGTCGCCATCGGAGGCATCAAAGGGATGCTCCAAGCCGAGGGCATGACCAAGCTCATGCAGGGCGGCGTAATAGAGGTAATCGATCTCTCCGTTGAAGGCCGGTGTATTGAGCATCAACTCCCAGAAATCCTTTTGAGCTGTGTCGTTGCTCAAGGCAATTCCAAGGGTTGTTCCACCGCCCCCAAGCTCAATCTCACTATCTGAATAGAGGCGAACATCGGCCTGATCTGCGCTGCTGACCAAACGAAAATCAAGGGCCAGCTCTGCATCCAGCATCCGCAGCGCTTCCTCAAAAAAGGCTACAAAGGCATCGTCGATGGCGACAGCCTGGATGGTCTGAGCTCCGTAGTCCCCGCCGTTCACTTGAACGGGGCCAGCTGGGCGATGCAGATACACGTCCAACACACCATCCGTCACCACCTGCTGGGTGCTGAAGCGTTGAAAATCCGGTGCGATCAACAGATCCGGGGGGATCCTGCGCAGGCTGATCTCATCCAGGGCATGGGAAGTAGCCAGAACACGGCTTTCAGCACCGGCCAGAAGGCACTGGTAACACACGGCACACCTCTGGAAGGGTTGGCTGTCTTCAAGCTAGTCCGCAGGACTGTCCAAAGTGTTGTACAGAATGTACGAAAACCTGGACAGTCTGGACTGATCAAAGCCAGGGATCCTGATCGTCCTGGGGCCGCCGCGTTCGGCGATCTGGCATGGCGGCAGCCTCGTCATCCCAGTCGTCCCAGGCTTCTTCAGCAGGCCCTCTGCGATCCGCTGGACCGGGGGGTTGCTCAGCTTCCCAGGCCGGCTCCTCTTCCAGCCAGCCTTCCAGCCGCTCCTCGAAACGATCGCCGGCACTCTGGAACTGATCGCGCAGGCGCTCGGTTTCCTCCTGCAGCTGATCGCGCCAGCGGCGGCCGCGCCGCAGGAATTCCTGGCGCACGCTGGCGCGAGCCAGCGGCAGATCATCCAGACCGCTGAGGCCCGTGAACACCTGCCCGGGCTGCTGATCGCTGATGCGCTCGGGGCTGAGGCGCCAGCGGCTGCTGCCCGGTAGGCGCGGATCGCTGCGCGACACCAGATAGTGCACGATGCGACCAGTGCTGAGGTCCACCGCCGCGTCGGCCACGCTGCCGATCACCTGGCCTTGGCGATCCAAGAGCGCCGCTTCGATCAAGGTGGGCAGGCGATCAACCGTGGGCAGGTCGGTGTCGGCCCCGGGGCCCTTCACCAGCGCTTCCAACTCACTGAGGCCGCGCAGCTGATCCAGGCGCCAGGCCTGGCGGCGATCACCGAAGGCTGAGGGCTTGCTGATCCACCCCAAGAGGCGATGCACCGGCGGATGCATCCAGGCCATCGCACCAGCGCCATGGTCGATGCCCTGATCGCAGCGCACATGGCGGCGCAGCAGATCGCTCAGCAGCAGTTGCTCCGGCAGGCTCACTGGCGAATCTGCACCGGCATCACCAAATAGGTGAAGGCCGAATCGTCCTGAGGGGCGAGCACCACCGGCGTGGTGGGGGCATTGCAGCGCAGCTCCACCCGCTCGGCGCTCATCGCCTTGAGGCCCTCGAGCACATAGCGCACGTTGAAGGCGATCTGGATGGCATCGCCGTTCACCTCAGCGGCAATCGCTTCAGAGCCACTGCCCACATCCTGAGCATCGGCGCTGATCGCCAATTGGCCGGCTGCCGGATCGCTGCTGATCTTCACCACGTTGTTGTGCTGATCGGCGAGCACCGCCACACGCTCCAGCGCGCCGAGCAAGCCCTTGCGATCGAGCTTGAGGCTGCGGGCAAAGCTCTCGGGGATCAACTGGCGGTAGTTGGGGTAGGTGCCATCCAGGCTGCGGCTGGTGAGCACCTGATCGGCCCACTGGAACACCACCTGGCCGCGGTCGCAAAAGAGGCTCACCGGATCGCCGCCACCGCGGCTGGAGAGCAAGCGCTCAAGCTCCCGCAGCGAACGGGCCGGCACCGTGACATCCAGATCCGCCTCGCCCTCGGCACTGTTCTGAAGCCGCAGCACAGCTAACCGGTGGCCATCGGTGGCCGCACACTCCAGCCCTTCCGCATCCAGGCCCAGATGCACCCCGGTGAGCAGCTGCTTGGCTTCATCGCTGCTGCTGGCGAACAGGGTGGCCCGCAGACCCTTCACCAACACATCAGGATCCAGCTTGATCGGTGTGGCGGCCTGGGCGAGCGGCAGCTCGGGGAAGTCTTCCGCGGGCATGCCACGCATCTGGTAACTGCCGGAGGCGCTTGTGAGCTCCACCTGTTCACCCCCTTCCTCGCAGCTGAGGCTGATGGGGCTATCGGAAGGCATGCGGGCCACGATCTCGCCGAACAGCCGCGCCGGCAGGGTGATCGCACCGCTGCTATGCACGGAGGCGCCGAGGCTGGTTTGGATGCCGAGGCTCAGATCGAAACCGGTAAGGCTGAGCCGGCCGGTGCCGGCGTCAGCCGTGAGCAGCACGTTGGCCAGCACCGGGTGCGTGGGCCGCCCTGCCACGGCACGGCTCACCAGCTGAAGGCTGGCGTTGAGTTCGGCCTGGGAGCAGACCAGCTTCATGGCAGGGGTTAAGCGGCCCCCACGCTTCCACAACGCGGTGGGAAGTGCAACGGGCCTGGCGAGCGGGTTCCCCACTTCTCCCCAACCCGGCGTCTAACGGATCAAAGGCTTTTAAAGGATAAAACCCAATTCCGTAGTCGTAGAGCGTGGGGAAATCCAGGACAACCCACCAAAGCCGTTGCAGCAGAAAGGATCTCATTTCCACAGCCCTGGTGAATGAGCTGGTGAACCATCTGGGGATTTGGCGTTCTCCTCTGTTTCCCGAGATTGCGGAAAACGAGCTCGATTAAGCGGTGATGGTTGGCCAGGGTTTTCCGGGGAGCGCTGGGCCGGTTTTCCCCAGGTTGTGGGCAGACGCTTTGCTGGGTGGATCGGGCTTGGTTGGCGCTCGAGCGCCCGCAACAGGCACAGAAAAACCGCCGGGGGTACCGGCGGCTCTGTGCGTATCGAGGCAGGCTCAGAAGCCCATCACGCGGGCCACGGTGGCGGTGTCGGGCTCCAGACCCGTGTGGAATTTGGAATCGTTGTGCTCGATGGCCGTGGTGGGGTCTTTGAGGCCATTGCCGGTGAGCACGCACACCACCGTGGCTCCAGCCGGCACCTCCTCGCGGCGCTTGATCAGGCCCGCCACGGAGGCGGCGCTGGCGGGCTCACAGAACACCCCTTCACCACTTCCCAGAAGCTTGTAAGCCTCGATGATCTCGGCGTCGGTGACGGCCATGAAATCGCCGTTGCTCTCGGCCCGGGCCTTGAGGGCTCGCTCCTTGTTCACCGGGTTGCCGATGCGGATGGCGGTGGCGATCGTGTCGGGCTGCTCCACGGTGTGGCCGAGCACCAGCGGCGCCGAACCGGCGGCCTGGAAGCCCATCATCCGTGGCAGGCGGCGGCTGTGGCCTGCGGCCTTGTATTCGTTGAAGCCCATCCAGTAGGCGCTGATGTTGCCGGCGTTGCCCACGGGGATGCAGAGCCAGTCAGGCGCTTCACCCAGGGCATCCACCACCTCGAAGGCCGCCGTTTTCTGGCCCTGCAGGCGGTAGGGGTTCACCGAGTTCACCAGGGTGATCGGGTATTGGTTCGCCACTTCCTGCACGATCGCCAGGGCGCGGTCGAAGTTGCCCTTCACCGCCAGCACCTCAGCGCCGTAGAGCAGCGCCTGCGCCAGCTTGCCCTGGGCCACGTAGCCATCCGGGATCAGCACGAAGGCGCGCATGCCACCCCGGCGGGCATAGGCGGCGGCCGCGGCCGAGGTGTTGCCGGTGCTGGCGCAGATCACGGCCTCGGAGCCCGCTTCCTTGGCCTTGGAGATGGCCATGGTCATCCCCCGGTCTTTGAAGGAGCCGGTGGGGTTGAGGCCGTCGTATTTCAGAAACACTTTCACGCCCTTGCCGATGCGCTCGGCGATCACCGGGGCGGGGATCAGCGGGGTGGCACCCTCACGCAGGGTGATCACCGGTGTTTTGTCGCTCACCGGCAACCACTTGCGGTAACCCTCGATCAGGCCCGGCCAGTCCTGCATGGCCGGGCGGGTGTGTCCCAGGCGCCGGCGAAGGGAGGACAACAGGGCCACGGGCAGCAGGGACGGTCTACTGGCGAATCTACGGGGCGGGTTTCGCGGGACGCTCGCTGCTGCTGGCGCCATCGCCTGCGCTGCCCCGCAGGCCATCGAGCGGCGACTCCATGAAGAACTGGATCAGCTCACTCACCGATTTCGCTTTCTGCAGCACCGCCAGCAAGGCCGGGATGCTCACTTCCATCTCATCCACCGGGTAGGCCTTGAGGAAGCTGATGGCGCTGAGCTTGCCGCCTGTGGCCACCAAGGCATTGATCACGCCCGCCCGCAGGGCCGGGATGCCGGCGCGCTTGGCATAGAGCGGATAGATGATCTGGGCGATCCGGGCCAGCAGGGCCTCGCCCAAGCGGGTGCTGAGCAGCCGGCTGGTGAGCAGCAGCGGAATCGAGAGCTCTGCCTTGAGCAGCTTGCTCACCTCTTCCGGCTTCTGCTTGGCAATCAGGAGCACGTCGGCGATGAGCCCTCGGGCCTGGCCGGTGTCGGCCAGATACTCGAGGTCGGTCACGGCGATCGAGCGCCGGAAGGCCCCGGTCACGAACACCACGTTCTCGGCGGCGATGGCGGCGGGGCTGCTGCCGATCAAGCCCAGGCTCAGCACCGCAGCGGTGAGGCGCTGACGCTTGCTGATGGGCATGGCAGAAGGCGCTGGGTTCGCCAGACCCTAAGCCGGCTTCCGCTGCAGATCAGCGCCCACCAACACATCGCGCACCAGGTGCACCACACCCCGCTCCGCCAGGCCGCGGGCCAGTTCGGCGCCCATACGCCGCAGCTCGGTTTCCTGCAGCAGGCGCGGCACCCGCTTAAGCAGCAATTGGGGATCGAAGCCCGGCAGCTGGCGCAGGATGGCCACCAGCCGTTGGATCGGCTCGAGCGAGAGCAATTCGGCGTCGTTGGCGCTCATGGGTAGGGCATCGCGCAGGCCCGGCGGACGCAGGATGCGCGGCAGCCGCTGGGTGATCCGCAGCGTGGTTTGCCAGCCCAGGGCATCCATCTGGTTCACCGCCGCTTCCACCAGCTGCCCGCGCAACATCCCGGCGTTGGGGGAGAAAAGGAAATCGAGCACCTGATCCAGCAGGCCCTCGAGATCGAGTTGGCTGCCGCTGGCGGCGCTGCTAATCAGGTTGTCGAGCCGCTGCCAGCGGAAGATCTCGCCATCGAACAGCATCTCTTTGAGGCTGTTGCGCAGCTGCGGATCGGGATCCTCCATCAGCCGGCGCGCGAAATAGGGATAGGCGGCGCCGA
>Ga0194123_10002445_pt1 | contig 24263 bp, 20 predicted proteins | sample TA2MahsurfametaG_5_FD_155479 | JGI IMG/M metagenome (GOLD analysis project Ga0194123, IMG submission 155479) | Freshwater microbial communities from Lake Tanganyika, Tanzania - TA2015023 Mahale A surface | ecosystem: Environmental > Aquatic > Freshwater > Lake | place: Tanzania: Lake Tanganyika... | reverse complement strand
ACAAAAGGCCATGGGGGAATTTGGGGACTTGCTATTTTCTTTGATCAACTATGCCCGTTTTATCGATATCAATCCAGAGGAGGCCTTGGAGCGTACCAATTTGAAATTTATTTCTCGATTTCAGTACTTGGAACGCGCTGCCAAAGCGGCAGGAAAAAATTTGAGCGAGATGAGTTTGGCAGAAATGGACGTGTACTGGGAGGAAGCGAAAAGAGTAGCAGGTATCAAGTAGTAAGTATCAAGTACTTTCAATTACGAAGTACGAAGTACGAAATACGGACTAAAAACTAATGTCGAACACCGAACGCTGATTTAAGAATTTTGACAAAGGTACAATGTACCAGGTACCAAGTACAAAGTAGGGATTTGAATTTATACCAGGATTCTGCTACGTAAGGATCTTTGTACATTGTACTTGGTACAATTACTTACTTGATACTTCCAAATGTCGAACACCGATTGTCGATTGAAGAATGTCAAAAATCCTGACTATGGAATTTCGTACTTCGTAGCTCGTATTTCCTACTTTGTACATTGTACTTGGTACTTTTTACAATTTTAAGCGTCTTGATACTTGATACTAACTACTTGATACTTTAAAATAAAATTCAATGTCCAAAAAAATCATCTTCACCCCCGAAGCTCCTGCGCCCATCGGCCCCTATTCTCAGGCGGTACAGGTGGGAAATACACTCTATGTATCCGGGCAAATCGCCCTAGATCCTGAGACGGGGGAACTGATCAATGAAAACATTACCGAAGAAACCCATGCAGTCATGAAAAACATGGAAGCGGTCCTTCGGGCAGCTGGGTTTGGCTTTGCCCAGGTGGTCAAATGCACCATTTTTATTCGGGACATGGGCCAGTTTGGAGCCATCAACGAGGCCTATGGGCAGTACTTCAAGTCCGATCCCCCTGCGCGCGAGACCGTGGAAGTCAGCAGGCTACCCAAAAATGTACAGGTGGAAATTTCTTGCATCGCCGTCAGGTAAACCCTCATGTATCTATTGCCCTTTCGTAGCGAAACCCTCGTCAGCGCCCTCTCCAAGGAAGCGATTCAATCCAAGTTGGCTCGGGTCACTCACTACGCTTTAGAAAAAAGCAATAAGGGAGATAATGCTTATAGACTAGGGTCGCAGATGTTGTTTAACGGCCAAGTAGGTGTAGGTACTTTTCGCATCTCCAGGGTACTTCAAAAAGGAGATACCTTTTTGCCTCTCATCTCCGGTAGGGTAGAGGCTACTCCCAGAGGGAGCCTTATTTTTCTTCGCTACGGCATGTTTCCAAGTGCGCGTCTTTTTTTACTCTTTTGGACCTTTCTTCTGCTTGCCTTGGCAGTGGCCTACGGCATGGGTTTGCAGCAGGTAGGGAAAGGCCTAGTTTGTTTTGCTTTATCCGGGCTCAATTACGGCCTAGCCCTTTTCTTTTTTCACCGTCAGGTGAGGCGAAGCCGAGAACTATTTCTCGAAGTGATCCATTTTCAAGAAAAGGACTTGGATTACTCGCTCTAGATGTAGGCAGAAAGAGACTTTGCGTGTACCTTTGTAATTAATTAAACACCCTTTTCCTATCATCAGCCATGTCCATTCGCATTGAGAAAGATACCATGGGATCTGTAGAGGTTCCAGCTTCGGCCTACTGGGGAGCGCAGACGCAGCGCTCGATCAATAATTTTAAGATTGGCGGGGAGAAAAACCGCATGCCGATTGAGATCATCCATGCCTTTGCCATCCTGAAAAAAGCAGCGGCCTTGACCAATGCGGAGCTTGGGGTATTGGAACCCACCAAAGCAGAAATTATTGCAAAGGTATGTGACGAAATCCTCACAGGGCAGCACGATAGCCAGTTTCCTTTGGTGGTCTGGCAGACGGGTTCGGGGACCCAGTCCAACATGAATGCGAATGAGGTGATTGCCTACCGTGCCCATGTGCTTTTGGGGGGATCCTTGGAAGATGCCAAGAAGAAAATCCATCCCAACGACGACGTCAACAAGTCCCAATCCTCCAACGACACCTACCCTACGGCCATGCACATTGCAGCCTACAAGATGGTAGCGGAAACAACCCTTCCTGGGGTAAAGCAGCTCCGTGATACCTTGGCCGCCAAGGCAGAAGCCTTCAAGAAAGTAGTGAAAATCGGCCGAACGCACTTTATGGATGCTACTCCGCTTACCTTGGGTCAGGAGTTTAGTGGCTACGTGGCACAGTTAGATCATGGCTTGCGCGCCCTCAACAATACCCTTGCTCACCTATCCGAATTGGCTTTGGGGGGAACGGCAGTGGGTACGGGATTGAACACTCCTCAGGGCTATTCGGAGCTCGTGGCAAAAAAAATTGCAGAATTGACGGGACTTCCTTTTGTGACGGCACCCAACAAGTTTGAGGCACTGGCTGCGCACGACGGGATGGTGGAGACCCACGGGGCCTTGAAGCAGTTGGCCGTGTCCTTGATGAAAATTGCCAACGACATCCGCATGCTCTCTTCTGGCCCTAGATCAGGGATAGGAGAGATCTTTATTCCAGAAAATGAGCCCGGCTCTTCCATCATGCCCGGCAAGGTCAATCCTACTCAGGTGGAGGCCATGACCATGGTGGCCGCTCAGGTGATGGGCAATGATGTCGCTATCAGCATAGGAGGAGCAAATGGGCATTTTGAACTGAATGTATTTAAGCCCTTGATTGCTGCCAACTTCCTGCAGTCTGCCAGATTGCTTGGAGATGCCTGTGTTTCCTTTGATCTCAACTGTGCGGTGGGTATTGAGCCCAACCTGCCGATGATACAGCGGCATTTGGAAAATTCATTGATGCTAGTGACCGCTCTCAATCCACACTTGGGATACGAAAATGCTGCGGCGATTGCCAAAAAGGCACACAAGGAAGGAACAAGCTTACGCGAAGCGGCCATTGCCTTAGGCTTACTTACTTCGGCTCAGTTTGACGAGTGGGTGAGGCCGGAAGACATGATTGGGAGTTTGAAATAATCCGCTCAGCCAACAAAGAAAAGCCAAGCAATAGCTTGGCTTTTTTGTGTCAAAAAAACTTGCGCTTAGCCAAAATCAGGGGCAAGGGTTTTGATTTTGCATTGGAATTCAGTAGGTTGGAACAAAGATGGAGGATATGAAAAAAGCTCTTTTTGTTTTGCTGCTTGCCTGTTTGGTCTTTGCGGGGCAAACTTTTGCTCAAAGATTGACAGACAGCAGTCGCCGAACGGTAGGGTACATGGAGGGGGATCGCGTGATGAATTCCTCTCGATCCACCATAGGCTATGTGGATGGGAATAGAATTATGGATAGTAGCAGAAGGACGCTTGGGTACCTAGAAGATGGAAGAGTGATGAATGCGTCTCGAAGCACCTTAGGATACATAGATAATGGCCGGATCATGGACCAATCTCGACGTACCTTGGGATATGTAGAAGATGGAAGGGTAATGGACGGATCGAGAAGGACTATAGGGTATTACGAGGGAGTACGCATCAGCAATGCCGCTCTGTTTTTTTTCTATTTTTTTTATTGAGGAGACGGGTAGGGTTCCATAAATCAATGAAATGAAAAAAGATCAACAAGGCTCAAAGCTAAAGCTCAAAAAATCGAGCTGGAAAAAATATGCATTGGAGTTTTTGATGGTGTTTGCGGCAATCACTTTGGGGTTTTTTGCAGATAATCAGCGAGAAAAATGGGGGGAAAATTCGCGAGGGGTGCAGTATGCACACCGTTTGGTGGAGGATCTGGACTTAGATAGCATCCGGATGGAAGAGGTGAAGGCTAACTACACCTCAAGAAAACAGCAGATTAACACTTTGATCATCCTCATGCAAGGAGGACTTGAGAAGAAGCCGTTTTTAGACAGTTTGTTTGCTTATTTTACATTGCCAGGTTCGAGTTCATTGGTTACTGGGATTAATTATGTGGAAAACTTAGCCACGAGGGACGAGCTGAAATCGGGCAACATGCGCTTGATTCGTTCGGATAGTATCGTCCGTAAATTATCCCTGAATAACCGAAGGGAGCAAATTTTTTTGGGTAATCAAACTCGTTATAGAGAAAAGCGGATAGAACTTTTGGAGCTTATGGAAGAGGTGTATGACATGCCTCGACTGGGCCTTGAGCGGTTGGAGGGGAAAAAACCAGAACCCCATTTGCTGCCCTTAGACCCCAAGCAGCTGCGTAAGGTAGCCAATGCTGTGACTCACCTACAGGGTATGATTAATAATTTGGAAGCCAATGTGGAATCCATTGCTGAGGAGCGTAGGCTATTGAAGAGGCTATTGCTAGCCTATATTGAAGAGAATGGATAGGCCAAATTCGAAATTGCGGTTAAATTACTCGAGTAAAATGGATTTCTCTTAACTATCCTTCCAAATCAACACTAAATCATTTGCTATGAATCTTGGAAAAAAACTTTCCCTACTACTTTTCTTCTTTGGTAGTGTTTTGGCGCAAGGGGCTGAAGTTTATAAAAAAGACCACCTTACTAATTTCAATTTTTCCAATGATGCTGCTGGCTTTCGAGTCAAAGTTCAGGATACCGTAGCGGTCAAAACTGATTCAGCTTCGGTAGTTAAAGATTCAATACAGGTAATAAATCTCATTGGTGTAGGCGACATTATGTTGGGGACAAATTTTCCCAATGCGGGATATTTGCCGCCAAATGATGGCAAGGATATGTTGGCTGCGGTCAAGGGCATTCTTCAAACCGGGGACATTACTTTTGGAAATTTAGAGGGAGTCTTATTGACAGGTGATGGTCCTGTAAAAAAATGTTCCGACCCCAGTGTTTGTTATGCATTTAAGACCCCTGATCATTATGTAGATTATTTTTTAGAAGCGGGGTTTAATTTACTCAGTGTAGCAAATAACCATGTCAATGATTTTGGAGAGGTAGGAGTTAGAAATACCTTAAGGGTTTTGCAAGAAGCAGGGATTCCCCACGCGGGACTAACAAGTGCTCCTTATACTACTTTTGAAAAGGAGGGGGTGAAATTTGGTTTTGCTGCTTTTGCGCCAAATTCCGGGACGGTACCCTTAAATGACTACGCGAATGCTAAGAAAATCATCGCTCATTTGGACTCCATCAGTGACCTTGTAATCGTGTCTTTTCATGGTGGGGCAGAAGGAGCTGCTATGAGGCATATCACCAGAAAAACAGAGACTTTTTTAGGAGAGAATAGGGGAAACCCTTACGAGTTTGCTCGGATGGTAATTGATGCGCGGGAGCGGATGTGGTATTGGGTCATGGGCCACATGTAACTAGAGCGATAGATACCTACAAAAACAGACTTATTGTCTACAGTATGGGAAATTTTGCCACCTATGGGCGATTTAATCTCAGTGGACCCAATGGAATCAGCCCAATTATTGAGGTGGAAATGGCCAAGAACGGGGAGTTTATTCGAGGTAAAATCCATTCAACCATGCAAATTGGAAAAGGGATTCCTGCTTTGGATGAATCTCAACGGGTGCTAAAGGAGATTCAGCAGTTGACTGCCCAAGACATCCCAGAAAGTAAACTTGAGATAAAGGAGGATGGTACATTTTTTCAAAAAAAGGAAGATAATTAAGATTTCGAGGGTGCAATAACTGCAGTAGATTTTTCGTTGGAGTAATGGTATAAGGCTGTCTGTTATCAATTCTATGCAGGTCGCAAATGAATTTAGAAAGAGCCTACCTATTGAAAATTAAGGCCTTGGAATATTCGTAATTCGGCAAGGATTCGAGTTACTTTCAAAATCACCTAGAAAATTCAGCGGTATCCCATGAAAAAAATAACTTTTGTTCTCTGTTTATTTTTATTGACTAGTTTCAAAAGCCCAGGTAATAACGATGTTCCCCTCATTGTTCATTTCGAACAGATTCTAAACGAATACAGGGTTTCAAATGGGTTAAATCCAGTCAAAATTGACCACTCCATGAAAGAATTTACTGATTTACGGAGTAAAAATTTAGTGACCGATTTTAGTCACAATGGTTTTACCGAAAACATAGATTCGTACATTTCTGGTTTTACATTCGGAGGGGAAAATATTTCGAAAATATATATTCCAGAAAAAAATGATGCGAAAAATTGGTTTTCAAGCAGCAAAGAAACCCAAGAGATTTTCAACAAGATCTCTTCGGGAGCTTCAACAGATTACGATATTGCAAAATTTTGTTTTTTGGAGTGGAAAGATTCTGAGCCCCACAATGAACTACTCCTCGATAAGAAAATACAAAGATTTTACCTTTCTTATCAAAAAATTGAACAGCGCTATTATTTCTGTTTTATTGCGGTGGGAGGGGGATTTTTATATTGATTTCAGAGATTAGGACGATCTTTTTGAACTTAAAATCAATCAGTTAGCAAGCACTTAATATTCTAGACTAGAAGCAAAAAATTCGACATTTAGCTTTTAAAACCTTATTCTGTTTTTGGGAAGGGGGGAGGTACTATCGAATTTTTCAATTAGTTTAGTTCAATTCTTAACCCTAATCCTTATTGCTTATGTCTATTCTAAGATTTGGTTTGATCCTTTTATTAATGGGACTCGTTCAACGCCATGTAATTGCTCAGGAATTGGTTAAAAATCCACTGAGTTTCGAATATGTAACTTTAAATAAAGCCAGCAAGCCAATTATCACCTCTGAAGGTGACTCGCTAATTAGCACTATTGATTTAACGTATCCAGTGTTTAATGATCCGGACTGGGATGAGGTGGTCAGTGGATTTATCTTTTCATCTCAAGATGATTTTTCCACTGTGGAAGACTACATGCAGAATTTTATCACCCTTGCTGATGAGGCAAATTCGGATTTGGATTTTGCTTCCGCCTGGGGGCAAGAAATATCGATTACTGTTGAGGATCAGATGGAAGGTGCTCAAACAATTAGTTTTGCAAATAGCTGGTACGAATACTCAGGAGGAGCACATCCCAATACTAACTTATTTTATTCCAATTACGATGTTTTGAGCAAACAACTCATTGAGTTAGACGATTTGATATTGCCTGGTGCAATGGCGAAATTGACTTCCGTGGGGAATGCCATCTTTAGAAAACAAGAGGGGCTTACGCCTACCCAATCTTTAGAAAATTATTTCTTTGAAAACAACAAATTCAGCCTCAACACTAATTTTTTAATCACTGAAGAGGGGTTGTTGTTTTTCTACAATACCTATGAAATCCGATCCTATGCTCAAGGTCCGATGGAACTGCTTTTGCCCTACACCTCTCTTAAGGGGATCTTGAGGACCAATCCCTACCTCCCAATAGTCTGGTAGAGTTATTTCATCTCCAAATGTTCCAGGCGAGCGGTGGCTTTTTTCTTGTATTTTAGTTTATGAATCTACCACTTCTAATAAAAAATGCTTCCCATTCATGGGAAGCATTTTTTATATAATTATTTTTTCTTTTGCCTAAGAGAAGACCTGGTAAAATTAGTTTGCCTTCATTATCCAAATGTTCACTTGATTCTCTCTTGTATTTAAGTAGATTTTCTTAGTGCTATTGGCATATACAGTCCATTCTCCATTAGCCGACTCGACTTCATCCTTTTTTAATCCTTTAATTTCCTTTTCAATGGCGGACATTACTTGGTCTGCTTTGTAGTACCCTTTATTATAAAGATTAATCGTGTAATTCAACCCTGTGATAGGTGCAGAGGGATTAAATACGCGTTCCCAGTACCAACCAACCACTATTTCTTGGTGACTAATAGCTTGAACTGAAAAACTCATATTGGCATCGCTAGTAATAGAAACGTTATTTAAAAGGGTGTGAGTTTCTGAATACTGGTTAAAGGCTTGTTCTGAGAGGTTCAATTTTGCCACTGCATCACGAATAGTACTGTTTAGGGTAAGCCCTTCGGGTGATTCTAAATCAATTCGAGATAAAATCGGGGCGATATTGAAATAGTCGGATTCTACACTTTCATAGGATGAGCTTCCGTCAATTATGTAAGTGACTAAATCATTACTGACATCATCAAAAAGAGGATTTACAATATACTTACCGTCCGAATCAATGATTCCATATTTTTTTCCACTCTTTACTATCGCCCAATTATCTACAAAAGGTAATCCTCCGCTAAATTGAGGGTTAATTTTAATTTTTCCTTCTTTGTCCACATAACCCACATCATCTCCCATTTTTACGGGGGCCAATTCATTTCCTAAGAATAGTAAAGTTTCATCAAATTGAGGATTGATGATAATTTTTCCATCTCTATCTGCCCATCCCCACTTATCATTTTGCTCGATCAAGTAAATGTCTCCGTCCACAATCATATTTTCAAATTGAGGATTGATGATATACTTGCCATCTTCATCGATAGATCCAGACTTCCCGTCAAATTCTACCACAGCCATTCCATCTACAAAATTTCCGGCATCATCAAATTGATGAGGGATAACTATTTTTCCTTCCTTGTCTATGTAGCCCCATTTGCCCTCTTCATCTAGTACAGCACAAAGGCCTCCTGAAAAATTTCTTGTCGCAGTAAACTGAGGTCTTATAACCACATTGCCTTCAGTATTAACAAATCCCCAAAGTATATTTAGGGGATCTATACCATTTGAAATGGCGATAGAATCAGCTGCAGAATTTAAATCATCGGAAGATTCTTTAGACTGAATGCTAAATGCAGCAAGACCTTCTTTGAAGACCACCACCGTCTCAGCATCTTGTAAGGTAAATTTTACCTCACCATTTTCATCAATCGCAGTGGGAGCTTGATTTTCCGTTACTACCCAAGCCAGATTTTCACTAAAAACTGTGGCGTCTTTGAAGCTAGCGGGGATTACATAGCTTCCCTCCTCATTAATAAAACCCCATTTTGGATTTTTTCCTGAACCTCTCACCAGAGCTAGTCCATCTCTAAATGCTGTAGCTTGAGAAAACTGTGGGTTGATAATTATTTTCCCTTCCTTATCTACGTACTGGTAATCATCTCCATTTTTTACAGGAATGAGGGAGATTTCTCTGGAAGAACCAATACCACAGGATATTAGAAGGAGGGGAATAAGTACTAAACAAAGTAGGCCAGTTAAATTTCTCATGATTTCTAAATTTTAATGTTAATTAAGTATTACTTAACCAAGGTCGCTAGTAAGGAGTATTCAGATATTTATTTGTTTCAAAACTAACGATAAATTTAATGCAAATTTAAAGTTAAATAGTTGAAATACCCTATTTTTTTATATATATACATAATTTTTGGTTCGTGATCAACAAAATTCTCTAAGCTCTTGTTTCGTCTATTTTTCCCCTTTCTACTAAAGGGTCTCTGGTCGACAGTCTAAGATAAATAGTTCGCTAATGAGATAAATCAGCTCAATTGCTGATCTCCGTTAGCTTTGAGGATTTTATCAGTCTTTAGATTTGACATGATAAAATTTTTAACTCAATCCATTTAACTACTACCACATGTCACTAGTTACAACAAGAAAAAACGGCGGAAGGACGTTTCCCAGTTTGGCAAGCGAATTCTTCAATCCAGACCGATGGTTTGGGTCTTCTCTTTTCGATTTTGATGGCAATGTTTTTACGCCTGACACCTGGGGGATGGTGCCAGGGGCAAATATCAGCGAAAACGAGAAGGCCTATACCATCGAGCTTGCGGTTCCGGGCCTTGAAAAGAAAGATTTTAAGGTGGAGGTTCACGACGGAGTATTGAGCATTAGTGCGGAAAAGGAAGAGGAAAAATCCGAGGAAGACAAGAATTATCGTCGGCAAGAATTTTCCTACCGTTCTTTTTCTCGAACCTTCACCTTGCCCGATAATTTGCTTGTCGATAAAATTGATGCGGCATATGTACATGGGATCTTGAATCTTACGCTTCCCAAAAAAGAGTTGACTGTAAGCAAACCGGTTAAGCAAATCAAGGTAGGCTAAACTTGCCGCATTGAATTTTGAAAATCCCAGCCCAATTGGCTGGGATTTTTTGTTTTCCAAGGGGCAGAGTTTTTTGTTTTATCAATACACATGATCAATAGCTCCCTTCCGTTGTGCAATCTTTACAGCACGCCCTATAAAAATCAATGAGTTCTAGACTGTTGGAGACTAGTTGATCCGGCAATTGAAATTCTTTTTTGACTTTCTAAAATTTATTTTAATCGTAGAATTTTCACGGAAATTAAAAAAATGGCAAAGTGAATAAAACTGGATTTTATATTCTCTTATCATTTTAGCGCAAAGATTAGTGTTAGGTAAATTATCAAATGCTTACTCCAACCTTAGACACTTAATTTTTTTTTCTAAAAAAAGATAGTTAAATAAAAATATTAAAACTTAAATTACTATCTGTAATTGATAAGTGCTTTTAAGAGCCCAAACTTCATTTTAGAAATAAAATAATTTTAAAAATACCAGCTTTTATTGTAACTAGTGCTATCTTTAAAATATATCAACTTTTTAATGACATGAAGTTCAGTTTTCTATTTCTGATGTTCTTATTGCCTACAATTGTTTTTTCTCAAAAATCTTTTGAAATAACACTTGATACAGAACTTACAAATCAAGGAGGTTTTTTAATAGAGGACCATCAAGAAAATTCGGAAATCGTAGTTATTTTATATGCTCCTAATTTCAGAGAGGGTTTAATGTTTGAATCTGCTCAAGGATGGGTTAGAAATAAAAGTCCACGGTATGATGAAATCAGGGAAAATTGGATTCTATTTCTTCCTATCAATAAAAACAATGAAATCAGATTAAAATTCCCTGGGTATTATGATGGGAAAATAATTATTCAACACTCCTCCTCGCTTCAATCTAAACTTTTTTATAATGTGTATGAAAGAGATAAAAATTCTCCCCCACTATTAATAATCCAATCAAATCCCGCCAACGCTTCATTTAAAGTTGAATCTTCCACCACTCAAAAAATTCTAAAGCAAGGGATGACTTCTCTTGAAAGTTTTGTGGTTCCTGCTGATTCAGTTAAAATTTCTGTTGAAAAAGAGAATTTTTTAAAAATAGATACTACGCTTACATTGAAGAATGGAATTGATTATCCTTTTCAATTTAAACTTGATTCTGCGATTAAATTTGTGGAAATAAATACTAGTCCTCCCGATGCTAAGCTTTTTTTAAACGATAAAGAAGAAAAAAATCCTTTTAGGGGATATCTGCCATTAGGTTCCTATTATTTAACGCTTAGAAGTGATCTTTATCAAGATTTAAACACAACCCTGAATTTGACAAAAGGGGGACCTTCACTTGTTCACAATTATTCCATGCAATTGAAGTTGGGTAAAGTCACTTTACCCATATCTGTGGTGAGTGGGGCTAACGTATATTTTGATGATATAAGGTTTCCTGTTAAAAATGGGGTAATTGAAAATGTATCTTATGGTAATCATACAATTAAAGTGCTTAAAAAGAATTACCATTTATTTACAAAAGAATTTTCTGTAACCAAAGACAATGAAATTCTTACTACGGATTTTTTCAATCTAGAAAAAGACGAAGGAAAAGTTAAGGAAAATTCTAAAAAAGCGGTAAAAAATCTTTCTCTTGCATTAGGGCTAGGAGGCGTAGGAGCGGGCCTGTTGATGATGCAGTCTGCAAATCAAAATTATGAGGCATACAATAAATCAACCAATCCAACTGAAGCCGCCTCTTTAAGAAGTCAGGTAGAAACTGCAGATAGGATGGCTCCTATTTTATTGGGTGTAGGAGGATTATTAATTAGTATCAAACTCTTTTTCTGATACTTTTTCTTTTAAAAAATGGATTTATATGGAATTAAATAAAGGTAAATATCTTATTAAATTTTTTAAATATGCTTTTTTTTCTAACAAGCTGAAAGGGTTTATTCTTCTTTTTCTGATGGGTTTCATACCTTCCTGTCAAGAGCGAGAATTTAACAATCCATATGATCCTCAGGTTCCAAAAACACTTTCTACTTCGGTACTACCCTCTGGTGCAGGAAGAATTAATGTGTCTCCAGCCTTAAGTAGTTATCCAACTGGAGAAGTGGTCACCCTTATTCCAGAGCCTAATCAGCATTGGGTGTTTAAAAATTGGGAAGGCGATGCGAGTGGGACCACTAATCCACTGAGGTTGACCATGTCGTCGAATAAGTCTGTTGTGGCTATTTTTATTAGACGCAATTACCCACTTAATCTAACTGTTGAAGGAGAGGGCACCGTTTCGGAGAGAATCGTTTTTACACCTTCAGGTAGAGAATATCCATTCGGCACAATTGTAGAATTGACGCCTGTTCCTAAGCAAGGTTGGGTTTTTGATAGTTGGTCCGGGGATTTGACCGGGAAAAATGTTCCTCAGAATATTACTGTAGATAATCCCAAAAATGTAAAGGCAAAGTTTATTCAACAGCAATTGTCCAGTTTAGCCTGTTCATCAGCTTCGAATAATGGTAACCTAGTTGCCACATTGTCTGCAACAGGTGTAAGTACTGTAATCCCTTATACAACACTTTCAGGGGGTAGCTATGTGGGCCAATCAATAAATTCTACTGGGGTAACTGGTTTGACTGCTACCTTAGCTCAAGGAAATTTTTCCTCGACCTCTGGAAATTTAACTTTTAATATAACCGGAAACCCCTCTGGTCCGGGAACAGCAAGTTTTGCTATTTCTATTGGGGGGCAATCCTGTACCTTTACTCGTGTAGTCAGTCCTCTTGGAACGATCTCGGGATTAAATTGTCCTGAGGCTACAAACAACGGTTTGCTTTTCAATGGCGCAGCTGCTTCTGGTGTGAGCTCTGTCATTCCTTATTCTGGAGGCAATGGGGGCGTGCACCTGGGGCAAGTTGTTACCTCGACGGGGATAGGTGGACTGACAGCGACTCTTGCACCAGGGAGTTTTGCGAATGGAAGCGGCTCGTTGACCTATACCATTACAGGAACCCCTTCAGGAATTGGCGCAGCTAGTTTTGCCCTGAATATAGGAGGACGTACGTGTACGCTTACCCGGTCAGTTGAACCACAAGCAACTTCAAGTTATCCCTCTGGAACTGTATTTTGTAGTGGTATTCAAGCCGCCATTGTACCAGTGACAAGTGCAGCTACAGGAAAAATTTGGATGGACAGAAATCTTGGAGCATCAAGGGCTTCATTAAGTTCTTCTGATGTGCCTTCATATGGAGATTTGTATCAATGGGGTAGAAGAGCGGATGGGCACCAATGTAGAAATTCTGCTATCACAACTTCGCTTAGTTCGAGTAGTACTCCTTCTAACTCATCTTTTATAGTTGCTCCAAATACACCCAATGATTGGAGAAGCCCCCAAAATTCAAACTTGTGGCAAGGTGTCTCAGGAACTAATAACCCTTGCCCTTCCGGGTACCGTTTGCCAACTACAACTGAATTGTATGCTGAAGTTCAGGCTTGGTCTAATAAAAATAATGCTGGAGCAATTTCATCAGCATTAAAATTGCCGACTGCAAATCTACGAAGTCATTCAAACGGAGTAATAAATACAAATCCAATTGGCGTTTACTGGTCCAGTACTATAAATGGGACTGACTCCGAAGTTTTAAAAATCGATAGCTCAGAGGCTGATTTTTACAAAGGATACAGGGCCTATGGTTTTTCTGTTCGTTGCATAAAAAATTAAGGGGAAGGGAATCCATACAATCAGCTTTGATCAAATTTATTAGAGCGCATAAAAATTCCAAAGAGTAGAGATCAAGTTGATCTCAGTGACGTTTTAATTATGATTTTGGATCGACTTGCCAATGATATTGAAGAAACATTGGATTCAGCAATATTTTAGATAACGCTATATTACAGTCTTGAATTTTGATTGGCTTAAAATCTGAACTGACACTAAATCATGACCATGAGCCCCTCGAATCTTTACGACAACAAAGGACAAAATCTGGAAATGAGGAAACTGGATTTTTCAATACCAAAGGAAGAATCAGTAGAAGTGCCTTTTTCAAAAGAGTAGCCTTAGCACTATTGATTTATTTATCTAGTCACATTGCCCTCGAAACCGGCTTATTTTCAGTTTTTGGAGTTCGATTTTACCTATTTTTTGATACGCTTCACTCCTTCTTTCTTCCTTTGGGATTGATCGCATTTTTATTCATTCAAGGGGCATAAAGGATGCATGATATCAATCGCTCTGGGTGGATTTTCTTCGCCCCTTTCTACAATATTTACTTAAGTACATTTCCCGGAGACATTGGGAATAATGACTATGGAATTGACCCCCAGCTAAGGGAAAAAGTCACCTACTTTGATGAATTGGAATCGCAAGCGGATCCAACTCAATCTTCTAGCGTTGATTCTGATTCTATACCTGGCCAGCCAAAAAATGAAAGCTTTTTTCGAAGCATCAATGGTCTTTATCTATTAACGTTTTTATTGACTTTAGGAATCCTTATTCTAATAAACTTGCCTTCTGATTCAATTGATACCTCAAAAGAGGTAAATGATTCAATTGATCGGGATGAAACAGAAAGGGTTGCTCCTGCTTCAAAAGGGCGTAAGACCCAAAATAAAAAACTTGCTGTTCAAGCGCCTAGCTTGCAAGACACCATACCTCAGCTGGAAGATCCGGTCTTGCAAGTGCCTGTTTCACCTGCATCTCCAAAAGAAGAGGTCATTCCTGAGGAAGAAAAACCTGATCAAATTTTCGATGTAGTAGAAACACAGCCGAACCCGCCTGGAGGCATGTCTGGTTGGAATAAATACCTATCTGATAACCTTAAGTACCCAACTCAAGCACGAAGAATGGGAATTGAGGGGACGGTAATCGTAGTTTTCGTCATTAACACAGATGGAACTGTTCAAGATGTAGAAGTATTGAGGGGTATTGGCGGAGGTTGCGATGAAGAGGCGGTAAAAGTGGTAAAAAGTAGCCCAAAGTGGAATCCGGGTATGCAAAAAGGTAAGGCCGTTCGTACACGAATGAGATTACCTATCCAGTTCAAATTGGGCTAGAAGAAGGGGTAAAAAATTTTTAAGTTTTTGTTTATTCATTCACAATTTTTTAGTTTAGAAAATCTAATTACCTGCTAATTATGAAAACACTTTTCTTTATTCTTCTTTTTGTTGGCGGCCTAGCAAGGGGATGTTCAAAGATATTATCAACAAATGGAGATGAAATTGCAACTGGAATAGGGAAATTAGTTTCTCCCTCTGCCAGAATTATTGCAAGTCAATATATAATAGATGATGATTCTTTAAGTGGCAAAGATTTGGAAAATTGGGATGATGTAACTTATACCAATTACTTCTTGCTAGATCTTTCAAAAATAGCCTCGAAAATTGACACGTTAGATACTAAGGATACGACGTATAAAAGTAGGGTGATAAGAGATTTTAATTGGCTTCAAGAGAATAATTTTGCCTATTCAATTGAAAAAATGAATGATAGTACGAACCTTGATTTACAAAATGGAGCCATCTATTTAAGAAACTTATATAGCACAAAATTATTCGAAGTTTGAAGAATACTTTAAAGAAGAGCAGGCGAATTTTAGGGAATATATTGTCAAAAAGGATCCGAGTAAAGATGATGAAGAGCTGTTAAGACCCATTTTTGAAAAATTCTACTTTAGAAATTATTTTCCTTTTCATGAAGGTTTGGCTGACAAGATTTCAAAGACCCCTGAATAGACGAATGAAAGGGACGAAGAAAAATTCCGAATAAAAAAAAATGCTTCAGAAATCCTTAAAGCATTTTTTTGTTTATCAATCTGATTTAGGGATAAATTTAAGGGCAAATAGACCTGTAAGATGCCCCATATATCTGGAAATTAGTTCCATTTTTTTAGTAGAAACTTTACTACTGTTTTGAGAAAAAAGATGTTTTGCGATTCCGAATCAAAAAGATAAAGAGGTTTGTAAAAAAGGAAAACCATTAATTTCAAGAATATTTTCAATACTTCTTAACCCAACTCCAAAACAAACAAATGTCCAATCCTACCCCTACTAAAGCCCTGCACATCGCCCTTTGGGGAGTACAAGTTACCTTGGCGCTTGCCTTTGGTGCCATTGGCACCACCAAACTGACCACCTCTGAGGCAGAAGTGATCCAACAGTCCGGAGAACTCGTAGAAAAATACGGAGTGGGCTTGATTCGGTTTATTGGGATCTCTGAAGTCTTGGGTGCGCCACTTATGGCTCCACAAGCCTTAGTTGACAAGTACAAGCGTAAAGCCGGGGGAAAACAGAAAAATCCCGTTTATGCCGCGATGGTTGAGAATTTAGATCAAAACGTAGGCAAGGTACTTGCCGAGTTGGATCGCTTGAAATTGACCGAAAAGACCTTAGTAATTTTTACCTCAGACAATGGGGGCTTGATGGGTAATCCCACAAATCCCATCACAAATAACGAGCCCTTACGCTCCCAAAAAGGGTATCCCTACGAAGGAGGAATTCGGGTACCTACGGTGGTGAAGTGGCCCGGAAAGGTGGCTGCCGGAAAGCAGTCCGATCTTCCCATCGTGACGCTGGATTGGGCTCCCACGATCTTGGATTACCTGGGATTAAATTCGCAAGAACAAGGTCTCGATGGACAAAGCTTGGTGGGTGTATTGGCAGGGGGTTCGCTAGAATCACGGGATCTATTTTGGCATTTTCCCCACTAGCGAGGAGCGGATGTAGTTCCCTATTCCATCATTCGCTCAGGGGAGTACAAGCTGATTCATTTCTTTGGAGAGCAGCCCGATGAATTATTTTCCTTGATAAATGATCCCTATGAGACGACCAACCTCGCCGATCAACTGCCAGACTTGGTTGAGCAACTCCAATCCTCCCTCCAAGCCTGGTGGCAGGAAACAGGGGCCAGAATGCCCCAGAAGAAATAAAGTTAATCCCCACCAATTTAGGTTGAGCTTATATAAAAATGGCTATGAAAAAAGTAATCCTTAGTTGTCTAATTTTTACGGGAATTGCCTTCGCAGCACTTGCTCAAGGCAATGGGATTGGACAAAAGGAGCGCCCAAACATCATTTACATTCTTGCAGATGACCTAGGGTATGGGGAACTCGGTGTGTATGGACAAGAGAAGATTGAAACCCCAAATATTGATGCCCTGGCAAAGAGCGGAATGATTTTTACCCAACACTATTCAGGTGCTCCCGTCTGCGCGCCAGCCAGGTACATGTTATTGACCGGTACCCACGCAGGCCATGCCTACATCAGAGGCAATGATGAGTGGAGTGAGCGTGGTGATGTTTGGAATTACCGAGCCACCATTCTGGATTCTACTTTGGAGGGGCAGCGCCCCATCCCCTCATCGACCGTTTTGCTTCCCAAAAAACTGAAAGAGGTGGGCTACCGCACAGGGATAGTTGGGAAATGGGGATTGGGGGCCCCTCATACGGATGCCATTCCTACAAAAATGGGCTTTGATTTTTTCTTCGGCTACAATTGCCAACGCCAAGCTCATACCTATTACCCAGTTCATCTCTACCACAATGAGCACAGGGTCTATCTCGAGAATGACACGATCGCACCCTCTACCAAACTTGCGCTAGGGGCAGACCTAGAGGATCCAGAGAGTTACAAAGATTACTCTTTAAAGACCTATGCGCCCGATGTGATGTTTGACCAACTCCTGTCCTTTATCGGGGATGAACAAGGGAAGGAAAGCCCTTTTTTTCTGTATTGGGCAACTCCTTTGCCACACAACCCCATCCAAGCGCCGCAGCGCTGGGTCGATTATTACAGGGCTAAGTTTGGGGAAGAAGCCCCTTATTTGGGAGAAAAGGGCTATTTTCCCCATCAAAATCCTAGAGCCGGGTACGCTGCCATGATTTCTTATTTGGACGAAAATGTGGGTAAGCTGGTGGCCTACCTCAAAGAAAAAGGCCTGGATAAAAATACACTGATCCTTTTTAGCTCTGACAATGGGGTGACCTTTACCGGGGGAACCGATGGAGCATTTTTTGAAAGTTCAGGGATTTTCGGAGAGGCCCAAGGTCGGGCGAAGGGCTATGTGTATGAAGGAGGAATTCGCATTCCATTTATAGCCAATTGGCCAACCAAAATAAAGGAGGGTTCTCGATCTGAACATCTTTCTGCACAATACGATGTCATGGCAACCCTCAGTGAGTTGACTGGATTTGAACTCGAATCGAGTAACGATGGCATCAGTTTTATGCCTACACTCCTGGGTCAAGACAAGCAGGAGCAACATGAGTTTTTGCTTTGGGTATTTCCTGAATATGGTGGGCAAGTAGCGATTCGATTCGGGGACTGGAAAGTAGTTCGCCAGCATCTGAAGGATAAGCAAACTCCAACCTTGGAGCTTTACAATCTTCGTACTGATCCTCAAGAATTAGTGAATGTGGCAGCTCAGCATCCAGAATTGCTGAGGCAGGCAGCAAAAATATTTGAGGAGCAACATGAAACCGCCTTCCTTCAAAATTTTCGAATTCCAATTGTGGAAAAAGGATTGTATTGAGTCCCCAGTTTAGACCCGTAAAAAGGGCGAATTTTCTAATTCAAAAACATCCATTTTCTTTTGGACAAAAAGAAGGAAAATGGTTCAATTATAAATTCTACCTCTCAGCATGAATTCTCACATGAACTATTTACGCCTAGGAATTAAGCTTTTCCTAGTTCTTCTTTTCACCGTCCCTGCCTTCTCCCAGCAGCCGGCTTCTCCACTGGAGGCTTCCTTTCAAACCTATCGGAAGATGAAGGCAGAGACTTCCTTCAAGTTGGATTGGATTGCTCTCGGCCCAACCCTCAATTCAGCGCGTGCCGATGTGGTGCAGGTGGATGCCCAACATCCAGGGACCATGTACCTGGGCTTTGGTTCGGGGGGATTGTGGAAGACTTGCAATCATGGGTTAACTTGGAATCCCATCTTTGAAGAGCAGTCCTCGATAGGGATTGGGGATGTGGAATTGGCTCCTTCCAACCCGAATATCATCTACCTGGGAACCGGTGAAAACCTAAAAAAACCACGAAACTTCACGCTGCCTGGTACAGGGATGTATCGCTCGGATGACGCAGGAGTTACCTGGAAGTCCATTGGCTTGGAGGATTCCTGGTCCATTGCAGAAGTTGAAATTCACCCGACCAATCCGGATATAGCCTTTGCTTGCGTCCTTGGCCACCTCTGGTCGAAGAATACCCACCGGGGCTTGTACCGCACTACGAATGGGGGAAAAACCTGGGAACAGGTCCTTTATGTAAATGAAAATACTGGGGCCAATGAAATTGTCATTTCTCCCACCAATCCTCAAATCATGTATGCCTCTCTTTGGGAAATAAACCCTGGGATTAGCGGGGAAAATAGTGGCATCTACCGAAGTGTAGACGGCGGTACAACCTGGATAAAAAGTACCCAAGGCTTGCCTGCTGGTCCCAAAGTGGGCAGGATGGGCTTGACCGTATCCGCTTCGAATCCGAAAAAGGTCTATGCCTTGGTCGATAATCTAAATTATCCTCAAGGGCAGTCGGCTGAACTCTACAAAACTGCGGATGGAGGGGTGAATTGGACCAAAACCCATGCTGGCCCTTTTCCCTTATTTACGACCATTGGCTGGTACTTTACGGATGTGGTTGTGAATCCCAAAAACGACGAAGAAGTATTTGGCTTGGGTATCCGCCTTGCACATAGCCTTGATGGAGGCAAGACGTTTAAGTTTATCGGTGGCCAGGTGACACGCATGAATCCAAGCTTGGCTCAAGGGCTCCATCTGGACCAAACGGAATTATGGGTCAACCCCACCAATCCCAATCATTTGGCGCTGGGGAATGACGGAGGATTTTACCTGAGCTACGACAAGGGGTTAACCTGGATGCATTACAATAACATCCCTACAGGTGAATTTTACGACATCACCCTTGACCAGGCCGACTACAGGATTTACGGAGGTACGCAGGATGATGCTACGGTATCGGGCCCGCCCAAAGAGTTAAACACCCGCTTTCCAGATCCCTGGAAGTATGTTTGGATTGATGCCTGGGATGGAGGAGATGGTTGCGTGACAGCCATAGATCCTGTGGATAAGCACATCCTCTACTACAGCCGACAGCACGGTGATGTAATGCGCTTGGATAAGTCTACCGATGTGGCGGTCTCGATTAAGCCCATGCTTCCCAAGGAGATCAAGGATACGCTATTGTTTAACTACATGACTCCCTACTTTTTGTCCAAATACGACCACAAAACCCTGTATCAGGCTGGAAATTACTTGATGAAAAGTACGGACCGGGGGGATACTTGGCAGGCCATCAGTCCCAATCTGACCCTTTCTTCGGTGAAGGAAAAGATATCTGTTGCTGCCGGAACTACCGTAGAGTCTCCCCTCGCTAAGGGGCTGCTGTATGTAGGGACGGATCATGGGGCTTTTTGGGTTTCAAAAAACGATGGGACCACCTGGGAAGAGCATTCCACAGGTATCGCCTCGAACTACATCCGAAGCATCTCCCCTTCCCATCACAAGGTCGAGCGAGTGTACTTGGCCATGACGGGGATCAATTACGATGATTTGCATGGCTATGTCTATGTTTCGGAGGATTATGGAAAAAATTGGAAAAGCATTGCTGCTGGCCTTCCAGATGAGCCCGTAAATGTGATCAAGGAGGATCCTACAAATGAAAACTTGCTGTATGCGGGTACGATGCGGGGGGTGTTTGTTTCCCTAGATCGAGGAGCAAGTTGGGACTACTTGGGGGTAAATATGCCGGCTGCAGCAGTGGCTGACCTAGAGATTCATGAGGGGTCTCAGGACCTGATAGTGGCTACGCATGGAAGGGGAATTTTTAAAACCAATCTCAAGCCGCTCCAACAACTTGTTGCCCAAAAATTTCTTCGCAATCAAGATTTTTTAGCCGAAATTGATCAGGTAAGCAGGCCTTGGTTCAATTCTTCGCATGGCAATCCGGATTACCGCACTCTTGAGAAAGTTCCTTTTACCTTTTGGTTGAAGGAGGCAAAGGCGGTAACCCTTTCGATTCGTGATAGTACCTCTAAAGAAGTGTGGAGGATGGAAATTGACGGTTCGGCAGGATTCAATCAATTCCGCTGGGATTTGATTGTAGCCAAACAGGAAAGTGATTCCCCGTATTTTGTACACTACGACAAATTTATTGAACCTGGCACCTACACGCTAGTGCTGACTGCTGGGGATGGGAGTATGAATCAAAAATTTAAGGTGGTCGAAGGGATTTCCCCCTACATCGAAAACTAGGCTTCCTTCTTTTTGAATGCCGCTACCAACATGGTGGCTGAGGTATACAAAATCACTGCCAGCACAACCCACTGCAGGGTTTGCAAGGGTAGGGACTTGACGATAAAGGCCGCGATTAGCACCGCAAGGGAACCGGGAATCGCCATGGCCAGCGCGGCCTTGCGGTTGTAGGAACCTGTCTTGATAAACTTTACGGAAGCGGGTGGCATCAGAAACGCGCAGGATCCCATCATGATAGGAAAAGCAACGGTGGGAGACATTCCCAAGGCAAAGATCAAGGCCATGCAAGGGGCATACAAGCCTACGCCAGCAGTCATGATGGCTCCTAAAAAGAAATTGACCACTACGGCAAAGACTAGTTTGTATCCCGTTAAGCCGATGGCATCACCGCCTCCTTGAATCCAGTCCATCATCCGCGCAAGCATAAATCCAGCAGTGATCACCAAGGCTATTCCCATCGTGAGCCTGATTTTCTTTTCCGAAAGTTTGGACACAATGCCCGCGCCAATCACTGCCCCGACCGCAGCGGATACCAGCATGGAGATCAAAGTGAGCGGGTCTACTTGGATGATGGTGATAAAAATAAAAGCCTGCAGTAAGACAGGGATAGTATTTGCGACATTCATTGTCCCTGGGATGAGTTTGTCTTCCGTTTGCCGAGTAAATTTCAATAAGGCGGTTTGCGGAGCAAAAGCCCCAATGCCTAGCACGTCAAAGAAATTCACCACAAAGCCAATCACCGAAGTTTTAAGCCAACTTGAATTTTCAAATTTGGCGCGGTTGGCTAAGAGGTCTTTGACAAACACAAAGCTGAACCAAAGGGCCAAGGCAATCAAAGAAACCCAAATAAAAACAAGCATAGAAGAAAGGGAATTAGTCACGGATGATTCAGTGAAAAGCTGGTATTAACAAATCTTAAAAAAGGTCTTGGCAGCTTCTTGCTCCTGTTGGTTCAGCATCGACTCAATCTTCTTCGCAGTTTTGGTAATAGCCAATCCCCCCAGCCCGGTGCATCGTAAGGTATTTGGGATGGCGTCTCCTACCTTTTTCATCGTCTCCACCACTTCATCCAAGGGAATCAGGTGGTTGTAATCCGACAGGGCCATGTTGGCACAGGAGATGGCATTGGTGGCGGCCATCACATTCCGATTCAGACAGGGAGCCTCTACCCGATCGGCAATCATGTCGCAAATCATGCCTAGGGAAGACTGCAAGGCCATGGAGGCTGCAGCTAGAGATTGATCTAAGGTGCCTTTTTTTAATTCCACAATACCAGCAGCGGCCATGCCTGAACCCGAGCCGCATTCGGCCATACAACCTCCTACTTCCGCCGCAAAGGTGGCATGCGCGGCAATAAATACCCCGATAATCCCAGCCGCAAGCATCGCTTTGACCATGTCGTCTTCCGACAAGGAAAGCCCCCTGCCAATGCCAATGATGGCTCCTGGGAGCGCTCCACAGGAGCCGGCGGTGGGGGCCGCCACCACGACGCCCATCGAACTTTTGACCTCCATCATGGCAGAGGTGTAGAGGATCACTTGGTTGAGAATATCGCCTTCTACCAGCTTCTTGTCATCTAGTTGCTTTTGAAATCCAAGGGATTGCGGACCTAAAATCCGGTCAGCGTACTTCGTTCCCTTCAATCCAAGGTCGATGGAGTTTTGCATGATTTGTACTATGCTCCGCATCTTTTCAAAAACCTCCTCTCTGGATATATTTCCCCGCATGCTTTCATAGTCCACGGCAAGTTCCCAGAGGGCGTGGTTTTTGTCCTGATTGAACGCTAGCATTTCCTCGCAGGTAATGAAGGGCACCTCGAGGTCTTTTCGCGACATGACCGGAAGGACCGGCTTGATCTTTTTAATGAACAGCACCTCCTCCATTTGGAGAAGTTCCTGGCAGACTTCCTCCTTCAAAAATGCGCTGGCCTTGACTTCAATAATGGTGGAGTTACCCTGGCGTACTGCGACTTCATCGCAAGGCATGGACTTCTCAATAAATTCTGGGAGGGTACCTGCTTCCTTTACATAGACAAGTGTCTGGTAAAAATCCCCCGCCATAGATACTTTTGCTCCATCGATTTCAATGATTTCAATCATGCCCCCACCGGTAGAAATGGCGGTTACCTCACGGGACTCCTTTTTATTGGAGAGCGTAAGTTTGTAGGTATTTGGATGGGTGGCGCCTATGGGATGGATATCGATTTTTATCTGGATACCGGCTTCCTCAATGGCTCGCAGGTAATCTGGGAGACGCTCTTCGTAGGCTTCCCAACCCAAAAATCCCCCAAACAATCCCATGTCAGAGCCCTGTCCTTTGTGCGTAGTGGCAAGTGAACCGTTGGGGTCAAATTCCACATACACCTCCTGGATATCCTCATCCATCAAGTCGAGGCACATCCTTCCAATCCGAATGGATGCAGCACAATGTGAACTCGAAGGGCCGCGCATGACTGGGCCGATGACATCATTGAATATGCTGGGGTAGGATTTCATTTTGGGTTAAATCTATAGTTTATTGTTCAGGTACACTTAAATATAAGAGTTTTTTTACTAGTTCACTTGCTAAATACCCCAGGTCTTCCCTTGTCTCTAGCTACCCAATCAGTAGTTCTCCTCCCACAAGTTTTTAGAGGTAGTTGTGATCTGGGGAAGAGTAACTGTGGAAAGAAAGTGAGTTTATTTTTTAAAAAGGAAAAATTCCTTTTTAAAATTTCATTTTCCTCCCTCATGTTTTATGGGGAATGAAAGGTAAAATCCTACCAATCGTTCTTCAATGTGAAGTTTTAAATATTAGGAAAGACTAAAAGGAAATGGATTTAAAAAATTTAAAAGCTGTTGAATTTTAAAGTAGCCTCGACGGGAATCGAACCCATATCTAAAGTTTAGGAAACTTCTATTCTATCCATTGAACTACGAGGCCAAAGGGATGCCCTCCTCTGGGTGCAAAGCTTATCTTCCCTACTTCAGCACCTAGCTTAGATGTGCTAGGCCCCTGTTTTAGGGTTCGTTTGCGCCCGCAAGTTAACCCAAAACCCAAGTTTCCCGCAAATATTTACTACGCAACTTGTAGCTTTCCAATCCTTTATCGTATCTTTGCAGTCCAAATTTAGGATGGACGGGTTCCATCCGCTCACTTTAATAGTCACATTTATGTCCGTAAA
>Ga0194123_10002444_pt1 | contig 24289 bp, 21 predicted proteins | sample TA2MahsurfametaG_5_FD_155479 | JGI IMG/M metagenome (GOLD analysis project Ga0194123, IMG submission 155479) | Freshwater microbial communities from Lake Tanganyika, Tanzania - TA2015023 Mahale A surface | ecosystem: Environmental > Aquatic > Freshwater > Lake | place: Tanzania: Lake Tanganyika... | reverse complement strand
AATTCCCATGAAAATAGCATTGCAAAACCAAGAGAACATGTTCTAGAAGGCTTAGCTGCTGTAGGAATTCCGGATCCAAAGCGAGCCTTTGAGAGTTATCCGCATGAGTTCTCTGGGGGCATGAGACAGAGAGTGATGATTGCCATGTCGCTCTTGCTTTCTCCAAAATTACTGATTGCCGACGAACCCACAACCGCTCTAGATGTAACTATTCAACGGCAAATTCTCGCTTTGGTAGCGAAAGAGCGTCGGCGCCGAAATATGTCAATGCTCTGGATTACTCATGACTTAGGGGTTGTAGCAAACCTAGTAGATCGAGTCATCGTCATGTATGCCGGTCGAATCGTCGAAGTTGGTACGGTGAAAGAAATATTCAATTCACCAAAGCACCCTTACACCGTTGGCTTGCTTGCCTCACTCCCGGCCGCTGATAGCTCTAAAGATAAGTTGGCCTCAATTCCTGGCGTGCCGCCGAAACCGTGGCAGGTAGGCGATAGTTGCGCATTCTCACCTCGTTGTTGGAAGTCAGAAGAAAATTGTCGCTCCAAACGGCCTGAGTTATCAGACCGGTCCGCAAGTGCGGTTGCGTGCTTCTTCCCAGAAGGGAGTTCGCGATGAGTTTAAAAGTCGATGGAGTCATTAAGCGCTACAAAGTGCGCGCAAAGAAGAGCACGATTAGCGCATTAAATGGAGTCTCCCTTGAGGTAAAGCGAGGCGAGACACTCGGAATTGTTGGTGAAAGCGGTTGTGGCAAATCTACCTTGGCCAGATTGATTGTTGGACTTGAGCCCCCGACCGAAGGAACTCTGACTTGGAATGAGGAAGTTCTTGGTAAGAGTGTGCGTAACTCTTTAAAGAGCCATCACTCCAAAATTCAACTCGTATTTCAAGATCCCTACTCTTCCCTAAACCCTCGACAAACAATTGGTAGTTGCGTCGCGGAAGTAATCAAGACCCATCAACTTCGAGCAGTCGATCAAGTCGATAGTCGGGTAACGGAATTGCTCTCAGTCGTTGGAATTCCTATGGATATGAAGAATCGTTTTCCGCACCAACTTTCTGGTGGGCAACGGCAAAGAGTTGCGATAGCACGGGCCTTGGCCGCTGAACCGGATTTATTAGTTTTAGATGAACCAGTTTCAGCTTTAGATGTCTCAGTCCGTGCTGATGTTATGAATTTGTTAGTTGATCTAAAGGAGAGATTCAGTCTCACCTACATCTTTATTAGCCATGACTTATCTATGGTGCGACACATTAGTGATGAGATTGCTGTTATGTATCTTGGCCGGATCGTAGAACTTGGCAGCTGGAGCGAAGTATTGAATTCACCCCGTCATCCTTATACCCGGGCTCTGATAGATTCGATTCCAGATCACACTAAGATTCAAGGAATTGATTTTGAGAATGTCCTTGAAGGCGAAGTACCTGATCCAGCAAATCTGCCAAACGGTTGCGCCTTTCATCTGCGCTGCCCGATTGCCAAGCCAAATTGCAGGATAGAAGTGCCCGCGTTAAAAGTAGCAAAAGCCAGCCATTTAGTGGCCTGTCCGGAGGTGTTGAAGTGAAGATAGTAGGAATGATTTCAGGAACTTCTTACGACGGAATTGATGTTGCACTCTGTGACTTTAGCGAGAAGGATCGAGTGATTGAGCTAAAGGTATTGGATTTTAAGAGTTTTCCGTATGAAGAGAAGCTCCATGCCGAAATCGCTAGTTCAATGCCGCCGCGCAGCATCGATATGGAGCGCGTATGTCGCCTTGATACATTTATCGGACAAGCCTTTGCTGATGCAGCCAAGTCAATAATCAAGTCAGATCAAGTTGACTTAATTTCATCACATGGCCAGACGCTGTTTCACTGGGTTGAAGATAATCACGCTTTTGGAACGCTCCAATTAGGAGAGCCGACTTGGATTGCAGAACGTACCGGAGTGCCGGTCTTATCAAATATTCGCTCGAGAGATGTAGCAGCCGGTGGACATGGTGCACCCCTTGTGAGTCTGTTGGATCAGATGATGTTTGGCGATAATCCCGAACCGGTTGGAGCGCTCAATCTTGGTGGAATTTCAAACATAACCGTAACGGGTCGCGGTTTGGAACCAATCGCGTATGACATTGGACCTGCTAATGGTTTGATGGATGCAGCCATTCAAGAGCACTCAAAGGGCGAACTTAAGTTCGATAAAGATGCTAACTTGGCGCGAAGCGGCCAGGTAATTGAGGAAATCCTAAAAGAGCTTCTCAAAGAACCTCATTACGCGGCTAAACCACCCAAGTCAACCGGCAAAGAGTTATTCCATCTTCCATATATCAAGAAGTATTTTGGAGAGGTCTCTACTTGGATTATTGAAGACGTTCTAAGAACACTTTTGGAGCTTACCGTTGAGACTGTTGCAATCGAGGTTGATCGTTTTAAACTGAAGAATCTCTATGTTCACGGTGGTGGATCAGCAAACCCATTAATGATGGAGCGCTTAAAGCAGCGGGTTCCAAATTGTCTTGTAGAACCAATGTCAGTCTTAGGTCTAGATCCACGCCAGAAAGAGGCGGCTACCTTCGCGCTAATTGGCTACTTGACTTGGAATGGACTTCCTGGCGCGATTGCATCATGTACCGGCGCAAGAGCCTCAATGGTTCTCGGATCATTAACGCCTGGGGCCAAACCGTTGCAGTTACCAACTCCAAAGCCCCAAGGAAATTACCGAGTAAGAATTACTTAAGGGCCTTGAGCATCTCAATCTCTAATTCTTGCCAGCGATCATCTACACGGCTTGCTCCCGTTGGGGTGAATCCAGCGCTTGAATATAGCGATTTGGCAAGAGAGTTTTTGTCAAAAACCCATAGTGATACTTCGCGTTCATTTTTCGCAACCAAGCGCGCAATAGCCTCTTCTAAGCTCGCTCGACCATATCCGCGCCCGGCAGCTTCTGGAGCGACATATAGGGAGAATAAGTGTCCTCGGGTTTCACTTAGGGGGTCATTCCCAATTCGAAAGACCGAAACCAAATTGTTATCCTCAAAGCCAAGTATGGTCTGGCGATCTTTCGGTTCCACCAACCCGGGTAGCCAAATCTCTCGAGCATTCTCTATGCTCATCGCTTCTATCACATTCTCACTTAACAAATCTCGATATGAAATATGCCAGCAGGCATGGAATAGAGAAGCGATTTCATCTAGGTTAACTAGGGAAGCACTTTGAAACTTCACGAGATAAAAAGTATCACGGCCAGCCAATACGTAGTATCCCTTCGAGAGCCACTTATAACTTCTCTACGAAGAGTTGATAACTATCCGGTCATTCAGGTTCGAATTGAACTTGAATCCGGCAGAGTCGGAGTTGGAGAGTGTGTTGCAACTCCTGCTATTGCTGGAGATAGTATCGAGGAGATCTGGAGCGAATTAATTTCAGATAATGTCAAGAATCTTAAAGAAATTGACCAAGAAGTTTTAGATGAACTTGATTTTCTGCCAAGCTCAAGAGCGGCGCTAGATATGGCCTGTTGGGACCTTGAGAATGAGGAATCAAACTGCGCTATAAGTACCGATGTAACTATCCCAATCGCGCCCTTAAGTGAGATTCCGAGAATTACAGAAGAGCGGATTAAAGCTGGATTTAAGGCATTTAAGATTAAAGTTGAGGCCGAGCCTGTTGATGCACTAATTAGACGGTTATTGCTCATCCATGATTTAGTTGGCCCCTTCTCCAAATTAAGAATTGACCCCAATCAATCATGGAGCCTGGAATATGCAAAAGCAGCAGTGAATACTTTAGAGGCCGAAAATCTTTCCATCGAGTATCTGGAGCAACCCCTAAAAAGAGATCAGTTAGCGGAACATAGAGAACTCTCGCTCGCCACAAGCATTCCCTTGATGGCTGATGAATCATGCTTTTCCGAAGTAGATCTAATCAAAGTTATATCTAGTAACGCCTTTAAGTTCTTAAATGTAAAGATCCTTAAGGCTGGTGGAGTTTTCCCGGCTCGCCGGCTCGCCGAACTTGCTAAAGAATCGGGGTTAACCGTTTCAATTGGCCTAATGATGGAAGGCAATCAAGGTGTTAGGGCGGCAACTCATTTGGCGCATGAAGTTAACCCAGAAATCATCCATGATCTAGATGCAGCCTGGTGGTTTAAAGGTAGTTCTATTGTCTATCAAGGAAGTACCGTGCGGGTATGAGTTCAGGGAAAGCGATTGCTTTCATTTGGGAAGGTGGGGTAGAACAACGCATAGAAGGCACTACATCCACCTTCGGCGTTGAAAGAGTTAACAAAGTAAGCGCTGAAAGCGCATTTGATCTAGCATCAATAACAAAGATTATGGCAACTACGACGCTTCTGATGTTGGCCATTGATCGCGGCCTAATTAATTTAGATTTGAAAGTTTCTAATCTATTTTCGGAATGGCGAGAGTCTGATAAGGAAGATTTAACCCTAGAGGACTTACTCCGTCACGAATCGGGGTTAGAAGAGTGGCGCCCCTTCTATATAACCTGCAATACGACTGAAGAGACATTTACCAAGATCGCATCGCTCCCGCTTAAATACCCGAAGAAGAGCGAGTTTCATTACAGCGACTTGAATTTCATGGTGCTTGGAAAAGTCGTAGAAAAGATTTATCAAGCTCCTATTTCAAGGGTATTTCAGGAGGAGATTACAAGGCCACTTAAGTTAGCCAACTCGACCTTTAGCTCTCCACTGAACCCCGAGAATGTAGTGGCTACATCAATGGGCGATTCAATCGAAGCAAAAATGGTTCGCACTAAAGTTCCTTACAAAGTGCCCGAAGATGTAGAGAATTTCAAAAGTTGGCGCACCGAAGTTCTCTCTGGCGAAATCAACGATGGCAACTCCTTCCACATCTTTAACGGGGCGGCTGGACATGCTGGACTCTTTTCCTCACTTAATGATCTATCGCTTTATGCTCAAGGCCTAATGAATGGATTCATCAAGCGCGAAACGCTCAATGCATTCTCAAAACCAAGATCAACCGAGGATCAAGGAATCGGCTTCAAGCGTTTCAAGAAATTAAATTCGGAGTTTGCCATAGGACATTTCGGTTTTACCGGAACTGGATTTGCGATTGATCCGCAAAGGGAGACCGCACTTATTTATCTTGGAAATAGACTCCACACGTTAGGTGAGTATCAACCCATGGCAGAAATTTGGAGTGAGGAATTTAAGGAATTTTCTTCCCGGGATTAAGAATTCCATTCGGATCAAAAATCTGCTTAATTGCTCTTTGAAGTTCGATAATTCTTTCGCCGCTTTCGCTACGCGCTGCCTCAACTTTGATTGACCCAATCCCATGCTCTCCGGAAGCCGTCCCACCAAGTTCCTGGGCAACTTTGATTATTGAGTTAAAAGCGCGTTGCGCCCGCTGCTCGGCGCCCTTATCGCCATGGTCATAGACGATGGTTGGATGCATATTCCCATCACCAGCATGGCCAAAGATTCCGATCAATAAATTACTTTGCTCAGAAATCTCTTTAACCTTTGAGATTAGGTTAGATATCTTCGAGATTGGTACGCAGACATCATCCAACAAAGCAACGCCCTTGCGTTCCAGCGCTGGGTAAGCGAGCTTTCGAACTTGAATGAGATCAGAACTATCCCTTGGATCATCAGAATAAGTCACATCGATTGCCCCGTGCTTCGCAGCGATTGCAGCGCCACTTGCGCATATCTCAGCGGAGTCATCGCTCTGCATAATCAATACTGTTCCAACGCCCTCAAAGCCCAGCGGTTTCCACTCCTCTACTGCGCGTAGCGTTGTTTCATCTACTACTTCCAACATAGATGGACCAAGGGCGACTAATTCAGGGATAGTTTTCATAGCGCTATCAATTCCGGCAAATGTTGCAATTAGAGTCGTAGCTGGTTTGGGGCGCGGAGCGAGTGAGACAACAATCTCGGTAACAATTCCAAGTGTTCCTTCTGAGCCCACGATTAGATGCAGCAAGTCCAAGTTTGTTACTGACTTCTTTAATGGATTTCCTACCGTGATAACTTCACCGTCTGCCATAACTAATCTGATAGCTCTAACGTGATTCGCCGTAACTCCATATTTCACGCAACACATTCCTCCGGCATTGGTAGCGACATTTCCACCGATTGTCGACCACTCTCGACTTGCAGGATCTGGCAAATAGGCAAGATTTAACTTAGAGACTTCTTTATCGAGATCTAGATTAATGACGCCTGGTTCAACTCGAGCAAGTTGATTGACTTCATCAATCTCCAATACTTGGTTCATCTTTTCAAGCGAGATGACAATCCCGCCCGAAACAGCATTTGCACCACCTGACAATCCACTTCCTGCGCCTCGTGCAACTACTGGAATCTTCTGGCTATTTGCGAATTTTAGAGTCTTACTGACTTCAAGTTCACTCTTAGCGAGGAGGACGAGTTTAGGATTGCCATGAGTAGCTAATTGAGATTGGTCACGAGAGTAAGAGGAAACAATTTCTGGGTCGACTATCAGGCTGGCCTGCGCCCCCAAGATTTCTCTTAATTCCTCAAGAAGACCCATTGAGGAATCATAATTCATCAAAGATGTTCTCTAATCTATCTCAGTGCCCCGCAACTTAATCAGCGTTGAGAAGTTCTCGAAGTCCTTCGATGAAGTGCTTGTAAAAGAGGTCTCCCTTGGAGTAGCCGAGGGACAACGTATTGGGATTGTTGGGCGAAATGGCGGTGGAAAATCCACACTTTTGAAAATTCTTGCCGGAGTTGATTCCCCTGATTCTGGGCGGATTACGAGGGCCAATTGGGCTCGGATTGGGATCCTGCAACAAGCCGATTCCTCAAGCCCAGGATCAGTACGAGACTTTGTAGTTGGAAGCAAGAAAACGCATGAGTGGGCTAGTGATGCTGGAGTCCGTGAAATATTCGCTGGCCTCTTTGGAGGTTTCTCAAGTGAGATCTTGGATCGCGCATACAACTCTCTATCGGGCGGTGAAAAGCGGAGAGTGGGACTAGCAAAGTTATTAATTGAGCCTCTTGATCTCATACTCCTTGATGAGCCCACAAATCATTTAGATATTGAGGGCGTTGCTTGGTTAGCGAAGCACCTACGAAAGCGCCGCGAATTAGCGGTCCTCGTTGTAACACATGATCGTTGGTTTTTAGATGAGATTGCTGATGAAATCTGGGAAGTAGTGGGCGGTGAAGTACTTACATATGAAGGTGGTTACTCAGCTTATGTGCTCTCAAAAGCTGAGCGAGCTCGCCAACAGGCCGCTGAAGATGCACGTAGAAATAATTTAATTAGAAAAGAGTTAGCTTGGTTAAGGCGCGGTGCACCGGCTCGTACTTCAAAACCAAAGTTTCGAGTTGATGCTGCTAACCAACTGATTGCAACCGAGCCACCGCCCCGTGATACGAGCGAACTCTTGAACTTTGCTGCTAATCGGCTCGGCAATATGGTTCTTGAGATTCATCATGCAAAGTTGACTATTGGTGAGAACACCCTTATTGACTCACTTAATTGGAATATTGCACCGGGAGATCGAATTGGAATCATTGGATTTAACGGTTCGGGAAAGACAACTTTGATGCGCGCCCTTGCCAGTGAATACCGTTTCGCTGCGGGAAAGATGCAAGTCGGTGTAACTGTTAAGCGGGCTTTCCTCTCGCAGCATCTTGAGGAACTTGATCCTTCCTGGCGGGTATTAGAAGCAGTGGAGCGCGTTGCGCTTCACGTCGAACTCGGTGGCGGACGAGATCTGACCGCCTCTCAGCTTTGCGAGCGGCTGGGCTTTGATTTCGGTGGTCAACAAAGGATGATTCGCGATCTCTCCGGTGGTGAGAAGCGGAGACTCCAGCTCACTAGATTGTTAATGACTAGCCCCAATGTCTTACTTCTAGATGAGCCAACAAATGACTTTGATGTTGAAACCCTCGCTGCACTTGAGGACTTGTTGGATTCTTTCGCCGGAGTATTGATAGTTATCTCTCATGATCGCTATTTTCTAGAACGGACCTGTGATCGATTCTTTGGGTTATTAGGGGATGAGGAGCTTCGGGATCTGCCACGCGGAATCGATGAGTATTTGGAGCGACGGGATGATTTCTTCGCCAAGCAAGTAGTTGTGGAGAAGAAATCCATCTCCGGAGCAGCCCAAGAGCGATTAGTAAAGAAAGAGATTGCAAGACTTGAAAAGCAACTTGAGAAGTTAGTCGCTGAAGAAGTGGAACTAAGGAAAGCGGAAGCCGACTCAGCCCTTGATTATGAAGCTCTAGTTGAAATTGGAAAGAAGTTACAAGAGGTAGTGTCGCGACGCGAGAAGTTAGAGAGTGAATGGTTGGAGCTAAGTGAACAAATCACAAGGTAGAAATTTACGTCTCGATGCCTTAGCGGCTATTTCGGGATTCATGATTGCAATGCAGGCGCGCGTAAACGGTGAACTCTCACATCGCCTCGATAATGCGCCACAAGCTGCGCTCGTCTCTTTCTCATCGGGCCTCTTCTTTATTGCTATTTATGCACTTTTCTCTAAACGGGTCCATGAAGGAATTCGTAAATTGAAAGTTGCTGTTGCAAAGGGCGAGATTCCCAAATGGCGTTTATTGGCAGGAGCCTTGGGAGGATGCTTTGTTGCAATTCAAACCAGTATCGTCTTTTTTATAGGCGTTGCGCTCTACTCGGTTGCTTCTATCGCTGGACAGACTGCAGTATCACTCATCGTTGATCGAATTGGATTAACTGGTGGCGGTCCAAAGTTGATCTCACCGCGAAGGGTCACGGCCGCTGGAATCACAGTAATTGCTGTGCTTGTGGCGGTATGGGACAAGCTAGAGGGCGTTGATTTCTCGCCACTTTATGTCATTTTGGCCACCGTTGCCGGAGCGCTAGTAGGGGTGCAACGCGCGTTAAACGGCCAGATAAATGAACACTCAGGGGATAGCTACACCACTTCACTTCTTAACTTCATAACCGGAACATCATTCCTAGTCATCTTCATAGTTGCACTTACGATTTTAGGAAGAAATGAATTACAACCGCTCCCTAGTGGGCCATGGTGGATCTACACCGGAGGAATCATCGGCGTCATTTATATCGCCTTTACCGCTCTAATTGTTCAACATCTCGGGGTTCTAACCTTCACGCTATATAGCGTCGGAGGCCAGTTAATTGGTTCGTTAATACTCGACCTCTACCTACCGAGCGAAGGAATTTCAGTTAGCTGGTACTTGGTGACTGGAATTGCTCTTACCTATGTTGGGGTAGTTGTTGGCGGAGCGACTCAAGCGCGCCGGGCGCGGATGTAGTTTCGAACGCCGAGGGCAATCGTTAAGAGCACAAAGAAGATTGCGATTCCTCTCGCTGAACCCTTCAGCGCGGGAATTGAGGCTGCGTAGTAACCAAGAAGGGTAATTCCAACTCCCCAAAGAAGAGCACCGAGGGCATTCGCCGCTAAGAATTTGTAGTAATTCATCCTTCCAATACCGGCGATTGGTGGCATGAAAGTTCTTATCCAAGGATAGAAGCGAGCCAAGATCACAGCGCTCCAGCCATACTTCTCATAAAAGCCTTCAGCGCGCACTACCATTTTTCGAATCTTCTCGGAGTCTCTCCGTTCCAGATAACTTCGACCGTACTTTCGACCAAGCACATAGCCGACCTGATCTCCGATAAATGCAGCCAAGAAAATTATGAAAACCAAGAAGAGAATATTTACGTCATTGCGCGACCCAGCTAGTAAGCCGGCCGCAAATAGAACTGAATCACCGGGAAGCCAGAAAGCAACAAGGATTCCTGTCTCCACGAAGACGATTGCGCCCATCAATACATATATAAAAAAAGGCCCAGAAGCGTTAAGAGTCTGTTCGATCCAATCAGCAATGCTCATTTAGCAGCTCGCTTTGACCGCAGCAGCGACCGCCTTAACTACGTTGGTATCAAAGACGCTTGGGACTATGAAAGAGGCATTCAATTGAGCATCGCTCACGCATGAAGCAATAGCACTCGCACAGGCAACCAGTAACTCATCAGTTATCTTCTTTGCGCCCGCATCAAGAAGGCCGCGGAAGATTCCTGGGAAAGCGAGGACATTGTTGATCTGGTTTGGTTGATCACTTCTTCCAGTCGCAACGACAGCTGCATGTTTACGAGCAATGACCGGATCGATTTCTGGATCTGGATTCGCCAGCGCAAAGAGAATCGAACCGTTAGCCATTGAGGCGACATCAGCCTCAGTTAAGACATTAGGTGCGCTTACGCCAATGAATACATCGGCGCCCTTCGTGGCATCAGACAATGAACCTTCAAATTGGTCGCGATTGCAATTCTCAATGAACCAGCGGCGCATCTCATTTTCCGCTTCGCGTTTTTTGTTGATAACACCGACATGATCAAAGCCGATGATCTTCGTAGCGCCGGCGAGCACAAGTAGGCGAGCGATTGCAGTTCCGGCCGCTCCAGCGCCATTTAGCACGATCTTGCAATCCTTTAGATCTTTCTTAACCAACTTAAGGGCATTACTTAAAGCGGCAAGTACAACGACTGCAGTTCCATGTTGATCATCATGAAAGACCGGAATATCTAGGAGTTCGAGGAGGCGCGCTTCAATCTCGAAACAACGCGGCGCTGAGATATCTTCAAGATTTATTCCACCGTAAACCGGTGCGATTAGTTGGACAGTGCGGACAATTTCATCAACATCTTGAGTATCGAGGCAGACGGGCCACGCATCAACATCCGCAAAGCGTTTGAAGAGCGCGGCCTTTCCCTCCATAACCGGAAGAGCGGCGGATGGACCGAGATTTCCAAGGCCCAGAACTGCAGATCCATCAGTAACGACGGCAACCGTATTTCGCTTTATCGTTAAACGGCGGGCATCAGCTGGATCTTTCGCGATTGCCTGGCAGATACGTGCAACGCCTGGGGTATAGGCGCGAGATAAGTCATCACGTGTTTTTAGTGGGACTTTTGATTGGACCTCTAGCTTTCCACCCAAGTGAAGCAAGAAAGTTCGATCAGAGACTTTTCGAACGCTTAAAATCGGCGAGGCTGCAAGCGCTGCAGTTATCTTCTCAGCATGGTTTGAGTCAACGGCATCACAAGTAACATCGATAACCACGTTATCAAGCTGGGATTCGGCAACATCGAGAGCGGTAATCATTGCGCCCTCGCGGGTAATGATCGTGGTTATCTCAGCGACTGGTTGGAACTCAGGTTTTCCTTCAACGCGGATTGTGATTCCGTAACCAGGAGAAGTATTTGCCATCAGACGACTCCGTAAAGTCGATCTCCTGCGTCACCTAATCCGGGAACTATGTAACCATGTTCATTTAATTTCTCATCGAGTGCGCCAGTAACGATTGTGATTGATGAATTGGAGAATGCTCGCTCAACTGTCTTTATTCCTTCTGGTGCTGCTAATAAACAGATCGCAGTTATATCTTCTGCGCCGCGCTCAATCAGATAATTCATCGCCGCTACGAGAGTTCCACCAGTTGCAAGCATTGGATCAAGTACATAGCACTGGCGGCCACTTAAATCTTCGGGAAGACGATTTGCATAAGTGGATGCTTGAAGAGTCTTCTCATCTCTAACCATGCCTAGGAATCCAACATCGGCGCTTGGAAGTACGCGCATCATCCCCTCGAGCATTCCAAGACCAGCGCGGAGAATTGGCACAACAACTGGGCGAGGAGTCGAGAGCATCGCACCCTTCATCGGGGCAACGGGAGTGGTGATATCCACCGGAGAGATCTTCACTTCGCGGGTGGCTTCATAAGAAAGGAGCGTGACCAACTCTTCAACTAGGTGGCGGAAGACCTGGGAGTTTGTCTCTTTATTTCGCAATACCGTCAATTTATGAGTGATAAGCGGATGCTGCGCCACAAGCACTTTCATGGCGACACTTTACTACCCACCTCAACGGTGGAACCATGAGGCATTCATTTCTTCAGCGCGGGGAGGTGTGAGATGGCGAACGAAACTCTTGATTTTGCACTTCTTGCCTGGCGCGAGGATGGAACTTGGCAAGTATCACGGTTACCAGATGATGCGCTAACAGATATTGGAATTGTTCTAGATGCGCTTCGCGCTCAACAAGTAGATGGTGGCGCACTTGCGATGATGGCGATTGATGACTCGTTCTTTATTGCAATCCGCCAAGTTGGTGAGCGGATGCAGATGGTTTTAAGTGATGTGCTTATGGCACTTGAGTATGAGATCGCTGCTGAGGTTTTAGAGCTACTTGATATCGAATCTCCAGAAGAAGATGATGCCGATGAACCAGCTGGCGACCTAAATATCTTCACTGATTTTGGAATTGATGCTCTAGATCTTCAAATGATCTGTGACGATGACGAACTATTTCCAGATGAACAACTAGAATCACTTGCTCGCCAAATCGGTTTTGGCAACGAATTCACGGAGATTGTTGAGAACTTATAGATGAACTATGAAAGTGCGATGCGCGCCGCTTTAGAGCGCGCCCGATTTGGCGCGACTGCAAGCGGTGATGTCCCAGTCGGTGCCGTCATGCTGAATTCAAAGAACGAGATTATTGCCCTAGGAAATAACACGCGTGAGCTTTTACGTGACCCGCTTGGACATGCCGAAATAGTTGCCATCCGTGCTGCTGCGCGAGCGCTAGGAAGCTGGCGACTTAATGGTTGCACCTTGGTTGTAACGCTTGAACCTTGCGCGATGTGCGCCGGCGCAATCATGCAAGCTCGTATCCCAAGGCTTGTTTTTGGCGCATGGGATGAGAAAGCCGGAGCTGTCGGATCAACATGGGATCTGATTCGCGATCCACGTGCACTTCATAAGGTCGAAGTGATTAGCGATATCTTGAAAGAGGAGTGTGCTTCGCTCCTGAAAGAGTTCTTTATCGAACACAGGAACTAGAAGAGCGAAATTAGAACTCCTTAGAACCTCGCGTACAGTCGCCCACGGTGGCGTGTCCGAGCGGCCTAAGGAGCGCGCCTCGAAAGCGCGTGTTGGGGAAACTCAACCGTGGGTTGACTTTAGGACCAATAAGTAATTTAGGAGTTAACTCTTCAAGTCTAATGGTTTAAGTGTCTGGTTTGTCGATGAAAATTTACAGTTCCAGACACGCCTTGTATCTTTTCCGCGTGACGGCCGTTAAAACCAAAAAATCAAAACTCTTCTTTCTCTCAAAATTTAGGCCCATTAGAGCGTATAGCTACTTTTCCATAAGTCTAGTTGCACTCATTTTGTTTCCGTTCATGAACCGCAAATCTGATCAAACTGACTTAAGATCGGGGAATATCCCTGGAGATTCGTTTTACAGCGCGCGAATCTTTGCGGCACAACAAGACCTGTTTGGTTTAGGAGACTTCTACATTGATTCAGAAAACTTTGCATTAAGAAGAGGCGAATTATTAGATATACCAATCATGACTCTTCGTTTGATATTTAAGTACATAATAACCAACCACTTGGCCCATTACCAGATTACTTCATATCTGGTTCTTGTCTTGTGGATTTCTCTTGCATTTCAATTGGTAAGTATTCAAAAACAGAATAACTCAATCCTATCAATGCTCATAGTAGGAGTAGCCCTAGTCTTTTTTTTCGGAAACAACAATTTAGTAAGGAATTATGAGTTTGCTAGGCCTGTAAGTCCTCAATTGACAGGTTTGCTATGGTTGCTTTTCCTTTATGTAAGTAAAAAGTACTTTGAAAATTTAAATGATATAAGGAAACGTCAAAATTTGAGTTTTATGCTAATTTGTTTGGTTATTGTTTCTATTTACTCTTCAGTTTTCTTGTTCTTAGTTCTAGGATCAACTTTTGGAGTTTTTTTAGTTAGTACCTTGGTTCAAGGGATTTGGAAAATCGGATTCAAAACACTTTTGGGAACAAGTTTTGCCGTGGTCTCCTCAGTAGTTGGTTTATACAGTCGAGAATCCAATGCGGGGCTCGCGGATGCTTCGGAACGACTTGGACTAATAGAAACACGATTGCCGGGTGCTTTCAATACTGTAGCAGTCAGCTTGCTGACTGCATTCATGATTCTTGTACGACAATATTTCAAAGTCGAACATACTCCACTTAGTCATTCCGAGCGTGTGTTACTTATGGCATCCATCGGGGTAGTTCTTGCTTCTCAGTCGAATGTTCTTACGAAGACTGACATACAATTTTCATACCATTTTGAACAGTTTTCTTATTTAAACCTATGTTTAGCGCTCTCCCATTATTTTTTGATTTATACTGGCAAGCTTCGAAGTTTCCGCCTTAAAATAGAGCTCGGGTACGTTCCCAAAGTAAGAATAAGTTTGATATTTGTTGCAGTGATTGGACAAGTGCTTTTTTTCCTCAGCGCATACACTGCACCAAGAATTAGTGAGTTGAAGATAAGAAATGTGGATATTGTGAAGATAGAGAATGCCATCATTGACGATGCTCGTGTAAGCACAACTCTGCCGATTCTTAGTGATTTCAAGATTTTATACAACGAGCACATGTTCTACTATGGATACTCGGATGCAGAGCTCTTAAAACGAGCATATGTTTCAATGGGTTGCCCATCAACCTTTACAACAATGGATGTTCAATCTGCGTTTGTGTACAAAATAGATGCGCCACTACTAAAGGCAAAACGATATCGTGAATTAATGGCAACATTTCCCACTTTTAGATTATTTGAAGGACCCGTTGAAGATCTCGAACGCGAGGGTTTGATTGCAAGGAGAGAAATCCAGAGCGACCTAGATTCCGTATTAAGGCAAGTCTTGAACTCCGATTGTATAAGTCTTGCAAAGGAATTCGAAGTAGAATTAGTTCTTTTCAATGGAAAAAGTCATTGGTATAAGATTTTGGAGGATTCAGGTCTACAAATAAACGAGACCTCAATAATTGGACTCTTCTCGGCAAAACTCTAGACGACGCTTTGCACCTTAATTGAAGTGCGGGATGGATATTTCAGTTGTGGCTTTTAGAAGAGAGTTCAATTTAGCGTATAGTCGCCCGCGGTGGCGTGTCCGAGCGGCCTAAGGAGCGCGCCTCGAAAGCGCGTGTTGGGGAAACTCAACCGTGGGTTCAAATCCCACCGCCACCGCCATTAAAACTTCAAATGTTGAGAGCCAGTGAGAACGTATATCGCCGATAAACCCAAACGCTTATGCAGTCGATATCCCTTTTTTGTCAAAAAGTTATTGATTTCGGAGCCAAAGTCAGAAACGTTATCCTCGACACAGATTAAATCAGGTTTTTGAAGTTGAAATGGGAAACTACGCAAGATTTGAAAATCCTGTCCCTCCGCGTCAATACATAGCAGCATACAGTCTCTTATAGGATGGTTAAACAATTTTGCGATCTCAATACTTTTAAGCCTTGTTTTGGAAATTAATCGCGCCTTCTTACTCTCCAATAAACTCTCAACAATTTCAGGGGAAGTAGTCGAATATTCGTATGGAAGAAGTTGGTAAAAATAGATATCTTGAACGCCACCTACTACAGCTTGAAACTTCTTATCTCTAGGGCGAACCAACCTCGATAGCAGAATGTTGCTAAATATCGGGTCAACAAGCACCCCAGACCATCCCGATTTATACAGAGAATAAGTATTAGAACCAGAGACTGGTCTGCCGGATCCAATATCAATATAAAGACCTGTTGGAGGACAAAGCCTTTTCAATTCAATATCTTCGCCAAATTGTGAAAATGATTGCCTACTTCTGGCAATCTTCAATTCCTTAAGAGCCAATGCCGGAATCAAGAGCCAATCCAGTCTGGTTCGTATGAGTATTAGTTTTAGAGCGTCTTTATATAAAATAAATGTCATTTGAGTACGAAAAACCTTTTCAAGCCCCATATCGTCACAAGAATCATCGCCTCGCGAACAATTGCGCCAGACATTTTGCTGACTCCACTTTCTCGTTCGCGGAAGATAATCGGCACTTCAACAATCTTTGTTTTCGCACTCTTGGCTGCTCGAGTCATCTCAATTTGAAATGAATAACCTTCACTTTTGATTGTGTCTAAGGGAATTTTCCGTAGCAATTCCGATGAATAAATTCGAAAACCTGCTGTTGAATCACTTACGCCCATCCCAAGCAGCAGGCGGACATATAGATTCGCAGCCCTTGAGAGAATCTCTCTTCGTTTCGGCCAATTGACGGTCGAACCACCTTTAACCCATCTACTGCCGATAACCAGCCCAACATTTGGTTCTATCTCTTTCCGCTCAATCATCTTGGATAAATCCCGAACCCGATGCGACAAATCAGCATCCATTTCAATCAATTCTTCAAAATCACGCTCAAGGCCCCACTTGAATCCGAATCTATATGCACTTCCCAAGCCAGATTTCTTACCACGCTGCTCCAAATACAAACCAGGAAAGTTCTTCTGCAGGTTTTTAACGACTTCCGCTGTTCCGTCGGGTGACCCATCGTCAACCACAAGAACCGAGGTGTTTGGAATGTATTTGAAAATCCTTGGCACAAGAACCTTAATGTTCTCTGACTCATTAAAGGTTGGGATTATTACTAAGCGCTTCATCAGACCTGGATCTCGTAAGACGGATTGAGGATGCTTAACGCCCCGTTATGTTCACCAACCATTCCTTCAGCAACCAGGGTTGAACCGACTTCAAGGCCAGCAATTTCACGACGGCCGAGGAATTGCAGCGTCACGCCACCGCTCTCATCCCAGATCTCAACTTCGAGTGTTGGTGCCGACGCCATCGATGCCGGACGGATTGCGGTCACCTTTCCAACAACATGTGCGCGTTTACGCCATTGGATGTTTCCAATCGGCATCATCTTCTCTTGGTAATGACTGACTTCCTCGTTATTTGCAATCCATTTGCTTTGTGCGCGAACCGGAGTTGGCATCTCCACTTTCTGAGTCAGAGCTACCGGAACAGGAGCCTCTTTCTTTCCGGCAATAATCCGCTCAACATCGAATGGCACGATTGTTGCCACAACTCTAGGCAACTCCGATATCGGTCGTGCGATCTGTTCAGCAGATTCATCATGCAAGAGACGACCCAAAAAACCCTTGTAAGCACGGCGCGGAATCAAGAGTGTCAATTCAACATCAGGTTTTTGAGTAGCACGTATCGAGTAATCAACAGCGGCATTGGGAAGTCTTCGATCTGGACAATCAATCAATTCGAGCGAGACATCGCGCAGAGCAGGATTCTCACTCCAGGCTCTCGCTAGACGTTCAGCGCGACGATCATCAAGCACAAAGTGAACCGCATGAAGTTCACGAGGCTTCAAGCTTCGTGCATAACGGACCGCAGCGATAGTTGCCACATCAACTTTATCCACGAGCACCGTGACATCATGGCGAACAATCGTTGTTGCTCGGCTATCTTCGATGGTGATTAGAAGTGCTTTCTGCTCTAGGTTGTATCGGCGATTGAAATTTCTCATCATCAGAAGAACGATTGGTGTTCCGATGACAACCAACCAGGTTCCATCAGCAAATTTAGTTATTGAGAGAATAAGTACGGTTATTAAGGAGATCGAACCTGAAACTAGATGGAGCAGGTAGCGAAACCCACCTTCAGCTCGTACCTTCTTTGACATACCAAGGCCAGTTATTGTGAATCCAACGAAGACCGCGAGTGCGTAGATTGCGGCAAGAGTTGTAATGCTCGCACCGGAGACAAATACAAGAATCGAAGCGAAGATTGCGATAAATAGAATCCCATTTGAAAAAGCGAGTTTGTGACCCCGCGAAGTTAGCCATTTAGGCAAAAAACCATCATTGGCGACGATGCGGACCATATTTGGAAATGCGCTGTAACAAGTATTGGCGCCGGCAAAGAGAATTAACATAGTTCCGGCTTGGACAACGAGATAGAAAATGGCTGCGAAAGTCGATTCGCCAAGCGCGGCTTTAGCAACGAGTGAGATTACAGTCGGAGTTCCCTCTTGATAAGGAACAGCTCTCGTTTGATAGGCCAACCAGCCAATTCCAATTATCAAAGAGCCAAGAGTTAGCGCCATAATCGAAAAAGTGCGACGCGCGTTTACATGCTCGGGACTCTTAAATAATGGCACTGAGTCAGATACTGCTTCTAAACCTGTAAGAGATGCGCTCCCATTTGCGAAGGCTTTGAGAATCATCAACATTGCCGCGAATGAGATCAGACCTTGTTCTTCGCCTAAGGGGAGCAAGCCTGAAGTATCGGTCGCGTACTCCGGCAGCGTTCCCCGTAAGGATCGATAAATACCAAACCCGAAGACAACCACCATCGAGAGAATAAAGAGGTAGGAAGGAATGACGAAAACAACGCCCGCGTCCTTAACGCCTCGTAGATTAATGAAGGTAAGAAGCGCAATAACACCTAGAGTCATCAAGACTTTCTGATCACTCAGCGAAGGAAAGGCTGAGATGATCGCAGCCACGCCCGCAGCTGTTTGGATTGCTACTGTGATTATGTATCCAAACATCAATTCAATAGCAGCGATCAGCGAGACGTTCACTCCAAAGTTCTCGCGAGCAACTACATATGCACCACCAGCCTTGGTGTAAGTATTGATAACATCTCTATAGGAGAGAGCGATGATGAAGAGCATCGTCAAGATGACAGCAATCACCGGAGTGAATAAACCAAAAGCTGCCAATCCAAATGCGGGTATTAGAGCGACGAGTATCTGTTCGCCACCATAAGCCGAAGACGAGATGCAATCGGATGAGAGGATTCCAAAAGCGTTTCGCTTAGAGAGTCTCTGTTCATTGAGAGTGTGGCGATTAAGTGGGGCCCCTAATAGGAACTTCTTCATTCGATAAGAGAGCGGATCGCGCATATGGGCGTGCTCTACGAGCGCCTTGGGAGAAGGCGCGTTATCTGTCCACGATTTGGCCACGGTAGTAGCGCATTCTACGCCTCTTGATTTCACGCGTATGCTCTGCCTTATGCAGCTAAAAACCGATCTTTATATTGATGGAAAATGGGTTAAAGGCGCTGGGACTGTTCCGGTTTATGACCCAAGCGATGATTCTGTAATCGCAGAGATTCAAATTGCCGGCGAGAAAGAGTGTTACGCCGCTGTAGATGCGGCCTATCGCGCATTCCCGGAATGGTCGAAGACCGCGCCCCGATATCGCGCTGAGATCCTCCGCAAAGCATTTGAGATTATGGTCGCTGAAGCTGATCAACTTGCCGAACTTGTATCGCGTGAAAATGGAAAAGTAATCACCGATGCAAAAGGTGAGATTCTTTATGCTGCTGAATTCTTTAGATGGTTCTCCGAAGAGACCGTCCGCGTCCAAGGTGATTTCCGTAAAGCCCCAAGTGGCGATAAGCGCATCCTTGTAACTCACCAACCAATAGGTGTTTCATTACTCATTACGCCTTGGAACTTCCCAGCTGGAATGGCAACGCGAAAGATTGGTCCAGCAATCGGCGCTGGTTGCACCGTGATTCTCAAGCCTGCGATTGAAACACCTCTAACTGCGATGGCAATCGTCGATATCCTTGAAAGAGCCGGCGTTCCAAAAGGCGTTGTAAATCTTGTCACCCCAACTCCGGCCGGCCCGATGGTAAGCCGAATGCTCCACGATCCACGGGTTATGAATCTCTCGTTCACAGGATCTACCGAAGTCGGAAGAGTCCTACTTAAAGAGGCTTCTGATCGCGTAATTCGTTGCTCAATGGAACTTGGCGGAAATGCGCCATTTGTTCTTCTCGATGATGCAAATATCGATGAAGCGGTCAAAGGTTTAATGCTCGCCAAGATGCGAAACGGTGGCGCTGCTTGCACCGCTGCTAATCGCATCTATGTCCATAAGAAGATCGCTAATGAATTCACAGTCAAGTTCGCTAAAGCCATGGCTGAGTTACGGATGGCCCCAGGCCGCGAGCCAGGAGCACAACTTGGTGCGAGCGTTTCTAAGAAAGAGCGTGACAAGATTGCTCAACTTGTTGAGTTATCTGTAAAGGACGGTGCCAAAGTAGAGACTGGTGGCGTGCTTCCAGAAGGACCAGGAGCTTTCTACCCACCAACAGTTTTAACTGTCGATAAAGATAATGAAATCTTGAAGTATGAAGTCTTCGGACCAGTCGCTCCGATTGTCACTTTCGAAACCGATGATGAAGCTATCAATCTCGCCAACGACAGCGACTTTGGGTTGATTAGCTATGTCTATTCTGGAGAACTCGGTCGAGCAATTCGCGTTGCTGAAGCGATTGATTCTGGAATGGTCGCAATCAACCGCGGAATGATCTCTGATCCAGCTGCGCCATTTGGGGGAAATAAACAAAGCGGTCTTGGTCGCGAAGGCGGGTTCGATGGAATTCATGAGTTCCTTCAAACAAAATACATTGGCGTGGAAATTTGAATTCTACAAATCTCACCGCCACACCAATCTTGGTGATAATCCCAGCTAGAGGCGGATCCAAAGGAATTCCTAGAAAGAATCTGCAGAAGATACACGGTAAGTCTCTGACAGAATGGGCAATTATATCTGCTGGTGAATTACGGTTTGAGAAGAAAGTCATTTTAAGTAGTGACGATGAAGATATTTTGTCGATAGCTGAGAATTATGACTTTGTCGAGACCTCCCAGAGGCCAGGTCTTTTGTCTGGAGATGCCGTAGCAGACTTTGAGGTTTTACGTTATGAGTTGTCCCAAGCAGAGGAAAGATTCAAGACTTTATTTGCATGCATTGTAATGCTCCAGCCCACTAGCCCAATCAGAAACCCGAAGACCCTTGAATCTTGTGTTACTTCGGTTTTGGAAGGACAAAATTCATCTGTATGGACTGTAGTAAGAGTTCCTCCAAAATTTCATCCACGAAAGCAACTGCGCATGATTGATGAAAAATTAGTTATGGCGATTGAGTCTCCTCTTGTAATTGGAAGACAAGAATTAGACGATACTTTCATTCGCACTGGAGTCTGTTATGCGATAAGTCGCGAGACACTGTTGGCAGACGATAAACTCTTGGGCGTGAATTCGCGACCTCAATTTTGCACCTGGCAACACTCAAACATTGATGATCTAGATGACTTAATAGAAACTGAAAATTTTTCAGTAGTTGTGAATGGTTACTTGGTCCCGAGGTCGATTAAACCATGAGAGCCGCTGTAATCGGTGCTGGCAGCATAGGAAATCACCTTACTTATAGCGCACGAAAGTTTGATTGGAAGGTTTCCGTCTTCGATAAAGACCCAGAAGCGCTTAGGCGATTCAAAGAGGATATTTATCCATCCAGATATGGAAAACAAGATCCCGAAATAGAGTTGCTTGCATCTGATGAAATTTCTCGATTTGAGGCTGGCGATTTTGATGCCGTGTTAATCGGTACTCCTCCCGATAGTCACTTGAGCGTTCTAAGACAGATAATCAAGTTAAGTCCGAAAGTTGTTTTGATTGAAAAACCTATTTGTCCTCCAAGTGAAGCTGAGATCTATTCGTTAAAACAAATCTTTGAAGAGAATACAAATATTACGTTTCTAGCAGGATACAATCATCGGTTAAGTCTTGTAACACAACAATTAATTAACACAGTGCGGGCTTTCGAAGATTCAATTCAAAAGCTGGATGTTGATTGGCTAGAGAGCTGGAATGGAATTCTAAGAGCTCACCCCTGGATAAATGGACCTGGCGATACCTATCTTGGCTCTACTCTTCGCGGAGGAGGCGCTCTATTTGAGCACTCTCACGGCTTAGATTTATGGTTGCAACTTGCTCAGGTTTTCAAATTGGGTGGACCCGCTTCTGTCAGGGCAGAGATGCAAATGATAACCACTCCAGAGACTGATTTAGCTTACGATGAGATTAGCTCTATTGAAATCACGACAAGTACTGGATTTAAGGGACAAGTACGGCAAGACGTAAAGACAGATCCCGCTGCAAAAAGAATTCTCGTGCAAGGCGCGAGATATTCATATGCGGCGGAGTACGGCAAGAACAGTAAAGATATTTTCACGGTAACTCCAGCGCGAGATGAATTAGGTGCCTTACAAGTGGAGGTTAAGAAAGATAGACCGTCTGACTTTGATCCTGAGATTGCGCTAATAAACCACCATATCAATTCTTCCAGCCCTTCAGATATTCCACTAGGTCTTGGCGCCCTCTCTGCGCTGGTTACCGCTTATGTAGGAAAGTGCGCTATAGAATCAGCAGAGCAACAAAGAGAAATCTTGATTGACCTAAGCGATTGGAGCGAACTGAGTAATGCGTAAGTTTGATTCTGGTAACCCGCTTTTTATTTGCGACCTAGCAAATAACCACTTTGGTGACGTTAACCATGCTAAAAGAATAGTTGACGAACTATCACTCGTAGCACAGGAAACGAAGGCGTTACTTTCAATCAAGTTTCAGTTTCGCAACCTTGATAAATACATTCACAAGAGTTTCAAAGATAGGCGGGACCTTAAATTTATTGATCGATTCATTTCTACGAAATTGGAAAAGGAAGACTTTGATGAACTTGCTGATTATATAAGAGCCAAGAAATTAGTGACTATGGCCACGCCATTTGATGAAGATGGCGTTGATTGGTGTCGCGAATTGGAGATTGAGATAATTAAGATTGCAAGTGCTTCTTCAAACGACTATCCACTCATAGACTACATAGCCAAAGCCGGTAAGCCTGTCGTAGCATCTACCGCAGGCTTGAGAATTGAAGAGATAGATAATTTGGTCTTCCGGCTTTATAAGAAGGTCCCTCAACTAACGATAATGCATTGCGTTGCAATATACCCTTGTAATGATTCCGCCCTTAACTTAAACCAAATCTCAACTCTACAGAGACGCTATCCAAAACTTGGAATAGGTTTTTCTACGCACGAAAGACCAGACACTCTTGCACCAGTAACCGTAGCAACATCTTTAGGCGCTGTCGCCCTCGAGAGACATGTTGGAATCAAGAGCGAGAAGTATTCTCTGAATGAATACTCATCGCAGCCTCATCAGATTAGAGAATGGATTGAGGCTAGCAAGATCGCCAGGCAAACTTTGGGTGCAAAGAACAGACCCCCAGCTCCTATTGAGGAGCGCGAAACATTGAATGATTTAAAGAGAGGTACTTATGCACTTCGCCGCATCAACAAAGGTGAGAGAGTTGATGGAGACAATACATATCTAGCATTCCCCCTTTTATGGAAAGAGGGGCAATTTCATGCAGGTATGTTGGCTGGAGAATTGATTGCAACACAAGATATAGAAATCGATATACCAATAGGAGCTTCTAACTGCATCGAGTCAACAAGAAGTACGGACAATATTGTCGCATCAGTTGTTCTGCAGCTCAGAGGAATACTTGCAGATGCAAAAGTGGAGATTAATCCGGAAGCCAAGATAGAGCTCTCGCATCATTACGGATTAGAGAGATTTAGGGAATTCGGAACAGTTCTAATTACTTGCTACAACGATGAATATGCGAAAAAAATTGTCGTTCAACTGCCAAGACAGAAACATCCCTATCACTTCCACAAAGAAAAGCAAGAGACTTTTCAACTGCTTTGGGGAGATATGGAATTAACTGTTAATGGTAAGGACCATATTCTCCAACCTGGCGAACTTTACACAGTGAATCGAGGTGAGTGGCACAAATTTCACTCGCTCCATGGCGCAGTGGTGGAAGAGATTTCCACTAGGGCAATTCCAGGTGATAGTTATTATGAAGACGGTTCAATTGCATCGCTAGAGTTAGAACAGAGAAAGACACCGATTCCAAATTGGCTCGCAGAAAACTTTCTTTAATGAGAATTCTTGTTACGGGTGGTGCAGGTTTCCTAGGATCTCACCTTTCCGAAAAATTATTGAATATGGGACACGAAGTTGTGGTTGTAGACAACTTCTACACGGGCAACAAAGAAAACATCGCTCACCTACTAAATAATCCACGTTTCGAACTCATTCGACATGATGTGACTTTTCCATTTTACGTTGAAGTTGAAGGAATTTTTAATCTTGCCTGTCCAGCTAGTCCAGTTCAATACCAAAAGAATCCAGTGCAAACGTTCAAGACAAGTGTCCATGGTGCAATCAATATGTTGGGACTTGCAAAGCGAACTGGAGCACGTTTTCTTCAAGCTTCTACATCCGAGATTTACGGTGATCCAACAATTTCGCCGCAGACCGAGGATTACTGGGGAAATGTTAATCCAATAGGTATTAGGTCCTGTTACGACGAAGGCAAAAGAGCGGCCGAAACTCTAACCTTTGATTACCACCGTCAGTTTGGTATTGATATACGAGTAGCGCGCATATTTAATACCTATGGACCAAGAATGGCTCCAGATGATGGTCGAGTTGTAAGTAACTTCATTGTGCAAGCGCTTCAAGGAAGACCATTGACTGTGTATGGAGATGGCTCGCAAACCAGATCCTTTTGTT
>Ga0194123_10002442_pt1 | contig 24316 bp, 19 predicted proteins | sample TA2MahsurfametaG_5_FD_155479 | JGI IMG/M metagenome (GOLD analysis project Ga0194123, IMG submission 155479) | Freshwater microbial communities from Lake Tanganyika, Tanzania - TA2015023 Mahale A surface | ecosystem: Environmental > Aquatic > Freshwater > Lake | place: Tanzania: Lake Tanganyika... | reverse complement strand
AGATCCTTAAGCCCGTCGACTTCACCGACGACGACATCGGCGTCGACGCCATCCTCGGCGTGCCGCCGGGAGGGCATTTCTTCGGCACGGCGCACACGCTGGCGCGCTACGAGACGGCCTTCTGGCGGCCCATCCTCTCCGACTGGTCGAACTTCGAGAACTGGCGCGACGCCGGCGCGAGGACCGCGACGGATCGCGCGGCGGAGATGTGGCCGCGGCTGCGCGACGCCTACGAGCCGCCGCCGCTCGACCCCGCGGTGCGCGAGGAACTCGACGCCTATGTCGCGCGCAGGCGCGAGGAACTGGGCGTCCGATGAGCGGCTTCGTCGCCAACGCGCGCATGTACGCGGTCGCGCCCGCGGCCGAGGAGGCCTGGCGCGCGCTCCTCGCGCATGCCTGCGCCGAGGCTGGGCTCGACCTCGCCTATGTCCCCTACCCCGCGCCGCGCCCGCTCGAGGAACTCTGGCGGCGGCCCGACCTCGGCGCGGTCTTCATGTGCGGCTATCCGATCGCGCTTCGCCTCGCCGACGTCGTGCCGCTGGCCGCGCCGATCCCCGACGCGCCATGGGCCGGCGGGCGGGCGATCTACCGCAGCGACCTGGTCGTGCGCCGGGATTCGCCGTGGCGGCGGCTCGAGGACAGCTTCGCCGGGCATGCCGGGTGGACGGTCGAGCATTCGCATTCCGGCTTCAACGCGTTCCGCCACCACCTGCTCGCGCATCGCAGGCCGGGACAGGCGCGCCTCTATGCGCGCGCCACGGGCGGGCTGGTCACGGCGCGGCGCATCCTCGACGCCGTGGCCGCGGGCGAGATCGACATCGGGCCACTCGACGCCTACTGGCACATGATCCTGCGGCGCCATCGGCCCGAGCTGCTCGAGCCGGTGCGCGTGCTCGAGAGCACCACGACGGCGCCCGCCCCCGCCATCGTCTGCTCGCCCGCGCTGCCCGCCGACGACGCGCGACGCCTGCGCGACGCGCTGCTCGCCGCGGCGGGCCGGCCCTGGTTCGCGCCGCTCGCGCGCGAACTCTGCCTCGCGGGCTTCGCCGCGGTCACGCGCGAGGACTACGCACCGACGCTCGCGCGCGACGCCGAGGCCCGCGCGGCAGGCTATCCCGAGCCCGCCTGATGGAGGCGCGGCCGGCGATAGAGTGGCCGACGCTCGCGCTGGCCACGGCGCTGCACACGGCGTGGATCGCGCTCTGCCTCCACCACGACGCGCTGCCCTGGTGGGGCTTCGCCGCCTGCGCCGCGATCGTCTCGGCCTGGTTCTCCTCGCTGCAGCACGAGGCGATCCACGGGCACCCTACGCGCAGCGCGGCGCTGAACCATGCGCTTGCCTGCGCGCCGCTTTGGATCTGGCTGCCCTATGCGCGCTACCGCGACACGCACCTGCGCCACCATCGCGACGAGCGCCTGACCGACCCGATCGACGATCCGGAGAGCCGCTATGTCGCGCCCGGGGACTGGGCGAGGCGCGGCCCGTTCGCGCGCGCCGCCCTGCGCGCGCAATCGACCCTGCTCGGCCGCCTCGCGATCGGGCCCGCCTGGAGCGCGGCGACGTTCCTGCGCGCGGAATGGCGCGCGCGCCACGACCCGCGCGTCGCGCGCGCGTGGATCGCGCACGCGATTCTGCTGGCGCCCTTCCTCGCGCTCGTCTTCTGGGCCTTCGGGGTCCCGCCCTGGCTCTACGCGCTCGGCTTCGTCCAGGGCGGCGCGGCGCTCGCACTCGTGCGCTCCTTCGCCGAGCACCGCGCGCACGCGGACCCGGCGCGGCGCACCGCGGTGGTCGAGAACGCGACCCTGCTCGGCCCGCTCTTCCTGTTCAACAACCTGCACGCGGCGCACCACCGCTGGCCCGCGGTCGCCTGGTACAGGCTGCCCGCGCTGTACCGCCAGCGCCGCGACGAGCTGCTCTCCGCCAATGGCGGCCTTGCCTATGACGGCTACGCGGAGGTGTTCCGGCGCTTCCTGCTCCGCGCGCACGACCAGCCGGTGCACCCGCTGGGCCGCGCGCCCTGACGGTCAGGCCAGCGGCGACAGCAGCGTCTCGACGATCCGGCGCGCGGCGGGGGCGGCCTCGATCCCCGCGATGTCGGCGCGCAGCGCGTCGTGGCGCGCGCGGCCGATGCGCGGGACAAGCGAGGCCTCGGCCTTCGCGAGGAGCTCGGCGTCGGACAGAGGATCCTCCGGATCGCCACGCGCCTCGGTGCGCGGGCTGGCGAGCACGGTGCCGTCGGAGAGCGTCACCTCCACGATCGCGATGCGCCGCGCGGGGAAGAGCGCGTCGAGCTCGGGATCGGTCTCGGTCGTGATGCGGCGCGCCATCGCCAGCGTCGCCGGGGCGCGCAGGCCCGTGGTGACGGTGTCGCCATCGACCTTGCCGTGGGCGAGCATCGCGGCGACCGGGAAGGGCAGCGCGTATTGCGCGGCATCCGTGCCATCGGGCTCGCGCACGTCGAGCCTGGCGGCGGCGTGGAAGGTGCGGATGCGCACCTTCTCGATCGCCCGTCCCGCTGCCTGCGCGTGCAGATCCTGGGCGGCGGCGACGGAGGGCTGCGCCCAGCGGCAGATGGGCCATGGCTTGAAGTACTGCTCGAGTATCCGCCAGCGCGTGCCGAGGTCGCCCCAGAACGCGGCGGCGTCGCCGCCCTCGACGCTGATCGCCGGCGCGCCCGTGAAGCCGGCCTGCGCCATCAGCGCCGCGGAGAGGCCGACCTGGCCGCCATAGGTCGAGCCGTCCTTGACCATCGTCGGGAAGTCGATGCAGCGCATCATCTGGCTGCGCGGGCCGTAGAACTCCGCCGTGCCCAGCGCGTGGCGCGTGGTCTCGCGGTCGAAGCGCAGCGCGCGCGCGGCGACGGCCGCGGCGGCGAGCGCGTTCCATGCGCCCGAGGTGTGGTAGTCCGGGACCGTCGCGTGGAGCGCGATGCCGGCGCGCGTCGCGATCTCGTAGCCCATCACGAGCCGCACGAGGAACTCGGCGCCGTCGCGCGACGGCGCGGCCTCGTCCTCCAGCGCGAGCAGCGCCGGCAGGACGACGACGCCCGCGTGGCCCTTGGTCAGGCGGTGGCCGTCATGCGCGTCGTAGCCGTCGATCGTCGCGGCGCCAGCCATCGCCGCGCCGGGCAGCGACACGCGCCGCCCGTCGAAGATCATGCGCGCGCCGAGCCAGCCGCCGAGCTGGTGGGCGGCGGCGAAGTCGTGGACGATGCGCGACACCGGCGTGCCGCGGCCGCTGGCGGCGACGCCCGCGAGGTCGAGCAGGCACATCCGCGCGCGATGCCGGACCTCGGCCGGGATGTCGGCGAGCGCCAGTCCGTGTACGAAATCGACCCAGTCGCGCATCGACGCGCCCCCCTGCGGTTCAGTTGTTCGACCTTACCACGCCGCCATCGACGCGCGTGCGCGCCAGCATCTCCTCGTCGAGCTCGAAGCCGAGGCCCGGCGCGTCGCCGAGCACGAGGTCGCCGCGGTGGTCGACGTCGAGCGGCGCGCGCAGCATGAAGTCGCGCCGCTCCTTCGTCCATTCCGGCGGATCCCAGGGGAACTCGAAGAAGCTCCCGTCGGTGGCGCCCGCCATGAGATGCGCGTTGGCCGCCACGCCGATCCCGTTGCCCCAGCTGTGCGGCGTGAAGGCGATGCCGTGCTCGCCCGCCATCGCGGCGACCTTCGCGAGGCCGGTGATGCCGCCCACGGACACGACGTCGGGCTGGATCACGTCGAGGCAGCCGCCGGCGACGAGGTCGCGCAGCTCGGCCATCTCGCGGTCGAGCTCGCCGCCCGCGATCCGGATGTCGAGCTTCTCGCGCAGCAGCCGCATGCCCTCGCGGTCGGCGCGATGCAGCGGCTCCTCCATCCAGTAGGCGCCGAGCCGCTCCAGTTCGCGCCCCACGACCAGCGCGTCCTTCGCGGTCCACGACGACATCGTGTCCCACGGGAAACGCCAGCCCTGGTTGCAGTCCACCATCAGCTCGAGCCGGTCGCCGACGCGCGCGCGCACCGCCTCGAGCGCCGCGATGTCGGCGCGCCAGTCGCCGCGCCGGAAGCGGATCTTCATCGCCCGGAAGCCGCGGTCGAGCGCGCGCTGCGCGAGGTCGGCGAGCGCGGGGCCGTCGCGCAACGTGCCGCTCGAGGCGTAGCAGGCGAGCCGGTCGCGCATCCCGCCCAGCAGCTTCCAGCAGGGCTGGCCCGCGATCTTGCCGGCGAGGTCCCAGAGCGCGAGGTCGAGCGGCCAGCAGCGGCCGTAGTGGAAGGCGATGTGCGACAGCGCGCGGTGATGCCGCTCGAGCCGCAGAGGATCCTCGCCGACGAAGACGTGCTCGTGACCCGCGAAGCCCAGCATGTAGTCGCCCGAGCCGATGCCCTCGTGCCCCTCGTCCGTGCGCACGCGCACGATCGTGGCATCGAAGCGCGCGCGCGGCCGCGACGACCAGCTGGGGTGGAAGGGCGGGTCCAGCGGCAGCTGGTGCTGGGTGATCTCGATCGACGCGATCTTCACGTGGTCGCCTCCTCAGCGCTGCCCGAGCATGCCGCGCGCGATCGCGAGCAGATCCTCGTCCGTCGTCGCGCGCCAGTTCGAGGCGCGCATCGGCGCGTTGTCGGGCGCGCGCATCGCCGCCGCGAGGTCCTCCGCGCGGAGGCCAGCGCATTCCGCCTCGAGCGAGACGCGGATCCCGACGGCGCGCAGCAGCCGCGCGAAGCCGCGCGCGAAGCCCTCTCCCGGGGCCCCCATCGCGGCCGCGCAGGCGGCCCAGCGGCCATCGTCGTCGCGCGCGTTCCATTCCGCGGTCGCCAGCATCGCCAGCCCGACCGCGCGGCCATGGTGGACCGGGCGCAGCGAGGCCAGCGCATGGCCGACATTGTGCGCGATCGCCGTGCCGGCGTTGTCGATCGCGATCCCGGCGAGCGCCGCCGCGCGCTGCATCCCCTCGCGCGCGGCGATGTCGGCCCCGTCGGCGACCGCCCTCTCGAGATGCGTCGCAACCAGCCGGATCGCCTCGTGCGCCGCGACGCTGTTCGCCGGGCTCGCGTTGCGATTGGTGGCAGCCTCGACCGCGTGGACGAGGGCGTCGATGCCGGTCGCGGCGGTGAGATGCGCGGGCAGGCCCACGGCGAGCTCGGGGTCGAGCACGACCGCGTCGGCCTTCAGCGCCTCGCCCCAGAGCCATGTCTTCGCCTTGTCGGGGCGCGACAGCACCGCGGTGCGCGTGAGCTCGGCGCCCGTCCCCGCCGTGGTCGGCACGCAGACCACGCCGATGCGCCGCGCCGGTAGGTCGCGCGCGCAGAGGGCATAGGCCTCCGCCGGCGCGCTCGCGCCGGCGATCGCGGCGACGGCCTTGCCGAGGTCGAGGGCGGATCCACCGCCGAGGGCGACCACGCAGGCCGCGCCGCCTTCGCATGCGCGGCGCGCGCCCTCGTCGGCCGCCGAGAGGGCGGGATCGGAGGCGAAGGCGTCGAAGACCTCGCAGGACAGCCCGGCGGCCGCGAGCGTCGCGCGCACCTCGCCGGCCACGCCGCTGGCGACGAGCGCCGGGTCCGCGACGAGCAGCACGGTCCCGCCATGGAGCGCCGCGACCTCGCCGAGGCGCGCACGCGCGCCGGCGCCGCCGAGGACGCGGGGCACGCGCGCGAGTTCGTAGGCCATGAGCCGTCCCTCCCGCGTGCGGCTATAGAGCGCGGCGCGGGCGATGGTCGAGCGCTTTTCGCGGCGGCGGAATCCGGCTAGACCGGCGCGCGATGGAACGCCCCGCCAGCCCCTGCATCCGCGTCTGCGTGCTCGACTCCGTGACCGACCAGTGCATCGGCTGCGGGCGCCGGCGCATGGAGATCGCTTCGTGGACGCGCATGGACGACGCGCAGCGCGAGGCGGTGGTCGCTGAACTGCCCGGGCGCCTTCGCGCCATGACGCGGCGCGACGTGCGCGGGCGCCGCGCCGGGACGCGCGCCACGTAGCGCCGCCGCGGGGCCGCAGGCGCGGCTTCCGCCGTCGCGTGGTTTGCCTCTAATCTCCCCGCGTCCGAATCCGGGGGAAACGAACATGAAGTCGCATGCAAAGGCCGTCGTCATCGGGGGTGGCGTTGTCGGCGCCAGCGTCCTCTACCACCTGACCAAGGTGGGCTGGCGGGACGTCGTCCTCGTCGAGCGCTCCGAGCTCACCTCCGGCTCGACCTGGCACGCGGCCGGCGGCATGCACACGATCAACGGCGACCCGAACGTCGCGAAGCTGCAGCAGTACACGATCAACCTCTACAAGGAGATCGAGGAGATCTCCGGCGTGTCGTGCGGCGTGCACATCACCGGCGGCCTGATGCTCGCCGGGACGAAGACGCGCTACGACTGGCTGAAGATGGTGCATGCGCGCGGCCGCTACCTCGGCATGGACCTGGAGTTCGTCGACCTCGCGGAGGCCAGGCGCCTCTTCCCGCTGATGGAGACGAAGTATTTCGTGGGCGCGCTCTACGACCCGATCGAGGGCCATGTCGATCCCTGGGGCGTGACCAACGCCTACGCCAAGGCCGCGACGATCCAGGGCGCCACGGTCGAGAAGCACAACCGCGTCGTCGAGCTGCTGCACAGGCCGGACGGGACCTGGGACGTGGTGACCGAGAAGGGCACGATCCACGCCGAGCACGTGGTCAACGCCGGCGGCCTGTGGGCGCGCGAGGTCGGGCGCATGGTCGGGCTCGAGCTGCCGATCCTCGCGATGGAGCACCAGTACATCATCTCGGAGGAGATCCCGGAGGTCGCCGCCTCGGAGAAGGAGATGCTCCACATCGTCGATTCCGACGGCGAGATCTACATGCGCCAGGAAGGCAAGGGCATGCTCATGGGCACGTACGAGCGTGCCGGCGTGCCGTGGTCGGAGCGCGAGACGCCGTGGAGCTTTGGCCACGAGCTGCTCAACAACGACATCGACCGCATCGCGCCCTCGCTCGAGGTCGGCTTCCGCCACTACCCCGCGATCGAGAAGGCCGGCATCAAGAAGATCATCAACGGCCCCTTCACCTTCGCCCCCGACGGCAACCCGGTGATCGGGCCGGTGCGCGGCCTGCGGAACTTCTGGGTCGCCTGCGGCGTCATGGCAGGGTTCAGCCAGGGCGGCGGCGTCGGCCTGTCGCTGGCGAACTGGATGGCGCATGGCGATCCCGGCGCCGACATCTGGGGCATGGACGTCGCGCGCTTCGGCGACTGGGCGACCATGGCCTACACCAACGCGAAGGTGCGCGAGAACTACTCGCGGCGATTCCGCATCCGCTTCCCCAACGAGGAACTGGTCGCGGCGCGCCCGCTCAAGACGACGCCGATCTACGACCGCCTGAAGGCCGCCAACGCGGTCTTCGGCGACTACTGGGGCATGGAGCACGCGCTGTGGTTCGCGCCCGCCGGCACCGAGCCCGTCGAGGAGATCACCTTCCGGCGCTCGAACGCGCATCCGCATGTCGCCGCGGAAGTGAAGGCGGTGCGCGAGGGCGTGGGCCTCACCGAGATCTCCAGCTACGGCAAGTTCGAGGTCGGGGGCCACGGCGCCGAGGCCTGGCTGTCGCGCATGATGGCGAACCGCATGCCGGCGATCGGCCGCGTCGCGCTGACGCCGATGCTCAACGACCGCGGCCGCCTCATCGGCGACTTCACCGTCGCGCGCCTCGCGGCCGACCGCTTCTTCCTGGTCGGCACGATGGCAGCGGAGCGCTACTACCAGCGCTGGTTCGAGCGCCACATGCCCGATCGCGGCGTCGTGGCGCGCGCCTGCGCGAACGAATGGGTCGGCCTGTCCGTTGCCGGCCCCGGCGCGCGCGCGCTGCTGCAGAAGCTGGTGCGCGACGACCTCTCCGCCTTCCCCTTCCTGTCCTTCCGCAGTATGGACATCGGCATGGCCCCGGCGATGGTCGGCCGCATCTCGTTCACCGGCGACCTCGGCTACGAGATCTGGATGAAGCCGGAGTACCAGCGCCACGTGCACGACCTGCTCCTCGACGCGGGGCGCGACGCCGGCATCCGCCATTTCGGCGCGCGCGCCCTCCACTCGATGCGGCTCGAGAAGAGCTTCGGGACGTGGGCGCGCGAATACCGCCCGCTCTACGGCCCGGTCGAGGCAGGGCTCGGCCGCTTCGTGGCCTGGGACAAGCCCGACTTCGTGGGCCGCGCCGCGGCGCTCGAGACACGCGACGCCGGTGGCGGGCCGCTGCGGCTCTGTGCCTTCCGCGTCGAGGCCGGCGATGCCGACGCGATCGGCGACGAGCCGATCTGGCATCGCGGCAAGCCGCTGGGCTGGGTGACGTCCGGCGGCTTCGGCCATTCGGTCGACGCGTCGCTGGCGCTCGGCTACGTGCCGAAGGACGTCGCGGGCGAGGTCGACGGCTTCGAGGTGGAGATCATCGGCGTGCGCCGCCGCGCGACGCGGCTGCCCGAGCCGGCCTTCGACCCGAAGGGCGCGAGGATGCGCGCATGACGGCAAGGCGCGGCCGGCGCGAGCGCCAGGCGGCGGGGCGCGATGCCGCCGCCGCGGCGCCACAGCCGCAGCCGCGCCTGCCCTTCGCGCCGGTCCCCGCCGTCTCCGCCGACGAGCTCGAGGCTATCCACCTCGCCTCGCTGGGCATCCTCGAGGAGATCGGGATGGACGTCCTCGACGCGGAGGCGCGCGACATCCTGCGCGCCGCCGGCGCGCGGGTCGATCCGGCTTCGCCGCGGGTGCGCCTCGATCGCGGCGTCGTGGAGGCCGCGATCGGCAAGGCGCCGCGCAGCTTCCGCCTCCATGCGCGCAACCCCGGTCGCACGGTGGAGATCGGCGGCGACGCCGTGGCCTTCGGCTCCGTCGCCAGCGCGCCCAACGTGGCCGACCGCGCGCGCGGCCGCCGCCCAGGGAACCGCGCCGACTTCGACGACCTGCTGCGCCTCGTGCAGGCGCTGCCCGTCGTGCATGTCGTCGCGGGCTATCCGGTGGAGCCCGCGGACCTGCATGCGTCGATCCGGCACCTCGACGCGCTGTACGACATGCTGACGCTGACCGACAAGCCGATCCACGCCTACAGCCTCGGCCGGCAGCGCATCCTCGACGGCATCGAGATGGCGCGGATCGCCCGCGGCATCGACCGCGAGGCCCTCGGGCGCGAGCCATCGCTCTTCACGATCATCAACACCTCCTCGCCGCTGCGCCTCGACGAGCCGATGTGCATCGGCGTCGTCGAGATGGCGCGCGCCAACCAGGTGGTCTGCGTCACGCCCTTCACGCTCGCCGGCGCGATGGCGCCGGTGACGGTCGCGGGGGCCGCGACCCAGCAGAACGCGGAGGCGCTGCTCGGGCTGGTCCTCGCGCAGGCCGCGCGTCCCGGATCGCCCTTCGTCTATGGCGGCTTCACGTCGAACGTCGACATGAAGTCCGGCGCGCCGGCCTTCGGCACGCCGGAATACATGAAGGCCGCGCTCCTCGGCGGGCAGCTCGCGCGGCGCTATGGCCTGCCCTACCGCTCGTCGAACGCCTGCGCCGCGAACACGCTCGACGCGCAGGCCGCCTACGAGAGCGTCTTCTCCCTCTGGGGCGCGATCATGGGCGGGGCCAACCTGCTGATGCACGGCGCGGGGTGGATGGAGGGCGGCCTGCAGGCCTCGTTCGAGAAGATGATCCTCGACGCCGACCTCCTCGGCATGGTCGCGGAGTTCCTGCGTCCCCTCGGCACGGCGCCCGAGGACCTTGCCATCGACGCGATCCGCGAGGTCGGGCCCGGCGGGCATTTCTTCGGCTGCGCCCATACGCAGGCGCGCTACCGCACCGCCTTCTTCGCGCCGATGGTCTCGGACTGGCGCAACCACGAGGCCTGGCGCGAGGCCGGCGCACCCGACGCGCACGACGCCACCGCGCGCATCTGGCGCGAGAAGCTCGACGCCTATGCCGAGCCGCCGATGGACCCGGCGATCCGCGAGGAGCTTGCCGCCTTCGTCGCCCGCCGCAAGGCCGAGGGCGGCGTGAAGACGGATTTCTGAGCCATGGTTCCGCGCGTCGACGTCGCGCCGCTCCTCGGACCGCCCTGCGCGGCGCGCGACGCGGTCGATGCCGCGGTGCGCGACGCGGCCGCCGGCGCGGGGTTCATAGTGGCGCGCGGCCTGCCGCCCGGCGCGCCGCTCGACGCGGCGACACGCGCGCGGCTGCTCGCCGTGCTGGCGCTGCCGGACGAGGCGACACGACCGCTCTGGCGGCGGAAATTCGCGCCCGCCAACCCGAACGTCTATCGCGGCTGGTTCCCGCTGCAGCATGGCGAACGCACCCACAAGCTCGGCATCGACATCGGCCCGGACATCGCGCGCGCGGGCGCCGTCCGCGCCGACGACCTGCTGCGCGAGGCGACGCCGCTGCCGCCCGAGGAGACCCTGCCGGGCTGGCGCGCGGCCGCTGCCGCCTACTACCTGGCGATGGAGGCGATCGGCGGCGCGCTGCTGCGATCCGTCGCGCGAGGGCTCGGGCTCGCCGAGGGGCATCTCGACCCGGCCTTCGGCGACGGCATCTCGACGCTGCGCCTGATCCGCTACCCGGCGCGCGAGGCGGCGAGCCTCGCGGGCATCGAGGGCATCGCCGCCGACGGCGACCGGCGCGGCCGGCACCTCGTCGGCGCGCCGCATGTCGATTCCGGCTTCGTGACGCTGCTGGCGCAGGACGGGGTCGAGGGCCTCCAGGCGCGCACGCGCGACGGCGCGTGGATCGACGTCCCGCCCGAGGAAGGCACGCTCGCGGTGAATTTCGGCGGCGTGCTCGAGCGCTGGACCGGGGGCCGCATCCGTGCCACCGAGCATCGCGTCGTCGGCGACGGGCGCGCGCGCATGTCGATCCCCTTCTTCCTGGAGCCCGCGGCGGAGGCCGTCGTCGCGCCGCTGCCCCTGCCGGGCTTCCCGTCCTTCGAGCCCTTCGCCTATGGCGACCACCTCTGGTCCGCCATGATGCGCTTCGTCGAGTTCCGCGGCCTCGAGGCCGCCCGCCTTCCCAGAGGAGCAAGAGCCGCATGAGCGACCAGACCGAGACCCAGGGACGGCGCGGCCGCGGCGGCGAGCGGCGCCCGCGCGACCGGCGCGGCGGCGTGCTCGCGCGCCAGATGCCGTGGCGCGAGCTGCGCAACCCCTACCGGCCGATGGAGATCATGTCGGCGGACGAGCTCGAGGCGATCCACCTCGCCTCGCTGGAGATCCTCGAGCGCATCGGCATCGTCGTGCAGTCCGAGCGCGCGCGCGTGCTCTGCCGCGCGGCGGGCTGCGAGGTGATGCCCGACGGCGTGCGGGTGCGGTTCCCGCGCGAGGTCGTGATGGCGGCGATCGCGCGCGCGCCGTCCAGCTTCCGGATGACGGCGCGCAACCGCGCGCGCGACGTGACGATCGGCGGGAACTCGGTCGTGTTCACGCCCGTGTCGAGCGCGCCGAACTGCTCCGACATCGTCGGCGGCCGGCGGCCGGGCACGACCGCGGACTTCCGCGACCTCGTGAAGCTCGCGCAGGGCTTCAACGTCTTCCACATGCTGGCCGGCTACCCGGTCGAGCCGATCGACATCCCCGTCCCGGTCCGCCACATGCAGGCCGTGCGGATGATGATCGAGCTCTCGGACAAGATCCCGCGTATCTACGCCCATAGCGTGCAGCGCGTGCGCGACGTGCTCGAGCTCGTGAGGATCTCGCACGGCGTGTCGCGCGAGGAGTTCGCGGCCGCGCATCGCTGCATCACCGTCATCAACACCAACTCGCCGCTGCAGCTCGACACGCCGATGGTCGAGGGCATCGTCGAGATGGCGGAGTGCAACCAGCCGGTCGTGGTGACGCCCTTCACCCTGGCCGGGGCGATGGCGCCGGTGACGCTGGCGGGCGCGCTCGCGCAGCAGAACGCCGAGGCGCTCTCCGCGCTGGCCATCGCGCAGTTCGCGCGGGCCGGCGCGCCGGTCGTCTACGGCGCCTTCACGACGGCGGTGAACATGCGCACCGGCGCGCCGACCTTCGGCACGCCCGAATACGCCAAGGCGGCCCTGGTCTCCGGGCAGCTGGCGCGGCGCTACAACCTCCCCTACCGCTCCTCGGGCATCGCCACCGGCAACGCTCCAGACGCGCAGTCCGCATGCGAGAGCATGATGTCGACCTGGTCCGCGGTGATGGGCGGCGTGAACATCCTCCACCACGCGGCGGGCTGGCTCGAGGGCGGGCTCACCGCGTCGTTCGAGAAGCTGGTGATCGACGTCGACGCGCTGCAGATGTTCTCGAGCTTCCTGCAGCCCGAGCGCGTCGACGCCGAGACCCTCGCGATCGACGCGATCGAGGAGGTCGGCCCCGGCGGGCATTTCTTCGCCTCCCCGCACACGCTCGCGCGCTACGAGACTGCGTTCTTCCAGCCCCTGCTCTGGGACTGGCGCAACTTCGAGACCTGGCGGCAGGACGGGGCGCTCGACGCCGCGCAGCGCGCGAACCGCCTCGCGCGCGAGGCGATCGAGGCGCACGAGGCCCCGCCGCTCGACAAGGCGATGGCCGAGGAGATGGACGCCTTCATCGCGCGGCGCACCGCCGAGGGCGGCGCGCCGGTCAACTGACGGAGGCGCGCGATGATCCGCGACCGCGAGGCGATCGACGCCTTTCTCGCCCAGGTCAGGCGCCTCGTGCGCGAGGTCATGGTACCGCGCGAGGCCGAGGTCGTGGAGGCCGACGCGGTCCCCGCGGACATCGTGGCGCTGATTCGCGGGCTCGGCCTCTTCGGCATGTCGATCCCCGAGGCCCATGGCGGCCTCGGGCTGACGATGGAGGAAGAGGCGCTGGTCGCGATCGAGCTCGGCGGCGCCTCGCCGGCCTTCCGCTCGATGGTCGGCACCAACAACGGCATCGGCAGCCAGGGCATCGTCATGGACGGCACCGACGCGCAGAAGGCGCGCTGGCTGCCGCGCCTGGCGAGCGGCGAGGTCGTCGGCTCCTTCGCGCTGACCGAGCCCGACGCGGGCTCCGACGCCGGCAGCCTGCGCACCACCGCGCGCCGCGACGGCGACTCCTGGGTGCTCGACGGCACCAAGCGCTACATCACGAACGCCCCGCAGGCCGGGCTCTTCACGGTCTTCGCGCGCAGCGATCCCGGCCGCAAGGGCGCCTCCGGCGTCTCCGCCTTCCTCGTCGAGGCCGGGACGCCCGGCCTGCGGCTCGGCACGCCCGACCGCAAGATGGGCCAGCGCGGGGCGCAGACCTGCGACGTCGTCTTCGACTCCTGCCGCGTCCCGGCGGACGCGCTGCTCGGCGGGCGCGAATGCGAGGGCTTCCGCACCGCCATGAAGGTGCTCGACCGCGCGCGGCTCCATATCTCCGCGGTCTGCGTCGGCGTGGCGCTGCGGCTGCTGGACGACGCGCTGCGCTTCGCGATGGAGCGCCGCCAGTTCGGCCAGCCGATCGCGGAGTTCCAGCTCGTCCAGGCGATGCTCGCCGACAGCCGCGCGGAGGCGCTGGCGGGCCGCTCGATGGTGCTGGAGACCGCGCGGCGCAAGGACGACGGCGCCGACGTCGGCATCGACGCCTCGTGCTGCAAGCTCTTCTGCTCCGAGATGGTCGGGCGCGTCGCCGACCGGGCGGTGCAGATCCATGGCGGCGCCGGCTACATGCAGGACTACGCGGTCGAGCGCCTCTACCGCGACGTGCGCCTGTTCCGCCTCTACGAGGGCACGAGCGAGATCCAGCGCCTGGTCATCGCGCGCGGCATGATCCGCGACGCGAAGGGCTGAGCGTCAGGCAGCGCGGCCCGCGCGCATCGCCGCCAGCAGCATCGGCACCGCGAGCAGCGCGATGGCCGCCAGCGCGACGAAGCAGGTGCCGTAGCGCCCGACGATCGGCACCGCGAAGGCGAACACGATCGGCGAGACGAGGTAGCCGCCGAAGGTGAGGATCGTCGAGCCGGCGGTCGCGTCCCCGACGCGTCCCTCCGGCGCGAGCCGCGCGACCTCGGCCAGGTACACGCCGTTCCAGCTCGTCGACGTGGTGCCGACCCCCAGGCCGAGCAGCGTCACGGCCCAGACCGGCCAGCCCGGCGCGATCTCCGAGACGGCGAGGACCATCAGGCTCGACGCGACGGCCAGCGCGACGAGCGCGCGCCCGCCGCCGATCCTGTCCGCGACCCAGCCCATGACGACGCGCGCGAAGGTGCCGGAGAACTGCATCGCCGAGAAGGCGGCGCCGGCGGCGGCGAGCGTGTAGCCGATCTCGGTCGTGAGCTGGGTGACGAAGAAGGTCAGCAGGCAGCCCTGCACCGAGGCGAAGCAGAACCCCGCGGCCGCGACCATCAGCATCGCGCGGTTGCCGCGGATCACGGAGAAGGGCGCCGTCAGGTTCGCCGGCGAGACGAGGTTCGCAAGGGTCGGTCGTCGCGAGGCGTCGCGCTGCGCGTCGAGCCGCTCGCGCCAGGGCTGCACCGCGAGCACGGCGAGGAGCGGCAGCAGCGCGGCCACGAGGAGGCCCATCCTCCACCCACCCCAGGCGGCGACCGCCGGCACGATCAGGCCCGCCAGCGCGCCGCCGAGCGGCACGCCCGACTGCTTGACCGACATGATCAGCGAGCGCCGGCCCTTCGGCGCGTTGCGCGTCAGGATCTCGCTGCCGGCGGGCGGCGACGGCCCGTAGCCCGCGCCGACGACGAAGGCCGCTAGCAGCAGCAGCGGCCACCAGGCCGTGATGCTCGCCAGCACGCCGAGGCTGCCGACGACCGCCCCGATCTGCAGCAGCCGCACCGGGCCGAAATGGCTGAGCAGCAGCGAGCCGCCGGCGAGGAACCACATCGTGCCACCGGCGACGAGGCCGGCGAGAAGCCCGATCTTCTCGGGCGAGACGCCGGCGGCGGCGGTCAGCTCCGGACCGATGACCGGGAAGACGCGGCCGAGGAAGGCGGCCATGGTCTGCATGACCATGGTGATGGCAAGCGCCGGCACCCAGGCCGGGGTCGTCGCGCCCATGTCAGGTGACCCACTGGTACCCGTCGATCTTGAAGTCCTGGCCCGACATGAAGTTCGGCTCGACCGTCGCGAGGAAGGCGACGAGCTGCGCGACGTCGGCCGGCGTCCCTAGGCGGCCCAGCGCGATGCCCTTGACCATCTCGGCGCCGCGCGAGCGCGTCAGGCTGTTGCCCAGCTCGGTCTGGATCACGCCCGGGCAGATGCAGTTGATCGCGACCTCCGGGCCCAGCTCCTTGGCGAGCGCGCGGGTCATGCCGATGATCCCCGCCTTCGCCGCCGCGTAGGCGAACTTGGAGACGGCGCTCGTCACGCCGCCATTGTGGGCGTTGAGCGAGGACATGCTGGCGATGCGGCCCGCGCCGCGGCGCTTCATGCCCGGCGCGACGGCGTGGATGAAGTTGAAGCAGCTCTTGAGGTTGATCGCGATCGTGCGGTCGAACTCCTCCTCGGTGATCTCGAGCATGGGCTTGGGCATCGACTTGCCGGCGTTGTTGAGCAGGAAGTCGATGCCGCCCCACTCGGACTCGACCTGCGCCACGATCTGCGCGGCACGCGCGAAGTCGGCGACGTCGGCCACGTGGATCGAGGCGCGTCGCCCCATCGCGCGGATCTCGCCCGCCGTGCGCTCCATCTCGGGCCCGAGCAGATCGACGAGCGCGATGTCGCAGCCCTTCTCCGCAAGGGCATGCGCGCAGCCGCGCCCGATGCCACGCGCGCCGCCCGTCACGATCGCGATCCTCGCCATGTCCCGCCCCTCTCCGGATGTTCCCCGGCGGACAAACTAGCGTCGCCACCTCGCCCGGCGCGAGTCGAGATTGACTCGCGTCGCGCGGCGTCCCTAACGTGTTTCCATGCGCGAACGCGGTTCACGGACATGAACGAGGCCGAGGTCAAGTCGGCGGCGCGGGTGCTCGAGATCCTCGAGTTCCTGACGCGCGGCGACGTGCCCGTGGCGCTCGCGGAGATCGTCGTCGAGCTGGACCTGCCGAAGTCGAGCGCGCACGCGCTGATGCGCACCCTGCTGCTGCGTGGCTATGTCGAGCGCGACGAGACGGAGCGCTATGCCCTGGCGCCCGCCTTCCGCGCCGGGGGCTGGGTCGGCGGGCGCGACGGCCACCTCGCGGCGGTCGCGCGGCCCGTGATGGAGCAGCTGCGCCGCGACCTGCGCGAGACGGTCATCCTCGGCGCGCGCGGCGCCGGCGGCGACGTCCGCATCGTGTCGAAGCTCGTGAGCCCGGAGCAGGTCCGCTACGACACCGACACGCACGGCCTGCGTCCCGCCTACTGCACGGCGATGGGCCGCGTGCTGCTCGCCTGGTGGGACCAGCGCGCGCTCGACGGCTACCTCGCCCGGCTCAGGCCGCGCGCCATCACGCCGCGCACGGTGACCGACGTCGCGCGGATCCGCGCGCTGGTGGAGCGCGTGCGCGCCGAAGGCCACGCGATCGTCGAGGAGGAATTCGCGATCGGGGGCTCGGGCGCGGCGGCGCCGGTCTTCGACGACACGGGCCGCCTGGTCGCGGCCCTAAACGTGGCGGCGGCGACGCGCCGCTTCCCGGGGGCGCGGCGACGGATCGTCGACGCGCTCGCGCGCGGCGCGCGGCGCATCAGCCAGCGCCTCGGGCACCGCGACGGCATCGGCGACGCGGCATAGGCGGCAGGCAGGGGGGACGACGGGGAATGGCCTGCAGGGTTGGCGTCGACATCGGTGGCACCTTCGCGGATTTCTGCGCGCTCGACGAGGCGACGGGCGCGGTGCGCACGCTCAAGGTCCTGTCCACCCCGGCAGAGCCCGGCCGCGAGGTGATGCTGGGCATCTCCGAGCTGCAGCGGCGCTTCGGCATCGCGCCCGCGGACATCTCCTACTTCACCCATGGCACGACGGTCGGCATCAACTCGGTGATCCAGCGCAAGGGCGTGCGCCTCTGCCTGTTCACGACCGAGAACTTCATCGACGTGCTCGAGCTCGCGCGCCTCAAGATGCCGGACCCCTACCACCTGCTGTCGCGGCGGCCAGAGCCGCTCGTCACGCGCGACCGGGCCTTCGGCATCCGCGAGAGGATGCTCGCCGACGGCAGCGTCGACCTGCCGCTCGACCACGCCTCGCTGCGCGACGCGCTGGAGCGCGCGCTGGCGCGCGGCGCGGAAGGCATCGTGCTCTCCTTCCTGCATGCCTACGCGAACCCCGCCCACGAGTTGGAGGCCGCGCGGCTGATCGGCGCGTGGGCGCCGGGGATGCCCGTCTTCCCCTCCTCCGCCGTGTGGCCGATCATCCGCGAGTACGAGCGCACCTCGACCGCGGTCGTGCACGGCTACGTGCAGCCGCGCGTCGCCGCCTACATCGCCTCGCTGCAGGCCTCGCTGCGCAAGGCCGGCGTCGCCGCCGAGCCGATGATCACGAAGTCCAACGGCGGCGTGATGACCGCCGAGCTCGGCAAGAGCCAGTGCATCCAGATGCTGCTGTCGGGCACCGCCGCCGGCACGATGGGCGCGGCATTCGTCGCGCGCCACGCCGGCGCGCCGCGCGTCCTCGCGCTCGACGTCGGCGGCACCTCGGCCGACGTGTCGGTCATCGTCGATGGCCAGCCGAGCTATCGCTCGGGCGAGATGGTCGGCGAGTTCCCGATCTACATCCCGACGGTCTCGGTCACCTCGATCGGCGCGGGCGGCGGCTCGATCGCCGCGGTCGACGCCTTCGGCACCCTGACCGTCGGGCCCGAGAGCGCCGGCTCGACGCCAGGCCCCGCCTGCTACGGTCGCGGCGGCACGCGCCCGACGCTCACCGACGCCTTCGTGGTCTGCGGCTTCATGGGCCACAGCGAGCTCGGCTACAGCGCGGTCACCGTCGACCGCGCGAAGGCCGAGGCCGCGATGGAGCCGATCGCGAAGGCGCTCGGCCGCGACCTGCGCTCGGCCGCCGAGGCGGTGATCCAGGTCGCCGTGTCCGGCATGTATCGCGAGGTGAGCAAGCTCGCCGCGCACCAGGGCGTCGACCTGCGCGAGTTCAGCCTGCTCGCCTTCGGCGGTGGCGGCCCGATGACGGCCTGCCTGCTGGCGCGCGAGCTCGGCATGCCCTCGGTCCTCGTGCCCACCACGCCCGGCGTCCTCTCCGCGCTCGGCGGGCTGGTCGCGGACGTGAAGAACGACTTCATCCTCACGGTCTACGCGCCGCTCTCGGCGGAGACGCTGCCGCGGCTGCGCGACGGCTTCTCGACGCTGGCGGCCGAGGCCGAGGCCTGGCTGCGCGACCGCCAGGGCCATCGCGGCGCGCCGCGCCTCGTCGCCTCGGCGGACCTGCGCTACCACGGCCAGAGCTTCGAGATCGAGACGCCCATCGACCTCGCCTGGATCGAGGCCGGCGACGTGGATCGCATCAGGGACGCGTTCCACCGCGAGCACGAGCGCATCTACGGCCACGCCGACCGCGAGGCACGCGTCGACGCCGTCGCGCTGCGCATGATCGTGGTCGGCGAGAGCGCCAAGCCGTCGCTGCCGGTCCAGGAGCGGCGCGAGGGCCGCGCGCGGCCCGGGGCGGAGATCGAGGTCCTGCTCGACGGCGCGGCGCGGCGCGTGGCGCTGCACCGCCGCGCCGACCTCGTCCACGGCACGACCTTCGACGGCCCCTGCGTGATCGCGCAGGACGACACGACCACGATCGTGCCCGACCGCTATGCCGGCTCGGTCGACCGTTTCGGCAACATCATCCTGGCGCGCGGGAGCTGAGCCCATGGCGATCGATCCGGTCACGCTGCAGGTGCTCGCCAACCACGCGCAGGCCGCGGCGGAGGCGATGGCCTTCACGCTGTTCCGCACCGCCCACTCGACCTTCGTCAAGGAGACCGAGGACTTCACCTCCGGCCTGACGACGCCGGACGGCATGACCTTCGCCTCTCCGCGCGACCTCGGCGCGACCTGGTTCATCGGCCTCGACTACGGCAACGCGATCCGCATGGTCGACGACTACCGGCCGGGCGACGTGTGCATCACCAACGATCCCTACTCGGGATATGTCTGCACGCACACGCCCGACCTGCACATCTGGAAGCCGATCTTCTGGGAGGACGAGGTCGTCGCCTTCGCGGTCGGCCACATCCACAACACGGATGTCGGCGGCGCGGTGCCGGCCTCGCTGTCGCGCCAGCTGACCGAGGTGCACCAGGAAGGCATCCGCATCCCGCCCAGCAAGATCTACGAGGCGGGCAAGCTCAACAAGACGCTGCTCGACGTCATGCTGACCAACGTGCGCATGCCGGAGCAGAACTGGGGCGACTTCAAGGCCCAGCTCGCCTCCGTCGCCACCGGCGAGCGCAAGGTCCACGACATGATCCGGCGCTTCGGCGTCGACACGTTCAGGCAGGGCATCAAGGACCTGCTCGACCTCGGCGAGCGCCGCGCGCGCGCCGTGCTCGGGCGGATCCCCGACGGCGACTACCACTTCGTCGACTACCTCGACGAGGACGGCCCGGGCGGCGTTCCCGTGCGCCTCGAGCTCACGCTCAGGATCCGCGGCGAGGAATGCGTCCTCGACTTCACCGGCTCCGACCCGCAGCTGCATTCCTCGCTCAACGTGCCGACCGGCGGCGCGGAGCGGCACATCCTGCTGATGGTCGGCTACACCTACTCGCTCTACACGATCGACGAGACGCTGCCGCTAAATGGCGGCATCACGCGCCCCGCGCGCTGCATCATCCCCGAGGGATCGGTGCTCAACCCGAAGTTCCCGGCGGCGGTCGGCATGCGCAGCCTCACCTGCGGGCGGCTGCAGAGCCTGATCATCGGCGCATTCCAGGCGGCGATGCCGCGGGCGATGCCGGCCGGTCCGGGCTCGAGCGCCGGGATCATGAACGTCAAGACGATCGACGCGAAGACCGGCCGTCGCATCATGGCCTCGATCAACCCGATGACCGGCGGCGCGGGCGGTTCGTCCTTCGGCGACGGCGCCGACGGCTCCGGCGCCAACTCCTCGTTCCTCAAGAACACGCCGGTGGAGATCAACGAGGCGGAGGTGCCGATCCGCTTCCGGCGCTACGGCCTGGTGCGCGACAGTGGCGGCGCCGGCAAGGCGCGCGGCGGGCTCGCCACCGAGCTCGAGTTTCAGCTCTTCTCGCCCAACTCCGTGGTCACCGCGCGCAACCGCGACCGCACGCGCTTCAGCACCTGGGGCGCGATGCGCGGCGGGCCAGGCGCCACGTCGAGCTTCTGGCGCAATCCCGGCTCGAACCACGCCGAGGACCTCGGCAACACGGACGTCGTCAACCTCGACCCGGGCGACGTGATCCGCATCAAGGCGGCCGGCGGCGCGGGATGGGGCGCGCCATGGGAGCGCGACCCGGCGCTCGTCCTGCGCGACGTCGCGGAGGACAAGGTCTCGGTCGAGGGCGCGGCGCGCGACTACGGCGTGGTGCTGCGCGACGGCGCGATCGACGCCGAGGCGACGAAGGCCGCACGCGCGCGCCTCGCCGCCGAGGACGCGGCCCGGCCGGCGGCGCATTTCCGCTTCAACGAGGCGCGCGACACCTACGAGCGCGAGTGGGACGCGGCGAGCTACGCCGCGCTCGCGGCAGCGCTGGGGCGGCTGCCCGTCCACTGGCGCCATTTCGTCAAGCGCCGGATCTTCGACCGCGTCGCGGCCCTGCCCGCCTCGGCGCGCCGCGCCGACGGCGGCCATGTCGCCGCCATCTTCGCCGAGGTTGTCGCCGGCTTCCCCGAGCTGCGCCACATCCCGCCGGCCGCCGAATAGGGCGGACACCATGCAGATCGAGTTCACGGGCAAGACGGTCTTGGTAACGGGCGCAGCGCGCGGCATCGGTGCGGCGATCGCGCTGGGATTCGCCGAGCGCGGGGCGCGGGTGCTCGCCTGCGACATGGCCGCCGACGCGCTGGCCGCGCTCGGCCACGGGATCGAGGGCCGCGTCGTCGACGTGGCGGACGAGGCGGCGATGTCCGCCTTCGTGCGCGAGGCCGAGGCAGCGACGGGACATGTCGACGTCCTCGTCCATGTGGCCGGCGGCGTGCGGGGCAAGCGCCAGATGCCGATCGAGCAGGTCTCGTCGCGCGACTGGCTCGACATCTACGACGCCAACGTCATGGGCGCCTTCAACGCCGCGCGCGCCGTCGTGCCGGGCATGAAGCGCGCCGGCGGCGGCAGCATCGTCGTCATCGCCAGCCGCGCCGGCATGGGAGTGAGCCTGACCGGGATACAGAGCTACGCATCGGCGAAGGCCGCGCAGCTCGGCCTCGTGCGCCAGCTCGCCCATGAGCTCGGCCCGTCGGGCATCACGGTCAACGCCGTCGCGCCGGGCTTCATGCCCACCTCGCCCGACTACGAGCGCCAGTGGCAGGGCTATGGCGAGGCCGGGCAGAAGGCGCTGATCGAACGCACGCCGATGCGCCGCCTGGGCCGGCCGGAGGAGATCGCCTACGCGGTGATGTTCCTCGCCTCGCCCTACGCGGGCTTCGTCAACGGACAGGTCCTGCCGGTCACCGGCGGGCCGCAGGGCTAAGCAGGTTCAACCCGACAACAGGAGGAGGCTTGAGATGAGAAAGAGAACGCTACGCACGATCGCCATGGCGGCGGCGGTCGTCCTCGCGCCGGTGCTCGCGTCCGGGCAGGGGCGCTACGTCCACGCCAACAACTCCCCCTTCGACAATCTCGACCCGCATGCGGTGTTCGACGTCGGCCGCGCCGCGTCGCGCATCAACATGTACGACGGGCTCTATCGCTGGGTGGACAACCCGCCGAAGATGATCCCGTGGCTGGCCGAGAGCCACACGGTCTCGCCGGACGGCCTCACCTACACCTTCAAGCTGCGCAAGGGCGTGAAGTTCCACGACGGCTCCGAGATGACCTCGGCCGACGTGGTCTACACGATGGAGCGCATGCTCGCGATGAAGAAGGGGCCCGCCGGCCTCTTCCTCGGCTCGATCCAGCCGGGCACGACCCAGGCGCCGGACCCGCACACCGTCGTCTTCAAGCTCAAGGAGCCGTCGGCGATCTTCCTGTCGACCGTGCCCGAGATCCAGGTCGTGAACGCGAAGCTCGTCCAGCGCAACGTCAAGGACGGCGACCACGGCGAGGGCTGGCTCAGCCGCAACGGCGCGGGCACGGGCTCGTTCATGCTGCGCCGCCACGACCCAGCGGTCGGCTTCATCGCGACGCGCTTCAAGGACCACTTCCACGGCTGGGAGGCCGGCAAGAAGTGGTTTGACGAGATCGAGTTCCGCTCGGTGCTCGATGTCAACACGCGCGTCCTGGGCCTGATCAAGGGCGACTTCCACGGCACCGACGGCTACCTGCCCTACGACCAGATCGAGCGGCTGCGCAAGGAGTCGAGCATCCAGATCCTCGAAGACGAGTCGATGCGCGTCTTCTACTTCGCCTTCAACATGTCGCGCCCGCCCTTCGACAACGTCCACTTCCGGCGCGCGCTCAACTACGCGTTCGACTACAACGGCTTCATCAACGACATCCTTAAGGGCTCGGTCGCCCGCAACCCCAGCCCCAACCCGAACAACCTCTGGGGCACGCCCAAGGACATCAAGGGCTACGAGTTCGACCTCGACAAGGCCCGGGCCGAGCTCGCGAAGGCGAACGTCCAGCTGCGCCCGATCACGATCAACCCGCTGGCGGGCTTCCCCGAGACGGAGCAGGCCGCGGTGCTCTTTGGCAACGCGCTGAGGAGGATCGGCATCGAGGCGCGCATCGAGGCCGCGCCGTGGAACATCGTGTCCGATCGCTTCCGCAACAAGGACACGATGCACGACATGGTCCCGCTCTGGAAGAGCACCTACTACGCGGATCCCAACAACTGGGTCGGCGAGCTCTTCACCACGCGGCACCATGGCGGCCGCAACACGACCTGGTACAGCAACGCCGAGCTCGACCGGATCACAGACGAGGCCTTGAAGCTCACCGACCAGGCCGAGCGCGCCAAGCTCTACGACAAGGCGATCCGCCACATCGTCGACGAGGCCGTCGGCATCTTCGTCTACAACACGAAGTGGTTCGGCCCGTACTCGAACAGGATCGGCGGCATCCGCTTCTCGCCCATCGGCAACGGGCAGGAGATGCGCTGGGCCTACTTCAAGTAACGACCCGCGGCACAGGAAAGGCCATCCCCTCCCCGCCGCGGCGCGGGAGGGGATGATCTCCCCGACATGAAACGCATCGCGATCGTCCTCTCCAGGCTGCTCTGGTTCGTCCCGACACTCCTCGGGCTGATCGCGCTCGTCTTCTCGATCTCCCACATCATCCCCGCCGACCCCGTCCGCGTCATCGCGGGCGACCAGGCGACGGCCGAGCAGATCGATGCCCTGCGCACAAAGCTCGGCCTCGACCGGCCTCTCTGGGAGCAGTTCCTGTCCTACCTCGCCCGCGTCGCGCAGGGCGACCTCGGCATGAGCCTCTTCAGCCAGCGCCCGATCGTCGAGGACCTGATGGCGCGCCTTCCCGCGACGCTGGAGCTAGGCGTCAGCGCCGTCCTGCTGGCGGTCAGCGTCGGCGTGCCGCTCGGCGTCGTGAGCGCCGTGTACCGCAATTCCCCGCTCGACCACGTCGTGCGCGTGGTCTCCGTCTCTGGCCTCGCGATCGCCAGCTTCTGGCTCGCGATGGAACTGCAGTTGCTCTTCTCCATGAAGCTGGCGTGGACGCCCCTGTCCGGCAGGATCGCGGGGTTCCCGCCCGAGCCGCGCTCGGGCTTCATGATCATCGACGCGCTCATGGACGGCGACCGCGAGGCGCTCGACAGCGCGCTGCGCCACCTGGCGCTGCCGACGCTGACGCTGGCCCTGCCCGCGGCGGCCCAGCTCGTGCGGCTGACGCGCGCCGGCGTGCTCGAGGTCATCAACTCCAATCACGTGCTCTACCAGCGCGCGATGGGCTTCCCGGGCCGCGTGATCATCTGGAAGTACGTGCTGCGCGCCGCCATGACGGCGACGGTGACTCAGATCGGCCTGATCTTCGGCGTCTACGTGCTCGCCGGCGCGATCGTGGTCGAGACGGTCTTCGACTGGCCCGGCATCGGCCTGTTCGCGGTCAATTCGATCCTGCGCTCCGACTACAACGGCATCGTCGGCTTCACGATCTGGGCTGGCCTCATCTTCATCGTCGTGAACCTGGTCGTCGACGTGGTCCACAGCTTCATCGACCCGCGGATCGTGCGATGAGCGCCCACCGCTTCACCGTCCTGCGCCGCTTCCTACGCGACCGCGCGTCGTTCCTCGGCGCCTCGATCGTGCTGGCGCTGGTGCTTTGCGCCATCCTCGCGCCCGTGATCGCGCCGCACCCGGACGACATCCACGACTTCCACACCGCCAACCGCCTCAAGCCGCCGAGTTGGTACAACCCCTTCGGCACCGACCGCATGGGCAGCGACCTG
>Ga0194123_10002433_pt1 | contig 24368 bp, 6 predicted proteins | sample TA2MahsurfametaG_5_FD_155479 | JGI IMG/M metagenome (GOLD analysis project Ga0194123, IMG submission 155479) | Freshwater microbial communities from Lake Tanganyika, Tanzania - TA2015023 Mahale A surface | ecosystem: Environmental > Aquatic > Freshwater > Lake | place: Tanzania: Lake Tanganyika... | reverse complement strand
CTTCAAGAGGTGGTGAACGACGATATGTTGAAAAAAACCAAAAAATTTGACTCAGCTAACGAATTACATGAAAAAATTCGTAATGATGAGGATTATGATGACTGGGAATATGGCACTGAACCAAACTACGGTCGTCAAGTGCTCTAAATTGCGACTAAATATAAAGAGGTTCAACCAATATCGTATCAGTGGCATCTATTTCTAGAGCATTCAGAGACGTTAGTTTGTCATTTAAACGTCATCCGGTGACGAATGATATTCTGGTGATCAAGAATGAAGATGCCATTAAACGTTCGGTTCAAAATATTGTTCTCACCATCGTCGGAGAGAAACCCTTTGAACCAGACTTTGGCACGAACATTAGTGATTCTCTGTTTGAATTGAACACATCAGTCCAAGCGGTGGGTCTTGAGGAACAAATTCGTTCCGCTTTATCGTTGTTCGAGCCAAGAGTTGCAAATATTGTCGTTACTGTGTCACTTGAAGTGGATACAAATGCAATGTTCGCAACAATTCAATACGATATTGTTGGTCTTCCTGTCCCTACTCAAACAGTAGACGTTCTTCTTTTCCCAGCTAGAGTATAATGACTTTCGGTCAGTACGTTAATTTAGACTTCGATCAAATTAAAACGTCAATCAGAGACTATCTGAGGGCGAATTCGAATTTTACTGACTACGATTTTGAAGGTTCAAACCTTTCGATCATCATTGATGCTCTGGCATATAACACTTATATCACTGCCTACAATACAAACATGGCAGTGAACGAAAGTTTTCTCGATTCCGCTACATTAAGAGAAAATGTTGTCTCTCTGGCTCGTAATATTGGTTATGTGCCTCGATCAACTAGATCCGCCAGAGCAAAAATTTCGTTTAGTGTGACTGGACTAACTGGTAAAGTCACTCTTAAACTCAAATCAGGTATCATTTGCAATGGTATCGCAGCAAATACAACGTATGTATTCTCACTTCCAGAGGATATTACCGTCAATGTCGTTGATGGAGTCGCAAAATTCAACGAAATTGAAATTTACGAGGGTTCTTTCATTACTCAGAACTTTACAGTTAATACCGCACAGTATAATCAACGTTATATTCTTCAAAATTCGTTCATTGACACATCAACTATACGTGTAAAAGTTAAACCAACACAAAATTCATCAACTTCTATCACTTATAAACAACTTGATAACGTTATTGGCATCACTTCTACGTCTTCTTCATACTTATTGCAAGAAATTGAGGATGAAAAGTATGAAATTTTGTTTGGAGACGGCGTAATTGGTAAAAAACTTAGTAATAACAACTATATTACCATTACTTACATCATTACATCAGGGAAAGAGGGTAACGGAGCTGCAGAATTTAGTTTTGTTGGTAATATTGTTGATCAAGACAACTCTGTGATCGATCCAGATAAGATTTCTTTGGTATCAACAGATCAATCATCGAGAGATGGAGACACAATTGAGTCAATTTCATCAATTAAGTACTATGCTCCAAGAATTTACTCCTCTCAATATCGGGCAGTTACTGCCTCTGACTATGAAGCTGTTCTTGCATACATTTATCCGAATATCGAGTCTGTCACTGCCTACGGTGGAGAGGAGTTGACTCCGCCAAAATTTGGAAAAGTCTTTATCTCAGCAAAACCAAGAAATGGTGATTTTTTATCAGATAATACAAAGAGAGAATTAGTTCAAAAACTAAAAAATTATGCCGTCGCGGGTATTGTGCCAGAATTTATTGATCTAAAATACTTGTATGTTGAATTAAAATCATTCATTTATTATAACACAAACTTTAGTGACGATCCAAATAATTTAAGCAGTCTGGTTTCAAGTGCATTAACTCAATATTCACGTTCGATCGATGTGAATAAGTTTGGTGGTAGATTTAAGTATAGTAAAACACAAACTTTGATTGATGGAGTTGACTCCTCGATCACATCAAACATTACAAGAATTGTGATGAGAAGAAATCTAAATGCAGAGATTAGTAAGTTTGCTCAGTATGAACTTTGTTTTGGAAATAGATTCCACGTTGCAGAGTCATCTTACAACGTCACTTCAACTGGATTTAGAATTAATGGAGTTCCTGATCTCGTTTATATGTCGGATGAGGTCATTGATAAGGATCGAGGTCGTATCTTCTTCTTTACCTATACAGAGGGAGGAGTGCCGAACATTATTAAAAAAAATGCTGGCATAGTTAAATATGACATTGGTGAAATTATTATAGATACTGTGAATATTCTTTTTACCTCAGTGTCAAATAATGTTATTGAAGTGCAAGCCGTGCCACACTCCAACGATGTAGTTGGTCTGCGTGATTTGTATGTCAAACTTGATATGACAAACACTTCATTGACAATGATTCAGGATATTATATCATCTGGTGAAAATACCTCTGGATCTAGATTTACAAGAGAATCAAGTTACAATACTCCAACTTACACAAGAAAATCATTATCACCAGTTACGACTAGTGCATTAACGACAACAACTGCAACTTCAAACATAGCTGTTTCTAACACGACAACTAGCACCTCAGCAACCAGTAGTTCATTTACTGGTAGTTCAACGACCAGTGGATCGACAACCAGTAGTTCATCCTCTAGTGGTTCGTCCTCTGGTGGATCCTCCTCTGGCGGTTCGTCTTCATCCTATTATTAATAAATTATCAGGAAAAGTATAAATGATCGATACCTCCCTCCAAAGAGTTAAAATCAGTCAGGTAATCGAAAATCAATTACCTGAATTTGTTCAGAGTGAAAATCCACTTTTTGTGGAATTTATGAAACAATATTATGTTTCACAGGAATACCAAGGAGCGGCGGTTGATATTGGAGAAAATATTGATAAGTACACTAAACTACAAACATACGTTGGCACAGCTTTAAGTGAATTTACAGGACTCTCTACGGACACAGAGTCTCATTCAACTACAATTTACGTTAAAACCACACAAGGTTGGCCTGAAAGATATGGTCTCTTAAAAATTGATAATGAAATTATCACATATACTGGGATCGGGACGACATCGTTTACAGGATGTATTCGTGGATTCAGTGGTGTGGATTCACTTGATCAAACCACAAGGCCCGATCTTTTAAGTTTCAAATCAACAATTGGAGCTGCACATACTGGCGGTACAAAAGTTCATAATCTCTCTAATCTGTTCTTGAGAGAATTTTTTAACAAATTGAAGATTACTTTTGCTGACGGGTTCCAGAATAGAACTTTAGATAGCGATATTGATTCAGTAAAATTTATTCGACAAATTAAGGATTTTTATAAAACAAAAGGCACAACAGAATCTTATAAAATTTTATTCAAAGCTTTATATGGTGAAGAAATTAATGTTATAAAACCGTCAGAGTTTTTATTTAAGCCATCTGATGCTGATTACAGTATCACTCAAGATTTTGTTGTTAAAAAAATAACGGGTGATCCAAGGGCTTTAAAAGGATCTAGTTTATTCCAAGATAAAGATATCGAAGACTTAAATATCACCGGCGCGTCTGGTGCCATTTCTGATGTTAAAGAATTTCTCTATGGTGGGGAAAATTACTATCAAATCAGTATTACAAAAGATTCAACAGAGGGCACGTTTGTAATCCCAGGCAGGACTAGACTCACAAACGCAGTTTCAGTGGGGGCTACGGTTCTCACAGTAGACACTACGGTTGGTTTCCCAACAAGTGGCAAACTGAATCTCAGCACTAGCGGTATTGCAACTTACTCGGGAAAGACAATCAATCAATTTACTGGGTTGGCGACAATGCCAATTGCGTATGAAATTGGTGACGAAGTGAAATATGGAAATGTTGCTTATGGATACTCCGCTGGTAGCTCAACTCAAAAAATTGAAGTATTAATCACTGGCGTTCTTGCGGATTTTAAAATTCCAGATAATACTTTCTATTTTAATAAAGGAGACAAAATTAGAGTTGGTGCGTTAGGAGTTAATAAGAGTCTACAAGATGTTAAATTTAATTCTTGGGTGCATAATGTCTGTGTTAAACATACCCCAACTATATTTCAACAAGTAAGTGTAGATTCATTTAACGTCAGCACAACATCATCTCATGATTTTTATGAAAATGATTTTATAGAGGTTTTAAATGATGCATCAAGTGTTCTTGGTGTGGGTAAAATTAGCGCTGTGACCAGTACTAATAATTTTGTTTTAGGGCAGCTGCCTAGTGTTGATGCATCAAAAGTTAAATTCATAAGAAGAAATATAAATCGTGGTGTAAGTGTGATTCATGATAATATTACTAAGTATACAACTGACATTCAAAATAGTTATGATCATGAAAGTAACAATGTCAATGCTGTTTCACCTGATCCTCACGTTTATGTAGCTGCCTCATCGATCCCAAGTCTTGGTCAAGAGCCAATCACGGCTTCAGATCGATCTATCACATGGACTGGCGCGACCGGTGGAGATGTAATTCAACTTATTCAGGTCACCTCTGGGGCTAACGATCATGGATTTTACTCTGGTGAAGTTGTCACATTTAACGTGATTAGTGGTTATCTCGGTAACCTAGTTGATGGGAAAAATTATTTTGTCAATCGTGTTAGTTCAAATGAAATTCAACTTTCAAATTCTCTCTCAGATCTTGTTAACGGCACTTATGTTAGTGCGGCTGGTAGTGGCACGTTTAAGATTTCTGTTCCGACTCTTACAAATAAAAAATTAGAACATCAAAAACTTTTAAAGAGAATTTCATTAAATCCATTATTTGATGGAAAACAATATGAAACAATTCCTGGAACCACTGGTATCTTAATCAATGGCACAGAAATTTTAAACTATAAATCCGGTGATGTTATTTTTTATGGTGGAGTTAAATCCATCGATGTTTTAGAGGGTGGTTCTGGATATGATGTTATCACCCCACCGACAGTCACAATCGAAAGCACAACTGGAGTAGGTGCAACAGCTACAGCTAATGTCAAAGGTTTATTTGAACGTATTGATATTATTAATCCTGGATTTGATTATGTTGATCCACCTTTAATTGAGATTACTGGAGGTAATGGCAAAAATGCAATTGCAAGATCAACGTTAAAAGAAATTGATCACTTCATTGATTTTGATGCATCTGCGACCGGTGGTAGAATCAATATCAGTGATAATACAATTGGGTTCACCACGTTTCATAAGTTTAGAGATGGTGAGGCGGTAATTTATAGAACTTTTGAAAATACTGGTTCAATTGGCATCGCTAGCACCTCTGGTGTTTCTGGTATTCAAACTAGCCCAGATAGAAGACTTATTAATGAATCGGTTTATTTTGTCTCTAAAATTGACGCATTAACGATTAAACTTGCTAACACTGAAGATGAAGCTTTAACAAAAACTAATTTACTTAATATCACTGCGTTTGCTGATGGTGTACAGAGATTTGAAAGCTTAGAGAAAAAGAAAGTTATTTCTCAAATCATTATTGAGAATCCTGGAGAGGGATATGAAAATAAAAGAAGATTAATCCCAACGTCAGGCATTAATACTTATTTGGATTATATAGAATATGCAAATCATGATTTTAAAGACAGGGATCTCATAAGATATTCTAATGATGGTATCAATATTGGTGGACTCAATACAACTCAGGAATATTATGTTATTAAAATAAATGATAGTCAATTTAGATTAGCTGCTGCTGGTATTGGATCTACTTTATCCGACATAAATTATATTACGGGTCAATATGTTGGATTGACCTCTGTTGGATCTGGAAACCATATCTTTAATTATCCACCAATCACCGTTAACGTTAAAGGTACAATTGGTGTTAATACAATATCTCCTGAAAATTATCATGCTGTTGTAAATCCAATTGTAAGGGGCAGTATTACATCAATTAACGTGGAGGAATCTGGAGTCGGGTACGGATCCTCCACAATTTTAAATTTTACCATTCCTCCTACAGTCAGAGTATCATCTGGATCTTCTTCAGAATATAAGGCAATTGTTCAGAATGGTAAAATTCAGTCAGTCATCATTACTAAGTCTGGCACACAATACACATCACCACCAGATCTAAGAATATTTGGTGATGGTGTCGGCGCAAAAATCATTGCTCAGATTGGAAATGGTCAAGTTACTGCTGTAAATGTTGTTAACGGTGGTGTTGGATATTCAACATCTAAAATCACTGTGTCTGAATCTATTCCTGGATCGGGAGTTAAATTTCTAACCAAAGTTCGCAGCTGGAACATTGATAATGTTCAGAGATATAAAGAAATTTTTGGGCAAGATGATGGGTTCTTAACTAGAGGTGATAACGACATTGGAATGAAATTTACAACACTCTATGCTCCTCGTGCTCTTCGAAAGATTTTAAAACAAAAAAATAATGATGGCACATCTGACTACGCACAAAATGATTTAACCATTTCTAATAATTCTGAACAGACGATGAGTGCTCACTCACCAATTATTGGATGGGCATATGATGGTAATCCAATTTATGGACCATATGGATATGATAGAAAGGATGGCGGCACTGTTAGGATTATGCGTTCTGGATATTCATTAAAAACAACCAGAGAGAATGGCCCTGCGGTCAGTTTATTTGCTCTTGGATTTTTTGTCGATGACTATGAGTTTATTGGTAATGGAGATCTCGATAGAAACAATGGGCGTTTCTGCATTACCCCCGATTATCCAAATGGTATCTATGCTTATTTTGCAACAATTGATCCTAATCGAAACGAAACTAGTGGTGTATTTAAAAATTTTCGTTCACCTGTATTTCCTTATCTAATTGGCGATAGATTTTCTGCAAAACCAGATGATTGGAATTTTGTTGAAACTAATAATCAAGATTATAAAAATCTTAATACTTTAAATCTTAGAAGAAACACTTATCCATATAAACTTGATAGTCAAGGTGTTTCATATGAGGGCATCTATGATAGTAGAAAATCAACTCTTCAAGAGACTGAGGTTAATTATGCTACTCCTGGTAGAATAGAAAATTATCAAATAGAAAACGCAGGTTCTGGGTATCGAGTTAATGAACAACTTGTAATAAACAACGTTGGTGGCGGAAGTGGGTTTGCAGGAAAAATTTCTAGAGTTGGTGGAAAAAATATTGTATCAATAGCATCAACTGTTGTCAAAATTGACAACATTGTTTTTGAATACGATAACTTTACCGGTGGTGTAACTGGTTTTTCTAGTCAACCACATGGATTAGTGGTTGGTGACGTTATAACCGTCTCAGGATTGTCCACAGACTCTCTCAAAAGACTTGATGGAAGACATGTCATTGGATTCAATACAGCATTTCTGTCACTTAACACTGGCATTGGATCAACTGGATTAACCAGTAGTGTCACTAGAATTTCAGTTAGTGGTAATTTAGATCCAAGTAATATTGCTCCAAATGATATCATTGGTATTTCTTCAGAAAGAATGTTAGTTCTTAATGTAGATGCTATCAATAATAAAATTCGTGTTCAGAGAGAATATGATGGTGTTCTTGGCACCGCTCACAGTGGAGCGTCTATTATTACTGTCTTGAATCGAACTATAAAGTTTAATATCGGTATTAATACGAATGTTATCACAAATAGAAATATTCCATATTATTTTAATCCACTAGAGAGTTTAGCTTTGGGGACAACAACAGGAGTAGGAATTGGTTCAACCATTTCTTATTCATTTCGAGTTGTTGGTGGAGGATCCACAACTAAGTTTATTTTAACACAAAATATTTACCTTCCAGATCATAACTTTGTCGATGGCCAAAAACTGATTTATTCCAATGGTGGGGGGGATTCTATTCAAGTTTATAATGGGATTTCTACGTTTAGTCTACCAAATAATTCCTTTGTTTATGCAATTAATGCTGGAAAAGATCTATTAGGTATTTCAACAAATCCACTTGGTATTGGTTCAACTGGAGCAATCACGGGTATTGGATCCACTGCTTATAGATTGTTTTTTAATAGCCATGGTTCAGGTGTTATTCATAGTCTAAAGCCACAAAATACTGAAATTACAGGTTTTGTTGAAAAGGTAGTAGGGACAGTGGTTTGCTCTGAACCACATGGGTTACTTCAAAATGATAAAGTTTATGTATCTGTTACCCCAGGTATTACAACGTCTTATTATATTAGATATAATGAAACCACAAACAGAACGATTGTAAATCCGAAAACATTTGGATCAGCTGGAATTAATACAAATAGTCATTCAATTACAATCAATAATCACGGATATAAGACTGGTGAGAAGATTCTCTATACGTCAACTAATCCAGCAGTTCCTCTTGTTAACAATGAAATTTACTTTATTGTTCGAGATGATAAAAATACGTTTAGACTCGCAGAGACATATTACAAGTCAACTAAATTAATACCAGATACAATTGGAATTAGTTCTTCTGGATCTAATCATGAAGTTGGCCTTATTAATCCTAGACTTGAGATTGTCCGTGGATATAAAGTTGGATTTGCTGTATCCGACACAAGCCTTGGCCAAGTTTTATCCGGAAAAAGAAAACAAGTTTTTAATCTCAATTTCTATAGAGATGTAAACTTCACTAAACCATATTTTTCCAATCCAGAAGAAGGCGCGTTTAAAGTCATTGGTGTTGGAACAGTAGGTGTAACAACCACTGCCGTGGTAAACTTGTCTGTTGATGAAAATACTCCACAACAATTGTTTTACAAACTTGATCCTATAAATTTAGATATCATTTCAAACACCAGAAAGAATCCTGTTATCGATACTGATATTATCAATCACTCAACCTTAGATGTATCCAAAAGTAAATATAATGGTGAATTTTCAGTGACTGGAATCGGAAGCACAACATTTTCATTCAATATTCCCTCTCAACCAGAAAAAGATTCATATACAACTGCAGAAGCCACTATACTTAATTATTCTACAACATCAGCACGAGTTGATGGTTCAATTGATAAACTACAAATTGTATCAAAAGGTAAGAACTATAAGAGTATTCCAGTAGTAACATCTATCGCATCAACCTCTGGTGTCGGTGGCATTATTAAACTTAGCAGTGACACAATTGGTGTCCTTAGAAAGTATACAATTAAAAATATTGGGTTTGATTATTCTGCTGATAAGACAATTCAACCATCAGTTCAACTACCTCAAATTTTAAGATTAAACAGACTATCTGGTATTTCCAATATTGGCATCACTTCAGGTGGTAGAAATTATATTCAACCACCAAATCTTGTGGTTGTGGATAGAGTAACTGGATTGGTTAACAATGACATTTTGGCCACATCAGAGATTCAAGGCACATCAGTTTCGAAAATTAATATCCTTAGAAATACGAAAAATCTTTATGATACTGAACCACTGGTATTAACAATTAATAATACAAATGGAATTAAAATTACAAATCTAGCTTATACGAGTGCTTCTAGACTTGTGACATTAACTCTTGAAAGTGGAACAACTGGATTTAATACATCCACTTATCCATTTGTATTAGGTAGAAAAATATACGTTGAAAATATTGGGATCGGGTCAACTGGCAGTGGTTATAATTCGAAAGATTATGGCCATAAGTTCTTTACAATCACAGGTGTTAACACAAACATTGGTGGTGGTAATGCAACCGTTTCTTATAACTTAGATTCATCAGTCGTTAACCCTGGTATTTTTAGTGGATCATCTTCATCTGGTAGAGTCATTCCTTTTGAACATTTACCAATCTTTAAAATTACGACAGAACCAAATAATTTTAGTATTGGAGAAACTGTAAGCACCGGTGATAAATCGGGTATTGTTGTAAACTGGAATCCAGATAACAAGTATGTTAAGATTCTTTCCAGTGATACTTTCAAGATTAATGATTCAATTAGTGGTCAATCATCTAAATCAGTTGCCGTCATTCAAGAGGCAACTAAACTAGAATCTAGTTTTAATATCAATCCAACTTCTGAAGTTAAAAACGGTTGGCAAAAACAAACCGGTAAACTAAGTGACGAACTACAAAGATTACAAGATAATGATTATTATCAGTTATTTTCTTATTCATTAGAGAGTCAAGTTCAATATTCAACTTGGAGAGATCCTGTTAATAGTCTTGGTCACGTTGTTGGATTTAAAAATTTTGCAGATACTAATATTATATCTACAGCTTCAACTGATTCTAAAAATAGAAGAACCGCTAAACCTGGTGTCGGGACTGATGTTGTATCTATTGTTATTGATCTTATTAGTGAAAAAGAATCTGTCCATAGTAAATATGATTTTGATTTAGTTTCAGAAAATTCTCTTCGTATTGATCAAGTTGTTGCCTCTGATGAAATTCGTTTTGATGGAAAGATTATTAGTGATTATATTGAATCTAGAACGAATAGAGCCATTTCAATTGATAGTGTTAGTTCTGAGTTTAATGATCTGCCTAGATCAACTGCATTTTCTGATATTGCTTCTTTTGATATTGATCAAATAAGAAGTGCTAAATTCTATGTTCTTGTTTTTGATAGAAGATTCAGTGGCGAAAAAGAAATTATTCAAGTTAATTTAATCCATGATGGCTCAACTGGATTCATCATGCCTTTTGGCAGAGTTGAAACAGAAATTGATCTGGGAACTTTTGATTTTAGTATTTCTGGTTCCACAGGTTCTCTTAGATTTGTTCCAGCAAAATCTACAACAAATAACTATGCTTTAAGAGTTTTATCTCAACAGACACTCATTAACTCTCAGAGTGGCATTGGATCCACTGAGATTGGAACGGGTTATAAGATTATCTCAACAGCTACTGGAATTGCATCAGCAACATCACCAGTTCCATTCCAAGTTGTAGGATTTAACACATCAACATTTACTACAACCAAATTGTTTATTGAAACAACAGAAACCACAGGAGATCAAAGACATCAAATTAATGAACTTGTTGTCCTTCAAGATGGCACTGAGGCTTACTTACTTGATTATGCTCAGATGATAACCGAGAATACCTCGATCACCAACTCTCCATCGGTTGGACTTGGGACTTTTGGTGCTGATGTGAGATCAGGCATCACCAGTGTTTATTTTACACCACTCTCTGGTGTTGGTGTAACGATGAGAGTGCATCAGACCTCAATTGATTCCTCTGCAACCGGTATTGGTAGCACAACAATCTCCTCATCTCAAATTCTAACCACAACTACATCCGTTGGTTCTACAACTGTGCCACAGGCAACTCGCATCAGTGGATTCTCCTCTAATACTTTTCGAGCTGCAGATTGTCTAATTCAGATTCATGATACAACTAACAATCGATATGAAGTCACTCAGGTGACTATAATTCATGATGGAACCAATGTATACTTTAATGAATATGCAAGTTTTAATAATTTCAATGGTGCCGGGATTGGAACGATTGGTGTTGGTTATTCTTCAACTGGCCCAGACTTAGAATTAAGATTAACTCCGCCAGCTAGCACTGCTGTTACAACCAAGGTATTTCAGTATAATCTTACAGAGACTGCTGGATCTGGTGTTGGAATTAGAACTTTTACAAATTCAAAACTTGTATCTGAAGATGGATCTTATACAGGAACAGAAAATGATATTGTCTTTTCGTTTGATCTTAAACACAGAGGAGATTCTGTTTTCCATAAGATTTTTGATGCATCAAGTGGTAGTGTAGTTAACCCTACAAACAATGAATTTATTATTAATAATCACTTTTTTACCACCGGTGAAGAATTAACCTACACTCCAACTGGTGCTGGAACGACAATGAGTGTGGGTATTGGAACAACTTCTATTGTTGGGTTTGGCACCACAGATAAACTTCCTTCCACAGTTTATGCAGTTAAAATTGCAGAGAATAAGTTCAGAGTTGCGACAAGTGCTACTAATGCACTTCTAACTGTCCCCATTGTTCTTGATATCACTTCTGTTGGTGTAGGCACAACTCACTCATTTACATCAAGAAATCTAAACTCTAAAATGTTGGTGACGCTCGATAACAACATTCAGAGCCCACTTATTCAATCACCAATTAATACAGGTCTTAGCACTTCTGTTGCGACCACAACTGATTTTATTACAATGGCAGGTATTTCATCGTTCTTCTCTGGAGATATTATTGAGATTGATGATGAATTTATGAAAATTGATACAATTGGCATTGGTGGCACAAATATTGTTCTTGTAAAGAGAGCTCAACTCAACTCGGTTCTTGCAAATCATAGTGCTGGAGCTACAATTACAAAATACGTTGGTAACTATCAGATTGTTAGAGACACTATTAACTTCACTGATCCACCTAAGGGATCAAAAGGGCCGACTGGTTTGACCACAACATCTACTTTTACAGCCAGAGCATTTGTTAGAACTGGTATTCCAAACGGTAACCAAGATACCTATAAAAATAATCATGTTTTTGACACGTTTGAAAATCAATTTACGGGCATTGCATCTTCATTTATTCTTAAGTCTGAGGGTCAAAACGTAACTGGATTTGCAACCAATAATGGTGTCATTTTGGTTAATGAAATTTTTCAAAACCCGGCTTCTCCAGATGATTATGTTATTACTGAAACTGCGGGTATTTCTTCAATCCGTTTTACTGGAGCTGGTGTATCTGTAAGTTATGATGTAAATGTTTCCTCTATTCCTAGAGGTGGAATTATTGTATCTGTTGCGGAGACAAATTCGTTTGGTTATCAACCTCTAGTCTCTGCAGGAGGCACAGCAGTTGTATCAATTGCTGGAACCATCTCCTCTGTCTCAATTGGTAATGGTGGTTCTGGTTATAGAGTTGGTGTTCAAACTAATATTCTTGTTAAAGCGATTACAAGTTCTGGAATCGTCACCATTGGTCGCGCAAATGTGACCGCAGGCATTGTGACTTCAGTGACAATCACAAATCCTGGTTCTGGATTTACTTCCACAAATCCACCAACATTAGTATTTGAAAATCCATTAAATTACGAAAATATTAAATTAGTTGGTAGTCCAACTGGTGTCGGTGCCTCTGTTTCTGTTATTGTTGGACTTGCAAAGAGTGTGATCAGTTTTAACATCACAAACTATGGTCGTAATTTTAAGATCGGAGACGTGTTATCAGTCGAAACTGACGGTCAAGCTGGTGTGCCAACTGACGCATCTGTTGGAGCTGCATTCACTTCATTCAGATTAACGGTCACTGAAACTTTTAATGATAGTTTCTCAGGTTGGACATTTGGTGAACTTGAAAAACTAAACACATTTGAAGATTTATTTGATGGTGTAAGAAAAATATTTAATCTTACTAAGACAGTTGGTGCCACAGCCACACCAATTACACTCAGATCTGCAAAAGGGTCTCCAATTAAAATTGAAGATAATATGTTGATATTTGTTAATGATATTCTTCAGATCCCAACAGAAAGTTATCAATTAATTGGTGGATCACAGATTACTTTCTCTGAAGCACCAAAGGCTGGCGATAAAGTGAGGATTTATTTTTATCGGGGCTCAGATAATGACGTTGTAGAAGTTGATATTTTAGAGACTGTAAAAGTTGGAGATCAATTAACAATCAATTCATATCCTGATCTTGGATATATCGATGGTTATCAACAACTTCCTAGAACAGTCACTGGCATTACGACATCTGATGCTGTAAGTACTAACACTTATGTTGACGTTGGTATTATCACTGACAGATCCTTGTTAAGACCTGTAACTTGGAAGAAACAACTTCAAGATTTAATTATTGGTAATTTTAATATTACCAAAAATAGACCAGAGTTAGAGGCTGGTATAAGGCCAGTATCTTATATTATTAAGAGTGTCGGTGCAGCTGTGACTGAAGTCTTCGTTGATAACGTTGTCCCTCTCTTTAATGAAATTGATGATGTTGTAGAAACCAAACAGGCTGTTTTAATTTTAGATGCAACAACTAAGATTGGTGTGGCTGCAACAGCACTGGTATCTGCTGCTGGGACAATTTCAAGTATTATCATCTCCGATGGTGGTGCTGGATTTACTACTGCTCCCACAGTTTCGATTGGCGTAACGGCTGGCATCGGAACCATACATTCTGGTATTGGTATTACAATGAATACTAACGCTACTGGCGTTGTAGTTATCTCTGGTTTAGGCACCGTCTCCTCTGTAACAATCACAAATGCTGGGGCTGGGTATACTAATACAAACCCACCAATTGTGATGATTGAACCTGAAGCTCAAACTGATGACACTCTGACAAGTGTTAAGTATGAAGGAGACTTTGGTATTATTACCGGTATTGGAACTACTTCTGTAGTTGGTATTGCTACAACGGGGTTAACATTTGATTTGTTTATTCCTCTTGATTCTCCACTCAGAAAATCATCTATAATGACAACTCCAATTACTTCAAGTGGTATTAAAACAGACTATTACTTTATTGTGTTTAACTCTAATACTGGTAGTGGTCTTACCGCTTATGAAAATGCGGCTGGAACTACGACTGTTGGTATTGGAACTTCGTTTATTGACAATATTTACAAAGTTATGTCCGTTCAAAACGTGTCTGGTAGTGCAATTGGAGTTGGAGTGACTACTCTTACTAGAGTTACTGTAAGTGTTAGTTCCACTGCAAATGTAAGTCTTGGAAGCAGTCAGAATTTTGGTGAGTATTCTTGGGGTCGTCTTCACGATTTTGTAAAGTCAGATACAAAAGAATTTTCTGTTATTAAAAACGATGGAGTTACAGGTATAATAACGGGACCTGTCATAATTAGAACCAGAGACTTAAAAGAGGTCTACATTTAAACATAAATAAAACAAAAAGTCTTTTCAAATGTCAGCAATTATAACTGATCAACTTCGTATATTAAATTCTCAAAATTTTGTAACAGGAATCGCATCAACCACCAATAGTTATTACGTTTGGATTGGTCTTCCTAATGCGACAGAGTTTGATACGAGTTGGGATACAGCTTCTCCAGCTCCCAAAGATTCATTCAATGAAGAGAATGATTATTGGGATACGATGATTGCATTAAAAAGAATTAATGCAGCTGATGCTGCCAGAGTGGTAAGAAAAATTACTTGGACATCTGGCACAACCTATGAAATGTATCGTCATGATTATTCTAGATCAAATATTTCCCCACAAACAAGTTCCACCAATTTATATGATACTAACTTTTATGTGATGAACTCTGATTATAGAGTTTATATTTGTCTTCAAAACGGGACTAATCCAGAAAACCAAAGTGGTAGACCGTCTTTGGATGAACCTTTATTTACTGACTTGGAACCAAGATCTGCCGGTAGCTCTGGTGATGGTTATATTTGGAAATATCTTTTTACAATTAAGCCAAATGATTTAATTAAATTTGACTCAACAAGTTTTATTCCTCTTCCTCAAGACTGGTCAACTAACACTGATGTTGCTGCTGTAAGAAATAACTCTTCCACTAGCGGTCTATTAAAAATAGTAACTATTACGAATAGAGGTGTTGGTTATGGCACCGCTACAACATATAACAATGTGCCAATTAAAGGTGATGGAGATGGTGCAAAATGTTCTGTTGTAGTTAATGCTGCGGGTAAAATTGACTCTGTAGAAATAACTAATGGTGGTTCTGAATATACATTTGCCACAGTTGATTTAACTGCAGTTGGTTTAATTAATCCATCTGGTTCAACTGATGCTGCATTTAATGTAATCATACCACCACAAGGTGGCCATGGGGCAGACATCTATAGAGAATTAGGCGCGTATCGAGTTTTGATTTATTCAAGACTTGAAAATGATGTGACAAACCCAGACTTTATCACTGGTAATCAATTTGCTAGAGTTGGTCTTGTAAAAGATCCATTCGCATTTGGATCAACAAATAAACTCACTATATCAAAAGCTAGTGCTACTTATGCGCTTAAACTAACTGGGGCTGGTGCGACTACAACAACATTTGCAGCCGACGCTGACATTACACAGAAGATTGGTATTGGGTCAACAGCTGTTGGGAGAGTCATTAACTGGGATTCAACTACTGGTGTTATCAAATATTGGCAAGATCGTAGACTTGCTGGTTTTAATACTGATGGGACAGCTAACACTAATCCACAATATGGTTTTAAGTTGTTTAGATTTACACCCTCACCAACATCTGGTGCTGGCACCACTGTTTTTGGTGGATCTTTAAATTTAAATATTGATACTAACTTTGGAACATTAGCTACTCCAGGTGTTTCAACCTCAATAAATAATAGGACATATAACCTGGGTATGAGTTTTGTTCAAGGTGTTGCAAACCCAGAAGTTGAAAAGTATAGTGGAGAAATTATCTATGTAGATAACAGGGCGTCTGTCACACGTAGTTCACAACAAAAGGAAGACATCAAAATCGTATTGGAATTTTAAAAAACTATGCCACAGGAAACTAACCTCAACGTCAATCCTTATTTTGACGATTTTGATAAAAATAAAAACTATTATAAGGTTCTTTTTAAACCAGGTATTCCTGTGCAGGCTAGAGAACTTAGCACTCTCCAGTCAATTCTTCAAAATCAGATTGAACAATTTGGCATTCACTTTTTTAAAGAGGGAGCTAAGGTTATTCCCGGTAATTTAACCTATGATGATAATTTTCAATGTGTTCAAATTGATCCAACATTTCTAGGTATTCCAATATCATTGTACCTTGATAAATTAATTGGAATCAGAATCACTGGCGAAAGATCTGGTGTTACAGCTACAGTCAAAAAGATTCTTTCTCAAAAAGATTCCGATAGAGGAAATATCACTCTTTATGTAAAATATGAAAAATCTGGCATCGGGGATTTTTCTCAAGAAAAATTTTCCGATGGTGAAAATCTCCTCACTAATAAAGATATCGTTTATGGATTAAATGTAATTTCTCAAAATTCACCTTTTGCGAATGCTCTTGCTTTTGGAGCATCTGAAGTTGGCTCTGCGATGTCCATTGGTGAAGGTGTTTATTTTGTGAGAGGCACTTTTGTTCAAGTTCAAAGTGAAACTTTGATTTTAGAACAATATTCTAACACTCCCTCATTTAGGATTGGTTTTAATGTCTCTGAGGATTTTGTAACTGCAGATGAGGATGAATCATTAAATGATAATGCTTCTGGTTTTACAAATTTTGCAGCTCCTGGAGCTGATAGACTAAAAATATCAATTAATTTAATCAAAAAATCTATAGATGATAAAAACGATCAAAACTTTGTAGAAATTGCTAGAGTAGAAAACGGTATTCTACAATCATTTGTAAAGGATACTCAATATAATTTAATTCGTGATACTCTTGCAGCTAGAACTTATGATGAATCTGGTGATTATTATATCAAACCATTTGAATTATTTGCAAAAGAGTCGTTGAATGATCAAATCGGTAATAAAGGTATCTATATCTCAACACAAAAAACTCAACAGGGTGGGACTCCATCAGATGATTTGATGTTAATTCAAGTATCACCTGGTAAAGCGTATATTAAAGGTTATGATGTAGAAAAAATTGCGACATCATTTATAGATGTTTTAAAACCTAGAACAACTAAAGAAATTAAACAAGAATCTGTATCATACTCTACTGGTTCTCCATTATTTGTTAATAATATTTTTGGATCTCCAAGTCTTGGAATTGGAACCACTGCGACCGTTTCTCTTGTAAGCACCAGAAGAGCTGGATTAACAACTGTTGGATTGGCTCCCGATGGGGAGGAGATGGGACTAGCAAGACTTTATGATTTTAAAGCACAATCCGCCAGTTATGTAAATGAATCAACTAATTATGAAATGCGATTATTTGACATTAAAACATTTACAAAATTAACAGTGGGAACTGCGATTACATCAATTACTGCCTCTGATTTCATTGAAGGGTCAAGAAGTGGTGCTGCGGGATTTGTGGTCACCGGAGGATCAAATATAACTCAATTAACTCTTATCGATGCTGTTGGTAAATTTTTGAAGGACGAATCTATTTTAATTAATGGAGTTAGTGATGGTAGAGTCATTACTAAAGTAAAAGATTTTAATCTTAATGATATTAAATCCATTCGTAGTTCAGTTGGAGTTTCAACATTTGAAGCTGATATTGTTTTAGATAAAGGGGTCAGATTAACTAATCTTGTCTCAAACAATTTACAACTCTCAAGGACTGGTGGGAACGTCGGTATTATTACTGCTTCAGGATCAAACTTTGCTGGTGTTGTGACAAGTGGAAATATTATTAGTTACACAGTTGGCGGTAATACAGTCCCTACTTTTAATAGAGTGACCGGAGTGGCAACGAACGGAACGTTTATTACTGTTGCTGGTATAACAACAGTGCCTAATGTGTGTAGTGGAGGTGTGCCAGCTGGCACAACCTCTATTAGTGATATGTTAATTAGAAATACATCATTTGATCTTACTAATAACAGTTTCTTAACTCCAGTAAATCATAAAAATATTGAGAGTTTAGATGTAACAACTACCACAATTCAATTTAGAAAACAATACTCAGATATTACGGTATCAAATAATTCATTTACTTCTCCAAACGCTGGAACTAATTTGTTCTTTCAGCCGTTTGATGAGGAAAGATATTTTATTTCATATGATGACGGGACCATTGAACCCTTAACTTCAAGTCAAATAACTATATCAGCTGATAAAAAAAATGTTACATTCGTTGGATTAAGAAAGTCTAGTGGTAAAGCAAACTTATTTGCCACTGTTCTTAAGGGGACAGTAAGAAATAAACAGAAAAAAATTAATGATGCAAATGTTATTGTTATTAATCGTTCAAAACTTACATCATCTGGAATTGGTACAAATACGTTAAATGATGGTTTAACCTTTAGCAGAGTTTATGGAACAAGAATACAAGATAGAAAAATCTCTTTAAATGTTGCTGATGCTGTAGAGCTTTTAGCTGTTTTTGAATCAAATGACGCATCAGACCCAGACCTACCGTCATTGACACTGGGTGGTTATTCTGGTCCAAGTGGGAACAATACAGATTTTATTATTGGTGAACAGATTATTGGTTTAGAGAGTAATGCAGTTGCAGTTGTCATTGAAAAACCAAGTTCAACATCTCTTGGAGTCGTCCCACTCAATGAAAATAATTTCATTCTTGGTGAAACTGTTAAAACTATAAAATCTGGTGTAACTGCAATTGTTGTATCTAACAATGCAGGTGATAGAAATGTCACAAATCAATATCTATTGAACACTAATGATAAACCAAATTATTACGATTTTTCATATATTGAAAGAAATAAAAATTTTTCAGACCCAACCAATAGATTAAAAATTGTTTTTAAAAACTTCTTCGTAACTTCTGATGATACTGGAGACTTTTTTAGCGCATCTAGTTATCCAACTGGAACTAAAAAACTTATTCCTGTCAATCAATCATATAATGTGATTACGAGTGATTTAATCGACGTAAGACCAAGAGTAAGTGCTTACAACACTTCATCCACTAAATCTCCATTTGATTTTGTATCTAGATCATTTTCATCATCTGGAGATAGCATTCCAGATCCTTTGGTCCCAGATGAATCTTTAATTGTTGGTTATAATTATTACTTACCAAGAAAAGATAGATTATTTTTAGACAAAGATGGTAAATTTTCTTATATAAGAGGCGTGCCATCAGATGATCCAGCTGAGCCTCCGACCATTGGTGATGCGATTGAAATAGCCACAATTAATTTACCTGCGTATGTAAATGATGTAAATGATGTATCGATTTCTAGAAGTCAATACAAACGATATACCATGGCTGATATCAGTAGAATTGATGATAGATTAAAAAATGTAGAATATTACACAAGACTATCATTGTTAGAGACTGATACGGCAAATCTTCAAGTTTCTGATGCAAATGGTCTTAATAGATTTAAATGTGGATTTTTTGTAGATAATTTTAAATCACATGATAGTCATCAGATAGGTCACCCAGATTTTTCTGCAAGCACTGATGCAAAAAATGGGTATTTAAGACCTGGACATTATACAACTTGCCTAGATCTTATTGTCGGCTCACAATCTTTTATTGGAATTGGAACCACAGCCAATCCAACACTCGATATTAATTTCTTAAATGATCTTGATGGTCAAAATGTTAAAAAAACTGGCAGAGTTTTGACTTTAAATTATGATGAAGTTCCAATGATTACGCAGCCTTACGCCTCTAGAGTTGAAAATGTTAATCCATTTTTAATTGTTTATTATGCAGGTGATTTAGATTTAACTCCAGATTCGGATATCTGGATGGATACTAAGAGACTTAACGCTAATGTTATTCGTAGAACAAGTGAATATGACAGTGCTGTTGCAATGCTAGGCGTTAACGTTCAAACTGGTATGAGTGAAGTTAATTGGGGTAGTTGGGAAACAAACTGGAGCTCTGAGAGAGTTACGAATAGAACAGAGGTAAATGTACAAAATTTAGGCACTATTCATCCAAATCAGATACCCGCTGGAGCAAGAAGAAATATTAGAGAGGTTGCTGATGCGGCTCAAACTCAGCGAAATAATGGCAGGTTCGTTGATCAAAGAGAGGCTCTTATCACTAATGCAGTTCGCACGACTCGTAGACAAATACAAGATATTGAGACAACTACTCAGCAATCTAGAACTGGCGTTCAGTTTAAAGTAGAACCGCAAGAGGTCACTGAGTCTTTAGGAGATAGACTTGTTAGCAGAGACATTATACCTTTCATGAGATCGAGAAATATTGAACTTGTTGCAACTAGAATGAAACCTAGAACTCGTTTTTATGGATTTTTTGATGGAATTGATGTTTCTCGTTATATTACTCCAAAACTAATTGAAGTCACAATGAATTCTGGATTATTCCAAATAGGTGAGACAGTATTTGGATACACCACTGCGGAGTTGTCCGGCGGGTCGCCACCATCTTTTTCTTTTAGACTTGCAACTCCTAATCATAAGGATGGCCCATATAATAATCCAACTAACGTCTATTCACTAAACCCATATAGTAGTGCTGCCGGCATTTCTACAGTATACGCGACCTCATCAACTCTTTTAAATGTTGATACATTTAGTCTTACAACTCAAGTTCAAGGTGGTTTCTATGGATATGTTCAAAATGGAATGAAATTAAGAGGCCAAACGAGTGGAGCCCAAGCGACTGTCTCTAATTCACGTTTTGTATCAGACTCTCTTGGATTTATAAAAGGTTGTTTTTTCATCCCAAATCCAAACGTTCAGGCTAATCCAAGATGGGAAACTGGTACAAAAACATTTAGACTTACCACAAGTTCTACAAACTCACTTGTTGGTGGAACTGTGACTGGATCAGCTGAGTCTAATTTCTATGCTCAAGGTGAACTTCAAACCCTTCAAGAAAATGTTTTAAGTCTTAAAGTTCCTAAAATTGAAAGATTAACTGTAAGAGATCAAAGAATTATTCAATCTAGAATCAGCAGGCCAACAGGTAACGATCAGACGGAGTTTACGGGCGTTCAATATTATGACCCTCTCGCGCAGACATTTAGAGTTGATGAGACAACTGGAGCTTTCTTAACCTCTGTTGATGTTTTTCTTAGAGATAAAGATGATGAATTACCTTTAACAATGCAAGTTAGAACAGTTGAAACTGGTCTTCCAACATCAAAGATTCTACCTTTCAGTATTGTCGTCAAAGAACCTAAGGATGTTAGAACATCCGATGATGCATCAATTCCAACAAGATTTACATTTCCATCACCAGTTTATTTGAGTGGTGAACAAGAATATGCAATTGTTGTGGTAACTCCATCAGAAAATTATAATGCTTGGATTTCTAGAATGGGTGAAATTGATATTTCAACTGCAAATCTTCCAGATAATGAACGAGTATTGATTAGTCAACAACCATATCTTGGTTCTTTATTTAAATCACAAAATGGTACGACTTGGGATCCTAGTCAATATGAAGATCTTAAATTCACTTTGTATAAAGCTAGATTTGATACAACCCCCGGAGTTGCAAGATTTTTTAATCCAGATTTGACAGAGGGTAATAATCAGATCATCACTTTAGAAGAAAATGCCATTCAAATTCTATCCAAAAAAGCTGTGATTGGTATTGGAACAACCTTTGGTTCACCCGCTGGTCTTGTTCCTGGAGTAACAATCACTCAGAGTGGAAACTCAAATGCTTCCGCAAAGTTATTAAGCACTGCTGGCATTGCAAGTGTTGGATCTCAAACACTTACCATTATTAATCCTGGTGTTGGGTACACTCCGTCTAGTGGAAGTTTTGTATATTCAAATATCACATTACCTAAATTAACTGGATCAGGTTCTGGAATGATTGGCAACGTGACCGTCAATAACGGTGAAATATCCGCAGTTACTGTAACTAACGGTGGTAAAAACTTTGCGGTTGGCGACACTGTAGGTGTTGGAACACTTGGACTTGGAAATGGTGATGGTGTTGTCCTTGCCGTTGGAGTTGTAACTTCAACAAACACAATTATTGTTGATCAAATTCAAGGTTCATTCATAACTGGTGTGGGGACAATCACTTTTAATAATGGTTCTAATGTTGTTGTAATCGGAAATGGTTGCACCATCAGCACGTTTGATGTTGATTCGACAAATGATGGTTTACATTTTAAAGTCAATCATCGTGCTCATGCGATGCACGCCTTCAATAATCTAGTGAAAATTTCTGGGGTGGAATCTGATGTTCCCGTCACAACTTTAACCACAGATTATACAAGTGAATCAACCGCTAATATTTCTGTTGTCTCTTCTTCTAACTTCGACACCTTTGAGGGAGTTGGTGTTGGAACAACAAACTTCGGATATTTAAAAATTGGTGACGAAATTATTGCATATACAGGGACATCTAGTGGTTCAATCACAGGTATCACAACTAGAGGTATCGATAATACAAGAGCGTTTACTTATCCCTCTGGTACAGAAGTCCGTAAGTATGAGTTTGGTGGTATTTCATTAAGAAGGATCAATAAAACACATGATATGAATGATCCGGACGCAACTGTTCCAAATGAAAAAGATCTTGATTATTATCACATTAAATTGAACATGAATACTGACGGTACAGACAGAAGTAGCGGCACTTTACCAGACTGTTTCTTTAATGTTACAAAAAGAGCCGGCGGAAAAAATATTAGAGCCACTCAAAATATTCAGTTTGAAACTATCACACCCAATGTTCAAACAATGACCCCGCCAGGCACAACAGTGTCTGCAAGGGTCAGAACAATTAGCGCAACTAGTGTGAGTGGATCTGAAGAGTCATTTATAGATAAAGGATTCCAAAGTGTTGATATTGCTGGTCAAAACCATTTTATTGATCCAAGAATGGTTGCATCTAAAGTGAATGAAAATGATAGTCTCTCTGAATTGCCCGGTAATAAATCAATGACTTTTGAAGTTGCATTACGCTCTAGTAATCCAGATGTTTCTCCAGTGATTGATATTGATCGTGTAAGTACCATTCTCACCACTAATAGAGTTAATAATCCAGTCACAAACTTTGCAACCGATAGAACAGTTAATATTACTGGCCAAGATCCTTGTGCTGCAACATATGTTTCTAAAATGGTTGTTCTTGATAGCCCTGCCACTCAAATTTTACTTGAGTTTGCTGCCTATAGAAGATCAACTAGTGATATTCGCGCATTCTATAAAATTATTTCTGAAGGTTCAGCTGAAAACAGTTTTGATCAAAACTTTGAATTGTTCCCTGGATACACAAATATTAATCAAAATGGAGAGATAATTAATTTATCAAATAACAATGGTCTTCCAGATCTATTGGTGACTCCGAGTTTAGGCCTTGAATTTAAAGACTATTCATTTAACTCTAGAGCTCTTCCACCGTTTACTAAGTTTCAGATTAAAATTGATATGGTTGGCACAAGTCAAGCTGAACCACCAATTATTAGAGAACTTAGAGCAATTGCGTTTGCGTAATGGAAAATTTAATTCCCGTCGAAGGAATGTCTGGTCTCTATCGAGACCAGGATTCCTCTGCAATTATCAATAGAAATAAAGTGGAATATCAATCCTATATGGCAAGAAAAAAAGCGATGCAGATCAAGGAAAATGAGTTTGATATAATGAGACAAGAACTTGATAATGTAAAAAATGATATTGGTGACATCAAGGATATGTTATCCGCCATAGTGCAGAAACTAAATACTTAATAAAGGTTAGATGAATGGCTCAACCAAGTTCCAGAAGCGGTTTAATTGATTATGCCAAGAGACAACTTGGGTATCCTGTTTTGGAAATCAACGTTGCGGACGAGCAATTTGAAGATCTATTGGATGACGCTGTTCAAGTCTTCCAAGAGAGACACTATGATGGTATCGCAAGATTATATTTAAAATATAAAATTACACAGGCTGATATTGATAGAGGCAGATCGAGAG
>Ga0194123_10002426_pt1 | contig 24395 bp, 20 predicted proteins | sample TA2MahsurfametaG_5_FD_155479 | JGI IMG/M metagenome (GOLD analysis project Ga0194123, IMG submission 155479) | Freshwater microbial communities from Lake Tanganyika, Tanzania - TA2015023 Mahale A surface | ecosystem: Environmental > Aquatic > Freshwater > Lake | place: Tanzania: Lake Tanganyika... | reverse complement strand
GGTGCAGGCCGGCGTCAAGCAGCGACTGCAGACCATGCGCGGCGGGCCGGGCAACTGGCAGTCGGTCGACTGGCTGGTGCTCGACGCAGGGCTCGTCTGGAACGAGAGCGGCGACGACCTCGCGCGTAACTTCGAGAGCGGCGCGCAGTACCGGCAGAGCCCCTTCCCGCAGTACTTCGCGTGGCGGCCGGAGCTCAGCCAGTGGGGCCGCAACGCCTACGCGTCGTTCCAGCTCGCCGCGAGCAACACGCTCACCTTCCGCGGCGCGCTCACCTACCTGCTGCAGGACAGCCTGCCCGACTTCGGCAGCGGCGCGTTCGGGCTTGCCAACGCCGCGCGCGGCTCGATCGGCGCGAGCATGCAGCACAACCCCGATGTCAGCACCTTCATCGAGTACCGCGGCATCAACAACTTCGCGCCGGAGAACATCTACCTCTCCGACGCGCTGCTCGCCGGCGGCGTCAACTACCGCATCTCCAAGTCGTACAGCATGTCCTTCGTGCCGACCTACGACCTCAAGGAGAACGACTTCCGGCTGTTCACGCTGAACATCCAGCGCGAGATGCCCGACTTCACGCTCTTCGGCACCTTCGGCTACGACGCCGTGCAGGACCAGTACTTCGGCGGCCTCAACATCCGGATCGGCGGAGCCACCGGGCCGCAGCTCTTCAACACCCAGGCCATCGACCGCTGACCGCGCCGGGCGTCAGCCGTACAGCTCCGCGGCGCGCGGCGGCGGCTCCACGCCCACGTGGCGGAACGCGGCGTCGGTGAGGCGGCGCCCCTGCCTTGTGCGCGCGAGGAACCCGACCTGGAGCAGGTACGGCTCGACCACGTCCTCGAGCGTCAGGGCATCCTCGCCGAGGCTCGCGGCGATCGCCTCGAGCCCCGCGGGGCCGCCGCCGTACGTGGCCGCGAGCGCCCGCAGGTAGCGGCGGTCGAGCTCGTCGAGGCCGAGCGCATCCACGCCCTCCAGGGCGAGGGCGTCGTCCACGGTGCGCGAGTCCAGGCGCCCGCCCGCGCGGACCGCCGCGAAGTCGCGCACGCGCCGCAGCAGGCGCAGCGCCACGCGCGGGGTGCCGCGGCTGCGCTCGGCGATGGCGCGGAGCGTCGGCGCAGGCACGCCGTCCATGCGCAGCAGCCGGGCCGCACGCGAGAGGATGCTCACCACGTCGTCCACGGGGTAGAAGCCCAGGTTGTGCACCAGCCCGAAGCGCGTGCGCAGCGCCTGCGTGAGCAGCCCCGCGCGCGTGGTCGCGCCGATCATCGTGAACGGCCGCAGGCCGATGGTCACGACCTTCGAGTGCATCCCGCTGTCGACGGTGAAGTCGATGCGGAAGTCCTCCATCGCCGGGTAGATGTACTCCTCGACCGCGGTCGGGAGCCGGTGGATCTCGTCGATGAAGAGGACGTCGTTCGCCTCCATCTTGGTCAGCGTGCCGATCAGGTCAGCGGCCTTCGTCAGCGCGGGGCCGCTGGTGACGTACGCGCGCGTCCCCATCTCCGCGGCGATCACGTGCGCAAGCGTCGTCTTGCCGAGCCCCGGCGGACCATGGAGCAGGACATGCTCCATCGGCTCGCCGCGCCCGCGCGCGGCCTCGATGGCGATGCGCACCCGCTCGATCAGGTCGCGCTGGCCGACGTACTCGTCGATGCGCGCGGGGCGCAGCGCGCCCGTCGCCTGCTCGGCGTCGGCGGCCTGCTCCGCGGCGGAGACGATGCGTTCGCGCGCCATCCGGGTCAGAACTGCACCACGGGAGCGTTGCGCTGCGCGGGGTCGTCGACCTGGAAGAAAGGCATGTCCTGGAAGCCGAAGAGGCGCGCCACGAGCAGCGCCGGGAACTGCCGCGCCATCGCGTTGTAGCCCTCGGCCGCGCCGTTGTAGCCGCCGCGCGCGCCCGCGATCCGGTTCTCGATCTGCGAGAGCTCGCCCTGCAGCTGCAGGAAGTTCTGGTTGGCCTTGAGGTCCGGGTACGCCTCGGCCACGGCCATCAGCCGGCCGAGCGCGCCGCTCAGGCCCTGCTCTGCCTGCAGGCGCTGCTCCATGGACAGGTTCGGCCGCGTGGCCGACGCGCGCGCCGAGATCACGGCATCGAGCGTCTGCTTCTCGTGCGCCGCGTAGCCCTTGACGGTGTTGACGAGGTTGGGCACCAGGTCGTGGCGCCGCTTCAGCTCGACGTCGATGCCGCTGAACGCTCCTTGCGCGCCGATGCGCCCGCGCGTCAGCGCGTTGTAGACGCCGACGCCCCAGAGCGCGACCACCACCAGCACCAAGGCAATGCCGCCGAGGACGACCAGGACGATTCCGAGACCAGCGAAGCCTGCACCCATGCGAGGATCCTCCGAGGCACATGGTAGCGGTCGCGGAACGCAGGTCACGTCCATGCCCCCCGCCGAGCCGGGCTCACTTCCCGGCAGCAAGGCGCAGCACGGCGGCGAACTCGCCCTTGGTCACCGGCGTCACGCTCAGCCGGTTGCCCTTGCGCAGCGCCACCATCTCCCGCAGCGCCGCGCATCCGCGCAGCTGGTCGATCCCCACCGTCCGCGGGAACCGCTCGACGAAGCGGAGCTCGCGCATGAGCCACCGTGGCTCCGCGCGCGTCGACGCCGGGTCGTGGAACTCGCTCCGCGCGTCGAATTGCGTCGGGTCCGGCTTCGCGGCGCCCGCCACCTCCGCCACGCCGGCCACGCCCGCGGGGTCCGCGTTCGAGTGGTAGATCAGGACACGGTCGCCGGGCGACATGCCGTCGCGCATGAAGTTCCGCGCCTGGTAGTTGCGCACGCCCTCCCAGCCCGTGACGCGGTCGCGCGCGAGGTCATCGATCGAATACACCTCGGGTTCGGTCTTGCAGAGCCAGAATCCAGCCATGCACCGAGGATATGCTCGACCCGATGCACCCCGCCGCCGCGTGCCATGCGCTGCTTGCGCTTGCAATGTCGCAGGCGGTGCCCGCACCCGCGCCGCCCGCACCGGCTCCAGTGCCGCCCGTACCGGCTCCAGCGCCGCCCGCACCGGCTCCAGCGTCGCCCGTACCGGTTCCAGCGTCGCCCGCAACCGCCGACCTTCCCCGAGCCTCGCGCGACGACGACCGCGCCTCGCGCGAGGCGAAGCTCCTCGCCGACCTCGCGCCGGCGCCGATCGCCGAGGAACGCATACGCGCCATCGCGAAATCGTTCGCGGTCGCGGCGGATGCCGCGACAGCCGTCGACGCCGCCATGGCGCAGTACGCGGCGCAGACGACGGAGGCCCACGCGCGCGCCCTGTCGAACGCACGGGCCCGGCTCAATGCCGGGTTCCGGGCATCGACGGGCCCGTCCGGACTCAGCCCGCAGCCCGGGCCCGAGCTCGCGGAACTGCTGTCCGCCTGCGCCGAGTGGCGAAGGACGCTCGGCGGCGCCGACGATGCGCTTCTCCAGCAGCTTGCGTCGCTGCGCGCCCCGGGATCGCCCCGCTGCCCGGGCGTCGCGCGCTGGGAACGGGCCATGGAACGCGACGACCTGCCCGCGGAGGACCCCGGTGCCGCCCTTCGGCTCACCGACCTCGTGGACGCCGCGCAGCTCGCGCCCGCCGACCGTGCGCGCGTGGAGGCGGCGCTCGACCGCCAGTGGGCCGCCGTCGCCTCGGCCGTCGCCGTGCGGCGGCAGGCGGTGGCCGATGCCGAGGCGCAGCGCGCCCGCCTGCTCGAGCAGTGGGGGGCCGCATGGGAACTCACCGCCCCGGAGGCCACCGCAGAGGAACGCCTCAGCGAACTCGAACGGCTCGATGCCCGCGGCCGGGCCGCGGAGGCCCCGCTGCGCGAGGCCAACCGTGCCGCAGCCATGGCCCTCCTGCGCCTGCTGCCGCCGGAAGCCGCCGACCGCGTGCGCGACGCCTCCGACCGCACGCTGTGGCCCTGGATCTTCGAGGCCGAGCGCGCGCTCGCGGAGACGGTGCGCAAGGCGGGCGAGATCGCAGGCCCCGCGCTCGCCGATCCGCTCGATGCCATGATGCGCGACCTCGCGATGCGGCTCGCCGGCACGCGTCGCGAGCTCGCGCGGCGCGCGTCGGCGGCGGAGGAGCTCGGCACCATCGTGGCCTCGGCCGAGGCCGGCGCACCCGCCGCGGAGCTCATCCCCGCCCTCGAGGCGCGGATCCGGCTGCATGAGCTGCTCGCGAGGCGCCTGCGCCTCATCACCGAGGCCACCCGCCCGATGCAGCAGGCAGCCGCGGGCGATCCGCGCACCAAGGCACTCCTCGACGAGCGCGTGGAGTCGCTCCGCGCGCTCGCGCGCACGCACCAGTGGGAGCAGCGGGGGCTGCTCGCGCGCATCGCCGAGCTCGGCGCGCCCGCGCCCTCGGACCCGCCGGCGCCCGAGGGGCGCTAGTTCCAGCTCTCGCCCTTGGGCCACTCCTCGCTGCCCTGGCGCTCCGCCAGCGCCACGAGGCGCTCGAGCTCCGCGATGGCATCGCGGACCAGCTCCGCGCGCCGGCGCGGGTCGGCCTCGGCCAGCAGGCGGTAGCGCGCCTCGGCATCTCGCACGAGCGCGTACCCGGCGACCTCGACCGCCGCGTGCGTCGGCACCTCGCGCTCGCCGAAGCACTCGAGCACCTGGCGCGCGGCCTCGACCCGCGCGAGCCGGGGGCGCGAGAGCAGTTCGCGAAGCGCCGCGCGCACGTCGGGCATCGGCGGACGCGCCGCGCGCGGCCGCTCGAGCGGGACCACCTCCGCCATCCTGTAGAGGCGGCGCCCGTCAGGCTCGTGCATCGCCAGGATCCGCGCGCGTGCCACGCCGTGCAGCACGATGTCATGCCGGCCGTCGGGCCGGCGCTGGTGCCGCACCAGCCTGCCGACGCAGACGACCGGCCGCAGCGGCGGGGTGCCGCCGTAGTCGCGGCGCCAGTCACGCGCGCCGAACGTCGCCATGGCGATGGGCGCCGCCGACTCCAGGCCGCCATCACCCGCCGCGTCCTCCACCATCTGACGGTAGCGGGGCTCGAACACGTGGAGCGCCTGCAGCGCGTGCGGGAACAGCGAGACCGTCGGCAGCGGGAAGAGCGCCACCGGCTGCGAATAGTCGACGTCATCGGCCTCGAACACGCCCCGATCGTAGGCACTCACGGCGCGCGGGTGCGCAGCTCCAGCGCCGATTCGCCCTGCTCGCGCCGGATGTCGCGGCGGCGCGACACCGTCTCGCGCCAGCACGCCTCCACGCCCATCCGCGCCACGGACCCCACCGCCGTCCGCCCCAGCAGGTCGCACTCGGCCACTGGAACGCCGCCGTCCGAGTGCACCTTCATGCGTCGCCACAGCTCGCGCCGCTGGCTGCGCAGCGGGTTGGCGGCATCGGCCAGCCGGTCGGGCGTCTCCTGCAGGTCCTCGCCGAGGAACGCGGCCGGCGGCGACTCGAGCACCGCCGTCCCCAGCCTTCCCCATTCCTGCCAGAACGCGGCGAGGTCCGCCACCGTCGCCGATCGCCGCTGCATCCTCGGGACCACGAACGGCAGCCCGAACGTCTCCGCGTCCGTGCCTTCCTCCGCCCGGCGCAGGTCGAGCAGGCGCCGGATGTTCGACACCGCCTCGTCGTAGCGGTCGAAGCCCATGGTCTCGCGGTAGGTGTGCGCGCACGCCGCGTGCAGCTCGACGCTCACCACGTCCGCGCCCGCGTGCACCATCGACTCGATCGGACCGGCGGTGGCGAGCAGCTCCGTCCGCACGTGGACCGCACGGACGCCCGCGGCCTTGGCCATGCGGACGAACTCCGGCAGGTCCGGGTGCCGCATCGGGTCGCCGAGGCCCGCGAAGGTCACCGCGACGTCGCGTGCCTCCACGGCCTGCGGCAGGATCCGCTCCATCATCGCCCGCGTCATCGGCGGGCGCTGGATGGTGCCATAGCGGTGCGGGCTGGCCGAGCCATTGGCGAAGCGCCCGGTGCACAGCTCGACGAGGAGGTGCTGCGGTGCCAGGCTCGGGAGCGACACGTACTGGCGCTCGAGCGCCGCCACCAGCTCGGCCGCGCCGGGGTACGCCGTCATCGTCTCCGGGATGATGGGCTCCAGCCCCCGCCGCATGCGCAGCTTGGCGCGCGGCGAGTCGAAGATCGCGCGGACGGTCGCGATGCGCGCGCCGAAGGGCGCGTGCACCACCCAGCGCGGCGCGCTCCGGAGGTCGTAGTTCCACTTGCCGCGCAGCCCTGCCATGGCACCGACCGTGGCGCCGGGCCCGCGCTCGGCGAGGAAGCGCAGCGCATCGATGCCGGCCGCGCACGGCGACAGGCCGGGCGGCGCGTCGCCGAACACGATCCCCCGCCGGCCCACGGCATCGAAGCGCGCGGCCACGTCCTCGATCCCTGCGCCGCCGTCGACGAGCACCACCGGCCAGTCGGCGCCCACGGCCAGCGCGCCGTCGAGCCGCCGCGCCTCCAGGCACTCGGCCATGGCGCGCGGCGCCAGCATCTCGTCGAACACGGTGGTGCCGCCGATCCCGCCGCCCCACATCGACTCGCACCACGTGCGGCTCACCGCGATCGCCGCATGCGCCGGCCCGCGCAGCGGCGATGCCGCGCGCTCCAGCTCCACCGGGACTCTCGCACGCGCCGATGCCACGACGCCCGCCACCGCCTCGGGCCGGTCCGCCAGCACGATGACGCGCTCGACGCACCGCGCGCTGGCCACCCGCTCGATGGTGCGCGCCAGCACCGGACGTCCGCCGAACTCGCTGTCGAGGTGCCGCGGGATGCCTGTCCCGCCGTGCTCGGTGTCTGCCACCACGATCGCCACGGTCGGTCGCGCGGCACGCGGCGCCACCACTTCGATCGACGGCGGCTGTCCCTGCACGGCGCGCCGCGGCAGCGGCAGCGCCCTGCGCACGGTGGCGTGGCGCGCGATCACCGCGCCCAGCCTCATCTCGACGGCTTCCGGAACCACGCCCGAACCGGAGTCGAACACGCGGAGTCCCGCCTCGCGGTCGGCGCTCACGAACGACCGCACCCGGCGCATCGCCGCATCGTGGAACTCGCGGCGCGCCATGCCGAGCCGCCACTCGAGCGTCGCCAGCGTCAGGAACGGGTTGAGCTGCGCGCTCCACGCCGCGTCGAGCGCCGTGCCCCGCGCGTGCCACACGCCGTCCACGCCCAGCGGATCGACGCCCACCAGCGCCACCGGGTCGCAGCCGAGGTGCCTGAGCAGCCGGTGCGCGCGCTCCTCGGCGCGCCCCGCCCCCAGCGATCCGAACCGCGCGGAGTCGACGCCGCCGTCGCCGGTGAGGCGCAGGTGCCCTGGCCACCATCGCCGCGCGGGCGTCTCCAGGACCGCCGGCGCGACGAGCGTCGAGGCGGCCAGCAGCCGCTCGGGCAGCGCGCCAAGGATGGCCTCGAGGTCGGGCTCCTCCACGCCGAGCACCACCGCGTCGGGCGCGATGCCGGCGGCCGCGAGCGGACGCAGCGCACCCGCCGTGCACGCCAGCACGTACCGAAGCCTCGGCTCCGGCTGCGCGAGCGCCTCGAGCGCCTGCGCGAGCGACGGGCCCTCGGCGGCGAGCACGCCGAGGGAACCGGCACACGCACCGGAGAGCTCGGCCACGCCGGCGAAGGCGAGCGGCGATGACGGGACCATCGACACGATCGCTAGGCTACGGAGCCATGCGCACCCGTGCGAGCGGCCGCGCCCGCAGCGCACGCGCCGTGCAGACGCGGCCACCGACCCATGGACACCGAGCTCCCGGCATCCCCGCTCATCGAGCGCTTCCTGGCGGAGTCGCCCTGGAGCCTCGCCCTGCCGCTGTTGGTGCTGGCGGCGGCGCTCGCCTGGTGGGGTGCGCGCAACGACCGCGCCCGGCCGATCCTCGCCGGCGCCGGGCTGCTCCTCCTGGCCGCGGGGACGCTCGCCATCGCGCACTGGTGGACCTCGCCCGGCGAGCGCGCGGCGGCCGTCGCGCGCGAGCTGGTGGCCGCCGCCGAGGCCGCCGACATGGACCGCATCCGCGCCTGCTTCGCCCCGGACGCCTCCATGCACTACGGCAGCCCGCGCAACCCGGGCGATGACCTCGACCGCCTCATGGCCGCGGCCGAGGGCCTCCGCGGCCGAAGGCGCATCGAGTCGAACGTCGTCACGCGGCTCGACCTCGCCACCGTCGGCGGCGACCGCGGCATCGTGATGCTCGGCTGCCGCACCGAGGTGAAGTCGGGGTACGGGCCCATCCCCACGCTCTGGTGGATCGAGGTACGGCGCATGCCCGAGGGCGCCTGGAAGATCGACCGGCTGGCCTGGCTGCAGCTTGTCAACCAGGTGCCCGACCGGGGCGCGCTCTAGGGCACGCGCTCCGGCCGCGCCGCATCACGGGCGCATGACCTGCCGCAGCGCATCGACCGCACGCGCGATGCCCGCGGCATCCACGTCGAGGTGGGTCACCGCGCGCACGCGCTGCGGGTCGAGCGCGATCATCCGGACGCCGCGACCCTCCAGACGGGCGCACAGCTCGGGGCCCGTGCACGCCGAGGGGTCCACGTCGAAGAACACCATGTTGGTCGGCGTGCGCGCCGGCTCCACGATCGGGCGGAGCCCCGCGATGCCCGCGATGCCCTCGGCGAGCGTGCGTGCGTTCGCGTGGTCCTGCGCCAGCCGCTCCACGTGGTGGTCGAGCGCATGCAGCGCCGCGGCCGCGAGCAGCCCGCTCTGGCGCATGCCGCCGCCGAACATCTTGCGGAACCGTCGCGCGCGCTCGATGAAGGCCGCGGTGCCCGCCAGTGCGCTCCCCACCGGGCAGCCGAGCCCCTTCGAGAAGCACACGCTCAGCGAGTCGGCATGGCGCGCGAACGCCTCGGGCGCGTACCCCGCGGCCACGAACGCGTTGAAGAGCCGCGCGCCGTCCACGTGCACGTGCAGCCCGCCCTCGCGCCCCGCGGCCGCCACGCGCTGCCACCGGTCCATCGCCCACACGGTGCCGCCTCCGCGGTTCTGCGTGTTCTCCGCCACGAGCATGCGGCTGACGGGGTGGTGGACGTTGCGCGTGCGGATCGCGGCGCGCACGTCGTCCGCATCGAAGAGGCCGCTCGCGCCGCGCACCGTCCGCACCATGGCGCCCGAGAGCGCCGCCGGCGCGCCGGTCTCGTAGTGGATGATGTGGCTGTCCTCGTGCGCGACGATCTCGTCGCCGGGCCCGCACGCCACGCGGATCGCGAGCTGGTTGGCCATGGTGCCGCTCGGCACGAACACCGCGGCCTCCTTGCCGAGCACCCTTGCGATGCGGGCCTCGAGCGCGGCCACGGTCGGCTCGTCGCCGAGCACGTCGTCCCCGAGCGGTGCCGCGCGCATCGCCTCCCACATGGCCGCGGTCGGCCGCGTCACGGTGTCCGATCGGAGGTCGACGACTGCTTCGGTGGGCATGGTCCGTTCCTGCGGGCCGGGCCCGCGCCGTGCGTCAGCCGTTCAGCGCCTGCAGGTCCGCCGGGACGAACTTGCCGTCCTTGCGCACCAGCTCGCCGTCGAAGGAGACGGTGCCGCCGCCGTAGTCGGGGCGCTGGATGCACACGAGGTCCCAGTGGATCTCGCTGCGGTTGCCGTTCTCGGTCTCCTCGTAGCAGCGGCCCGGCGTGAAGTGGAAGCTGCCCGCGATCTTCTCGTCGAACAGGATGTCCTTCATGGGGTGCAGGATGTGCGGGTTGAACCCCAGCGCGAACTCGCCCACGTACCGCGCGCCCTCGTCGGTGTCGAAGATCGCCTCGAGCTCCTTCTGGTTCTGGTCGGCCCAGCAGCGCACGATGCGGCCCTTGGAGAACTCGAGCCCCACGTTCGTGAACGAGGTGCCGTTGTAGAGGGTCGCGGTGTTGTACTGCAGGATCCCCTCCACGCTGTCGCGCACCGGCGCGGTGAAGCACTCGCCGTCCGGGATGTTGCGCTCGCCGCAGCACGGCACCGCCTTGATGCCCTTGATCGAGAAGCGCAGGTCGGTGGCGCCCGGCCCCTTGATGTGCACCTTGTCCGCGGAATCCATGCGCCGCCTCAGCGGCTGCACGTCGCGGTCCATCTTCGCGTAGTCAACCAGGCAGACCTCGAAGTAGAAGCGCTCGAAGTCCTCGGTCGACATCTGCGCAAGCTGCGCCATGCTCGGCGACGGCCAGCGCAGCACCACCCACTTGGTGTGGTTGACCCGCTGGTCGAAGTGCACGGGCTTGGAGTAGTGGCGGCCCACCGACCGCATCTGCTCGGGCGCGATGCCGCTCATCTCGCTGACGTTGTCCGCGCCGCGGATCCCCACGTAGCACTGCATGCGCTTCATGCGCTCGAGGTCGCACTCGCCCCACACGCGCAGGCCGTCCTCGCCGGAGAGCTTGTTCAGCGCGCGCATCACGCGGTTGGCGCGCAGCTCCACGTGCGGGTGCCCGCCCGCGGCGCGCGTGGCCTCCACCAGCGCCACCGCCATCGCCGGCGGCACGTCGAACAGCTCCATCAGGAGGTGCTCGCCCTCCTTCACCTGGCAGCTGTGGCGGACGAGGAGCTCGGCAAGCCGTTGGTAGCGCGGGTCCATGGGCGGTTCATCGTACGCGCACCCCCTGCCGCAGGACCTCGTCCATGGCCGCCACCGTGAGCTCGTCGAAGCGGTCGATCACGCGCTCCGCGGACGCAAGCTCCGCGTGCGTGTGCCCCTCGCTGCAGATCGCCACGCACGGCATGCCCGCCGCGTGCGCGGCCTCGATGCCGGGCACCGCATCCTCCACCACCACGCAGCGGGCGGCCGCAACGCCGAGCCGCTCGGCGGCCTTCAGGAAGATGTCGGGCGCCGGCTTGCCGTGCGCCACGTCCAGACCGCAGACCTCGGCGTGGAACCACCGCGCGGCACCCAGGCCCTCCACCGCCACGCGCAGGTTCTCGGGTGGCCCGCTCGTGCCGACGGCAAGCAGCCAGCCCGCCGCGTGCAGCCGCTCGAGCAGTTCCGCCCCGCCCGCCATCGCGGGAAACGCCTCGGCCACCATCTGCCGGTAGAGCGCCTCCTTCTCGTCGGCGTGCTCGCGCGCACGTTCGGCCGGCGGGGGCTCGTGCCCGTCCGCGCGCCAGTACATCTCGATGATCCGGTCGTTGCGCATGCCGAAGCTCCGCACGAAGAGCTCGCGCCCGAGCCGCACGCCGTGGCGCGCGCACATCGCATGCCACGAGCGCCAGTGCGCGTCGAAGCTGTCGACGAGGGTCCCGTCAAGGTCGAAGATCGCGGCGCGCGTGACATCGGGCATGGCGCGAATCTACCCCGGCCGCGAGCGCCCCACGCAGGGCGGCGGCACGCGCGCACCGCCCGGCGCCGCACGGGTCACGCGCAGCACTTCAGGGCGAGCTCGCGCACCAATGCCATCGCGCGCTCGCCGCGGGCCTCGTCGCTGCGGAACACGCCGCGGCGGACGAACGTGGTCATCACGCTGTCGGAGGTCTTCACGCCGCGCATCTTCATGCAGAGGTGCTCGGCCTCCACCATCACCACGCAGCCGGCGGGGTCGAGGTGCTCCATCAGCGCATCGGCAACCTGCTCGGTGAGCCGCTCCTGCAGCTGCGGCCGCTTGGCGAACACCTCCACCGTGCGCGCAAGCTTGCTCAGGCCCACCACGCGACCGCCCTTCGGCAGGTACGCCACGTGCGCCTTGCCGAAGAAGGGCAGCAGGTGGTGCTCGCACATCGAGTGGAACCCGATGCCGGTCACGGTGATCAACTCGTCGCTCTTCTGCTCGAACACGCGGCCGAGGTGCTCGTGCGCGGTCTGGCGCAGCCCGCCGAAGATCTCGGCGTAGGCCTTGGCCACGCGGCGCGGCGTGTCGCGGATGCCGTCGCGCGCCGGGTCCTCGCCGATCGCAAGCAGGATCTCGCGCACCGCGCGCTCGATGCGCGGCAGGTCGAACGTCGCGGGCGATGCGTGGGCGGGCGCAGGTTCTGCGGGCGCGACCTGCGCGGGGGCGACCTGCGCGGAAGCACCCGCGCCGCCCTGCGGAGCGTGGTCCGCGCCGCAGCCGCACTCGCCGGAACTCCACGAGCCCCGGCGCAGGGCAGGCGTGCCGGACGGGAGCACCGGGGCCGTGTGGTGGCGAGCGGACCGGTCGTCGAGGAGTGGATCGTTCATGGTGCGTTGGGCCGCGGCGGCCGTACCCATGGAATCGCAGGAGTGCCGTACTCGGATTCAGGCCGAGAATCACGCGCATGCCCGTAGCATGACCCGCATGAACCCGCTGACGCGCCTGCAGATGCCCGCCCCGCGCACGGCTGCCGCCATCGCCGGCGCCCTCCTGCTTGCGGCCTCCGGCGCGTGCAAGCCCATGAAGCCGCGGCCGACACCCACGCCGCCTCCTGCCCCCGCGGAACCCGCCAAGACGGAAGCCCCCACGGGGCCCACCGAACGCAAGTCGCACCTCGGCAAGTCGATGGATGCCGCCGAACGCACCCGCGACCGCATCAACGCCTACCAGGACGAGGTGTCCAAGCAGGCCGACGAGGTGTTCAAGAACCCGTGAGCGGCGCCGAGCCGCCGTTGCACCCGCGCGGCACCGCGCGGCGTGACAACGACCCGCCACGCTCCCGCAGACGACAGCGCGCGCCCCGAGGCGGGGCGCGCGCTGCGCTGACGGGTCCTGCCAGACGCGACCGGCTCAGGGCTGCGGCGCGTTGGGCACCTCAAGCAGCTCGACATCGAAGATGAGCGTCGCCTTCGGCGGGATGGGGCCGCGGCCGCGCTCGCCGTAGGCCAGCGCGTAGGGGACGATGAGCTTGCGCTTGCCGCCCACCTTCATGCTGCCGACGCCCTCGGTCCATCCGGGAATCACGCCGGAGAGCGCAAAGGTCGCCGGCTCGCCGCGATCGACGCTGGAGTCGAACTTCTTGCCGTCGACGAGCCAGCCGGTGTAGTGCACCTTGACCACGGCGTTCTTGTCGGCGGGCGCGGCGCCGGTGCCCTCCTTCAGGTCGACGTACTGCAGGCCGCTGGGAAGGGTGACGATCTCGCCCTTGAAGGAGTCTCCGGGGAATCGGCTCATGGTGGTGTCGCTCACGATGCTGCCGTCCACTGCGTTCACCACCACGTCGTGGCGCACGCCGTCCTTGAAGGCCACCACGGTGATGGTGGGCGGTTCGGCAGCGGGGTTCATCTGCGCCTCGCGGGCCATGCCGCCCTTGAGGGTCTCCATCGCCTTCGCCATGGCGGCGGGGATGGTGAGGGTGGCGCCGGTCACCTTGCCGGTGGCCGCATCCACGGTAACGCGCTTCTGGAGGCCGCCGCAGGTCACGATCACCTCGTAGGCGTCGACCGCGCCGTCCTTCACCAATGCGCGAGAGGCCAGCGACTGGCCGCTCATGGCCTTCTCGGCGGCCTCGACGGCCTGCGGCATGGTGACCTTCGCGGCGGCGAGCTGCTTCTCGATCTCCGCGGGCTCAGGAGGCAGCGCGGTGTAGTCGGGGCCCTGCGGCGCGGCGGCCGGAGCCTGCGCGAACGCGGCGCCGGCAAGCATGATCGAGGCGAGGCTGCTGATGAAGGCGGTCGGACGGTTCACGGGCATCTCCTGCGCGCCGAGCGCGCGAGTGGGGGTCGGTCAGGCATGCGCCCCGACGGCGCGTGGGCCGGTCGAGGGCCGCTCCGGGGCGAACTGCCCCGGGTTGCGTTCGATCTCGAGCACCTTGGCAAGGCGCCGCGCATGGCGGTCCTCGCCGGTGAAGCGCGCGCCCACGAAGGCGCGCACCAGCTCCTCGGCGACGGCGGTGCCCATGGTGCGGCCGCCGAGGACAAGGACGTTCATGTCGTCGTGCTCCACGCCCTGGTGGGCCGAGTAGTGGTCCTCGACGTTGCCGGCGCGGATCCCGGGGATCTTGTTGGCCGCGATGCTCATCCCGACGCCGCTTCCGCAGAAGAGGATCCCGCGCTCGGCACGGCCGTCGAGCACCGCGCGGCAGCCGGCCACGGCGTAGTCGGGGTAGTCGACCGCGTCCGCGGTGTGCGTGCCGACGTCGAGCACCTCATGGCCCATCCCGCGCAGCAGGGGCAGCATGTGCGCCTTCAGCGGCAGGCCGGCGTGATCCGAGGCAACGACGATGCGCATGGCAGGGAGTGAATGCTACGCTTACCCACGCAGGAGGACCCGATGCAGCCGACGAACGACAGCCACCGCGAAGTCCCGTCCGACCCGACCGCACCCAGCGCCGCACCCGCCCGCACGCGCTCGGCGGCCACGCTCCTGGCAACGGCCTCGGCCGCGGTCGCGGTCGTTGCCTTCGGCTCCCACGCCCAGAACCCTGGCTACGGCTACTCGAGCGGGCAGCAGGGCGTCGGCTACGGCGCACAGCAGCCCTCCGGCGGCGGCATCGGCGGGGACCTTCCGCCCGGGGTCGGCTACAACAACCCTGGCGGCGAGCTCTCGCGGGCGGACCTTGAGCGGCAGGCCCTGGCGCCGGCCTACCACATCCACGCCGTCGGAACCACCGCCGCGCAGGCTGTCGGGACGGGGGGCGGGCCCCCGATCCAGGACGGCGAGCAGCCTGGCTACGTCCAAGCCAAGTTCGTCACCCCCTACGGCAACGCCACCGTCTCGCACCACTATGGCCCGGGCTACCCGCCGCCCATCGGCATGCCGGGTGGGGCCACGGGCGGAGGCGGCCTTTCTGGAGGGTCTGGAACCGTCGCAGGCAACCCGAACATGGTGAACTGGGGCCTGACGCCAGCCTGGACGCGGGAGGAACTCGGCAACGGCGTCTGGTTCGGCGGTGCCTCGGGCGTTTCCGGCGGCAATCCGGTGCCATACGTGGGCAGTTTCAGCGACTGACGGCCTGCCAGCACTTCTCCGACAACCCGGAATTGCTCCAGAGACGCCCTCATTACCGGAATCTGTAGCCTTATTTCTCCAGAGAAATAGTTGCGACTCCAGAAATGCGGACTACCTTCTTGGCGAGTATGAAATGGCCGCGCACCGCGCTCCAAACGGGCGGCCTTGGCAACGAATAGGGACATCAGTCCACGAAACGAGTTGGCTTGATGCGCACGCAAAGCGTTGCGCAGCGGGTCGACGGCGCGGACGGGCTCTGCACGGGCGTTTCAACTGCGCCCCCAGGACCCTCCTCGTGGGCGGACAAAATGGTCCCTTTTCGACTCACGCGGGCCCGCCGTTGCGAAAGGCGGCGGGCCCGCGGTGCTCTCTTTTTGCAAGGCCAAAAAGGACAGCGCCCTGGCCAAAAGACCAGGGCGCTGCGATATGTCAAGGAACAGTTGGACGCCTTTGACTGGCCGTTGCCGGCCAGCGATCCGGTCGAGCCGGACGAGATTGCGTTGACTAGTGATTCCGCATCCGAGATCGCTCTCGTGTGCGGTCTAAGGTATCCCTTAGAAAGGAGGTGATCCAGCCGCAGGTTCCCCTACGGCTACCTTGTTACGACTTAGTCCCAGTCACCAGCCTTGCCGTGGGCACGCATGAAATTGCGCGACTTCGGGCACTGCCGGCTCCCATGACTTGACGGGCGGTGTGTACAAGGCTCAGGAACATATTCACCGCGGCGTAGCTGATCCGCGATTACTAGCGATTCCAACTTCATGCGGGCGAATTTCAGCCCGCAATCTGAACTGGGGTATGCTTTAGCGATTTGCTCCACCTTGCGGTCTTGCATCGTTCTGTACATACCATTGTAGCACGTGTGCAGCCCTAGACATAAAGGCCATGAGGACTTGACGTCATCCCCACCTTCCTCCGGTTTGACACCGGCAGTCTCGCTACAGTCCTCGCCATTACGCGTTAGCAAGTAGCGACAGGGGTTGCGCTCGTTGAGGGACTTAACCCGACACTTCACAGCACGAGCTGACGACAGCCATGCAGCACCTGTGCACGTTCCGCCCTTGCGGGTGTACCCCTACTTTCATAGGGTTTATCCGTGCATGTCAAGCCTAGGTAAGGTTCTTCGCGTTGCTTCGAATTAAGCCACATGCTCCACCGCTTGTGTGAGCCCCCGTCAATTCCTTTGAGTTTTAATCTTGCGACCGTACTCCCCAGGCGGCACACTCATCAGTTTTCCTACGGCCGGAACGGAGTCAAACCGCTCCGACCAAGTGTGCATCGTTTACAGCGTGGACTACCGGGGTATCTAATCCCGTTTGCTCCCCACGCTTTCGTGCCTCAGCGTCAGATTTGGCCCAGTCACCTGTCTTCACCTTTGGCGTTCCGATAGATATCTACGCATTTCACCGCTCCACCTATCGTTCCAGTGACCTCTACCAACCTCAAGACGCATGGTTCGCCAAGCAATTCCACGGTTGAGCCGTGGGATTTCACAAAGCGCCTATGCATCCGCCTACGCACCCTTTAAGCCCAGTGATTCCGATTAACGCTCGCACCCTCTGTATTACCGCGGCTGCTGGCACAGAGTTAGCCGGTGCTTCCTTTGGGTATGGTCATTTCATTCCTGCACCCTGACAGCAGTTTACACCCCGAAGGGCTTCATCCTGCACGCGGCATTGCCCCGTCACGCTTTCGCGCATTGCGGAAGATTCGTTACTGCAGCCTCCCGTAGGAGTCCGAGCAGTGTCTCAGTCTCGATGCGGCGGGCCGTGCTCTCACACCCGCTACCCGTCTTAGCCTTGGTGAGCCATTACCTCACCAACTAGCTGATAGGAGATTCCCCACTCTCAAGGCGGTAAACCTTTGATCTCTCGATCACATCGGGTATTGATCCGGATTTCTCCGGGGTATCCCCGACCTCGAGGTATGTAGGAATCTGTTCCTCGCCCTTTCGCCACTCCTGTATTGCTACAGGCGTTCGACTTGCATGTTTTAGCCATGCCGCCAGCGTTCAATCTGAGCCAGGATCAAACTCTTCACTTGAGTTCGTTGCTGCAGGGCAAGCCCTGCGGTGCTTCGAATTGAGAGTTGCCTGGCGACCCGTCCAGAGGACGGGCCGGTCTTTTGCGTCGGTCCACACTTTCGCGTTCCGACGTGCCGGGATGGCTATCCCGGCAATTTTGGACATCCATTCGCCTCACCCCTTGCGGAGATCGGTGATGGCTGTGGAATTGACCGTTCACTTCGTTTGGCTTCACGAAGGATGTCCAGACAGACGTCTGTGAACGTCTGACTTTGCCTGCATTTGCAGGCTGTACGTCCATCTCCGGTCGTGACCAGAGCTGGCCGTTGGCGCATCCTCGCGGCGTTCCAACTGTTCACTTGTCAAAGAGAATCCGCTCCAACCAAAGCTGGGGCGGGTCGCGAAGTGTAACGAAACCCCCCAAACCGTCAAGGGGATGGGGCGACTCCCCCCCGGATTTTTCGCCGAAACAACACCTATTCGGGGGCCGCGTCCTGCGAGCCCTCGTCTGGGTGCCGATTGGAACGGCCGGACGCACGAATTATACGGCGTGTCCAAGAACCCGCAACCGCGGGCACCTGCCTGAATTGTGGACAACTGTCCGACTGGGTCACTCCCGTACCGCGATCACTGCCGCGGTGACCCGTGCGGCGCCCATCCTGCGCAGGACCCGCGAACACGCCTCGAGGGTGGCGCCGGTGGTGCGCACGTCATCGACCAGCACCACGTGCATCCCGGCCACGCAGTGCCTGGCGCCGCCGACGGCCACGAAGCGCTCGCGCGCGCCCGCCCGCGCCGAACGCGCCTCGGCATCGACCTGCGTTCCGCCCAGCCGCTGGCGCAGGGCACGGACGCAGCGGACGCCCGACCCGCGCGCCACGACACCCGCGATCGCGCCCGCGTGATCGATCCCGCGTGCGCGTGCACGCAGCCACGGCGACGGAACCGGAACCACCACCGCACCGCGGTCGCCCTGCTCCAGCGCACCGCAGGCGCCAAGCTGGCCCGCGAGCGCCTCGCCGAGCAGTTCCGCCATCGGCTCCCAGCGCGCGTGCTTGATGTCGATCACCCATTGCCGCAGGGCACCCCGGTGCGCTCCAAGCCGCACCACGCACTCAGGCGCCCCCGCCGATGGGGCGCAGCGGCAGGCCCACGCCCTGCGCGGCCCGCCGCACCGCGCGCACCACGACCACGGCGCGTCCGCGCGGAACCGCGCACGCCGCAGCGCATCGAGGGGTGACGGCAGCCCGCGCCCGAGCGCCTGGTCGCATGCCAGCTGGAGATGACGCAAGAGCACCGCCACCGCGCCAGTGTGGGCGCGGTGGCGGGAGGTTTCGCGGAATTCGGCGGAAGTTCGTGGGCAGCCGGGTGGCGCGCCGGCCCGAAGGCTCAGCGCGCCGCCATCTTGCGCAGCACGGTGTGCAGGATGCCGCCGTTGCGGTAGTAGTCGACCTCCACCGGCGTGTCGATGCGGCAGAGGGTGTCGAACTGCACCTTCGTGCCGTCGGCCTTGGTGGCCGTGACCTCGATCTTCTGGCGCGGCTCGACCGAGTCGTCGACCGCCACGCTGAAGGTCTCGGTGCCGTCGAGGCCGAGGCTGGCCGCGCTCTGGCCCGCCAGGAACTGCAGCGGCAGCACGCCCATGCCCACCAGGTTCGAGCGGTGGATGCGCTCGTAGCTCTCGGCCACGACCGCCTTCACGCCCAGCAGGAACGTGCCCTTGGCCGCCCAGTCGCGGCTCGAGCCCATGCCGTAGTCCTTGCCGGCCAGCACCACGAGCGGCACGCCCTTGGCCTTGTAGCCCATGGCGGCGTCGTAGATGAACTTCTCGGCGCCGCCGTCGGTGAAGTCGCGCGTCCAGCCGCCCGTCTTGTCCGGGGTCATGCGGTTTCGGATGCGCGTGTTGGCGAACGTGCCGCGCGTCATCACGCGGTCGTTGCCGCGGCGGCTGCCGTAGCTGTTGAACATGGCCACCGCCACGCCGTGCTCGGTGAGGTACTTGCCCGCGGGCGAGTCGGCCTTGATGTTGCCGGCCGGCGAGATGTGGTCGGTGGTGACGCTGTCGCCGAGCACCGCCAGGCAGCGCGCGCCGCTGATGGGCCGGATGGGGTGCACCTCCATCGTCATCCCCTCGAAGTACGGGGGATTCTGGATGTAGGTGCTCTTGCCGTCCCATCCGTACGCCTCGCTCGCGGTGGCATTGATCTTCTGCCACTCGTCGCTGCCGTCGAAGACGTGCGCGTACTCGTGCGTGAACTGCTCGCGCGTGACGAACTTCGCCACGGCCTCGTCCACCTCCCGCTGCGAGGGCCAGATGTCCCTCAGGAACACGGGCTTGCCGTCCGTGCCGGTGCCGAGCGGGTCCTTGGCGAGGTCGATGTCCACCGTGCCGGCGATGGCATAGGCCACGACGAGCGGCGGGCTGGCGAGGTAGTTCGCCTTCACGTCCTGGTGAACGCGCGCCTCGAAGTTGCGGTTGCCGGAGAGCACGCTGGCAACCACCAGCTCGCCGTCCTTGATGGCCTTGCCGATGTGGTCGGGCAGCGGGCCGCTGTTGCCGATGCAGGTGGTGCAGCCGTAGCCCACGGTGTAGAAGCCCACGGCCTCGAGCGGCTTCATCAGCCCGCCCTTCACCAGGTAGTCGGTGACCACCTTGCTGCCGGGCGCGAGGCTGGTCTTCACCCACGGCTTGCGGGTCAGGCCCCTCTCGGCGGCCTTCTTCGCCACCAGGCCCGCGCCGATCATGACGCTCGGGTTGCTGGTGTTGGTGCAGCTCGTGATGGCGGCGATCACCACGTCGCCGTGGGTCAGCTGGTACTCGTTGCCTTCCTCGTCGCGGACGGCCACCTTGGCGGGCGCGGCCATCGTGGCGGTGCCGCCGCCGGAGGTACCCGCCCCGGCGCCCGCGGGCTTGGCCGCGGTGGCGGTGCCCTTCTCGAGGAACTTCGGGAGCTCCTTGTGCCAGGCGGACCTCATGTCGGTCAGCTGCACGCGGTCCTGCGGGCGCGCGGGGCCCGCGAGGCTGGGCACGATGGTCGACAGGTCGACGTCGACCACAGCGGTGTAGGTGATCCTGGCCGCGTCGTCACGCCACAGCATGTTGGCCTTGCAGTAGTCCTCGACCGTCCTGATCAGGCCCTCGCTGCGGCCCGAGAGGCGCATGTACTCGAGCGTCTGCTCGTCGACCGGGAAGAAGCCGATCGTCGCGCCGTACTCGGGCGCCATGTTGGCGATGGTCGCGCGGTTGGCAAGCGACATCTCCGCCAGGCCCGGGCCGAAGAACTCGACGAACTTGTTCACCACGCCGAACTTGCGCAGCACCTGCGTGATGGTCAGCACGAGGTCCGTGGCCGTGGTGCCCTCGGGCAACTTGCCCGTGACACGCACGCCGACCACCTCGGGGATGAGCATGTAGATCGGCTGCCCCAGCATGACGGCCTCGGCCTCGATGCCGCCCACGCCCCAGCCGACCACGCCCAGGCCGTTGATCATGGTGGTGTGGCTGTCGGTGCCCACCAGGCTGTCCGGGTAGAGCACGCCGTTCTCCTCCCAGACCACCTTGGCCAAGTACTCCAGGTTCACCTGGTGCACGATGCCCGTGGCGGGCGGCACCACGCGGAAGTTCGACAGCGCCTTCTGGCCCCACTTGAGGAACTCGTAGCGCTCCTTGTTGCGCTCGAACTCCAGCTCGCCGTTGATGGTGAGCGCCATGCCGCTGGCGAACGCGTCAACCTGCACGCTGTGGTCGATCACCAGGTCGCAGGGCACGAGCGGGTTCACGCGCTTCGGGTCGCCGCCGAGGCGCTTCATGGCGTCGCGCATGGCGGCCAGGTCGACCACGCACGGCACGCCGGTGAAGTCCTGCAGCACCACGCGGCCGGGCATGAACGGGATCTCGTCCTCGCCCACCTTCGCCGGGTCGTACCTGCAGATCTTCTCGACGTGCTCCTTGGTCACGATGCGCCCGTCGCAGTTGCGCAGGCACGCCTCAAGCAGCACGCGGATGGAGTACGGCAGCCGCTCGATCGGGCCGAGCGACTTCAGCGCGTCGAGGCGGTAGTACGAACGGTCGCCCGCGGGGGTCTTGAGCGTGGCGCGCGCGTTGAACGGATCGTGGGTGGAGGCCATAGAACCGTCATTCTACGGAAACCGCGCCGCGGGCCGCCTCAACCGCTGTTTTCGTGCTTGAAACGCGCAAGTCCCAGGAACCCCACCGGCAGCGCCGTGGCTCCCTGCGTGGCCAGGTCCGCGAGCGCCTCGCCGACCGCCGGCATGAACTTGAAGCCGTGGCCGCTGAAGCCGCAGGCCACCCAGGTGCGCGTGCAGCCGGGCATGCGGTCGATCACGAAGTGGCCGTCGGGGCTCATCGTGTAGAGGCAGGTCGCGAACGCGGTGGCGCGCCCCGCGGCGGCGGGTGCGAAGGCGTGCACGGCGCCCGCGAGCGCCGCAGCCTCGTCGCGCGTGGGCGGGAGGCGCGGCGCGTCGGGGTCGCAGGGCGTGCCCGCATGGAACGCCACCTTGACGCCGGACGGGCTGCCTTGGTCTGGCGATGCGGGGATGCCGTAGAAGCCCGGCGCCGAGGGGCGGTCGACGTAGAAGGCAGGCAGGCGCGCGGCATCGCACGCGGCTTCCTGCCCCGCGCGCGGCGCGAACCAGCCGACGGTGACGCGCTGCGGCTCGAGCGGCACGCCGAGCTGCGCGGCGAGCCTCGGCGCCCATGCGCCCGGCGTGATGACGAGCGACTCGGCCTCGTACTGGCCGCGATCGGTGCGGACGCGCACGCCGGTGGCGGTCTCGTCCCAGCCGAGCACCTCCTCGTGCTCGTGGATCTCGGCCCCGTGCATGCGTGCGAGCGCCGCCGCCGCGGCCACGGCACGCTCGGGGCGCACGAACCCGCCGCGCGGCTCGTGCAGCGCAGCCCAGTCGTCCGGCACGCGAAGCTGCGGCCAGCGCGCGCGCAGTTCGCGCCCCGAGAGCCGCTCGCACGGGATGCCGTGCGCCTGGCCGGTGGCGAACGAGCGCTCGACCACGTCGCTTCCCGCGGGTCCCGCATACAGCACGCCCGAGCGGTGCACCAGCGGTCCTGCATGCAGGAGGTGCATGGCGCGCGCGGAGCGTTCCCACTCGCCCCAGCGCTCGGTGGCGCGCAGCAGCAGCGGCACGTAGTCGGGGTGCTCGAAGTAGCACTCGCGCACGATGCGGCTCCCGCCGTGGTGGCTCGCGCGCTGGTTGGGCACCGACGAGCGGTCGAGCCCCAGCACCCGCACCCCGCGCCGCGCGAGCTCGAGGCAAGTGGCCGCGCCCATGGTGCCGACGCCGAGAACGATCGTATGGAAGGCCATGCGAGCGGGACTTGTACCGCACCGGCCCCTCCGCGTCGCTCTCGTGGCTCTGGAACGGAACCCGTGAGCAACCTCACCAGCCGGGGCAACGTCCCCAGCCCGCAAGGACGAACACCAGGTCATATCCGTTCACGATTCCGTCGTTGTTGAAGTCGGAGTAGCACGAATCCCCAATGCACGGGCCCCAGCGCGCGAGTGCCAGTCCGACATCCTCGCCATCAACGTAGGTGTCGCCCGATGCATCTCCCGGGCAGAACGGAGGGCATTGGCCGTTGAACTGGTTCCCCCCGAGGTCCGTCCACGCACCGTTCACGTTCACCCCGTTGCCGCAGAAGGTCGTCCCGCCCACCCGGATCGGGCCATACGCCACCCAGATCCCGCCCACCGTCGTCGCGCCGTTGTTGCGCACCTGGATCGACTGCAGCAGCGGACTCCCGGCCGACACCGGACCATCGCTCAGCGCACCGTGACGGTCTCACTGATGCAGGGCACGTCTACCGACTTGGGAATAATCGACTCGGCCTTCAGCGCTGGAAGTTGCTTCGGTTGCTTTGAGGCATACTCCTGCGCGTCCTTCCAGATGGACGCAAGCTTCTTCGGTCCAGCCGAGCTCTGGGCCGAATCGATGGAGCGGAACAAGCCGCCGATGCGGGTGATGGCGTCGCCTATCGCCGTGCGATCCTCGGGCTTCGGCCCCCACGGGAGCTGGTCCGGCGCAAGCTCACGACCCGCGCCCTGGGCAGCTTGCCACTTGTTCTTCACTCGCTGAAGAATTGAGCCGGCCTCGGCACGCCGGTCAGTACTGCGGTCCTTTGCTTCACGCAGCGTGGCCTCGCAACGCCAGTCGCGCCCACCCTTCTCCTCGCCCTTCTTCTTCTGAAGTCGCTCCTCCTGGATCGAAGCCACCAGTGCAGTGTTCAGCGCGCCCGGCAGCTCAGCGAGAGCCGACTGCAATTCGCCGAAGAACTCTTGACACTTCGCGACCTTATCCGAACCAACTTGTCCAGCTCTCGGTGCCGATGCGAGAGCAAGCATGCCCCCGAGAGCAGCGATCATTGCGGTTGCGCCGATGGTGTGTCGCACTGGCAATTGTCCTCCGGATTCACAGTCGGCCCGCATTTTAGTGACTACGCCGCACTCACGGCCCTGACTGAACCCCACCTAGCTTACACAGTCGAACGCACACCTACACTCAACCCCATGCCCCCTGCCCCCCTGGCCCTCGCCCTGATCGCGACCTCCGCCGCCGCGCTCGCCGCCGCCCCTGCGCCGGCCGCGCCGCCCGCGAAGCAGGCGCCCGGCGTCTCGGTGCCGCGCGACACGCCGAGCGGCGCGCGTTCGCCGAACCGCGCCAAGCTGCGCAAGAAGGGCTCGGTCTCGCGGGGCGCGGTGCGTCCCATCGCGCCCACGCCGCCCGCGGGCACCCCTGCGACCGGCGAACCGGCCGGCAGCAAGACCACCGACGCCGCTCCTGCGAAGCCAAGCACCGCGACAGCCGCCGCTCCCGCGCCCACCGCGCCCGAGCTGCTCGCGCGCGCGCTTGCCATCCCCGAGAACGCCGAGTTCCGCGCCTGGTACGAGGCCGAGCCCGAGCCGCAGGCCGGCAAGCCCGAGTTCGTGATCGTGCCGTTCGCCTCCTGGAGCGATGACGACGCCTGCATCACGCGCCGCGAGGGCAGCACCAAGTTCGTGCGCCCCGACTGCACTCCGCGCGACCTGCGCACCAACCTCCCGGTCGACCGCGCCGCGGGCCGCGCCATCGAGGAGCACTTCGGCATCCCGGTGGACCTCCTCTCCAAGCTCGCATGCTTCCAGGGCGACGGATCGTGCGAGGCCATCGAGAACGCGGCGCGCGCACGCCTGCGCGACCACGGCATCCTCTGCACCGCCGACAGCATCCAGCCCGACCACCAGTGGATCCTCGACCGCAGCCTGCCCGAGGTGTCCAACGTGGCGCGCGGCGTGCTGCGCGAGGCGCTCGGCGACTCGGCCGACACGGCGGGCACGCGCGCGCAGGTGGCGGCGCTGGCCGGCTACGTGCAGGCGGCCGTGCCCTACCGAACCGTGAAGGGCCCGGCCGACGACCTCGTGCAGGACGGCAAGCAGCGCTGCGGCCTGCGCACGCCGGTGGCGACGCTCCTCGCCGGCGGCGACTGCGATTCGAAGGCGCTGCTCCTTGCCTCGCTCATCCGCAGCACGGACCAGAACGTGCCGGTGGCGCTCGTCTACTGCATGGACGGCGAGCAGCCGCACATGGTGCTCGCGGTCGCCTG
>Ga0194123_10002425_pt1 | contig 24408 bp, 25 predicted proteins | sample TA2MahsurfametaG_5_FD_155479 | JGI IMG/M metagenome (GOLD analysis project Ga0194123, IMG submission 155479) | Freshwater microbial communities from Lake Tanganyika, Tanzania - TA2015023 Mahale A surface | ecosystem: Environmental > Aquatic > Freshwater > Lake | place: Tanzania: Lake Tanganyika... | reverse complement strand
GTAGCCGCCGCCGCCACCACCACCGCCCTGACGGGGGGTGGCCTTGTTGACGCGGATCATGCGACCCATCCACTCCACGTTCTGGAGGTCGTCGACGGCCTTCTGCTCATCGGCCTCGTTGGCCATTTCAACGAAGGCAAAACCGCGCTTACGGCCGGTCTCACGGTCGAGGGGAAGGCTGCACTTGGCGACTTCGCCGTACTGGCTGAAGAGGTCAAGCAAATCCTCTTGTTCGGCCTGGAACGAGAGGTTGCCGATGTAAATGGTCATTCCTTGATGCGGAACCTGAAAACTGATCCGTGGGTGCTGCGGTTCCGAAAGGAGGCAGTGTGCCTTGAATCTCTGTCACCCTACAGCGGCGCCGTGCGGCCACTGGCCCCTTGCGGCAAGGCTGCTGCGCCACGGTGAACGGGAAGGTGAAGAGGCTTGAAGCAACACCGAAGGGAATCGGAAGAAACGTCCTGATCCCCGACGGGTGTCCGATTGTCAGAAAATCCACACTCGTAGCGAGCGCCTCCGATGACGGCACCCGTGCCCTGGAGTTTGGCCTGGAGCGAAGACGGGGAGCTCACTCCCCAGGATCGCTTTGATTTGCTGCAAAGCCTGGTGGCCAGCGAGAGCGAGAGCGTGCAGCTGGCGCTGGTGCTGGCGGTGGAGCGCCTCAGTGTGGAGCAGCTGACCGTGATCTCCACGGAGCTGTCCACCGGCGGCCTCACCGGCCTCTGCGCCTGAGGCCGGTGAGGTCGGGGCGCATCAGTCGCGGGAGCGGCTGATCTGGAGTTCGCGGTTCATCACCTTGAGGCGCCGCAGCCCCTGGAACACATCGTCGGGCATGCCTTGGGGGAGATCCACGAGGCTGTGGGCATCGAAGATCTGGATGCGGCCGATGCTGCGGCCATTCAGGCCGGCCTCATTGGCGATGGCGCCCACGATGTTTCCGGGCTTCACCCGATCGCGCCAGCCCACCTCGATGCGGAAGCGCTCCATGCCGGATTCCGGCGGACCCGACTGCTCGCGCGGGCCGCGGCGCAGTTGGCCGGCAGCACCGGGGCGATCTTGGCGGCGCCCGTCACGGCTGTCGCGGCTGTCACGGCCGGCACTGTTCTGGCGGATCCAGCTTTCGTCGCCCTGCACCAGCAGGGGCTGAGGACCAACGGCCAGCTGCAGAGCGGCCAGGGCCAGTTGATCGGCGCTGACGCCGCTTTCCTGGGCCACCCGCTGCAGGATTTCGGAGAGCAGGGCTTTCTCTTCGTCGCGGCCTTCGCTCTCCAGCCCGTCGCAGAGGCGCTGACGCAGCCGGTCGAGACGGCTCTGGTTGATGGTGGCGTTGCTGGGGATCTCCATGGCCTCGATCGGCCGGCCCACGGCACGCTCCAGGCCGCCCAGGAAGCGGCGCTCCCGCGGGGTGACAAACAGAATCGCGTCGCCGGTACGGCCGGCACGGCCGGTGCGACCGATGCGGTGCACGTAGGCCTCGGAATCGAACGGGATGTCGTAGTTCACCACCAGGGTGATGCGGTCAACATCCAGGCCGCGCGCTGCCACATCGGTGGCCACCAGCACATCCACAGTGCCGTTCTTGAGGCGCTCAATCGTGCGCTCCCGCTGGTTCTGGGCCACGTCGCCGTTGAGCACAGCCACGTCGTAACCCTTGGCCTCGAGCGCCTCCGCCACGGTGACGGTGATCGCCTTGGTGCGGGCAAAGATGATCACCCCCTCCTTGGTTTCCGACTCCAGCACCCGGGTGAGGGCCTCCAGCTTCTGGGGGCCGTTCACCGTGATGAAGCGCTGGCGGATGCGGCTGGAATCCGAGCCCTTCGTTTTGATCGTGATCTCGGCGGGATCGTTCAGATATTTGTGCGAAATCCGGCGGATCTCCGGCGGCATCGTGGCGGAGAACAGCACCACCTGACGCTGGCTGGGCAGCTGCTCGAGCACCCATTCCACGTCGTCGATGAAGCCCATGCGCAGCATTTCGTCGGCCTCATCGAGCACCAGGCTGCGCAGCCCGGAGAGATCGAGGGTGCCCTGGCGCATGTGATCCATCACCCGGCCGGGGGTGCCCACCACCACCTGCACACCACGCTTCAGGCGGGCGATCTGATCGCGAAAATCAGCGCCGCCGTAGATCGGCAGCACCCGCAGATGCGGCATGTTGGCCGCATAGCTCTTGAAGGAGTCGGCCACCTGGATGGCCAGTTCGCGGGTGGGGGTGAGCACCAGCACCTGGGGGGTGCGCTGGGCGGGATCGAGGGCCGCCAGCATCGGTAGTGCGAAGGCTGCGGTTTTGCCCGTGCCGGTTTGTGCCTGACCCACCAAGTCGCGGCCGAGCAGCAGCTCGGGGATGGCGGCTTTCTGGATCGGGGAAGGTTCCTGATAACCGATCGCCGTGAGCGCCTCGAGCAGCTCGGGGGCGAAGCCGAAGCTGGCGAAGCCCTCGGCCCGGGCGGGGATCACGGTGGTGCTCACCTCGGCCGGTGTTTCGTCCGCGGGGGTGGGCAGATCGATGGCGCTCAGGTCAACGGAGAGGTTGGCTGGGCTGTTGCTGGTGGAGGCGCTGGTTGGTGCATCATGCGCCGCATCGGCACGCTGATCCACCGAGCCGCTGGGGCTCTCACAAATGCTCTGGGTCACTATTGGAATGGCTGGGCCTGAAATGTCCTTCGTCGACAGGCCGGCAGACACCCTGGAAATGAAGCGTGAGGCCACAGACTTGATGCTGTAGCTAGGGCGCTTCGAATAACTGCCTTGCCCTACACAAAGGGACGCTTGTGAAACCTAACACACGGCATCCCTTCACCCTGCGCTGAAGCGTTGGTAGTCGTCCTGCAGGCGCTCGATGTCGTCTTCGCTGAGGGTTGCGCCGCGCTGCACTTCCACGATCAGCAGGTCTTGATCGCTGGCGCTGGCGCGGTGGATGCTGCCGCAGGGCACCTCAAGCGTGGTGCCGGGCGCGGCTGGGATGCGGGTGTCGCCGCACTGGAGTTCTCCGCAGCCCTGCACCACCACCCAGTGCTCCAGGCGGTGGTGGTGGCGTTGCAGGCTGATGCGCTCACCGGCGTGGATGCAGAGGCGCTTCACCAGATACCCCTCGCCCCTGCCCAGGGTTTCAAACCAGCCCCAGGGGCGCTCCACAACGTTGGCCATGGCCTTGAGGCTAGGGAGCGGATCGGGGTGTGACCAGCACGGCCTGATCGCGGGCCCGGGTGAGACCGGTGTAGAGCAGGCGCGGATCGCTGCGGCGGCTGGGGGGCGCCAGCAGCAGCACCTGCCGGTATTGGCTGCCCTGCGCCTTGTGCACCGTGAGGGCCAGGGCCGGTTCGGCGCCCGCCAGTCGCGCCGGATGCAGCACGCGCTCGCCGCCCATCCACACCAGCCGTTCGCCGCCGCGCTCCACCAGCACGCCGATATCGCCGTTGGCCAGTCCCTGCTCAGGTCGGTTCTGGCGGTTGAGCACCGGGGTGCCGAGGGGCCAGCGCTCCAGGGGGCCTGTGGCGGCGGGTCCCAGCAGGCTGCGGTGTAGACCCTCCACCCCCCAGGCCCCATGCCGCAAGGGGCTTAGGGCGATCAGCTGCTCCAGTTCCGCCAGCAGCGCGGCGCCGGCTTCCGGATCAGGCCGGGCTTGTGGCCAGGGCAGGGCACGGCTCAACTGCTCCAGCCGCTGCTGGTGCTCCCGCAGGGGCTTGAGCACAGCCTCGGGCAGCTGCGACGCGTTTGCTTCGATCCAGCGCACGTTGTCGGCGGTGCTGAGTTGCGCCAGGGCGGGGCGCAGCAGCGCCACTGGATCGCCGTTGGCCGCGCCGCCGGCGCTGCGCAACAGGCTGGCCATGGCGGCGATGGCGCCGTTGTTGCGGTAGGTGGTGCGCAGCTCGATCACCGCTGCACCCAGCCGTTGCCGTGGTTCGGGGCGGCAGAGCTCCTCGAGCACGGCGCCGGTTCCCACCGGTGGCAGTTGCCCCGCATCTCCCACCAGCACCACACGCGCCGCCGCAGGCAGGGCCGCCAGCAGCGCCGCCATCAACGGCAGATCCACCATCGACAGCTCATCCACCACCAGCAGATCGAGCTCCAGGGGCTGCTTGGCATTTCGTGCGAAGCGGTTGCCCCCCTGGGCCTCGAGCAGCCGGTGCAGCGTGGAGCAGGGGGTGGCCGCCAGGGCTGCATCGGTGTGGGTCAGGGCCGCGCTGAGCCGTGCCGCTGCCTTGCCGGTGGGGGCGGCCAGCTGCACCCGCAGCCTGGGCTGCTGCGCCAGGGCCGCTTGAAGCATGCGGGCCACGGTGGAGGTTTTGCCCGTGCCCGGACCCCCCAACAGCAGCACCAGCTGGCGTGTGAGCACGGCCTGCACCGCTGCCTGTTGCTGCGGATCCAGGCCCGACCCGGGAGCGCGGCTGAGCGGTGCGGCGGGGTTGGGCTCAGCGCTGCTTTCCAAGGGTGTGTCTGCCCGTGCGATCACGGCCTCGAGGCAGTGCTGCAACTGCTTTTGCCAGCGGCGCCAGCGCAGCCAGGGGCCCGCCTGCACCAGCGGCGTGGCCTCCGCGTTGGGGCACAGCCAGCCGCTGGCGGTTGCGGCCTCGAGGTGGGCCTGGGGCCAGAGCTCGGCTGTGACGCCATCCGGCGGACCGGCCTCTAGATCCAGCCCCAGTTCTCCCTCCTCCAGGGCGGCGCTGAGGGCGGTGATCAGCTCCAGCAGCAGGCTGCGGGCCTGGGCATCGGCTGGAGGCAGCAGCCGCAGCAGGCTGTCGCCGAGGGCGGCGGCCAGGGCCGTCATGGCTGGCCCTCCCGCAGCAAGGCATCAAGCGCAAGCAGCCGCTGCAGCGGCGGGCTATCCACCAGAACGCCCGGCACGCCCGCTTCTGGCCTTTCCACCGGACCCGGCACCCCGCGCAGAAACACGTAGGCGTAGCCACCCAGGTGGTGCTGCGGGTTGTAGCCGGGCAGGCGCCAGTGCAGGTAGCGATGCAGGGCAACGAGGTAGAGGTGGGCCTGCAGCGGGTAGTGGCTGCTTGCCATCAGCTTGGCCATCGCCGCCTGGTGGTAGTCGTTGGGCCCGCAACTGAGCACCTGCCCCTGCCCGTCGCGGCGGCCCAGCCAGTTGCTCTTCCAGTCGACCACCCACCAGCGCTCCTGCCACTGGAACACCAGATCGATCGAGCCGGTGAGGAAGCCGCGGCTGGCCACCTTCAGCCCGCGCAACTGGCGGCCGTAATCGGCTCCGAAGCGGCCGCCGGTGTGCTGCTCGAAGGCTGCCGCCAGGCCGCTGCTGCGCACCAGGCGTGACCCATCCGCCTGGGCCAGGGGCAGATCGAAGCTGAGCTCGCTCAGCCAGCTGCCCTCCTGCAGATCCGCTAGACAACAGCTCCCCAGCTCGCCCCCCAGGGGTGTGCGCACCAGTTGCTGCAGACCCTCGAGCAACGGCTCCAGGTGGCTGGCCTCCAGCCCAGCCCGCTCCAGCTCCTGGCTCAGCAGCGGCCGCGCCTGCTCGGGATCGCGAACCAGGGCGGTGAACTGGATCTGCTCGAGCATGCGGTGCAGGGCATCGCCGGGGCCGGCGCCGCGGGGGAATCTGGCCAGGGGGCCCAGATCCGGCCAGGGGCTGGGGATGTTGTCGGGGAGGTTTTCGGGGAGGTCTTTGGAGAGGTTTTCGGGGAGGGGTTCCTCCGGTAGGCCGTCGCTGCTGAGGGCATCGGTGTCGCGGCCTTCGTCCTGGGTTTGGGGTGCCAGGGCCGCGTCGCTGTGGGTCCAGGCGGAGTAGCTGGCGCGGCCCCAGCGGCTGTCGAGGTTGCGGCTGGGGCGTGGTCCGAGCTCGAGCCGGCCGCTGCTCGGCTGGGGCTGCCAGGTCCGCTCGGCGGGGGGCAAGCTGTCGGGCGCGATCGCGTGCAGCGGCAGGCCATTCCTCCCCTCCAGCCAGGCCTCCAGTGGGTTGCCCGATTCGGCCGCCTGCGGGCCGGGCCAGCCGAGCACCAGCAGATGGCGGGCGCGGGTGCAGGCCACGTAGGCCAGCCGTTCCGCCTCCTGCAGTTGGGCGTCGCGGTCTTGCTGGGCGGCGGTGCGGCCCTGGCCCCAGTGGGGGTTGAGGTGCAGATCCAGGTGGGGTTCGCTGCTGCCAGGGGGCAGCCAGCGGCGCCCGGGCCGGCGGCCCCCGGCCTTCGGCGCTGCTGGGGCGCGCCAGAGGTGGGGGCAGATCACTACCGGATACTCCAACCCTTTGCTGCGGTGCACCGTCACCACGGCGATGGCCGATTCGGCGGCATCGCTGCGGCAGAGGTGGTCATCGGGGGGATCGCGGTCGTCCTGCAGGCGCAGGTTGCGCAGCCAGTCGGCCGCCGCCAGGGCACCCAGCCCCTGGCTGTGCATCTGCTCCTGCACCAGCTCCGCCGCCTGCTGCAGATCTGCCAGGGCGCGGCCCCGCAGCGACAGGCGCGCCAATCCGTCGGTGCCAAGCAGCTCCCCCAGCACGCCCATCAGCCCGATGCGCGTGAGGCGTTGGGTCCACTGGCTGAGCGCTTCGGCCAGCTGATCCCACTGCTCGGGGCTGGCGCTCTGGATCTCCGCTGCCGACCAGCCGAGCAACGCCGAGGCCGCCAGCAGGCGCAACCGGCCCGGATCCCCGGGGCTGGCAAGGGCATCGAGCAGCCGCTGCAGGGCTGCAGCCCCAAGGCTCTCGAACACATCACCGCGGCTCACCAAGCGGCTGGGCAGCTGGCGGCGCTCCAGGGCCATCCGTAGGCTCTCGGCCTGGCTGTGGCGGCTCACCAGCACGCAGAGATCGCCCGCCTGCAGCGGCCGGCGCGTGTCCTCCTGCTCCAGGGTGAGGCCGCGCTCCAGCAGCTGCTGGCAGAGGGCGGCCACCTGGCTGTCGAGTTGGGCCGGCTCCAGCGGCAGCACTTGCAGTGGGGCTTCGTTTCGCGGCAGCTGGAGGCAGCCCTTCTCTGCCATCGGCTGCACGGTGGGCACCGCCAGCTTTGAGCGCACCAGGCCCGGCTCCATCAGGGCATTCAGGCCCGCCACCAGGCCATCGCTGGAGCGGCGGTTCTGGGTGAGGCCGTAGCAAGCGCTCGCGGCGGCCGCGGCCTGGCGGTAGGTGGCCAGTTCGCCGCCGCGGAAGCGGTAGATCGCCTGCTTGGGATCACCCACCATCACCAGCAGATGGCGGGCCGGCTGTTGCCCGAAGGCCCGCTGCAGGATCCGCCATTGGATCGGGTCGGTGTCCTGGAATTCATCGATCAGGGCAGCGCGATAGCGCTCCGACACCGCCGCCAGCAACGGCGATGGCCGCTCGGGATCCGGGCCCGGATCGAGCTGCTCCAGCAACTGGCCAAAGCCGATCTGGCCGCTGCGCTCGCGCCGCCGCGCCAGCTCGCCCCGGCTCCAATGGGCGAAATGCAGCAGCACCAGCTCCGCCGGCCCATCCACTAGATCGGCAATCGCCTCCAGCAGGGGCCGCTGGGGCAGCGACACCGCCTCGCCATGGGCTGCTGTGGCCGTTTTGGTGAAGGTGCCGGGATGGAAGTAGCTGAGCAGCTCGCTCTGACGCAGCACCTCCTGGTAGCTCGGGGTCTCCTGGTCGGGTGCCAGGCCGTCGATCCAGGCCTGCACCCGCTGCAGCTTGTCGGGCTTGGGTTTGAGCCGATAGGGCTTGTTGGGCACCCCGAGGCTCTTGAGTTCGTTGGCGGCTGCAGCGAAGTCGATTTCCAGGGCTTCGCTGTGCTGCTGCCAGCGGGCCAAAAAGTGGTGCCAGCGCTGGCTCCAGAGCTCGGTGAGTTGCGGTGCCAGGGGGGCAGCGGCCGTGAGCCCTTCCGGCAGCGGATCGAGCCGCAGGGCCGGATCGCCATCGAGGCTTCCCAGCAGGTTCACCAGGGCATCCGGGTGCAGCTGCCGTTGCTGCAGACCGGCGAGCAGGCCAGGGGGCAAGGGCAGCAGCTGCTGGCTCCAGTAGTCGTGCACCAGCTCGATGCGCCGCTCCCGCGCCTCGGTTTCCAGGGTTACCGCTGGCCCAAGCCCCGCCTCCAGGGCCTGGCGCTGCAGGGTGCGGCGGCAGAAGCCGTGGATGGTGGTGATGTCGGCGCGATCGAGCTGCTCGAGCGCCAGCAGCAACCGGCCCCGCAGCGCCGGTGGTGGCTGTGCACCCCAGGCGCTGCGCCACTGCTGCAGCGGTGCATCACCACTGTTGGCGGTGGGTTGCTCGAGCTGCTCCAGCGCCTCCTGCAACCGCCGGGCGATGCGGTCGCGCAGTTCAGCCGCCGCCGCATCGGTGAAGGTCACCACCAGCAATTGGTCCACGCTCAGCGGCCGCGGCCCTTCGCTCAACAGCCGCAGCACCAGATGGGCCAGGGCAAAGGTTTTGCCCGTGCCTGCGCTGGCCTCCAGCAGCTGGATCCCCGGCGCCAGGGGCATGCCATTGGCTTCAAACGCCGGCAGGCTCATGCCTTCACCTCCTGGCGGCGCTCGAGCAGTGGGCCGTAGAGCGCCTCGGCCAGGGCCTGCCGTTCTGGGGTGAGCAGCTCAGCCAGGGGCAGGTCGGCCCCGAAACACACCGCCTGCACAGGATCCTGCCGTTCCGCCGCCACCTGAAAGCCGCCCTCCCATGCCAGTTGGGCCTGGCTCCAGCGGCGCTCCTCGGTGGCCGCGGCGTAGGCCCAGCCCGTTTGCGGTGGCAGGGGCCAACAGCGATGGCCATGCTGCTCCTGCCACTGCAGCAGTTGCTCCAGCTGCTCGGCGGCGGCCGCGGTGCTGGGGGCCTCGAAGCGCTCCAGCACCCGGAAGCGATGGCCGTCGCGGCCCACCAGCGCTGCACCGCTCGGCGCCTGGCCGGCGGCGCAGGCCAGCAGCAGCTCCAGCCACAGCACCAGCCGCTGGGGGCTGCGCGGTTTGGCGGTGTGCACCAGCACCAGCTCACGCCCCCGCCACGACAGGTCCGCCTCCAGCCCAGCCCAGCGCGTGGGTTCCTGGTGGGCGGGCCCCAGCTGCTCCAGGCAGTGCGCCAGCGACAGCCAGCGCTGCTCCAGCTGCTGCACCTCCAGGGCCCCAGCGGCCTCGGCGGGCAGGAGGCCGCGCCCGCGCTCCAGGGCCGGCCAATCGGGTAACTCCGGCGGCTGCGCCGCCTGCAGAGGATCGAGCTGCGCCCGTAGCAGCGCCGCTCGCTCCCGCTCCCCCAGCTCCAGGGCATCGCGATCGAGCACGGGATGGTCGAACTCCCGCGGCCGCAGCCCCAACCCCTCCAGCCAAACCCGCTGGGGCTGCTCCAGCCAGCGGTGCAGCTCGGCCCAGGCCTGGGGGCCGCCGCTGGCCGCGCTGAGCACAGCCGCCGCCGGCTCAGCGCTGAACGCCAGCCCCCCTGCTGTGCCGCTCAGGGCAGCGTCGCCCTGCTCTAGTTGCTGTCGCGCCGCCAGCAGCCGGGCATCGCAGCTGGCGGGCGGCCAGGGCGGAACCGCCAGGAAATTGTTCCGCTCCAGCGGGTTGGCGCAGTGCACCCGCAGGGGCAGCTGCGGCAGCTCCCGCTTCAGCCACTGCAGCCATTGCCGCACGGGGGTGCAGGCCTCGAGGCTTTCGCCGGTGCGTTCATCGCGGTTGCTCCAGCTCACCAGCAGGTGTTGCCGCGCCGAGAGCAGGCTCTCCAGCAGCACGTAGCGGTCCTGGTCGCCGCTGTTGGGATCGCCCAGTTGGCGGCGCTGCTCGAGCAGGTGAAACCCGGGCCGCTGCTTCTGGCGGGGAAACACGCCGGCATCGAGCCCCAGCAGCACCACCACCTTGTGGGGGATGGCGCGCATCGGCTCCAGGGCGCTGATGGTGAGCGCACCGGAGCGATGGCCGAAGCGACCACTGCCTTCGCTCAGCCGCTCTCCCAGCAACTCCGCCACCACCGGTGCCGCGAGTAGCAGGTTGCTCTCCGCGGCCACGGCGTTCCAGTCCGCCAGGGCGCTGTGGATGCTCTGCAGCTCCCACTGGCGCTCGCCGCCATCGCCGAACAGCTCGCTCAGCCGCTCCCGCAGGCCGCTCACCCACTGGGCTGGCGGCCGCGGTTGCCCCAGCCAGCGCAAGTGGGCCACCAGGCGCCGCAGCAGCTCCAGCCAGCGGCCCTGTTGCTCGAGGCTGCCTGCCATCGCCAGGGGCGCCACCTCCCCGAGCGCCAGCCCCGGCTGCTCGGGCAGCACCAGGCCCAAAACCAGGCGATCGATGGCCCACTCGAGGCTGTGGCAGGCATCGCCGCCGCGGGCTGGGCCGTCGAGGCCCCAACGGAAGCCGGCGCTCTGCAGGGTGGTGGTGATCGCGGCGGCATCGTCGTCGCTGAGCCCATGGGCGCTGAGCAGCGGTGGGCAGGCCAGCAGCCGCTCCAGGGCCGAGGCGGTGAGCCTCTCCCCGCCCAGTTGCAGCAGCTCAAGCAGCCCCTGACTGATGCCCGCTTCGCTCTGCTGGCTGCGGTCGGTGAGCCGCCAGGGCAGTGGCACGCCGGTGGCGCCGCTGTCGCCAAACACGGCTCCCACCAGCGGGGCGAAGGCCTCCACCTGCGGCGTCATCACCAGGATGTCGCGCGGCTCCAGCTGGGGATCGGCCGCCAGGAGCTGCAGCAGCCGGTCGCGCACGATCTGCAGTTGCCGCAGCCGTCCCGGGCAGGCGTGGAATTCCAGGGAGGTGTCGCCGGGGCTCCACGCCAGCTTGTGGTCGGATGGGTTGTCGGCTTGGCCGTCGGCCAGACGTTCCTGGAGCTGCTCCAGCAGCGACGCGTTGTGTCCTTCCCGGGCAGCCGCGCTGGCGGATAGGAAGAACAGATCCCCCTCGCGCCATTGGCCCAGCTGGCTCTCGCCGCTGCCTTCCAGCAATTGCTGGAATTCCGCCCCCAGCCGCCCGAAGCGCGCCTCCAGCCCTGGCACCTCCAGCAGCCAGTCAGGGCCCAGGGGCTCAGGGCCCGCCAGCGGTTCGCGCCGCTGCCAGAGGTCGCGGCAGGGGGTGAGCAGAAACAGCTCCACCGGCAGCCAGGCGGAGAGGGCCTGCAGCAGTTCCACCTGCACCGGGGCCAGGCTGCTGAGGCCAAAGAGGCGCAACGGTTGATCGGCGGTTTGCGCTGGCCGCCAACCCTGCTGCAGCTTGCGGATCAGGCTGAGGGCCCGCAGGCCGAAGGGCCGCTGCGGCAGCCGTTCGGCCAGGCGCTGGAGCAGCAGCGGCTGCCAGCGGAGGCTGTCCGCCAGCGGCTGGCCCTGGGCATCCACCGCCTCACCGCTGAGCCAGGCCTCGAGCATCGCCGGCCGGTAGAGGCCGTAGTCGTCGATGGCATCGGCGATGGCGCGGGCCAGTTGCCAGAGGGGCCGATCCAGCTGTTGCAGGCGGCTGTGACCCTGCCGTTGCCGCAACCAGCGCTGCAGCGGCGCGGCGGCGGGCTCCTGCAGCAGATCGGGAAGCAGCTCCAGGAGCGGCCACACCAGGTTTTGGGCTCGCCAGGGGTCGGGGCCGGGGTTGGGTGCGGCCTCCAGCAGCTGATCCACCAGCTGGCGCAGCTGGCTGGTGGGGAAGGGAAAGCGCAGGTTGGCGGCGATGCCCGCACCGTTGCCCACGGCAATCTGCTCGCCCAGCCAGCGGCTGGTGGGCCAGGTGTTCACGATCACCTGGATCTGCTCAAACGGGCCAGGCGGCTCCAGCCTCAGCTGGGTGGCCAACACCTGGGCCAGCAGTTCAGCGCGATTGCTGCGGTAGAGCGTGAGCAAGGCTGAGCTGGGGGCGGAAACCGGGTAAGGGGCTGGCCTGATCGGCGTGCAGGCCGGGCACCGCCAGCACCGCCTGGGTTTCGGGGCAGTAGGCGCTGAGGTCGCCGCCGTAACAAGCGCCCGTGTCCACCATCACGATGTGACGCAGCTGGCGCACGTGGGGGCCGGGGGTGTGGCCGATCACCACATCACCGAAGCGGCCGTCGTAGTTCTGCCAGAAATCGAGGCGCACCCGCAGATCCGGTTGCCAGGTGTCGGGATCAAAGCCCGCGTGGGTGGCCACCCAGCCTTCACCCCAGTAGGCCAGCGGCAGGTGCTGCAGCCGCTCCAGCCACTGGCGGCAGAGGCTGTCCCCCAGTTGGCGGTAGGTGTCGCAGCCCGCCAGCCGCCGTTCCGCCTGCCAACTGCCCTGCTGCAGCCCGTTGATCAGGTCTTGTTCGTGGTTGCCGCGCAGCCACACGGCCCGGCCGCTCTCCACCAGCGCCCAGATGCGCTCCATGCTCGCCTCGATGGCCGGGCCGCGGTTGATGGCATCGCCGCAGAAGATCAGCCGGTCGTGGGGCGGAAGCTGCAGCAGCAGCTGCTCAAGAGCGTCGGCGCAGCCGTGGACGTCCCCGATCACCCAGTGGTGAGGGCGTCGCTGAGTGGACGTCATAGGGACGGCGTGTTGGTCTCAGTCTTGCCTGTGGCGGCGCATCTGTCATCTCTCCACCGGTGAGCGCCCTTAACCTGCGCCCAACCGCAGTCGCCCTGATGGAGAGCCAGCCCACGGATCCCCGCACGCTGTCGGTGAGCCAGCGGGTGGCGATCCTGGTGAAGGCCCTCGATGGGGCGAAGCGCACCAATGAAGCCCTGGCCAACTGCAGCAACGGCGATCAGATGGTGGAGGTGCTGCTGGATGCCTCCCGCAAGCTGGGGCTTGGCCTCACCCGGGCTGAACTCACCCGCACCCCACCCTTTCGCGACTGGATCTGGTGGAAAAACAAGGAGGCGTTGCTCACCATCGGCGATGCCAAACCCCGCTACCAACAGGACGGCGATCAGGGCCGCGCCGGTGGTTCTTCAGCTTCGTCAGCTCAACCTGAACGCAAGAAGTTTCTGGGCTTGTTCTGAGCGGGACGCCCTGGTCTGAGCGGGACGCCCTGGCCCGCCGGCTCAAGGTGCAGAAGCCCTTCGCACTTCCCTGCGTAGCTACTGATCAACCCATGAGTAGCTACTGATCAACCCATCGGGATTCCGTACGGTCTGTACGCAACCCTGGTGGGCAGAAAAGTTTGGCCAGCTGCCCCGCTGGAGTTTGTTGCGCGCAAACCCGTTAAGACTTTCGCCTGCTGCCGAGCTGGTGACGTTCACTCGCCATCTGGCGCACCGTGCATGCTGGGGCGTGCCGCCGGGCAAGGCCTCGCTCAGGCGGCGCTGGCCAGGGCGTTGGGGATGGAAGCGCTGGGGGCTTCGAAGCTGCCCTTGGCCACAAACTCCAGGCGCAGCTTCATGAACTCGATGAACTTGGCATCGGTGGACACCACCGCCGCGGCCGGGTGCGGCACGGCGGCGGCGATGGCCGCCAGTTCGGGGGCCTCCAGGAAGGCGGGTCGCTTCACCAGCCAGAAGTCGATCTCCTTGCCCTGTTCGCCGTAGTTGCGCACCCGCTCGCGCAGCACCTCATCGAGGGGCTCCTCCACCGTGAGGAAGGTCTCGCTGGCGGCCACGAAGTGGTAGGTGGTCATGAACTGGTGCTGCCGAACAGGGGTTCCCGGCGGGGATTCTGAACTAAAGCCTTCATCTGCCGCACCGCCTCCTCCAGGCCCACCGCCAGGGCGCGGGCCACGATCGTGTGGCCGATGTTGAGCTCCTCCATCCCCTCGATCGCCGCCACCGGTTCCACGTTTTGATAAGTGAGGCCATGGCCAGCGTTCACCCGCAGGCCGAGGCTGCGGGCGATGAAGCTGCCCTCGGTGAGGCGGGCCAGTTCCAGCGGTTGCTGCTGCCAGTTGGCGTCGGCGTAGGTGCCCGTGTGCAGCTCCACCCAGCGGGCACCACTGGCGCGGCAGGCCTCGAGCTGGCTTGCTTCGGCATCCACAAACAAGCTCACGCCGATGCCGGCCTCCTGCAGGCGGCCCACCAGACGCTTCATCGGCTCCAGCTGGGCGGCCACATCGAGGCCGCCTTCGGTGGTGACTTCTTCACGCTTCTCCGGCACCAGTGTCACCATGTCGGGCCGGATGCGCAGGGCGATCGCCTCCATCTCGGGCGTCGCGGCCATCTCCAGGTTGAGGCGGCTGCGCACGGTGTGCCGCAGCAGCTCCACGTCGCGGTCCTGGATGTGGCGGCGGTCTTCGCGCAGGTGAACGGTGATGCCATCGGCGCCGCCTAATTCGGCCAGCAGCGCGTAGCTCACCGGATCGGGTTCCACGGTGCGCCGGGCCTGGCGCACGTTGGCGATGTGATCGATGTTCACGCCAAGGCTGGCCATGGCATCGGGGGCGTCTGGGCGGATCCTATGGATGGGCTGGCGGCCGCAGGGGGAAGTGCCCGCGGCGGGCCGTTCGCGCCGAGGCCAGCTCCTACCTTGAACCAGACGGATGGGCCGTGCAGGCCGCGAGACGGTGGCGACGGCGTCCAGTCAGCTGAGCAAACGCGAGCAGAGCCTTTGCAACGGCATCAGCCCCTGGCTGTCCCCCCTGGCGATGCTGGTTACCCAAGACCTGGCCCTGAAAGGCTTTTTCCGCCGGCTGCACGTGGTGGGACGCGAGCATCTCCCCCTGAGCGGTCCGGTGCTGATGGCACCCACCCACCGGGCTCGCTGGGATGCGCTGATGCTTCCCTACGCCGCAGGGCGCCGGGTCAGCGGCCGCGATTGCCGCTTCATGGTCACCCTCGATGAGATGAAGGGGCTGCAGGGCTGGTTTCTGCATCGGCTCGGCTGCTTCCCGGTGAACCAGCTCAAACCGCATACCGCCAGCCTGCGCTTTGCCGTGGACCTGCTCGAGGCCGGCCAGCAGCTCGTGGTGTTCCCGGAAGGCAGGATCATGCGGGAGCCCGGCCCGATCCGCCTGATGCAGGGGCTGTCGCGGCTGGCCTTGCTGGCTTCGGCCCATGGGTTGGAGGTACCTGTGCTGCCGATGGGTATCGCCTACGGCCGCGCCATTCCCCGCTTCGGCGATGCGGCGGCCCTGGCCTTTGGTCCGCCGCTACGGGTGGAGGGCCACGGCCGCGAAGCCGCCAGGCGCTTCAGTGAGCAGCTGGCGGCCGCGATGGCCGCGGCTGAGGCTCGGGCGTTGGAGGTGGTGGGCCGCCCCGCCACGGAGGGTGGCTTTGCAGCGCCCGTAGAGTTTTCCAACGTTTGACGTGTTGCCGTGCGCCGGCCGATCGCCGCTCTTGCCCTCAGCGCCCTGGCGTTGGTGACCCCTTCTCTGGCACCGCTGCCGGGCCGCGCCCAGCAGGAGCCGCAGAAGGTGCTCGAGTCGAGCAGCTCGGGTCTGAACCTGGCGGCGGTGCAGGCCAAGGTGAGCCAGGGGGATGCCGCCGCCGCCGCCGGCAAGCTCAGCCAGGCCAAAACCGATTACGACCAGGCCCTCGAGGCCGCCACCTATCTGGTGAGTGCTTACCGCAACCTCTCCGGCGCTTTCCGCGGCCTCGATGCCCGCATCCCCCGCGAGATGGATCAGAAGGGCCGTGAGGCCACCGAGCTGCAGGCCAACATCGAGCTGCGCCTGGCGGCTCTGCTGCGTCGCATGAACCAGCCCCAGGTGGCGGTGCCCCTGCTGGTGCGGGTGGTGCAGCGCATGTCGCCCACCAGCCCCCAGGGCCAGAAGGCCTACCAGAGCCTGCTGGAGCTGGGCTTTGTGGGCACGCCTTACAACGCCCCTGGCGCCATTCCGGCAGCCCAGTGAGGGCTGCTCCTACATTCCCTGCTCAGCCCGCGTCGTCTCTCTCCAGCCCATGGTCCATCCCGACCAGGTGAGAGCTGCCATTACCCAGGCCCTGCCGGATGCCCGCGTTGAGGTGGAAGACCTCACCGGCGGCGGCGATCACCTGCAGGTGACGGTGGTCTCCACCGCTTTCGACGGCCTCAGCCGCGTGAAGCAGCACCAGCTCGTGTATGGAGCCCTGCGCAGTGAACTGGCCAGCGAGGCCATTCACGCCCTGGCTCTGCAGACTTCCACTCCCACCGCCTGATCCATGGACGCCTCCACCAAGCAACGCATCGAACAGCTGATCGGCAGCAGCCCCGTGTTCGTGTTTATGAAGGGCAACAAGCTGATGCCCCAGTGCGGCTTCAGCAACAACGTGGTGCAGATTCTCAACGCCCTGGCGGTGCCGTTCGAAACCTTCGACGTGCTCTCCGATATGGAGGTGCGTCAGGGCATCAAGGACTTCTCCGAGTGGCCCACCATTCCCCAGGTGTATGTGAACGGGGAATTCATCGGCGGATCCGACATCCTGATCGAGATGTACAACTCCGGCGAACTGCGCGAAAAGCTGGCGGTGGCCCTGGCTTGAGCCTGCGGGGCCGGCCTAGTTCCGGCCCGTTTCGTAGAGGGTGCTCATGTCGTCGCCCGGGCCGATGAAGCTGGAGGGATCCAGGATCCAGCGGTCCACCAGTTCCTCGAGGCGCCGCTGGGTGAGGGCATCGAGCACGGCCGTTTTGCGCAGGGCGTGCAGGTAGCCGTCGGCGTAGAGGCGCAGCTCCGCGGGGCTGTGATAACGGCTGGCCAGCGACTGGCAGGCGTCACAGAGGGATTGGAAGTGGCGGATCGCGTCGGGGTGTTGCAGGGCGGTCATGACAGGACCGGGTGGGACAGCTGGCAAGGCATCGCCTGATACCACTCTGCCCAGGAAAACAGGGATAGCGTAGGCATAACCTTGGAGACACAGGTGGATTCCTCCGCTGACAGCTCCACAACCAGTTCCCTCTCCGGAGCTGAAAGTTCCCTGAAGCGTGTGCTGGTGGTGGATCCGCACCCCACGCTTCGCACCGTGCTGGCCCAGCGACTGCGTCAGGACGGTTATCTGGCCGCTGCCGTGGCGAGCGCCGCCGAGGCCGTGGCCCTCTGCGACGACCTCACGCCTGATCTGTTGGTGGCGGCCGAGCTGCTGGAGGAAACCACGGCGCTCAAGCTGGCGGCCCAGCTGCGCTGCCCGGTGATGGTGCTCACGGCCCGCTCCGGCTCCGAGCCGGTGGTGGCGCTGCTCGATGCCGGCGCCGACGATGTGTTGCGCAAGCCCTTTGGGCTGGAGGAGCTGGCCGCCCGCAGCCGCTCGCTGCTGCGCCGCAGCCGCACCGGCCTGCAGGAGCGGGTGTGTGTGGGCCCGCTCGAGGTGCACCTGCTGCTGCGCCAGGTGACACTGCGCGATCAACCGGTGGAGCTGAGCCCGCGGGAGTTTGCGCTGCTCTGTGCCCTGTTGATGCCGCCCGGGGTGGTGCGCAACCGCAGCGAACTGCTGCGCATGGCCTGGCCTCCCTTCAGCGGTGGGCCGCGGTCGGTGGATACGCAGGTGCTCACCCTGCGCCGCAAGCTCGAGCAGGCCGGCCTCGGTGAGGGAGGCGGCATCGAAACCGTGCGCCAGCAGGGCTATCGCTTCAGCCTCGACACGATTCCCGCGGATTCCCCGAGCCCGGATCCGAATCGCACTGCTCTGCCGGCGCTGCCCTGATCAGCGCTGCTGCAGCATCAGGAAGCCGGTGAGCCCTTCGCCTGCCAGGCCCAGCGCGCAGAGGGCGGCCAGGAGTTGGTAGGTCCAGGGGGGGCTGATCCGGCCGATGGAGCTGGTGTCGAGGCCGCTCTGTTGGCTGAAGCGGCTCAGGAACGCCTCAAAGGCTTGCACCCGCTGGGGGAGCAGGTAGGCCGAGCCCTCCTGTGTGCGCACATAAAAGACGCGACCGCCCTGGCTGGTGGCCACGGGTGTGAGGCCTGTGATCTGATCCCAGCTCAGCTGCCAGCCGCGCCGCAGCAGCCAGCTGCACCAGGCGGGATGGCCAACGCGGATGCCGCTCTCACTGAGTTCCACCTGCTCGCTCACCAGGGCGAGGATCACGGCTAGCCCCATAGGCAGGGCTGCCCACAGCCACGGCTGCAGCTCTGCGGGAGCCAGCAGGGGCAGGGGCAACACCAGCGCCAAGTAGAGGCTGATCAGCGTGAAGCGGATCAGCGGGGCCATCGGGTAACGGTGGGGCGTCATCGGTCCTCAGGGGAGCCGGGCAGGGGTTCGATCAGCTCTGAGGGCTGGTAGCGACCGCCGAACACCTCCTGTTCGCGGCCTTTCCAGAACTCCCCGAGCCGCATCAAATCGGCGTGGGCTTCCTGGAGTTTGTCCATGTAGTCCTGCGGATCCATGGAGGCGCGCTCCTCCTTCAGCTTCGTGAGCCGCAGCAGTTGCAGCATCCAGGGCTTGCTCAGCTCGCCCCGCTGCTCGAGGTAGCGGGCCAGTTCAACGGAGCTGAGGTTGGCATCGCCGGGGGTGGGGGCGGCCATGGAGCCCTGGGCGCAGAGATGGGCCACCCTATGGAGAGGCGCGCTGCTGCTGTGAGTTCGGATGTCCGCGGGGCCCTGGCTGATCCGCCCACCTGGGTGGCCGATGCGGTGGTGTGTCAGATCTTTCCCGATCGCTTCCGCCGCAGTGGCCGCGTGCGTGAGCAACGGGGCCTGGCGTTGCAGCCCTGGGGTACGCCGCCGGATGGTGTGGGGTTTCAGGGGGGTGATCTCTACGGCGTGATTGAGGGGCTCGATCATCTGCAGCAGCTCGGCATCACCTGCCTCTACCTCAACCCGATCTTCAGTTCCGCGGCCAATCACCGCTATCACGCCTACGACTACCTGCAGGTGGATCCGCTGCTCGGAGGCGATGCCGCCTTCGATGCCCTGGTGGTGGAGCTGAAGCGGCGGGGCCTGCGCCTGATCCTTGATGGCGTGTTCAACCACTGCGGACGCGGCTTCTGGGCGTTTCACCATCTGCTGGAAAACGGAGCGTCGTCCCCTTACGCCGATTGGTTCATCACCGAGCGCTGGCCGCTCAACCCCTATCCCGCCAACGGTGAAGCCTGCGGGTATCACAGCTGGTGGAGCGATCCGGCGCTGCCGAAGTTCAACCACGCCAACCCCCAGGTGCGTGAGCACCTGCTGGCGGTAGGTGAACACTGGCTGCAGCGCGGTATCGACGGCTGGCGGCTGGATGTGCCCGATGAGGTGGAGCCCGGCTTCTGGGTGGAGTTCCGTCAGCGGGTGCGTCGGCTCAATCCCGAGGCCTGGATCGTGGGTGAGATCTGGGGTGATGCCCGCCAGTGGCTGGCGGGCGAGCACTTTGATGGGGTGATGAATTACCGGGTGGCCTGGAGCACCCTGGGCTGGGTGGCGGATGGCCGGCTGCAGGAGGGCCATGCCCGCAGCTCAATTCCCTATGGCTGCATCAGCGGCGATCGCTACCGGGAGGTGTTGCTCGACACCCTGCAGTGGTACCGGCCGCAGGTGAATCAGGCCCAACTCAACTTGCTCGACAGCCACGACGTGCCCCGGGCGTTGCACATGCTTCAGGGCGATGTGGCCGCCTTGAAGCTGGCGTTGGTGTTGCTGTTCTGTTTGCCGGGGGTGCCGTGCGTGTACTACGGAACGGAGGCGGGCCTGAGTGGTGGGGCTGAGCCAGCGTGTCGAGAGGCCTTCCCCTGGGGGGATCCAGGTGATTGGCCGCAGGATCTGTGCTCGTTCATTGCTTCATTGGCTGAGCTGCGGCGTGAGCAACCGGCCCTGCGGGGTGCTGAGCTGAAGATTGAGCTGCTGCCAGGCCCTGATGGTGAGCAGGGATTGCGTCTGCGGCGCCGTGATCCGGGCGGAGCGCCAGCGGTGGAGCTGGTTGTGAACCGCAGCCGCACGTCGCCGTTATCGCTGGCTTGTTCAACCGGGGCCGTTGTGTGGCCCCCTGAGTTGGTGGGCGGGGCACTGCCCGCTGCGCTTCAACCGCAGACGGCGATGGTGCTGCTGTCGACTGCCTCTCACTGTTGAGCGATTTCGGTGAGCTCAGCGGCTACAAGTTCGAGGAATCGCCGGTTGAGGGGTGTGGGGTTGAGCCAGACAAGTGCTCCCGCTCGAAGCGCTCGAGCCTGGAGTTGATCGCTGCCAGCCGCGCGTTCTCTCTCCTCAGCTGCTCGGTCTCGCTCCTTATCTGCAGAGTCCTCTGCTCCATCGCGTATCGCTGCACTTTCTTGTCGATCGTTGGATGCCAGTTGAGCTTCTGCAAGAGCCGCCGCCAGGGCGGCAGCGATGCAAGGAACTCCTGCTTGCTGCGGTAGATCGATGGCAGTGGTTCCCAGGACTGAGACATGGTCGTAACTGGTGAACAGAGTGATCAGGGCGAGCAGAACAGCCGCGATGACGGTGATCCAGCCCTGCCGATCGAATCCCAGAACCACCGTAGCCACTGCAATCGAACCTCAGCTTCATGGCGGCGGGGGTGTTCCTGCATCCGTGCAAACTCCCAACGTTTCGCACGTGTGAGCCGGAGCGATGTTCTGGGGTGTGAGCGTTCAGGTCAACAGCTGAGTGAGCAAGGGGTCTGGCGCGTCGCTGAATGGGTTGACCACCCGTACGCCCCGCCAGTTGAGGCCTGGGTGTAAGTCTTCGGTGAGAAGAAGGCGAGCTCCACTTTCGGCAGCCACGTTCAGCACCAAGGCATCCCAGCAGCTGAGTTGATGGGCGACACACAGGTCCATCGCTCCGCGCCAGGCAGCTGTTGTGGTGTTTTCAACCTCGAAGGCATCCATCCAGCCCAGCACGCTGTTCTGCGCTTGTTCTCGCGACCGACCCGCTTTGCCTGTCAGGACGCGAAAGAGTTCCCCCAGGCATTGCACGGGGATCACCAGATCGGCGGCGAGTGCCTGATTCAGCAGTTCACGGCTGGCTGAGACGCGTTTGCTGTCACCCACGCCTTCGGCGTAGACGAGAACGTTGGTGTCGAGAGCGGCGCGCATCAGTCGTACAGCTCATCGCGCGTCCAGGTGTGTGGCTGGTCTGTGACGGGCTCAAGGCTCAGCCTCTTGAGCAGTGCTGTCCTGCTTTGCTGTCGCTCACGGCTCGAGTCCCGGGGCGGCGAGAGGGTTGCCACAGGGCGGCCATGGGAGAGGACTGTGACGGACTCCCCTTTGGCCACTTCCCGCAGCAGCTTCGAGAACGAACGGTTGGCGTCAGCGGCATTGACGATGATCACGCCTTTGTAGTGACTTTCACTACTTTAGTGTTTTTGCTGGGTTGCTCCGCTTATGCCGGCAACGCCCAGGGGTTGAGCCCCAGGTCCGCCCCGATGCGGTGTGCGCAGGCGAAGCCGCTGAAGGCCACGGCGTTAAGGCCCTGGCCGGGGAAGCAGGAATCACCCACGCAATAGAGGTTGTGAAGTCCGGTTCGGTTGAAAGGCATCGGTAGGAGCCCCGGAAGCCGCAGGGCTGGGATGGGCCCGTAGCTGCCACCCATGCGGCCGAGGAAGCGGCGGTGGGTGCGGGGCGTGCCGATCTCCTGGTGGCGGATCGCGCCGCCCAGGCCCGGCAGGATTGCCTCTAGGCGCTGCACCAGCCGGGCGGCATCGGCGGCCTTTTTGGCCTTGTAGTCCGAGGGGCTGAGCTGATTCCAATACTTGATGTCGCTGGGGGTGAAGGTGTGCACGATGTGCCGGCCTTCCGGTGCCAGGGAGGGATCGAGCAGCGTGGGGATCGACACGAAGATCACCCCCTGCTCGCTTTCCATCTCGGCCCAGTCTTCAAGCAGCAGGTGGTGGCAGTGGAAGCCCTCCGGAATCACAGAGGCCTCCACACCCAGGTGCAGCGAGAGGAAGGAGGGCGATGGTTTGTAGCGGCGGCGCCAAGTGGTTTCGGCTTTGGGCGTGTGCGCGGCATCCACGAGGGCCGCGGATCTGGGGCGCTGCACGTCGGCGCTTTCCTGCTGGGTTTCAAACGTGTCCCAGCGGGTGGCGTTGCTCACCACGCGGCGGGATCGGATCTCTTCGCCATCGGCCAGTCGCACGCCAACGGCCTGGCCGTTCTCGATCAGCACCTTCGTCACGCGGGTCTTGTAGCGGATGGCGCCGCCATGGCTCTCCAATCCGGCCACCAGCTTCTCGGCGATCACGCCAACGCCTCCCTTGGGGTAGTTGATACCGCCGGCATGGCGATCGGAGAACACCATCCCCGCATTGATCATCGGGGTGAGATCGGCGGGCATCACGCTCCAGCAGAAGCACTCCATGTCGATCAGCTTGAGCAGCTGTTCATCGCGGATGTGCTTGCGGGCGACATCGCCCACGTTGAACGGCAGCCAGCGCGCCAGCCCCAGGCAGGCCAGCGGCGCGCGGAAGAACACCTTGGCCAGATAGGCCGGATCCTCGAGCGAGAGCAGCGGCATCGCATCGAGGCAGTTGAACACCTGCCAGCAGGTGTCGTAGAAGGCGCGGATGCCCTTGGCCTCGTGGGGGAACAGCGCGGAAAGCCGGGCGACGAAGGCCTCGTAGTCGCGGTCCACCGCCACGTTGAGCCCGCCGGGCAGGTGGTATTCCAGCTGAGCCGGATCGGGCACCGTGTCGCAGTGTTGGCCCACATCCGCCAGGGCGCGGGTGAGCAGGTTGGTGTGCCCCTTCTCGCCGAAGCCGAAAATCATCGAGGCGCCCACATCAAAGGTGTAGCCCTCGCGCCGGAAGCTCCCTCCCGAGCCTCCCGGGATCAGGTAGCGCTCCAACACCAGCGTTTTCGCGCCCTTAGCGGCCAGCTGCGAGGCGGTGACCAGGCCGCCGATGCCCGAGCCGATCACGATCACATCCCAGGTGGGGGCAGGGGGTGTGGTCACCGGGGAGCGCGGGCGGGATGGGGCGACCCTAGGAGCCGGCCGCTTGGGTCATGCGGTCAACGGCGCCTGCCCCGTGAGGATCACTTCGGTGCGCACGGGGCCCAGGAGTTCGGCGCAACGCGCGTCGATCCGCTCCCGCAGCCATCAACAGGCTGGCGGCCACGCCGATCTGGTGGACGCCGGGTGGGGCTGTGGGCCTGGCTGGAGGGCCGCTGTTCCCGGAAACCCTGTGGATTGAGCGGCTGAAACCTTCTTGACCCGGATAAAATGCAGAAATCTGCATCGCAGACCGCTGGTGCGTACCACGCTCAACCTCAACAACGACCTCTTGGCCCAGGCCAAGGCTCTTGCGGCACGCGAGCACCTCAGTCTCACCCGGCTGATTGAGGAGGGGCTGGCCCTGCGCTTGCGGCAGGCGACGAAGGTTGGCGTGCCGACTCGGTCGCTGTCATTGCCCGTGCATCACGGTCAAGGTGGTCTCACTGCTGCTGCAGCGGATGGTCGCAGCAATCGCCAGCTGTTGGATGCCGCGGATGGCCTGAACCGGCCATGACCCCAGATGTGAATGTGCTGGTCGCCGCATCCCGCAGCGACCATCCCCACCATGCGGTAGCGATCGCCTGGTTGGAGGCTGCCCTGGCGTCGTGCCTCCAAGGCGAACGACTGCGGCTGCTGCCGATGGTCACAGCGGGTTTTCTTCGGCTGGTGACCCATCCGAGGGTGTTTGTGGAGCCCACCCCTCTGGCGGCAGCACAAGAGTTCCTGGCTGCCCTACTGGCCCAGGACGGGGTGGAGTGGATCTGCTTGGGTGAGGAGTGGTCGTTGCTGGAGGTGCTTTGCCGCCAACACCAGCTCGCCGGCAATGCCATCAGCGACGGCTGGATTGCTGCCGCTGTGCTCGCTCGCCAGGAAACACTGGTGACCCTGGACCGCGATTTTCTCGCCCTGCTGCCGCCGCGGCAGCTGACACTGCTCAGCCCCTGACTGTTCCACAGGGCCCCCTCGCGTAGGCCCGCATGCCCCATGCATGGCGCGATGCGCTTTTGGCTGCTCACCTTGGAACGAGCGCTGCGGGCTTTGCTGGTACTGCCGTGAACTCCTCAGGTCCTCCATACAATTTGTATGAAGTTTCTGGTGGAGGCCTGTCTTGCATGGGCGCAATCAGCCTGAGGCTCCCCCAAGACCTTGAGAGCAAGCTCGCGCAGGAGGCCCAGGTCAGCGGTCAGCCACGGTCTCAGTTGATCCGCGAGGCTCTGGAGGCGCTGCTCAGCCTGCGCGAGCGTCAACGCAATGAAGCGGCTCTGGCTGCTGCGGCGACCGCTCTGGCCTCCGACGTCGATGCATGCCAGGAAGCCCTTGCCGTGGCCGAGGAGTTTCTGGAGGTTGAGAACGAAGCCCTTGAGGGGAGCTGGTGGCGTTGATTCGCCGCGGCGAGGTTTGGGTGGCGCGGCTCAACCCCAATCAGGGAGCTGAAGTGGGCAAAGTGCGTCCGGTTGTTGTGATTCAGGCGGATCTGCTCACGGATGTCGGCATCCCCACCGTGTTGGTGGTGCCGCTCACCACGCAGGTGAGGCGCGGAGCAGCCCCGCGCTCTTGATCGTGCGCGCCTTGGTGAAGGCCCTCTCACGCGCCTCACCGCCGAAGAACTGCTCAAGCTGGAACGAGCGCTGCGGGCTGTGATGGCGCTCCCGTGAACGGCGCCAGATCCGTCAGGGCCCGATCGCGGTAGGCGCCGTAGCGCCGCCGCTTGTCGCGGATGCGCTCAGGCAGCTCCGGCAGCAGGCCGAAGTTGGGCGGCATCGGCTGGAACTTCTCGCTCGGCGCCTCGGCGATGAAGTGGGTGAGGGCGCCGATCATCGAGGTGGCGGGCAGCTGCAGCGGCTCCTGGCCGT
>Ga0194123_10002418_pt1 | contig 24466 bp, 22 predicted proteins | sample TA2MahsurfametaG_5_FD_155479 | JGI IMG/M metagenome (GOLD analysis project Ga0194123, IMG submission 155479) | Freshwater microbial communities from Lake Tanganyika, Tanzania - TA2015023 Mahale A surface | ecosystem: Environmental > Aquatic > Freshwater > Lake | place: Tanzania: Lake Tanganyika... | reverse complement strand
AGAAATCAAAGCACCACTGGTCGCGATGCAGCGGCTGGGCGGGCGACCCGGGCCCGATGCCGATGATCTGCGTGAGATGCAGCTGGAAGTTGGTGGCGTTGGGCCCCAGCACCGCCTGCACCGCACCGAGCACCAGCGGATGCGCGATGAACTGCTGGCTGGTCGTTGAGCGGGCCAGCAACGCCCCGGTGCGTTTAGTATTGCGCCCGACGAAATCATCGGCCCCGTGCGGCGTGGCGTCGATGTAGGGCTGCATCTCGGCGAGCAGCGCATCCACCGTGGGCTCGGGCACGAGACGCTCGATGATGGCCACACCCGCCGTGGTGAGCGCCGCAGCAACATCGGTCGCCGACGCATCTGCAGTGAAGCGCGGAATGTCGGATGCAGTGGTGGCGGGGCGAGCGGCAACGTCAGCCATGTGGAGACTGTAGTCGCGACCCCATTTGTCGGGGATGTGGCCCTTTCTACGTTTACCCATCCCCTAACCTGGCAACTGCATCAAGAGACATCTCAATAGAGGTGTCGGCAACCGAGCAACCAAGCCATGGTGCCTCCCGCAAGGGGGATACGGCGCTACGAGCGCAAAACCAATAGTGCTCGTCCCGTCCTGTGTATGACGGATTAAGGACAGGTCGCCTGAGATATGGATCGTAGACCGTCTCTTACGCCCTGCAATCAACTCTTTAAGTGGCGATGACAGGTCAAACGAGCCTTTGATGATACGCGTCCCGTATCGCCGACAATCACATTGACTTGCTCTTCTGCAGTCTGGTAGCAAGGCGAATATGACTAGGGATGTTTCGACCAATGGTGATCGGCTCTACCCTGGCGCAGAACTAGAAGGCAAGGACCTCTCTCATCAAAAGCTTCGCGAAGTAAAGCTTCAAAGGGCCAATCTCCGCGGTGCCGACTTACGCAATTCTGACCTCACAAAGGCCGTACTCGAAGGGGCAAATCTTACGGACGCCAACCTTTCAGGGTGCGGCCTTGTGTCGGTGAGTCTTGAGGGAGCTGACTTGAAGCGTGCGAACTTGAGCAAGGCCGTACTTACCGATGCAATGATGCGCGGTGCATCACTAGAACGTGCCGTCTTATACGGGGCCAGAGATGCTCGCTATCTGGAACGTACCAACTTGGAAGACGCCGATCTCCGCGAAGCGGTATTTCCTGGCGCGCGATTTAAGGGAGCAAAACTCAAGGGTGCAAACTTGGGTGACTCCGACTTGCGCGAGGCCAATCTCGAGCGATGCAATCTAATGGCCGCCAACCTCGACGGTGCGAACTTGACGGGGGCCGATTTACGCGGTGCCGACCTAACAGATGCGAGCTTGAGAGGGACAATTCTCGACGAGTCCAATCTCGAGCGGGCGAACTTGACTGGCGCAAATCTCTCGAGAGCGACGCTGAACGACGCAAGCCTGCGTGGAGCAAATCTCACAGACGTAATCCTGGATCATGCAGAGCTAGACGGAACTGACTTTTCGCGTAGCCTCATCCGAAACGTAAGCGTGGAAGGCACCAAGACCGCCGGTGCTATTGAGTTCCTGATATAGCAATAGTTTGGGACGATGCAAAGTTTGGGCTTACCGATTTTGGGTATGTGTTACGTCAGAAAATGGTGCCCTCGCGGTACCCAACAAGTCTCAATACCCCACCGATTTCGGCCGATCGTGTAAATACGACTTCACGCAGAAGCTCGCGCTGGTCAAGTGAACTAGCCACCTCCTCAAGCTTCGAGGTTCGTGGCGCGAACCGCACGAACACTGTCCGTTCCAATGATGCGTCGAGTTGCGACAGACTCTCAGCCTGAATGAATTGAACAATGGGATCCGTCTCCTTTGCTAAAACAATCCCATTCAGAAGTTCATTGATTGAGTCTGTGTCACTCCAATACTGGTCAATAAGTTTCTGGCGCTCTCGTTCTCCCTCATGTTCATCGATAAGGTGGTTTCTGCTATAGACGCCGTATCGAAACACACTGCTGACATAACGACCTAGCCGGTCGCGAATCTCACTCACGATTCTTGCTCCAACCATGTCCGCACTCGATCCAAGTAGTGAGTAGCCGTGCGACTCGATAGGGCGCCTAATGATCCAGACGATGTCTTTGCTCAGAACCTTCTTCACTTGTGGAAGATTCTTGAAGATGCCAATGTGTGCACCTGCCTGAAATGTTCTTCGTACTGCCGGATTGAAAGAATGGGTGTCATAGTTAGGCGCTTGATTCGCGGATCCCTCTACAAGTACTTCGTTCAGACCAATAGTCACCTCTCGTAGAACAGAGTCGCGCAGGAGTCGCAACGGCTCCATTGCAGCACGTCGTGTTTTACTAAGAATCCAATCGTTTAAGGCAACTGATCGAATAAATGCCTCGTGAACACTCACCTGTTCTTGAATCTCAGAGAGACGAAGTGAGCGACCCCATTTTCTTATCTCGGAGTCCGCATAATAGAGCAACAATGCGGCGGCTACAACCGCAATCACGACGGCTGCGAAGACGACCTCAGAGAAAATTCGTAGCTCCTGCCTAGCGGGACCAAAGACGGCTGAATTCTTAAGAATGTCGGGCGTTTGATCGTCAAAAGTGTGATCTAGAACTCCGATTAAACCAACGGCACCGAGTAACACAAGAAGGCCCTGAAACCAGCGCTCGGCAAGGAGAAGCGCAAACTTCTTGGCAACTCGCATTCCAACGCCCTTCGGAGCCGAAGCACCTGCGCTATCTAGTCGCTCTGTCAAGGGAGTTAGCAGCTTCGTCTGAAATTCCTCCTGAATTCTCTGGCTAGATCTCGGTTCGATCCTTTCGATCGTCCGGTCCAGTCTCGAGAAATAAGGTGCTAGAGATTGCTCTTCGGATAGCGCCCGCAAGATCGTCTGGATTACACCTTCAAGTAACTCGGTTCGGGCGTCTTTCAGAGTCTGTCGGCGGTCATCATCGCGATAGAGACGGATACCAGCGCCTTCAATGATCGCGGCTTCATCATCGTTGAAGCCGTCCGACGCCTCGACCCCAGCTATCAAAGCACCAACGGTCTGGTCAACAAACCGAAGTTGCGTCGAAAGGTCCCCTAGTGCCTGTGTCTGCGCTGACGAAAAACGGGCTACCCGCCGTGTTACCGGAAAACCGCTCTTGAGTCCGAACCAGCGCATCGCGTCGGTGGTTGACTTCTTGGTCTCCGAGTAGACGCTCGCCAGCCCCTCCCCCTCGCGCAAGAGATCCTCTTCTGCATATCCACCACAGAGGTGTGGTGGATCTGTCCATTCGGGCGGTCGCTTCTCAAGGGCCGAGAAACTATCACCTCCAGAGATTGTGAGGCCCACTTCCTTCAATGCATCAGCAATCGCGTCCGTCGGAAATCGACCAAACCAGGCTTGACGCGTTCCAACTGAGAAAGCCCGATGAGGAATCTCCTTCGTGCCTTCAAAAATCGCAGAGAACACCTCGGGAATTGACAGTGCGTCTTCGAGTATCTCCACAGTTCGCGTGCCTTCAAGATCGTCTGGCCACACCGCCAAGGCCTCAGGAGTACCTCGATCTGACCCGAAGTAGACACCGATGTTGTCTTCAACCACAATGATTCGAACACGGTCACCTGCGTTGATGATGGCATCCGGCACAGCTACATTTTCCATTGCACTCGTAGCCGGTCTCCCATCTGTAGTGCAGAAGAGAAGTATTCGGAGAGAGAGTGCGCTGTGCAGTAGCCGTTCGTACAAGGGCGCATGGTCCCCGATCAGGGAGAGATCCTCGCGAACCAGCACCCTGAAGACGTCTACGACTCCCGACTCTGTGTGCTCAACGGAGCGTGAGAGAAGCTGAAGAACTGTCTCGTCGCTACCGATGGACGCCCTCGCATCGATTCGAACGACTTCTTCTTCAATGTTCGAAGTCATCCGCTAGCCCAAGTTTTCGAGGGCTGCGGCACGCCGCTGCTGATCTTCGACAATCATGCGCCGAATCTTTGCGTCATCTTTTTTGATAATCTCCTTGAGCTTTTCGCGCATCAGCTCAGTTTGCCCTGAGCCGGCATAAGCGGCTCCGATACACCAGAAGCTGACGTTTAACACATTGAGGTATGGTGCCGTGAGGCTACCGATTATGTCTTTGGTCCAGAACTTGTGGACTGCTTCGCGGCGGAGAATCGCTGGCTTGGTGAGTCCGAAAGGATGCACGATTGTGTCGCCATGTGCCATCTGTTCGATCACAACATCTACGATCTCTTCGAACAATGGCGAAGGAGCTTGCGGCCTCTCTCCCGTGAGCGTGAGACACGAAGGGATGTATTCTCCGAACCACTTGATCGCGTCGGGCAGCCCTGGATTCGTCAAAGAGCTGGCAGTTACGATCTTCTCTTCAAAACCGTTATAGAGCGAAGCCCAAGGCGAAGCTCCATCCTGCGAGGTCAATGGAATGTCGAAATAGGCATTGGTGCCCTTCTTGGTGATTCGAATCTCTTCTGGAAACTCCACAGTGCCTCTGTGAACGGTGACATGCCCGTCATAGAGGGCGGCCAAGAAGTTTCGCAAGATTACGCGGCGATTCGGCACATCGGTTATGTCTTGTAGATTCTCAAAGTTGACTCGCTGTCTGAACATCAATCGATCAGACGCAGGATGCTGCTTGTTCGGCTTGTTGGCCTCGACCCAAGTTGCGAGCAAAGATCGGACTTCGTCACTATCCAGAAGACCCTGCCCAACAATATTGATGGTCGCGGTTATGCTTCCGGAGTCACCAGCGGCGGCAAATTGGAACACCTCATTCCGACTCATACCTTCGAATCGACTGCCAAAGATGATGTTCTTCAGATACTCCACGACGCGACCATCCTCTCGCCCTGGATAAGTGACAAGTACTCGCGGCTTCGCTCCTTGACTCTGAGGAATTACACCGTCCGGCAGGAGTGACGCAAGTTTCTCTTGCAACTGATCAAGATCTGGCGAGAGAGACCCTGCGGAAGCGTGCGCAAGCTTTGAGAGCGAGTCACCCAGGGGTGTCAGCACGTCTTGGAGTACATCTTGAACGGCGGTCCGAATCGGCTCTAGCAGATACTCAATGAACAACTCAGGCTCACGCTCTTGTACGAACTTCCGTAGCGCATCTGCCCACGCATTTCTCTGATCAGCTCTCATGATTCGGGCCACAAGAGTGCCGTCATCTGTTTCGTTGATGTCAAGTCGCTCACGAATCTTGTCTCTCACACCGTTGATCAAAGTCATCAACGTTTGCTGCATGTTCCCAGTGGTCGATGGCAGATACTCCACAACTCCGAGCGTGGTCTGCCCGAGTCTTGTAATCTCCTTCTGTTGCTCTCGCTCTGCAGCGGTAAATTGATCGTCCATCCACTGCCGCACCTGAGTAAAGAGTCGATCGGACTCTTCGGCGCTCGACTGCCAGAGGATTTTTCGCGCGTCCCACTCCGACCACCACAGAGCTTCGACATCGCTAACGTATTGATCTTCCTGAGACTTCATCCAACGATCCGCTTCCGCTCGATCAGGCTTGCCCGGGAAGACTCCGAAGCGTTTGTTTGACTTCTTTTTCTTGGCTTTCGCGGGCGCCGTGTCATCAGAGAATCGCTGACCTCGCAAAGCCGCGACCGCGCGACCCGCAATGTTTAGTGCATCGTGAATGTTTCGATCCTCGTGTGCGTCAAGGACGCGAATGAGACCTTCGATCGCGCGGACATCTTGCATTTCAGGAATTGACTGTTTCACGAGGGGTGCGAGATCGCCCAAGGACTGCACAACCTTTCGTTGTACGTTCGTCTGGAATTGCTCGTACCTCTTAGCGTCCGCAAGCGCTCCGGCGGACACCGCAAAGCGCATGTCGACTCTCTCTGCAAAGAGTTCTGGCTCAACAATTTGACCCTGGCCAGATCCCTTGAGAAAGGAATTAACGTACTCCTCGGTGACTGGCCGACTTGGCCCGGCTTCGCGCTGAGCACGAAGACCGTCAGCCAAGAGTCGTTGACTAATCACTTCAACGAGACGCTCCGACGGAAGAGTTAGCGACGCGCTGACCGAAGGCATGATGTTCTTGCGGCCAAGCAGAGTATGGTGCATATCGCGGATTTCGTTGTCGTTTACTAGTTTGTCGACGAAACCCATCGTCATCTGGTTGACGGTGGCGACCGTGCTCACTTGCGAGACAATCGCTGAGGCGATGCTTCGATACACGTCCTTCCGCTCGAGCCCACCTCGCTTATCCACTAGCGTCGCGACCTTTACCGCTGTCCTTCCGAATTGTGTATCAAGATTGACTGCTTTATACCCACCTGCACCATCGACAGATGACCACGGATACTTCACTACTCGCAGAGCGGCTAGCTCGGGGTCAGGGTTATTAAAGAGATCCATCAGGCGACTGAGATCGAGCAGCGCTGTTGCAGCGTTCAGCTGGGTATTGCGCTTGTTTACCCCAACAAGCACACTGTCGAATAGTGATGGCATGATGATGATTGGCATGATCGTGCACGGCACATCAGGAAATCGTGTCGTCAATTCGTTATAAAGCAGGTGAATCACGTCGTAGAAGATTCCGCAGCCGGTGCCACCAGAGAGTGAGAAGCCGAGATACACAGCGATGCTGTTCGTATGCACGCCCGTGCCAGCGAAGGCCGTGAGCTGACCCATCGATTGAGCCAACTCATCAAGTGCGCCACCTAGGTCGTTACCAATACTTTGTGCATACCCCTGCTTCTTGAGTGATGCAAAGAGTGCGGTTCGACCAACCGTCGGGTACTGACCAGCACCGCCCGAAAGCGGTGCAACATTCACACTTGGATCATCTGGAATCCACTCATTGACGTCGGGGACATTCTGATTTCTCAAATATGTTGCGGCATCTCGGAACGAGTTGAAGGGTGGCAAGATTGTATGAATCGCGGTGGCATTCTTGCCTTGAAGGTGCGTGTGTATCTCATCTAGTGCTTGCTGACTGAAGTCCAAGTAGACGGATTGAATGAACTTCGGTAGTTCATTGCGGCCGAAGCCTGCGAAAGCGCCACCACGGGCCTGTAGTCGGCGTCCATCGAGGCCACAGACCTCACGAGTCAATGCCTCGGTGAGTTCACGACCGATATCCAAACCTGAGCCGCCAATACCGACGTAGAGGAATCGCTGACGAATCATTACTGTTGTCTCCTTGTGTTAGTGGTCATTCTTCTTCGAACTCTTCATCGTCTTCGAGCTCCTCAGGGACCTCGATACGTATATACGTGTTACGAATCGGAATTCCGCCCCCAGATTCTCCGGACACGCTGAACGCATGTGAGGCATGCCTACCTTCTTGCGCCTCTGTTTCGTCGCCGCCCCTCGCAGGCTGCACCACCACGAAGTCACCTTCCGTTCGCGAGCGGATTCGGCGCACGATGATGTCGGCTTGGTCTTCCTCGGCCTCAACAAGCCAGCCGTTTCGATCAACGCTGAAGCTCATCTCGCGAAGACCACTCAGATCTGCACGAGTATTCCAGTTTGCTGCTGGGTTCTGCTCCACATTGCGTTGCCGTAGCTCGGTACCTACCGGGAACCTGCCCTCTTTCGAGCGTCGACGCAAGAACCACCACAATGCTGCAAGAAGTAGTAGGCCCAGCACGATGAGCCACCAGGGAAACGGGGGAGGAACATCGACATCGTCTTCACCCGTATCTTCGACCACATCACCGGTGGTCGTCGGTGAGCTCAGCGTTGTTGCGGTGCCAGATGACCTTACTTCGCAGGTGTCAACGGATGCAGTGAGCCAAACGAAATCAGCTTGCCCGCTTGCTAGTGCAACCTCAATTTCTCTTGAAGCCGCCCCACTACGGGAAAAGGCGGCAGTTCGATCGCTGGCAGTCACGACCGTTGAGGCAATTTCCTCGCGGTTGGATACATCAACAATTGCTGCCCGCGGGAATGTGAATCCGCCACCGACATTCCAGGCAATCTCGGTGTTGTCAATACGGGACACCGACACCACGGCGCTTGTCTCCTTGCATTCGGAGAGCCGAAGATCAACGCGTCCAGACTGCGAGGCTTCCACGGTGGGTGCTTCATTCGACGCAGAACTAGCTGAAGTAATCGTCCACACTCCAGTGTCAGCTCCTCCGACTTTCACATTGCACGCCAGCGAGCCATCTTCTGCCTGCTTCCACTCCCCCCCACAAAGCGACCTGTTCGTTGAGATCACCACGACATTGGGCTCTACTGATGTACCACGAACAGTGAGCGTCACTTCGTTCACAAATGGATGCACCTTGTAGTCGTAGGGAATTGGCTTCTGTGGGTCAACATCAGTACAAATCGTTGCACCAAGAATCTCCAGCAAGTACTCATTTAGTGACCGGCCAGCTGCCACGATGGCGTATGGCTGACGGCCAGTCGGGCAAGTGGACGGTGCGCCTTGTCGCGCAAGGTCGTCCAGCTCATCCCTCTCGACTTGTCCGAATCCGAGCGGCCAAATCTGCACCCCATCGGCGCGAAGTGCCGACGTCGCCTCGTCTAGTGCGTCTCGATCAGCCTCGGTAAGCCCCGAGCTAGACCGCTTACCGACTGGGTCATACTTGCCATCGGTCATCAGAATCACCACACGGGCAGATGCCGAAGTACCCAAGTTTCGGAATGTCTGTGAGGCGTACGAAAGTGCCTTTGCAAAGTCAGTGTGTTGACCAGATTTGCTTCTGCGACGAACGAGATCCGAACAGTCGATTAGGTCTCGCACGTTTCTGGTAGTCACAATGAGCGGTGGGCACTTCTCGTCCACGGCGTTTTCGCCGCTCCCAAATCCGGCTATGGCGATGCGCACTTTAAGTGACTTGTTGGACAGTTCTCGACGAGCAACCAGACCTGCAACTGCCTGAATCTCGGCTTGCACGTCGGCAGGTTTCAGGCTGGACGACTCGTCGACAAGAATCACGAGGTCGAGTGACTCGACCACGAGTGATGATGACCGTGCGGCTGTAGCCGACGTCGCTATTGGTGCGACAAACAGTTGCAAAGCGAGAGCGCCGAGCACAAGTCCTTGAGTGACCCGCTTAAGCCCCTGTCTCATTTACAACCCTTCGCTGCCCCGTGGATGGCCCCGTTAGAGCATAGATAGGTCTACTATGAAACCGCCAATGTCAGCGGAGAGCTCGGATTCCCATCGATGAGCGAATTTGAGGATTACGCCAGTGATGAGCCGGAGGACGGTTGCGAGATATGCGGGGACCCCCTTTGCCCTGGGTGCGGTCCGAGCGTGCAGACTCGGCTGCTCAAGCTTGCATTGATTCCAATCGGCATCGTGGTTCTTGCCCTCATCTTTCGAGCGATGTTTCTTGGAGGTGATGGATCCACGGGCGATCGCGTCGCGGTTCCAATTTCAGATGCTGCAGTCGAAGATGACGGGGACCTGCCGGAACAAGTGGAAACGTCCTCAACTTCGACAACAACGACTTCGGTGGCTGCGACCGCTCTACCCATTAGCGGAGGCTCACTGACCGAAGACACGATTAGGTCAGTGGTTCAGGTGGTCCAGGTTGACGCACGAGGACCTTGTGGATGGGGATCCGGAACGGTCGTTGGAAGCGAACTGACCGTACTGACGAACTATCACGTGATTGAACAGACCTCCGACTGCCCAAGTCCACGTTTGGAGATCTGGACCGTTTCTGCTCTTGATGAGCGACCCACCCCAACTCACAGCGCCGTAGTCGTAGTTGCTGACGAGCAAGCCGATCTGGCAATTCTTCGTTTGACTCCTATCTCTGGTTCAGGACGATCACTTCGCCCAGTTCCAATTCGAACTACGGCGAGTGTGGGTGAGGAGATCTTCATCATTGGCTTTCCGAACATCGGCGGGAGCTCGATCACTATCTCCAAGGGAATCGTCAGCGGATTCACAAAGGACAGCGGTGTTTCATGGATAAAGACCGACGCTTCTGTCTCTGGCGGGAACAGCGGGGGTGCTGCGGTTAACGGAAAGGGAGAGCTAATCGGAGTGCCGACGATGGCTAGTGCAGGCGAAGATGGCGAGATTGTTGACTGTCGCCCCGTTACTGACACGAATCGAGACGGCACCATCGACCGATACGACGATTGCGTACCCATCGGTGGATTCCTCAATCTCCTCTCGCCTGCTTCGCGCGCGGAAGCTCTAGTCACACAGGCAAAGACATCGAGTGTCGAGGCCGATAGCTCGACAGAGTCGGAGGGTATTGAACCTTCTGCTGCTGAGTCTGACGGATATGACGACGAAGATTCGAACGACCCCAGATTTCAAACATGCAAAGAAGCACTTCGGAATGGATACGGTCCCTATTACGACGGGGTTGACCCCGAATACGACTGGTACATCGACGGGGACAGTGACGGTGTTGTCTGCGAGCGCCGCTGATCGTACCAGATTGCCTGGCAGCGGCGAGCTATAGATAGCCCTCGCGTGTCGAAACTCTCGGCGCGCTCTCTCCCATCGTGTTGCCGACTGCAAGCAATAAGTCCTCGTCGGTAAAGAGCGTCAATTCATCCCCGGTCGGGTCTGCATTTGAGGCGATTCGGCTTGCGTGAGTTCGTTGAAGAACTTCGAAGAATTGCCGGGCAGCTCGTGCGTTTCCGAAGGTCTCATTGCGTTGCAGTGTACGGAAGTATCCATGGAGCAGCGGATATGCAGTTTCTGCCAGTTGGTAACCGTTGTCTTTTAAGAAGCGGTTGAATACTTTTACGAGTTCCTCATCGGAGTAATCAGGAAACTCAATGATGTTTGTTACTCGACTACGGAGGCCCGGGTTGGATGACAAGAACCGGTTCATCGGGCCGGTATAGCCCGCCATCACAACCGACAGACGGTGACGTTCATTTTCTAAAGCAAGAAGAATCTGTTCGATTGCCTCTGCGCCAAAGTCATTTGAGCCCTCTGCATCTTGGGTTCGACTCAACGCATACGCTTCGTCAATGAAGAGAACGCCGTCCAGCGATCGATCTATTTGGCCGCGTGTCTTGATGGCCGTCTGTCCGACGTAGCCAGCTACCAGATGCGACCGCGATACTTCGATTAGGTGTCCTCGCGACAGCAGCCCCAAGTGTGCAAAGATACGACCAAGAAATCGGGCGACTGTCGTCTTACCAGTACCGGGGTTTCCGACAAAGGCGAAATTGAGCGCTTGAGCCTGTACTCGATACCCCTGCTGCTGGCGACGAATCTGAACTCGACAGAGATTAACGATGCTCAGAATCTGCGCCTTGACATCAGCAAGACCAACGAGCGAGTCCAACTCCGCCAATACATTCGCGAGGCCCTCTTCATTAATCTCGAGCCCATCTTCGAGCTGCCTCTTGGGCACGACGTCTTCGGCTTTCAGTAAGTTCAGATCGGCTGGTGTTCGACTTTCAAGTGCCGCGACCCTGTTTGCATGGCGGACCTTCGCGTCATCTAACAGCTGTCGTGCTGCTCGAGCATTCCCAAAACCCTCTTGTGTCTTTGCGGCCACAAAGTGACGGGTCACAACTTCAATCACACCAGCATCAAGCTCGTACCCATCCGCCTTGATCATCCGGCTGAAAACTTCTGCAAGCTCGCTGGGCGAATAGTCGTCAAAATGAAACACCTTCGAAAATCGACTTCGCAGACCCGGGTTTGAGCGCAAAAACTGCTCCATTTTCTCTGGGTACCCGGCCACGATGACTGAGACCTTGCTTCGGTTGTTCTCCATCAGTGTCATCAGAGTGGCAATGGCTTCTGCTCCGTAATCTTGACCAACCTGATCGCTCTCGGTAAGTGCATAGGCCTCATCAATAAAGAAGACACCATCGAGAGCTTTGTTGAAGGCTTCGGTGGTCTTGATTGCCGTCTGACCAAGAAATCCAGCAACCAATCCCGAGCGATCAACTTCTATCAGTTGCCCCTTCTCAAGAAGACCGTATCCATAGAGAATTCGGCCAATGATTCGGGCCACCGTAGTCTTGCCAGTTCCAGGTGAACCCTTGAAGACGAAGTGCCTCGTAATGTCTGCTGCTTTCGCACCTGCTTGCCGGCGCTGCTGCATCACTTCAATGAAGTTTGCATATGAGTGCAGTTCCATCTTTAGACTTTCCAAGCCGACTAAGCCGTCTAGCTCTTCCATTGCTTCCCGCAACACGGTGGGTCGATCACCCAATGGTGCGCTTCCATCGCTTGGAGTCGTAAGACTTTGAAGCGCGCGCTCTAGAACCGCAGCGTCACTTGAGAGCTTGTAGATACTGAACTCAACGGTCTGTCCACCACACTTCAGCGTGTACGCAAGGAATTCACGATCCTCTCTCGCAACTTGAGGGTTTTGCACGACTTTGTCTTGACAATCAATCTCTACGTCCGCAGTCACGACCTGTGTCTTCAGAATTGACCACTCTCCGCGTTGATTGAATGTGGCGAACTTCAGAACTAGCTCGCTCGGCTTCGACGTGTTCCGAGTGACGAAGAGGGCGCCAGCCGCGTGATTCTTCAACCAAACAGGTCGGACTACTTCAACGATTCGAAGATTTGCACCCTCGGAAGGGTTTCTCACGCGTTCGGCATCATGACGATTGACCAGGTAGAGACTCACCCACGGCTGTACTTCAGGTGATGCAGCACGATGGAAGAAGTGATGCTGTCGACTTTGCACGTGTAGAAGGGTGTCATTTATCAGGTGTAGGGGCGGTCTGCTGCTTGCCGCCAGCACAAGTTGTCGCAGTTGGGTGTCGGCGTGGTCGGAGAGCACGGCTCCCGCAAGTTCACCTTGCCACCAAAGACTTATGCCAACTGGAACGAATAGTCCGCCCATTGCTTCGTGTTCAACGTTCGCAAGACTGACATTCTCGGCAATCAAGCATCGGATGCTTGGATCAATCTCTCCAATGATTTTTGCAAGTTTGTCATGTGTCGCACTTGCCAATTCGAACGAGTCACCGTTCACCAGAACTATTGGTCTCTGTCGGGAGCCTTCTATCACCTCTTCAACGAATGCTTGAGCACTTGAAACTCGAATCTCTTCGCTATTCATCGTGGAGTGGCACGTCCGCAACAACCTCTGCCCTGGCTATGGCTGCCTTTAGGTCATCAATGAGCGGAGCCTTGTCGACCATCGGCGGGGCGGGATTCGGACCACAAGTGCTGCAGTTCTCATTTCGATTTACTGTCAGCCAAATTGACCGATGACCGTATTGGGCGGGAACGCCCTTCAAGACCTCGCCAACCAGCGAGAAGTCCTGAGTCACCGCGAAGATGGCGTACTGATTTTCGGCCAGCGCCTTCTGGGCGAACTGTTCAAGGCTGGTGCCAGTGCCCTTCATCAGACATGACAACCCAAGTCGCACACCAATCGCCGAGATTGACTGAATATCCGCACCAAGTGCCACCTCTGACACAAGCCGCCCCGTGCCGTAGTCATGCGAACCCTGTTCTTCCACCGGGACCATGTCACGAAACACCGTCGCGCAGGCAAAACATGGTGACGGTGCATCAACAACCGCCACCTCTCCCGCATGTGCCTTCGCGAACGCTCCGATGAACACGGCGGGCTTCTTATGCCAATAGGCGAATTGGTTGATCTGAAGCTGCGCCCGCCGATCATCGAGGGCGCTCATGATCAGATCGCTGCTAGCAATCAGTTGATCAAACTCGTCTCGACTGAGATCCTGCAGAGTCTTCTCAACAAAGTTGATCTTCAGCTCTGGGGAGATTGCGATGAGACGTTCTGCAAGGGCGTGAATCTTCAGTCTGCCTACATCACTCGCCCGAAAATTCGCACGTGAGAGGTTTGCGTAGTCCACGGTGTCGGGGTCAAGCAGCGTTACCTCACCTGCACCACATCTCACAAAGTGTTCGGCAACATAAGATCCGACTGATCCGCAGCCCGCAATGAGAACATGTGCGCGACGCATCCGGTCTGTCAGTACACCGCGAGATCGGGCAAAGAGTCCTTCGCCGACCTTATTCGCGTAGTCGATGAACTCATCACCCACAAGCACTGGCTCGAGGTCGAGTTCACTCCCCAACTTCGAACGTCCGGTTAGCACAGTGCCCGATCGTCCGAATGCGAAGTGTCTGGGCCCGTCAATGCCAGTCAGGCGTGCGTCAGCGAGTGCTTCGGCGAGACGTTTCTCGGGTTCGCTGGTGACATTCCAACGAAGATGCACTTGTTTGGTCTCACTCTTTCGACCATCGAGATAGAGCACGAGTGGCGGAGTCTCTGGATACGCACCCGATGCCGCCAGCACCAAGGTCGAGTCATTACGGAGCGCGATTTGACTTGAAACCGAGTACAACCCATTCGAGTCGGTTGGGAAGAACTGTGGATCTGGAAGCTGAAGGTTTGCTGCGAGTCGACGTACGTCGCGGGCGAACCAGATGATTTTGGGGAGACAGGGTGAAACCCGAACTCCTCGAGATCGGCTACGTACGGCAACATAGAACGATGCCCACACGCCTTCTCCAATCTTCAACTTGTTCGACGATGCCCTGCCTTCTTGCAAAGTAATGATTGGGGCGAGGTATCTCCCCAGTTCCAAGTTGGCCTTTAGACCAGCAAGAAACGACTCCTCGTCTGGTCCTGACGGTGTGTCGTATGTGCCAGGATGTGAATGAACGACACCCTTGAACTGTAAGTTTCTGTCGAGTTCGTGTTGTTGCACCAGTGGTGTGAGGCCCGCTGAGGGTACGTAGGAGGCCCCGGTTACTTCACCATCCTTGTCGTAGACGAAGTCGACGATGAGTGAGTCGCAGTAAGAGCCGAGTAGCGCACCTCCCGTCTCTGCTGGTCGAGAGCCAATCGTCGAGTAGATGGTGTCGAGGACGGTGTCGAAGATTGCGTATCCGGAGTCGAAGAGCCGCGACTGCTTCCGGTCACTCGATTGCTCAGTCGCCGGATCACGCAATCCGAAGATTCGGGGCACCGCCAAGAAGAAGGGCATCGTCAGTCGTGTTGGTTGTTCGCGCTGTAGGGGAAGTTGCCATCTATTTCGTAGATCGAATACCCGTTGGCCCAAAGCACCGACTTCGCAAAAGCTTCCTCCAGCGTGCGACATCCCATCATCGTCGGCTCCAAGCAGAGTGAGCCGTCTGGGAACACGTGACTCGGGTGCCCAAGATCTCCGCGTTCGACCTCTGGTGCAACAACAAGTACGCGATAACGAGACCCATTGAAATACACAAACAACGTGTACTTATTGCGAAGCTCGCATGTGATGTCGTACTTGAAACCCGTGTAACCATTACTCTTTACCTCAAGCGTGTTCCGTGGCATCTTGCTCTTCGCGAACTGTCGATCATTCGCAAGATTCTGGTAACTCATGCTTGAACATTTGGTTGGCGGCTGCCGAGAGCAACACTCGGACGAGTGAGTGCGCGTGCAAGGCAACCCATACGCCGTCAGCGATTATTGGCGCTGTAGGGGAACTTATTGGTGTGTTTGTAAATCGAATAACCGTTGGCCCAAAGCACCGACTTCGCAAAAGCTTGCTCCAACGTGCGGCATCCTTGGACCGTCGGCTCCAGGCACAGCGAACCATCCGTAAGTACATGACTCTCATGCCCAACTGGCCCACGTTCAACGATTGGATCCACCACCATGACCCGATAGCGAGACCCATTGAAATACGCAAACAACTTGTACTTATTGCCAAGCTCGCATGTGATGTCGTACTTGAAACCCGTACAACCATCGCTCTTTACCTCAAGAGTGTTCCGTGGCATCTTGCTCTTCGCGAATTGCCGATCACTTGCAAGATTTGGGTATGTCATAACGATCAGTAGGCGAATACGGTCTGTGGAATCTCGGCATACGTTCGCTGGTTCTGGTTGACTTGGTCACCCATCACAAGCTTTCCTTCTGGCGTTACATAGACCTTCTCATTCTGAGGAACATTTGGAGCATTCTCGGATGATGACTGGTTTCTCGTGAGGGTTTCCCGAAGGCGATTTAGGTCAATCTGGTTTGTCATATGGTGTACCTCCAATGGGTAGAAACTAGCAGTGGCGTCAAGGGCTAACTATTGAAGCGACGGCGTAGCTCGTTAAGGTCCGGGCCCTCCACCTGGCTCCCAGGCTCAGGTGCCCGATAGCGAGGTGGCGCGACGTTTGATTGGTTGGCGGTTGCGCCCGGCATCGGAATGTTCACGACAATCGGGTCACTTCGTACCTGTTGGTCCGCGGATGAGACCCACTCAGTCCACTGTTGACCGTTCCAGTACCGAGACGCATAGCGACTCGTTGGATCACGAAACCACCCATCCGCGGACGCCGGCCCAGGAGCTGGAGCCTGGGGACTGCTTTGCCAAAGTGGGGTGACCGAAACCTCGGACGGGAAGTATTGAGTCGAAGCGGGCTGAGGGTAGGTGTTCGCCGCCCGTCGCTGGCGACGACGCTTGTTCCACCGAATGAACCAGAACAGGAGAAGTAAGAAAACGAAGAACTCCATGGCGCCTCCTAGAAGTATTTCTTCCTCTTGAAATAGTAAAACTGAATCAACGAGACCAGTACAATCAAACCTAGAGAATAGAGCCAGCCGAGATCTGCGCGATACCCCGGCGTCTTATCGAAATTCTGACCAAAGTAACCAGCAATGAGCTGGGGCAATAACAGAATCGACAGAACACCAGTGAACTTACGGCCAACAGCAGTTTGCTGGGAGCTTTGAATCTCCTGGAAACGCTCAAACATGAGCTCTATATTGGACTCAAGATTGTTGCGGATAGATGTGAGGTGACGAGTTCGCATCAGAAGATCCGTTAGGGACACCTCCACAAACGGGGGGAACAGCTCTTCTTTGCTGTCACTCGTGCTACGCCGCACATCGACCTGGTCTGATGCGACTGCTTTGAAGATGTTCTTCGTCTCTTGTAAGAGCGTTCGCAGGCTCACTACTTCCGTCTTGTGAACGGCCGTACGGCGATATAGCTCACTCAAGTATTCGGGATCGGCATTACTCGGAATCTGCCGACTCTCCGAAGTAACTAACGCCAAGTCTGCCGAAACATTTTGCTGTAGGGAGCTGACACTTGACTCAATACTGGTAACAAAGATGTTCGCAATCTTCGCAATTGCCATTCCAACGCTCCATTCGGGATGATCGAACAAAGTCGCCGCGTTGTCCAGGTGACGTTCCACTTCGCTCAAGTCGAACTCTGTCAATCTGTGTTGAGTCGCGCGCGCAACTCTCAATACCGTTACGATCTGTTCAAAATTCGCCAGAAAGAGGGCCGTATAGAAGTCAGCGCGATCATCTTCAACAGATGTCGGCGCCGCAAACATCCCAAATACGTAATGTCCGTGTGACTCAATTCGGGGAAATGGGTCGGCAAACTCATCTTGGTATCGCAGGAGAGCGTCTTGAGCAACTGGGTGCAACTCCCCAAACCGAAGGCTTCCGGCATCCTCGGACTCAAACCAACGAACCAACTCTTCTCGAACAGGGTTCGTGAAGCGAATCCAGCGTTTCGGCATCTCGTTACGCCTGATCCATGGTCTTTTTCTGACGCGCAACCACCATCGCTGCAAGGAAACACAGTGGAACAGTTGCCAGTAACACTTCCGGCATCGACATAATCACGGAGTGTCCAATCTTGAACCAAACATCCAGCGCATGAATCGGAGTAGCTGACTCCCCCTCAAGTGCAGCCCCAACGATTCCAAGGACAAGACAGCCAGCAGAGAGCAGCACGGCGTTGACGAGCCATGGCACATGCGCGAGCGCAGCGCGGGCTTTCATTGACACCTCACCGAGGTGGAGGAACTTCAAGATTTTCGTGAACTTAAACAACTTTGCCAATTTTGCAGACTGGAGAACAGAAGGTAGTGGCAGAAGCGTTGACAGCTCGAGCGTCTGGTACCGACCAATCACCCACAGCAGGAGCGGGTTCGCCAAGATCACGACAACAATCTGAAGTTTGTGAGTTCGCAACCACTCCCCACCCCAACCGTGGTGAAGTCGAATCATCAACAACGTCTCTGCGAGAAATGTCAGCCAGATCGATAGACCAAGGACGTCGCCCAACAATTGAAATTCTGAAGACTTTGAAGCATGAAGAAACACGGCTGGAATTGTCGCAATTGCAGCTACTGCTGTTGCAGTGAGTGCGACATCGGCTACCACTTTTGCATTGAAGCCCAAGACTGTCTCAAACTCGGGATCGGTAAGTCCGCTATCGAGAAGACGAATCATGACGGTCGGCGCCCTGTGCCTACACTAGGGAGAAGAAGCCAGGGTTCAAGATTGTGGTTGGGCCCCCTGCGGTGTATAGAAGTCCGCTCAGCAGAACGGGTGCTGCCTCAACGACTTTGGGCCAAACAATCCGAGGCGGCAGACTAAGAATATGCTCCAGTCGTTTTCGACGATAGTGCGGGAGACTCTTTCGGCACCACGCAACTCCTGCCAACCACAGGCGCACTTTTCTGCGAAAGTCGATCTCTCTATCGGATCTTTTACCCGCACTGGCGACGTCATCTCATTTAGTAATAACAACCAACTTGCAACAATCCCGCAAGAGCCACCGCATGCATGCGTGATACGTGTCGGGCCCCGAAGCTCTGAGTATCGCACAGGCCAAGTCGGGTCTGTCCTCTCGTCAACTAGCCGGAACGACTGCTTGGATCGCGCGCTCTCCCTCAGCCAGATTCCTGCGCCATCACGTCTTCGCCATTTCTTTGGCTACCGCAAGAAACTAGACGCCTGGCGCTATCTCTCTGCTTGCCCCGTGTTTTATGAACTCGTTGATGGCCAGACGCAGACCTATAACCGACTCATGAAATTTGGCAGAGAGTTGAGCCAATCGCCTGGCCGATACTTTGATGTCACTGAGTATTATCTCGAGACAATCGACGCGAGAAAGCGCAATGCAGGCGCATCAACGTTGCTCGAGCGGAACTACCTTCACATCTCGAATGGGGCGCCACTCCGAGACCGATTCAACTTCGCGCCGTTGGCGTTCCACGAACACCTTCGAAGTCTGTACTTTCTCCCTGACGCCCTTGTTGTCTCTGTTGGACTTCAGAATACATACTTCCGATACCAAGATGTTCGCCTCAATATCTTTGGTAATCGATTCATAACGAACGAAGTGCCTCACGGAGTACAGCCAGTCGATTACACGTGGCAGTACGTAAACAAGAACGGTGGACCAGACCGTCGTTTCAACGATAACTTTCAGATTCCAATAATTGAAATCACCGAACTTGACTTTTACTTTTCGGATGGAAGCCAGATTCACACCGCTTTCACTGATGAACGCGCCGTGGAAAACTTTGGGGCGGCACTCCGTGAATTCGGTGCTCGCACCTAGGCCGTCGTTAATCGAGTGGTATCACTTCGTATCTGACTATCACTGGACCCGGCCGCCAATCAACCAGCGCAAAAATCGTCACCTCGATCGTTCTGTCCTTGATTGCCGAGCGCGGAACTTCAAACACCAGTGTTGGCCAGCCTAGTAACGTGTCAGCCTGAACGGTCTCGTTGACGAGGGTACGACCAGCGCTTTTCACCAAGACATGAGCTCCCCCGCTGAACGCGCTGGGCGAAGAGACGGACCATCGAGGGAAGATGGTTTGTCTTGGCACATACCCTCGCGGGGGCCACATCACCAACTCTCTCTCTCGAGTCCTCGCACTTTCTGCTTCTCTGCCGCCGATCACCATGAGCGCGTTTGACCCAGGCGTGTCACCGGTACCTACCTCCGTTAGCTCTGGAAGCAGTATCCAGCGCCTGTGCCCGACTTCTGTGTTGTTGGCTCCCTCATCTTCGATGTAGCCGTCAATGGCCTCGGGTCCTCGCACGCCGAGGTGGAGATTGGACTTACCTGCACCCTCGCTGCTCCAGCGGGTCATGCATCTGAAACCTGAATCAGGCTCATGATCTAGGCGACCGCTCGCATACATCGTGAGAGCAGCGGCTTGTGCATACACGGTGAACTCGTCATTCAACTTGACACGTGGTTCAACGCCCGCCATCGCCCGATACCAGTTGACCCGAGAAAGCGTCGCTGCTTGATGTTCCTTGCTCGTTGAACCGGGATTACAGTCCCCGACTGAGCCTGTCCAACCAAGGGGTGGTGGCTGCGAGCCGAACTCATGCTGATATGCCGAACGCACCGCCGACTCGGACGATGTATCGATGATGGCCATGGGTGCTGTACGTGCCAGCGCCCGCACCTCGCGCTTCAGCTGCGATTCTCCAAGGACGGCTCCAAGGGTCTTGTAATCGCCATCGGGTAGAAGCAAGCCCCATGTCGGCGTCTCGGTAATTTCGAAGAAGGAGGATAAGCGTCCGTCCTTGTCATCAATCGTCGGAAGCACGATTTCGTAGCGTCGAAGAAAGTCAATTTGATCGCCGAGATCACCGTTGATAGGAACACTTACGAAGTTGACCGAACTCGACCACTCCTCAAGAATTTGAGGGAGGTACTCCGCTTCATCGGCACACAAACTGCAGGAGGGTTGCCAGAACCACAGTGCAGCTGGTCGTGCCTGTAGCAGCGGGTGATCCAACGGCCCAAGACTCTTCGCCGGTGGCGCCAGAGATGTGCTTGATGTGGATGTAGGTAGTAGCGCAACTGTCGATGTCGAAGTGTCTGATGGCAACAAAGATGTCGAAGGTGCTGGTAGGTCAGTGATGCCAGTTTCAACTGAGGAAGTTGTTACCTGCCTTCGCTCGTCAACATTGGTTCTGAGCAATTCGATTCCTCGCCAACCCAATGCGACGGCAACGAACGAGGCGAGTCCTAGCCAGACCACTCTCGGGACACGTACCTCCGGAATACAACCTGGACAAAGGTCGTCACCGCAAACCTCGCAAACATCGAGCTCACTGTCAGTCATGTTCAGGATGAAAGAGTAGAGCTAAAACTCGAAGCCTCCCGACTCCTCGTAGTACTCCTCTTCTTGCTCAAAGAACACCTCGTTTGCCTGCTCGCCAATGGTGAGCATTTCGTCAGGTGTGAGATTGTCAAACATGCCTTGGGATTGTATGGTGAATTCCGCGAGAAGGTCTGGGTCTGAAAGATTTTCTGAGACGTATTGCACAAAGCCTTGTACTTCGTGCTCTGCGATGGCACCGACGAAGCCGTCAACGACCTGTCGCCCGGCAACGACATACACAGCAGGAATTGATTGCACCTCGAATGCCTGAGCAATTGATGGATTCTCGTCAACATTCACCTTCGCAAGGATGATTCTTCCCCCATATGCATCCACAGTCCTCTCTAGAATCGGGCCGAGTGATTGACAAGAGCCACACCACGGTGCCCACAAATCAACGATGACTGGAACAGTCGTGGACCGCTGCATAACTTCGGACTCAAAGGCTGCTTCAGAGACATTGATGGTGTTGAATCCCATACCTGACAGCGTACGTTCACCGTCTCTACACAATCACGAGCTACTCTCTCGGAAAACCTGATTCCTAGACGAGCACCCAGAAGTGCTCACTTGACCAAATGACTAGTCACTACCTACCGTATATAGCAACCCCCTAAAACTCCAGGAGGTCATGTCAATGGCTCTAGTGAAATGTGCGGACTGTGGAAACCAAATCTCAGACAGAGCACCTGCATGCCCCACTTGTGGTGCCCCGCTCGTGCTCGCAAACGTGGTTCTCTATCTCGAAGGAAACGACCGAGCCCTGGTCGGTAAGAATGATTTCGCTGTTCGTGTCTCGTACAACGGAGTTGAACATTCCGTGATTGAACAAGGCGGCAGCGCAAGATGAACGTTTCCTAGTGGCGGTGACTTTGATTTCTCCTGCGATGTTCCCACCATGACCATGCGCCGTAAGACACAGACACTTAGATACACATTCCCCGACGGATTTCAAGGAAAGATGAAGTTTGCAATTGAAGGCAGCATGTCTCCCCAGTTGGTCGCGCTAGAGATATAAGGCTGATTAACGAAGTCGCTTCAACTCACGGCGCGCAACCTTCACGTCAGCAGACGGTTTCGGCCATTGAAGATGCATGTCCTGTAGAGCTGACCGTACAATTCCACTAACCGCAAAGTCACGGAACCACTTTGAGTTCGCCGGAATCACATACCACGGGGCGTGCTCCGTTGAAGTCGAAGTTACGACCTTTGAGAATGCCGCAATGTACTTATCCCATCTCTGCCGTTCTGCCAAGTCTCCCATCCTGAATTTCCAGTTCCGATTCGGTTCATCCAATCGTGCCATCAGTCGCTCCCACTGCTCATCTCGCGATATGTGCAGCAGAAACTTCACGATGACCGTCCCCTCATCGGTGAGCAGCTTCTCAAACGAGTTGATGTGATCAATTCGCACATTGAGTTGACTTCGTGAAAGGCTTTCGTTCAGCATCGGCACAATGAGATCTTCGTAATGACTACGATTGAAGATTCCGACTGAACCGCGTGGTGGGCATGCTGCATGCACTCGCCACAGGAAATCGTGAGCAATTTCCTGACCTGCCGGGACCTTGAAGGAAGTGACGTGAGTTCCCTGCGGATTGAATGCGGTGAATACTTTCCTAATGAGACCGTCTTTCCCGGCAGCATCGATTCCTTGCAGCACAATAAGTAAAGACTTCCTCCCGTCCGCGTACAAGTGATATTGGAGCTCTTCCAGCTTCCTCAGATTCTGTTCTGTCTTTGCTCTGCTCTTGTCCTTTTGCCAGCCGAGCGTCGAAGCTGCGGCGCGGTCACTCAGCTGCGGTCGACGTCCTTGCGATACACGCAAAAGCGTCTCCAGGTCCCCTCGTTCTCCAGCCATCTACTGACGATGCTCCCTTCTGAAACGACGCGTGAACTTAAGGCTTCATCAAGAGCAACAGGCTCTCTCTCAATGTCTCAAGTACCACGGTGATTGCAAAGGTATCACCCGACGATGCACCATTTGATTTCAACTGATTGATTCAAGTCTCGGCTAGATTCCCAGATGTGGGACTCTTCAAGAAGGCACGGCAGATTCTCGCTGGAACGTGATCAAAATCCCATCAAGCTCTAGTTTACGTTGCTGAGTGCGCTGGAACTGGCACGTATGAATGTCTTTCCATTTACTGCGTTTGATGCCAAGGAATTCGTGTTCAGTGACGAGTGGTGGTTACTGTTCCTCTTTGTGTTTATCGGCTGGGCGTCATCCCGCCGTCGATGATTCGCAGCTTGTGTTATCCGCGGGTTGCGATCCCGACTCACTGCACTGCCGCTAAAGCCTTTTAGAAAACAAAAAGACTAGAACAGAAGCTGCGATGGCGATCAATACCACGAGTCCCAAGATTCCGCCGGACATCCAGAGGAGTACCGAAATCACTGGCACCCCGAGAAATAGTACTAGGGCAATGCCAACCCAAACTCGCCAAAGTGAAGTGAAGCTGGACATGAGTGCCGCGACAGCCAAATTCCTCGTTGTGTCTTTACCTTAGATGCATTTTGTAGGGTGCACCAAACTCGCATTTCGCAGTTTGTGAAGTTTTGAGTTTGTCGTATTGCAACACTCCGTTGACCAAACAGAGGCCGGATGCTCCTCACGAAAAACGTTTCCACAATTACAACTCCGAAAGTGCGTTGATTCATGTGTTGCAATTAATGTCTGACAGCTTCCGCATCGAGCGACTTCCTGCTCGTGGCTTGGCTTCCACAACTCTCCACAGGGACATTTTTGATAACCAGCTACCACCGGGAACACGAAGGCACAGTCCCAACACCTAACTAGGACAACATGCTCGTCTTGAGGGAAATTGTTATTAACTCCGCACTTCGGACATCGATAAGACACCATCTTGGGTTCGGGACGTGAATTCTCTGAAGATGAGCCGCCGTTTTGCAATTCCTTCTTCAGTTTGTCATATTGATCAACTGCTGCGGGCACCAACTTCATCCCGATATTCAGGGCAAGATTGATCAACGGATCAATGGGCATATGTGGGACAACTATAGATGCACGCGGCGGTCTTTACAAGCGTTTTCAAGACAACTGGCATTCAACCAGGCGAAATCAGCAGAATATGCCACTGGTCTTAGTGCGATGTGCACGGCGTAACAGCGGTTAACTTCGCCGATGACTTGAATTCGTCATTTTCGGAGTCGGCAAGCCTGATAATCAATCACTTCAGCTCGGAGATGGCCTCGGTTACCGCGACACGGTTTAGTCGTCTGATAGTTCCCGCGATCATGGCACCAACCGTGGAGTCAAGGGTATTGATGTTATCGATCTGAGGTTTAAGGATCGTCCGAACAAGCAAGTGATGAAACATCTCCAATACATCTGGGGCTCGACACTGTCCAAGTTTTCGGCGAAGGCTGTAGTGGCGATCAGCTCTTCAAACTTGACGATGTGATCCTCATTAGCCTGCTCATTTATGCCTCAGGACGCGACGCTGCGGGTTCGCAAGTCGTTGGTGGTGGCGTTCGTGGTGGCGGTGGCGTCGGTCGTCGCGTATGCGGCCGACACACCGTCGGCAATCCTGATCGCACTGGTTCCGCTGGTGTACACCATCCCCGCCTTCATATGGCTTGATCAACTCGAGCCCGAGCCGCGGGCGATGCGCTGGAATGCGTTCTTGT
>Ga0194123_10002413_pt1 | contig 24485 bp, 18 predicted proteins | sample TA2MahsurfametaG_5_FD_155479 | JGI IMG/M metagenome (GOLD analysis project Ga0194123, IMG submission 155479) | Freshwater microbial communities from Lake Tanganyika, Tanzania - TA2015023 Mahale A surface | ecosystem: Environmental > Aquatic > Freshwater > Lake | place: Tanzania: Lake Tanganyika... | reverse complement strand
TTTCGCCGCGCCGAAAGGACCGACGCTCAACGTCGGCGACAAGGCGCCGACGAAACTGCCCTCCGGCTGGATCAAGGGCGACCGGGTCTCGGCCCTCGATCCGAAGAAGACCTACGTCGTCGAATTCTGGGCGACCTGGTGCCCGCCTTGCGTAGCCTCGATCCCGCACCTCGCCGAACTCCAGGCCAAGCTCAAGCCCGACGGCGTGCAGGTCATCAGCATCCACGTGAACAGCGGCGTCGAAGCCGCCGACGCCTTCGTGCGCAAGAACACGAAGCAGATGGATTACACCGTCGCCAAGGACACCAACGGCGCGATGGGCAAGGCCTGGATGGATGCCGCCGGTCAGAACGGCATCCCGTGCAGCTTCGTGGTCGCCGGCGGCAAGATCGCCTACATCGGCCACCCGGGCTCGCTGGATCCGGAAAAGATCCGCGGCTTCATCGCCGAGGCCAAGGCGGCCGAACCCGCCGCCCCGGCCAAGAAGTAAGTGGAGGCGGTTAGCGGTTAGGGAAACTGCCCCAAGGCAGGGTCGGGACCACGTCATGACCTAGCATGCATCCGCGTTCGCCCTCCGGCGAACGGGCTAGGTCAGCACGCAGCGCTGACCCTACCGCAGGCACCCGATCCAACCATCCGGTCTCCGGTTCCCCCTCGAGCGCCACCCCTCCCGCCGCCTGAGATGGGATGCGTCTGCCTGCCTCTTCCATTCAGCCCTCCATTCAGCCCTCAACTCAGTCCTCCATTCAACCCTCCCTCTCCCGTCCCAACCGCTATCCGCTAACCGCTTACCGCCCTTCCCTAACGCCATCCCCCTCTTGCCACCCCGTATCCCCCGCTTAAGTTACCCCCATGCGTCCCCTGCTCCTGTTGTTGCTCACGGCCACCCTCTCCGCCGCCGGCCTCAAAGTGGGCGACCCGGCCCCCGCCACCCGACCTGAGACGATGATCCAAGGCGAAGCGGTGAAAGATTTCCAGAAGGGCGAGGTCTACGTCTTCGAATGCTGGGCGAGCTGGTGCGGTCCGTGCGTCGCCGCCATTCCGCACCTGAACCAACTGCACAAGCAGATGGGCAAGAAGGGCGTCGTCATCACCGGCGTCAACGTCTGGGAAAGCGAACGCGACGCGGCCTCCGCCCAACGCGCGAAGGATTTCCTCAAGTCCCAGGGCGACAAGATGTCGTACCGCGTGGCCCTCGGCGGCAAGGCCTTCATCAAGGACTGGCTCGAAGCCGCCGAAGTGAACGGCATCCCGCATGCTTTCGTCGTCGCCGAAGGCAAGATCGCCTGGACCGGCCACCCCGCGCAGCTCACCGCCGAGATGCTCGGCGACATCCTCACGGGCACGCCCCTCTCGGCCGCCCCGCCGATCGCCGAGAAGATCCCGCAGCGCCGTCTGAGCAAGCCCGCCGTCCCCGCCGGCACCGCCCCCAACGATCCGGAGATGGCCGCGGCCCAGGCCAAGCTCGACGCGCTCTCCGAGGCCATGCGCGCCCGGGACTGGGACGCCGCCGAGAAAGCCCTGCCCGCCGCCGCCGGCGTGCTGCCCAAGCAGGAAGGCCAGGAACTCCGCGACTCCATCGAAGCCCAGATCGGCCTGGCCCGGGGCGACCCCACGAAGTTCTACGCCCAGCTCCAGAAGGTCGCCGACGAGGAGTTCGACGATCCGGAGTCCCTCAACGAGATCGCCTGGCGCCTGCTCACGATGAAGGCCTTCGAGGGCAAGCGCAACCTGCCCCTCGCCGAGAAGTGCGCGGTGCAGTCGGTGAAGCTCACGAAGGAGGAGCACCCCGACAAGCTCGACACGCTCGCCCGCCTCCGCTGGCTCCAAGGCAAGAAGGAGGAAGCCATCCGCCTGCAGATCAAGTCCGTCGACAAGGCCGAAGCCGGCCAGATGAAGGAAGCCCTGCAGAAGACCCTCGACGCGATGCTCAAGGGCGTCCTGCCCCCCGCCGACGACGAAGAAGAACCCGGCCGCTGAGGGTAGGGCTGACCGGCCCGGTCAGCCATGGTTGAGCGGGCCGCTCAACCCTACCTAATACCAATCCCGTAGCCCGAAGTTTGCATTATCCATTCAGCCCTCAATGCAGCCCTCCATTCAGTCCTCCATTCAGTCCTCTTCTCATATGCTCCCCCGCCGCGACTTCCTGAGATTCTCCGCCCTCGCCTCGCTCGGCGCGCTCGCCGGCTGCGCGACCACCCCGGCGGCCGCCCGCGTCCGGCCGATCACGCGCGGACCGAAGTTCCACTGGCGTGGGTACTACGACAAGTTCCTGTTCTCGGCAGACGATCGCTTCGTGCTCGCCAACGAGGTCGACTTCCAAGGCCGCTCGCCGACGAAGGCCGACTCGATCCGCGTGGGAATGGTCGACACGCAGGACGGTGACCGCTGGATCGACCTCGGCGGCTCCAACGCCTGGAACTGGCAGCAAGGCTGCATGCTCCAATGGGTGCCCGGCTCGGACCGGGACGTGGCCTGGAACGACCGCGAAGACGGCCGGTTCGTCACGCGCATCCTGGACGTGAAGTCCGGCCGCACGCGCACGCTGCCGCATCCGTTCTACACCTTCAGCCCCGACGGCCGGACGGCCTTCGCGCCTGATTTCGCCCGCCTCGACGTCACCCGTCCCGGCTACGGTTACGCCACCGGCGCCGAACGCGACATCTGGAAGCTCCAGCCGACGCCGGACGACGTCGGCATCTGGCGCATGGACATGGCCACGGGGAAGCAGCGACTGCTCTTCTCCCTCGCCGAAGCCGCGAAGATCCCCTTCACGGGTCCGTCGACCGCGGCGTTCAAGCCGGGAGCGGTCCATTGGTTCAACCACCTGCTTTGCAACACCGACGGCACCCGTCTCTTCTTCCTCCACCGCTGGCGCAACCCCGGCGAGAAGGCCAGCTTCCGCACGCGGGCGCTGACGATGTCCGTCGACGGCGGCCAGGTCCACGTGATGGACCCCAACGGCGGCACCTCGCACTTCGTCTGGCGCGACCCGCGGCACATCTTCGCCTGGGCCTGGCACCCGTCGCACGGCGAGCGCTTCTACGTCTATAAGGACCTCTCCGACGAGGTCACGGTCGTGGGCAAGGAGAAGATGCCGAACAACGGCCACAACACGTATCTGCCGAACACGAACGACGAGTGGGTGCTCAACGACACCTACCCGCAGGGCCCCGAGAAGCTGCAGCGACCTTACCTCTACCATATCCCGACGGATCGCCGGATCGAAGTGGGAGCCTTCCCTTCGCCCCCCGACATCGTCGGCAAGGAATGGCGCTGCGACACCCATCCGTCCGCCAGCCGCAGCGGCCGCCAGTTCTGCTTCGACTCGGCCCACGCCGGCGGCCGCCAGGTCTACGTGGCCGACATCGCCGGACTGCTGGGCTGAGCCGTCACGGGACCGTCACTCAATCGCGCTTCCCATCCGCGGTCGGCGCCTGCATAGTCGCCTGCGATGGCCACCCGCAGCGCCCTTGAGCGATCCCGCTCCGCCCTCCACCTCCGTCTCCTGGCCGCCCAGCGCCGCCTGACGGAGAAGCGCTCCGGCGCGGTCATCGTCCTCGGCGGCAACGACCGCCTCGCGGCTTCCGCGCTCGCCAACCAGCTCACGGAATGGTTCGACGCCCGTACGGTGCGCGTCTGCGCGCCGGACGCGGCCTCCGCCGCCGGCCGGCCGTTCCTCTGGCCCTACTGGCAGGACGTGCCGGCCAAAGGCCGCATCACGATCGTCGTCGGCGACTGGCTCACGCGCACGACGCTCGAAGCCGCCCGCGACGAACTTTCCGGCGACGCGCTGCGCGCCCGGCTGAAGTCCCTCCGGACCTTCGAGGAGATGCTCGCGGCCGACGGCACCACGGTCGTCAAGGTCTGGCTGGAGACTCCCGAGAAGACGCTCCGTCGCCGGCTGCGCGAAGCGGAGGACACCGACGCCGAAGGCTGGGTCGTCGACCCCGAAGACCTGCTGCTCGCCAAGAAGAGCAACCTCGCCCTGGCCCGCGGACTCCGCGCCCAAGGCAGCGGCAAGAATCTCCCCTGGAAAGTCGTCATCGGCGGCGCCGAGACCAAGCTCCGCGACCTGCACGCCGGCCTGGCCATCGCCGATCAGCTCAACCAGGCCTCCCGCCGGCGCGCCGCCGCCAAGGCCAAGAAGCCCGGCTCGCGCCCGCGCGGGCTCCTCGAGAGCGCCGCCCCGCACCCGACCCTCGACAAGAAGGCCTACTCGCAGCAGATGGCCAAGCTGCAGGTCCGCCTCGGCCGCCTGACGCGCCGCGCCCACGCGCAGGGGGTCTCGACGGTGGTCGTGCTCGAAGGTCCCGACGCCGCCGGCAAGGGCGGCGCGATCCGCCGCCTCTGCGGGCTGCTCGACGCGGCCCACTACCAGGTCTTCCCCACGCCCGCGCCGACGCCCGAGGAGAAGGCCCGGCACTATCTCTGGCGCTTCTGGAACAAGGTGCCCGCCCCCGGGCGCCTCGCTGTCTTCGACCGTTCCTGGTTCGGCCGCGTGATGGTCGAGCGCGTCGAGGGCTTCGCGACGGACGCCGAGTGGGCCCGCGCCTACGCTGAGATCAACGACTTCGAGGCCCGCCTCGCCGAGGCCGGCATGGTCGTCCTCAAGGTCTGGATCAACATCTCCAAGGAAGAGCAGCTGCGCCGCTTCCGCGCCCGCGAGGATTCGCCGCACAAGCGGCACAAGATGACCGCCGAGGATTACCGCAACCGGAAGCAGTGGGACGCGAACCTGCGCGCGGCCGAGGACATGATCGCCCGCACCGACACGCCGCACGCGCCGTGGGTGGTCGTGTCCGCCGACGACAAACGCTTCGCCCGCGTGGCCACCCTCAAGGCCGTCTGCCGCGCGCTTTCCGACCGTCTCGACTGAGCCACTCGCCGAGCCAGCGACGGTGGGGTCCGCTCAGCGCGGCGCCGTCCAATGTCGTCGCGTCGACCCACTCGAGCTCCGCGTCCTGCGCCCAGCGACGAAGGTCCGCGGCCGCGGGCTCGAAGGCGAAAAGCTTCTCCTCATAAGTGACCGTGCCGATGGTACGCCGGCGCACGAGCGCGGGCTCGCCGCCCGGCGCGAGGCCGAGGGACGGCAGGACCGGGATCTCCGCCATGCCGGCGAGCCGCTTGGCGGCGGCCGGATTGCGGCGCAGCAGGACCTTGCCGGCCCGCAGGACCAGCGCGCGGTCGACGGCGGCTTCCTTCCGCTCCTTGGCGACGAAGCGAGGCAACGTGGCGGCGTCGCCTTGCGCCTTGGCGTCGCACCAGGCGGCCAGCGGGCAGCGGGCGCAGTCCGGCACGCCCTTCCGGCAGACGGTGGCGCCGAGCTCCATCATCGCCTGGTTGAAGTCTCCGGGCTTCTTAGGATCGACGAGCTCGTCGGCCCGCGCGGCGAACAGCTTGGCGGCCGAGGAGGCGTCGCGCAGCTTGGCGCGCACGCCGTCGAGCCGCGCCAGCACGCGCACGACGTTGCCGTCGACGACCGCGACGGGCTCGTCGAAGGCGATGCTGGCGATGGCGGCGGCGGTGTACGGTCCGACGCCCTTGAACTCACGCCACTCGGCGGCGGTCCGCGGTGGCCGTGGCAAGGCGGCCACCTGACGCGCCAAGGCGAGCAGGTTACGGGCCCGCGAGTAATACCCCAGGCCGGCCCAGAGCGCCATGACCTCGGCTTCCTCCGCCCGGGCGAGCTCCGGGAAGTCGGGCCACCTCGCGGTCCAGCGTTCGAAATAAGGGATGACGGTCGCGATCTGGGTCTGCTGGCACATCAGCTCCGAGACCACGGTCCGGTACGCCGAGACCTCCTCGCGCCACGGCATGGGCCGACGATGCCGGGCGAACCAGGCCAGCAAGGCCCGGCGCATCGCGGGGATGCGGTCAGGACGGGCGGACGAGGCGGAAGGCATGGATGGGGCTGGATTCGGAGGCCAACTCAGGTAGACCTTGGGACTCATGGCACGAAAGGCAAAGCAGGACTCCGACGACGAGCCGAAGAAAGTGGCGATGCACACGCTGAAGCTCGACGCGGCCCAGGCCGCGAAGCTCCGCGCCATCCTGGTCGCCAAGGGCTGGGTCTCCTTCCCGGTCGACCACGCGGCCTTCGCCTTCAAGGGCGAGAACCTGAACGTCGTCCATTACAAGTCCGGCAAGTGCGTCATCTCGGGCAAGGGGACCGAGGACTTCGTGAAGTTCACCCTCGAGCCCGACGTGACGGGGCAGGCCGTCCTCGGCTACGAGGCCGAGAACAACCCGGAGTGGTTCGACGAACACGCCGGCCTCGACGAGTCCGGCAAGGGCGACCTCTTCGGTCCGGTGGTCTCGGCCTGCGTCATCGCGACCGGCGAGATGACCCGCGCGTGGCTCGAGCTGGGCATCAAGGATTCCAAGAAGCTCACCGACGCCAAGATCGCCGAACTCGACCGCGCCATCCGCTCCACCCCGGGGGTGGCGGTGAAGACGACGTTCATGCGCATGGCGAAGTACAACGAGCTCCACTCGCGCTTCGGCAAGAACCTCAACCGCCTGCTGGGCTGGATGCACGCGACGTCGTGCGAAGAAGCCCTCAAGGATTTCGAGCTGCGGCACCAGCGCCGCCCGAAGTGGGGCCTGCTCGACCAGTTCTCCGAAGAGCCGCTCGTCCAGAAGGAACTCGCCCGCAAGGGCGTCGAGTTCGACCTGCGCATGCGGACCAAGGCCGAATCGGACCCCGTCGTCGCGGCGGCCTCGATCGTCGCCCGCGCGGCCTTCGTCCGCGAACTCGACCGGCTCTCGCAGGACGGCGGCGTCCACCTGCCCAAGGGCTCCGGCTCCGAAGCCAAGAACGCGGGCATCGAGCTCGTCGGCCGCCTCGGCCCGGCGATCCTGGTCAACTTCGCGAAGCTCCACTTCCGGACGGCCTACGAGGTCCGTGGGCTCGAGCCGCCGGAAGCCAAACCGTTCGTGCGCCGCAAGAAGGCGGAATAAGCCGTGGCCTCGCTGGCTTCATTCGACCGCAGGAAAGGCGCCGACCGTCCCGGCATCGCCGGCGTCGACGAAGCCGGCCGCGGCTCGCTCTGCGGCCCGGTGGTCGCCGCGGCGGTGCTGCTCGACGCCGGTTTCTACGGCGAACCGGCCTGGCTGCGGAAGCTTGCCGGCGCCAACGATTCCAAGAAGCTGACGGCGGAGAAACGTTCCGGGCTCCGGGAGGTCATCTCCCAGATGGAGGCCGAAGGCAAACTGCGGACGGCCTGGGCGGCGGGCTCGGTCCTGGAGATCTCCGCCCACAACATCCTCGGCGCCACCCGCCTCGCGATGGCCCGCTGCATCGCCAAGCTGGCCGTGGGCCACATGGCCCCGCTCTTCGCCGCCGCCGGCACGGAGGGCGAGCTCTTCGGCCGGACCGACGCGCGCACCTTCCTGGTGCTCGTCGACGGCCTGCCTTTGCGCCCCTTCGCGTGGGCGCACGAGTCCGTCAAAGGTGGCGACGGCAAGAGCCTCGCCATCGCGCTGGCTTCCATCGTCGCGAAGGTCGAACGCGACCGGATGCTCGTCGAGATGGACGCCCGTTACCCGCAGTACGGCTTCGCGACGCACAAAGGCTACGGCACGCCGGAGCACGTGGAGGCCCTGCGCGCCCACGGCCCCTGCCCCGAGCACCGCGAACTCTTCGTCCGCACCATCCTCGCCGGCGACCCTCCCCCCGCCGAAGCGACCGACGGCGAGTTCAGTTTTGAATAGAGGCAAAAAAAGGGGGCGGCGGTTGGCGGCTAGCGGTTGGCGGTTAGACCAACACCCTGAGGCAGGGTCAGCGCTGGGTGCTGACCTAGTTGCATCGGGTAGGGTCGGGACCGCGTCACGACATCGCCTGCATCGAGGTAGGGCTGACCGGCCCGGTCAGCTTTTCGCCGCAGGGCGAACCTTGGCACGATTCATCGTGCCCTCCTGCCAGGGAGGGCGCGGCAAAGCCACGCCCCTACCCTCGTCCGCCCTACGGCGGACTATCTAGGTCAGCACGCAGTGCTGACCCTACCCGACAGAAACGGAGGCGATGTCATCGCATCCCTACCCCAGCCAATCATCCGTTCTCCGGTTTCCCGTTGCGCTCAAAACTCCCGCCACCTGAAGCGTGTCTCATCCATTCAGCCCTCCACTCAGACCTCAACGCAGTCCTCCACTCAGTCCTCTTGTTACCGCACAGGCCGAAGGCCGATTTGCACTTTTGCACCGCGGACGGCTCGGAGAGCCGTCCCTACCTTCAGTTACCCCTTCCCTCCGCCGCCGTGCTGTCCGCCCACATCTGCTGCGTGACCTTGAGGAGGACGAAGCCGCTCACGACGGTGACGGCGGTGAGCACCCAGGCCAGCGTCAGGCGCTGCGGGTCGCCCGCGGCGTAGAGGAAATTGCCGATGGCGAAGAGCGAACCCCAGATGAGCGCGCAGCCGGCGATCCAGCCGACGAACGCCGAGCCGACGCGGTTCTCCTGGGCGATCTCGTCGTCGCTGACGCCGGCTTCGGCGCGGATGTCCGTCCAACCCGGACCGGCGGGCTTCACCTTCCGGCAGAAGCTGACCAGCGTTGCTCGGTCCGTCTGCGGGCCGACGTAGGCGGTGACGAGCCAGGCGACGGTCGTGAGGCCGACCTGCCAGAGCGTCGTCGTGGCGAAATCCGCCTGCGGCAGGGCCAGCGGCACGCCCACGGCGGTCACCAGCGACATCACCATGGCGACGACCTCGCACCAGGCGGAGACCCGCCACCAGAACCAACGGGCAATATACAGCAGACCGGTGCCGGCGCCGATGGAGAGCAGGACCTGGAAAGCCTGCTGGGCCGAGGTCATGTATAGGCTGAGCGCCGCCGCCACGACGTACAGGAGCACGGTCGAGAGGCGGCCGACGTTCACGTAGTGGGCCTCGGAGGCGTCCGTCTTCATGAAGCGACGGTAGAAGTCGTGCACGAGATACGACGAACCCCAATTGAGGTGCGTCAGGATGGTGGAGGAATTGGCCGCGATGAGCCCGCCGATCATCAGGCCGACGAAGCCGACCGGGAGGAACATCAGCATCGCCGGGAAGGCGGAGTCATGGCCGATGAGCGCGGGATCAGCCGCCGGGAAGGCCGCCTTGATGGCCGCGAGATCCGGGTAGACGATCAGCGAGCACAGCGCGGTGATGATCCACGGCCACGGACGCAGCACGTAGTGGGCGATGTTGAAGAAGAGCGTGCCGCCGAGGGAATCCTTCTCGGACTTGGAAGCCAGCATGCGCTGGGCGATATACGAACCGCCGCCGGGCTCGGAGCCGGGATACCAGTTGGCCCACCAGCTGATGGCGATCGGCAGGATGAAGATCATCAGCGCCAGCTCGGGCATCGTGAAGTTCGGGAGGAGGTCCAGGATCGGCTGGCCGTTGCCGTCGGTCGCGGACATCGCCGGCACGCCGTCGGTGGTGACCACCTGCTGCGTCGAAAGCCTGGCGACGAGCGCCTTCAGGCCGGCCCAGCCGCCCGCGCCTTTGCCGACGAGACGCTCACCGACCTCGACGAGCGAGAACCAGGCGGCGGCGAAGACGGCGGTCATCTTGATGAAGAACTGCACCATGTCGATGACGAGCACGCCCCAGAGGCCGGAGTGGGCGGCGAACACGACGTTGAGCACGCCGCAGACGACGATGGTCTGCCACGCGGGCATGCCGAAGAGGATGTTGGCGATCTTGCACGCGGCGAGGGTCACCATGCCCATGATGAAGCAGTTGAAGAACAGCCCGAGGTAGATGGCGCGGAAGCCGCGTACGACCGAGGCCGCGGCGCCGGAGTAGCGGTGCTCGTAGAACTCGAGGTCGGTCATCACGCCCGAGCGACGCCAGAGGCGGGCGAAGAAGAAGACGGTGGCCACGCCGGTGAGCACGAAGGCCCACCACTGCCAGTTGCCGGCGACGCCGTATTTGCGCACCTGCTCGGTCACCCAGTTCGGGGTGTCGGACGAGAACGTCGTCGCGACCATCGAGAGGCCCGCGAGCCACCACGGCACCGAGCGACCGGAGGCGAAGAACTCGGCGGTGCTGCCGCCCGAACGCTTGGCGAGGAACAGCGCCGGGACGAAACAGATCAGGATCGAAGCCGCGACGATGACCCAATCAATCCAGGTGATATGCATGGCAGGGGTAAGGGGTTGCTTATTTCTCCTGCCGCCTGGCCTTCGTGGCAACCGTGTTCCCCTTCCCTATTTGAGCAGTTAGGAGCATTAGGGGCTAGGTAGGGACGTGATTGCCATCACGTCCGTTCGCGGACGGACATTGAATATCGTCGAGACTGGCTAAGACCCGACGACTCCCCGCCTCGGCTTCGAACGGATGCGGTGTCATCGCATCCCTACCCAGCCATTAATCCGGTCTCCCTTTGAGTTGACGCAATTGCCTCAAGATAGGGCTGACCGGCCCGGTCAGCCTTGGTTGAGCGGGCCGCTCAACCCTACCCAAAAAAAGGGCGCCGCACGGCGCCCTCTCACTTACCTCGGGCCCTCCGGCCCTCGTGTCCTCGGGTTACTTGGCCGGAATCTCGTTCAGCGTATACCAACCTTCGCTGTGCCACAGCGCGTCGCCGGACTTGGCCTTGATGTCGCCGAGCACGAGATGGTGGATGTGGCCGCGGACGAGGCCGTCGACGACGAGGCGCACCTTGAGGCCGTCGGCGGAGACGGTGGCGGACTTGACGGTCGGCGTGGCCTGATCGACCTCGGGGCTGCCGTAGCTCGACTGGTAGATGTAGGTGAAGGCATCCATCGTGTAGTTCTTCACGTCCGCGGCCGCGGCGGCGTCGACGGGCTGCGTGAAGGTGACCTCGAAGCCGTCGGCGCGGGCGGAGATGTCATGCATCTCGAACGGCACCTTGCCCTTGAAGCGCACGCGCTCGAAGGTGAAGGTCTTCGAGCCGCGCGAACCCCAGCCGCGGTTGGAGCCGCCGATGAAGAGCGTGCCGTCTTCCTGGTCCATGCGGACCGGGATCAGGCCGGCCTCGAAGCCGCCGAGGAAGTGGAACACGGCGCCCTGGTAGAGGCCGTTGACCTGCTCGAGGTTGACGCGCTGGACCTGGGAGGCGGTCTGCTCGCCGACGAGCATCTGGCCTTCCCACGGACCGAACTTGCCCTTGGTCATGTCGCAGGCGACGCCGGAAGGAGAGTTGCCGACCTTCCCATGCGGGAAGATGACGGCCGGCGGCACGAACTCGGGGAACTTCAGGCGCTCGGCGAGGATGCGCGAGCCGCTGGTAGGCTCGGGCGGCGCCGGGAAGTTCGCGAGGGCGGCGGACTTGTTGCCGGTGGGGTTGCCCTGGAACGAGCCGGGTCGCAGCCACTTGAGCGAGGACGAGCCGTTCCAGACGCCCTGATTGTCGGTGTAGAAGAAGTCCCCCTTGTCGTTGTGACCGATGCCGCCGGGAGAGCGGATACCGGACGCCACCGGGATGAACTCGCCGTCCGGGGTGATCTTGGCGGCCCAGCCGCGCCACGGGGAGTGGGCGTGGAAGGAACCCGTCAGGCAGAGCACCATCCAGACGTCGCCGTTCTTGTCCGGCTCCGAGCCGAAGGCGTATTCATGGTAGTCGCCGCTGATGCCCCACTTGGAGCAGATGGTGTCGAAGCTGTCCGCGCGGCCGTCGCCGTCCTTGTCCGTCAGGCGGGTGTGCTCGGGTCGCTGGGTGGCGTAGAGCGAGCCGTCCTTCCAGAACATGCCGAGCGGCTCGTGCAGGTTGGAGGCGAACTTGGTCCACTTGACCTTGGAGACGTCGGCCTCGTAGGCGCCTTCGGCGACCCAGACGTCGCCACGGCGCGTGCCGATGGCGACCTTCTTGCCCGGCAGGAGGGCGATCGAGGAGACTTCGCAGACCTCGCCGGCCGGCGTGGGGATCTCGACGCGTTCGTAGAACTCGGGCTGACGGGATTCGGCGGCGCGGACCGCGTCGACGGTCGCGAGCTTGCCGGAGTTGGGAGCCTTCGCCGGAGCGGCGGGCGCGGCGTGGGCGAGGCCGGCGGCGGCGAGAAGGAGGAAGAGGTTTTTCATATGAGAGGTTTCCGTTCGGGGATCAGCGGAAGGAGTAACCGAGCACGGCGGTCTCGCCGGGCCGGAGGGTGAGCGTGAGGGTCTTGGTCGCGGCGTCGGACTTGAGGGCCGGACCGGACACCACGCGGACGACCAGGCCGCCCGCGAGCTCGGCGGAGGCGTCGGAAGCGCCGGTGACCGCGAGGTCGCGGGCGAGCACGACGACGAGCGGCTTGTCGCCCGCGGCCTTGAGCGTGCGGGTCAGCGAAGGCTGGGCGCCGGCGGCCGGCGTCCAGGCGTCGGAGAGGCTGACGCCTTCGCCGGCGGAGCGGAAGGTCGGGTTGCCGGCCTTGTCGAGGTCGTAGCCCTTGAACTCGGCGGCGAGCTTCACGGGGGAGAACTTCCACTCTTTGTCGTCCTTGGTGCGGTCGAAGCGGACGACGGCCCCCTCACCCGAGGCAAGGGCGACGCCGGGGCCGTCGGAGAGCTTGATGACGTTGGTGCCCGCGGGCGGCTCGTTGCCTGCGCCACGGTCGGTCCAGTGATGGCCGCCGTCCATGAACTTGCCGGTCCAGATGAGTTCGGCGGCGAGGTTGTCGGCGCTGTAGGCGAGGTTGAGTCCGTTGGGGAAACCGATGCCGATCGCGCGCGGCGTGGTCTTGTCGATGAAGTTACGGTAGATCGCGGCGACGCCGTCCTTGGCTTCGATCGGGATGAAGACCTTTTCCTTCACGACCTTGGCCTTGGTCTTGGAGAGCCACTTGATCTCCTTGTCCTTCGGGCCCTTGTAGCCGAGGACGACGACCTCTTGGCCTGCGTATTCGACGTATTCGACGCGGATCGGCGTGAGGCCCTTCTTGAGGATGACGGGGACTTCCTTCACGCGCTTGCCGACGGGGCCGATGCCCTTGATCTCGGCGATGCGTTCGCCGCCGACGTACAGGGCGCCGAAGTCGTCGCAGTCGAAGGTGAAGTTGTACTTGCCGTCGACCGGGGCGTCGAACTGCGCGGTCCAGACCATCGCGAAGGCGTCCTTCTGGCCGGACTGGGCGACGTCGATGACGCCGACGTTGAAGTCCTCCATCAGCGCGGGCTTGAGCGTGGAGAAGTCCGGCAGGGTCTTCCACTCGCCCTTATACATCGTGCCGACGAGGTTCTTGAGCGCGGTCTTGGGCGGCGGGAACGGATGGGCCTTGAGCAGCTCGTCGGCGGTCCAAGGCGTGGTGCGGTTCGCCGTGGCGGCGCGGACGGACTTCACTTCGTCTACGGAGACGGGGCCGGCGCCACCGGCGAAGGCCTTGCGGACGTAGGTGAGGACGGCGGCGATCTTCTCGTCGCTGAGCACGGCGCCCTGGGGCGGCATGTCGATGGCGTAGGACTTGCCGGCGACTTCGACCGGACCGCTGAGGCCGTTGAGCACGATCTTGATGGAGCGCGCCGGGGCGCCCTTGGGCCATTCGCTGCCCACGAGGGGCGGCAGGCCGTTGAGTCCCTTGCCGTCGGGGCCGTGGCAGGCGCCGCAGAGGGAGTTATAGATCTGGGCGCCGTCTTCGGCGGCCGTCGCGAAGACGGCGGAAGCCAGGAGGGCGAGGAGCGACGAGGTGCGCATAAGGGGGTGCGCTCCATCAAGCCTCATATTTCCGACGGTGCAAGTCGGATAGGAACGGGAAAAGACGCTCGAACGGGAGGGCTGAGTGGAGGACTGCGTTGAGGACTGAATGGAGGGCTGAATGGATAATAGAGGCCGATGCATTCATTTTGGGGCGGCGGGATCTGCCTTGGGTAGGGATGCGATGACATCGCATCCGCCTGCCTCGTGGTAGGGGCAGCACCGCGTGCTGACCTAGCGGCATCGGGTAGGATTGAGCGGCCCGCTCAACCGCGGATGACCGAGCCGGTCAGCCCTACCTTAAGATCCCCCGACAAAAAGGCCGCCTGATCAGGCGGCATCTCTATGTCGTGACGCGGTCCCGACCCTACCCTCTTACCGCGCGCGATACAGACCCTGCGGGTCGTAGAGCCACCAGGCGTCGAACGGATTGGCGAGCGGCGGAAGTTCGAAATACGGACGGCCCTTCTCGTCGACCTTGGACGTGACGCCGGAGATCTCGGTGCGGGTCGGCGGCTGCGGCAGAGGCGAAGGCATGGCGGTCGGGGCGACCGGCGCGGGCAGGAGGTCGAGCACGGCGGTCTCTTCGATGCGCTCGACGACGTTGTCGACCCACTTGAGCTGCTTGGCCTTGTCGCCGAACGCCTGCCAATCGCCGGTGGAATCGTTGGCGTACATCTGCTTCACGAACTCCTCGAGCGAGAGGCCCATCTTCTTGGCGACCGGGGTGGCGAGGCGGTCGAACCACTGGTTGGTGAAGTCGATCTGCTCCTTGAGCACGGTCATGTTGCCGCGGACGACGTTCGAGGCCTGGTGGTGGAGGAGGATGGTGTTCGGGTAGCAGAACGACCGCTCGGCGAGCGTGCAGATGACGGCGGTCATCGAGGCGGCGAAGCCCTTCACGACGACGTAGACCGGCGCCTTGGAGGCGGCCATGGCCTTCTGGATCTGGTAGCCGGCGGCGACGGAACCGCCCGGGGAGTTGTCCACGACGATGAAGATGGGGAACTCCGACGACTGGTTGTTATAGAAGGCGATGCGCGTGCAGACGTAGTCGGCGAGCTGCTCGGTCACGGCGCCGTTGAAGGCGATGCGGCGGTCGCTGATGTACAGCACGCCGTCGACGAGCGGGTCCTTGAGGTACTTCGGCTTGGCCTTGCTGGCGATCTTGCGGGCCTCGTCCTCCTTCTGGAAGCGCTGGATCTCGTTGGAGAGCCGGGCGACGGTGTTGGCGGCCTCGAGCTGGAGCTGCTTGGCCTCGGCTTCGAGCTCGCGGATCTTGTTGGAGCGTTCGGCGAGGCGGGCGGTGGCCCGGGCGGACTCAAGCGCGGCCTGGCGCTCGAGCCTGGCGCGCTCGTCCTCGAGGGCGGCGGCTTCGGCGGAGGCCTTGGCGAGGCGGAGCGAACGCTCGGCGGTCAGGCGGGCGACCTCGGCCTGCAGCGGCGCGAGCTCTTCGGCGCGCTTGGCTTCGGCGAGGGCGAGCTCGGCGTCGATGCGGGCCTTCTGGGCGCGCATGGCTTCGGCTTCCTTCATCGCGGCCTTCTGCTGGGGGGTGGCTTCATCGCGCGGAGCGGCGGCGGTCGTCGGCGCCGCGGGAGCGGCCGGGGCGGCCTGCTGGGCGAAGGCGGGCGCGACCGCGAAGACGGCGAGCGCGAGGACGCGGAGGGAGGTGCGGAGATGCATGGGAGTTGGTTTTGGTTTTAAATCAGCGGAGGACGAATTCGACGGTGGGGTCATACATCCACCAGATGTCGCAGGGACCGAGCGGCGGCAGGGCCTGGCGGGCGCGGCCGTCGGTGGCCTTGCCGGCGTTGAAGCCGTCGGGATTGGGCTCGGCGACGACCGGCGGGACGGCGGCGGCGACGGTGAGCGAATCCTCGGACATGCGGTCCACGACGTCGGTCACCCACTTGCGGCGGCCGGCCTCGTCGCCGAGGATCTTCCAGTCGCCGGTGGACGTGCCCTTGTACATCTGCGCGACGAAGTCGTCGACGGTGGTGCCGATGCGCGCGGCGACCTTCTCGAAGATCCGCTCGCACCAGACCTTCGACCACTTGAGCTGTTCCTTGAGCTGGGTGACGTTACCGCTCAGGCCGACGGAGGCCTGGTGGTGCAGGACGATCGTGTTCGGGTAGACGAACGAGCGCTTGGCGAGGGTGGTGACGATCGCGGCCATCGAGGCGGCGTAACCCTTCACGACGACGTAGACCGGCGCCTTCGAGGCCTCCATGGCCTGGAGCATCATGTAGCCCGACATCACGGAACCGCCCGGCGAGCGGTCGATGACGATGAAGATCGGGGCTTCGCCATCGAGGGCGTTGTAGAAGGCGATGCGGCCGCAGACGAACTGGGCGAGCTTGTCGTCGACGCGTCCGTTGAACGGGATACGGCGGTCGGAGATGTGCAGGACGCCGTCGATGAGCGGGTCCTTCGGGTAGGCGACCTTGGCGCCGCTGGCGATGTCGGCGACCTTCTGCTGGAGGCGCGCGATGGTCGCCACGGACGAGACCTTGGCGTATTCGACGGAGACTTCGGCGGCGGCGAGGCGGGCCTGCACTTCGAGTTCGGCGCGGGCGCGGTCCTTGTCGGCCGACGCGACGGCGGCCTGGGCGGCGGCGAGGGCGGCCTCGAGCTTGAGCTTGGACTGCTCGGCTTCGATCGGCGCGGCGGCGGCCTCGGCGCGGGCGGCGCGCAGGGCGGCTTCGGCCTCGAGCTTACGAAGCTCGAGGGTCTGGTTGAGCGCGGCGAGCTTGCGCTGCGAGGCGGCCAGCTCAAGGCGGGCGCGGATGACGTCCGTCTCGATCTCGGCCTTGATGACTTCGGGGGTCTTCTTGACCGGGCTGAACTGCGCCATCAGGGGCGCGGCGAGAAAGAGGAAGACGTAGGCCAGGCGCGACATGGGGGTAGGGACTGTTTTGACAGATATATGGTTCCCTTGAAGTCCATTTTTAGCAAATCTGCCCGCATGGATGCCGACGCCCCCATCACCCTGCTCAACCGCCACACCGGCCGCATGGAGACCGAACAGGTCTACGGCGAGAAGTGGCTGCAGCGGATCTACGGCAACCCCCTCGGCAAGCTGACCCTCCATACGGTCGTCAAACGCGCCCTTTTCTCCAAGCTCTACGGCTGGGCCATGGATCGCCCGAGCAGCGCGCGTCGCGTCGAGCCCTTCGTGAAGGCCTTCGGCCTGGACCCGAGCGAGTTCGCCGACCCTGACCTGAAGTCCTACCGGACCTTCAACGACTTCTTCTACCGCAAGCTCAAGCCCTCGGCCCGCCCGCTCGACCCACGCCCCGAGATGGCCGTGCTGCCGGCGGACGGACGTCACCTCGGCTTCCCGGACGCCTCGCGCGTGAACGGCATCTTCGCCAAGGGCCAGACCTTCGACATCCCCGCGCTCGTCGCGGATCGCGCGCTCGGCGAACGCTACGCCCGCGGCACCGTCGTCTGCTCGCGCCTCTGCCCCGTCGACTACCATCGCTTCCACTTCCCCGTCGCCGGCGTCCCCGGCGAACCCGGGCTCGCCCAGGGCCAGCTCTACTCCGTCAACCCGATCGCCCTGCGTCGCAGCGCCGCCTATCTCTGGCAGAACAAGCGCCAGCGCGTGACCATCGACGCCGGACCGTTCGGACTCGTCACCATGGTCTCCGTCGGCGCGACGAACGTCGGCACCATCATCGAGACCTACAAGGCCGGCCAGGCCGTCGCCAAAGGCGACGAGAAGGGCTACTTCCGTTTCGGCGGATCGTTCGTCGCCACGATCTTCGAACCCGGACGCATCAAGCTCGAGGACGACCTTATCCACGCCGGCGAAACCGCCGTGGAAGTCTACGCCAAGGTCGGTTCGCCCCTGGGTCGCCTCGCCTAAGCGCTTGCCTCCGCCGTCCGACGCGCAAACCTCGTCTCACAGGTTTCGCTCGGGTGGTGGAATGGCAGACACACCAGATTTAGGTTCTGGCGCCGCAAGGTGTGCGGGTTCGACCCCCGCCCCGAGCACCCTGTTCGCGAGCGGCGACCGCTCGCGAAAGGTAGTAGCGGGTGGCGGTCAACGGTTGGGAACGCATGCGCGAAAGAGGACTGAGTCGATGACTGCATTGATGGCTGGATCGATGACAGATTGAACTCAAAGGGAGACCGGAAACCGGAATGTTTGCTGCGGGCCTTAGGCAGCACGAGTTGCTGCCCTTACCTCCTGAACTCAGGCCCTCAGGCCCTCGGGTCCTCGCGCCCTCCACTCTTGCCCCCTCGCCCCGCGTCCCTCACTCTTCCGGCATGCTCGCGTGGCTTCGTTCCCTCTTCGCCCCGAAGACGCCCGCCGTGGACCTGAGTCAGGCTCCGGCGGAGCCGACGCCGTCGGAGCGTGTCGCGTCCACCCGTCCGGCCAATCAGCAGGGCTGGATCGGGGTCGACCTGGACGGCACTTTGGCCGAGGCGACCGCCTGGCAGGGCATGGACCATATCGGCCCGCCCGTGCCGCTGATGATGCGGCGCGTCCGCCAATGGCTCGATAAGGGCCTCCGCGTGAAGATCATGACGGCGCGAGCCGGCGACCCCGTCGGCGTGGCCGCCACGCAGGCTTGGCTCAAGGCCAACGGCCTCCCCGAGCTGGAAGTGACCGACAAGAAGGACTTCGGGATGATCGAGCTCTGGGACGACCGCGCCATCCAGGTCGTGCAGAACCGCGGTATCTGCTTCCTGGGCACCTCCTATTTCGCCCGTCCCAAGGCTCCCATCCTGCCAGATGAGGTTGCCGAACGGACCTTCATCCTCGTAGGGTCGGAACCGAAGCCGCCCGTCCCGGGCCCCAAGCACAGCGCATGAAAGCCTCCCTCAAGCTCGAGTATTCCCTCCGCGTCCTTTCGCAGCTCGCCCGCCGCCACCGCGGCACGGCCGTCACGCGCATCGAAGAACTCGCCAAGCTCGAGGACATCCCGGCCAATTATCTCGTCCAGCTGCTCAACGAACTCCGCGAAGGCGGACTCGTCGTCTCGAAGCGCGGCAAGACCGGCGGCTACCGTCTGGCCAAGGACGCCGAAGACATCTCCCTGAAGCAGGTGCTCGCGGTGGTCGAACCCGACCTCGTGGACACCAAGATCACGCTCAAGGGCGCCTCCGGACCTCAGGTCGCCGCGCTCTGGCGCGAAGTCTCGAAGCGTTTCGACAAGTCCCTCGCCGGTTTCACCGTCGCCCAGCTCGCGCTGACCGAGTCCGGCAACGATTTCGAGATCTGAGGCCGCTCGGTCCTTAACTCCGGGCTTCCGACCGCCCGGCATCCCTTCATCCTCTGCGGGATGAAGCCGCTCATCCTCCTCGGAGCCTGCCTCGGGCTCGGCACGCTGTTCGTGATGGCCGAGATGGCCTTGGCGTCGGCCAACCGCGCCCGACTCGCCCGCCGCCAAGCCCAAGGCGACGCCGGCGCCGCGGCGGCCCTCCGCCTGCTGGACACGCCGGCGCTCTTCCTCTCGACCGTCCAGGTGGGCATCACGTTCACCGGCGTGGCGGCCGCCATCTTCGCCGGCAGCGAACTCAGCACCACGCTCGCCGCCGGCCTGGGCCGCAGCACGTTCCCCTGGGTCGCGGAGCACGCCCTGGTGCTCGCCGAGGGGCTGATCTCCTTCGCGATTGGATCGGTGACCATCGTCTTCGCCGAGATCCTGCCGAAGCGCATCGCGATGACCCACGCCGAGACGCTCGCCTCCTGGCTGGCCCGTCCGATGGCCTTCGTGGCCTGGCTCGCCTATCCGCTCGTCGGGACGCTGAGCTGGACGGCCGAGACGATGCTGAAGGCCATCGGCCTGAGCCGCCCCCGCGACAGCGAGGTCTCTGAAGACGAGCTGCGCCTCATGGTGGAGACCGGCCACGCGACCGGCCAGCTGCACGCCGCGGAGAAACGCATCATGCTCGGGGCGATGGACCTGGATCTGGTCACGGCGGCCCACATCATGACGCCGGCGCGCAAGATCGTGTGGATGGATCTCCGCCAGCCGGACGAAGAGAACTGGCGCCGGATCATCCGCTCGGGCCACACCTGGTTCCCCGCGCACCGCGGGACGACCGACGAACTGGCCGGCGTGGTCTCGATCAAACGCCTCTGGGCCAACCTCGCCCTGACCGGCAAGGCGGCGGTGAAGGACCAGCTCACGGAGGCGGCGAAGGTCAGCCCGCAGATGTCCGGCTCGGCGTTGCTCACTTTCTTCCAAGAGAAGGGCCAGCATGTCGCCATCGTCGCCGATGACTTCGGCCGCCCCCTCGGCATCGTCTCGATCAACGACATCCTCGAGCGTCTGGTGGGACGATTGCCGGCCGAACTGAAACATCGCGGCGCCGGCCCCTTGGTCCGCCGGACCGATGGCAGCTGGCTGGCCGACGGCGACCTCGCGCCCGAGGCATTGCGGAAGGAACTCGGCCTGACGCAGAAGCTGCCGCACGAGGGCGAACCCGGCTGCGGCACCTTGGCCGGCCTGGTCATGAAACAGCGCGGCGGCTTCCCCGCGGAAGGCGAAGTGATCGCCCTCGGCGAGATCGAAGCAGAGGTCGCCGACCTCGACGCCACCCGGATCGACAAACTGGTCATCCGTCGACGTCCGTGACAAGGCGTCCGGAGGGGACGAAACCTTCCGATCACCCCCGCCGCCGCAACTCGGCCGCGCCGACGGGGTTACCTCTTTGACCATGCGCCCCGTTCTACCCCTCCTCGGCCTGCTGCTCGTGGGCTGCCTCGCCTCGCTCTTCGCGGCGGACCGTCCGCCGAACATCATCTTCGTGCTGGCCGACGACCTCGGCTGGACCGACCTCGGCGCCTTCGGGAGCAAGTATTACGAGACGCCGAACATCGACCGCCTCGCCGCGCAGGGCATGCGCCTGACCAACCACCATCACTGCCAGAACTGCGCCCCGACCCGCTCGGCCCTGCTCTCCGGCCAATACGGCGCGCGCACCGGCACCTACACGGTCGGCTCGATCGACCGCTTCGACTGGCAAACCCGACCGCTGCGGCCGGTCGATAACGTGACGAAGCTCTCGCTCGAACGCGACACCTTCGCCGACCAGCTCAAGAAGGCCGGCTACGCGACCGCGATGTTCGGGAAGTGGCACCTCGGCGGCACGCCCGACTACCATCCGTCCAAGCGCGGCTTCGACGAGGCGATCGAATCCGAGGGCCGCCACTTCGATTTCGAGACCAAGCCGAAGACGGCATACCCGCAGGGCCAGTATCTCGCGGACTTCCTCACCGACAAAGCCGTCGATTTCATCCAGCGGAACCAGGCCAAGCCGTTCCTGCTCTACCTCCCGCATTTCGGCGTGCACTCGCCGTTCCAGGCCAAGCCGGAACTGATCGCGAAGTTCAAGGGCAAGCCCGGCGCCGGCGGGCACAACAGCCCGACCTATGCCGCGATGATCGCGAGCGTCGACGAGAGCGTGGGCCGCGTGATGGACAAGCTCGATCAGCTCGAACTCGCGAACGACACCGTAGTCATCTTCGCCAGCGACAACGGCGGCGTCGGCGGCTACGACCGGCCCGACGGGCTAATCCGCGAACCCGGCAAGGAAGCCAAGGTCAAGAAGCCGAAAACCGGCGACGACGAAGACGGCGGCGGCATCACCGACAACACCCCGCTGCGCAGCGGCAAGGGCAGCCTCTACGAAGGCGGCGTCCGCGTCCCCTTCATCGTCCGCTGGCCCGGTAAGGTCGCCGCCGGCTCCGCGCACGGCGCGCCCACGGCGCACGTCGACCTCTTCCCGACGCTCCTCGAACTCGCCGGCGCCGCGAAGCCGCGCCAGGTCCTCGACGGCGAAAGCCTCCTGCCGGTGATGCTGGGCAAGGCGCCTGCGCTGAAGCGTGACGCGATCTTCCAGCACTTCCCCGGCTACCTCGGATCCGGCCCCGGCCTCTGGCGCACGACGCCGGTCAGCCTCATCCACGCCGGCGACTGGAAGCTCATGGAATACCTCGAAGACGGACACCTCGAGCTCTACAACTTGAAAGACGACCTCGGTGAGACGAAGAACCTCGCGACGACGCAGCCTGACAAGGCCAAGGAACTACACGACCGCTTGGTCGCCTGGCGCAAGGAGACCGGCGCCCCGATGCCGACGCCCAACAAGAAAGCCGAAGCGGCCCCCGCCGGAAAAAAGAAGGGCAAAGGCAAGGGGAAGTAGGCAGACTAAGGTGTAGGCGTCTAGGACGATACCTCGAGGCTAGGTCAGCGCTGCGTGCTGACCTAGTTGCCTTGGATAGGGTCGGGACCGCGTCACGACATAGGATGCATCGATCGTTCGCCGAATGGCGAACCTGGGCAGGGGCACGATTCATCGTGCACTCCTCATTCGGAGGGCGCGGCGGAGCCACGCCCCTACCCTTCGGCCGCCCTGCGGCGGCCGTCCTAGGGCAGCACGCGGTGCTGCCCCTACCTCGAGACAGGCGGATGCGATGTCATCGCATCCCTACCCCGACGACTCTATGCAAATCATAGCCCGGACACTTTTGCACCTTTGCACAGGCCGCAGGCCGATTTGCACTTTTGCACCGAGGACAGCACGTGGTGCTGTCCCGCCCTCACGCACTCCATACTCGATACTCCATCCTCCCTACTCTATACCTCCTACCGTGGACCTCTTCTTCACCGCCGTCGCGGCGGTCATGCTCTATCTGCACAGCCTCCGGGATTTCGCCCGCGAAGTGACGACCCTCGGCGGCGAACGTCTCCGCCGCGGATTGCGGCAGGCCACGGAGAACCGCTTCGTCGGCGCGCTGACCGGCGCCGTCGGAGCCGCGTTGGTGCAATCCTCGTCGGTGGTGAACTTCGTGACGATGGGGCTGGCGGAGCAGAAGGTCATGCCGGTGCGTCAGGCTTGGACGGTCATGATCGGCGCCAACGTCGGCACGACGCTCACGGCCTGGCTCATCGCCTATAAATTCACCGGCTTGGGCCCGGTCCTCGTGACCGTCGGCGGCCTGTGGTCGCTGATGGGTCCGAAGTCGTGGCGCCCTTACGGACGACCGGTCTTCCACTTCGGGCTGATCTTCCTGGCGCTTGGGCTGATCAGCTCGACGCTCCTGCCGCTGGCCCAGACGCCCGAAATACTGGCCTGGCGCGATAAGCTGTCCACGCCCTTGCACGCGCTGATCTTCGGCGCGGCGCTGACGATGCTGGTGCAATCCTCGGCCGTGGTCGTGGGCCTGACCGTCCTCTCCGTCGCCGGCGGACTCCTCGACCCGACGCTCTCCATCTGGGTGGTCGTCGGCGCCAATCTCGGCACGGGCTGGGTCGCGTTCATCAACGCCTCGGCGCTCGGCCCCTTCGCCCGCCGGCTGGCCTCGTTCAACTGCTGCCTCGACCTCGCCGGTCTGGCGCTCTTCGTGACGGTGCTGCAGTTCGCCATCCGTCCCCTGCTCGCGATGATCGACGAACCCGGCCTGAAGGTCGCCTTCGTCCATTCGGCCTTCAACCTTTCCGCCGCGGCCATGGCGCTGACATTGCTCCCCTGGATCTGGAAATACCTCGAGAGGTATGTGCCGGGCGAGAAGGTAGCATAGGTATTGGCGGTTAGCGGTTGGCGGTTCGGACGATGCCCTTGAGGTAGGGTCACAGCACTACCTGCTGACCTAGCTGGCTGGGGTAGGGCTGACCGACCCGGTCAGCCGCGGTTGAGCGAGGGCGCTCAACCCTACCTCGAACAACCACGCATGTCGTTCGCCGCAGGGCGAACCCAAGGTAGGGGCACGATTCATCGTGCACTCCGCATCAGGAGGGCGCGGCGTAGCCACGCCCCACCCTTCGGCCACCCTGCGGCGGCCGCTAGGTCAGCACGCAGTGCTGACCCTACCCCGATGCAGGCGGATGCGATGTCATCGCATCCCTACCCGAGGCAGGGCCGCCACCTGGGGCTGCCACCCGCCACCCGAAGTTTGCATCCACTTTTGCACTTTTGCACAGGCCGCAGGCCGATTTGCACTTTTGCACTTTAGGACCGCACGCAGTGCTGCCCCTACCTAGCTACAGGCTATGTCGTGACGCGGTCCCGACCCTGCCTACTCAGCCCCGCGCTCACGCGCGCGCCGTCGCGTCCACCAACAACCACGCCCAGGTGGCCACGACGCCTTCCGGACGCGCGTTGATCCGGTCGTAATCGCGTAGCAACGCCTTCAGCTCGTTCGGCGAGAAGCGCGGGTCGCCGGTCACGCCGCTGCGATGCAGGTGACGGAAGAACTCGAGGGCGCTCGGGTAGAGCTCCTCTGACTCAAGCACGCCGTGCGCATGGACGTCGAACTTCGCGCCTTTGAGCAAGGCGAGCCACTGGGCTTCATCCCGCCAGCGCACCGGGCCTTCACCGACGAGGTCACGCAGTTCGTTCAGGCAAGGGTCGCACGGGACGCCAAGGAGGAGTCGTCCACCCGCCGGCAAGGCCGCCCGCCAGTGCCGCAGCACCGCGGCCGGATCGGCCGCCCAATGCAGGAGGCCGGTCGAAGCGAGCGCACCGGCTTTCTCGATCGGCCCGAAGGCGTTGTGGACCGACCAGTTGGCGGCGGGCACGGCCTGACGGCCGAGTTCGACCATCGCGGGCGAGCCATCCGTGGCGTCCACGTTGACGCCCTGCGCGAGCAACGCGGCGGTGAGGAAGCCGGTCCCGGCGCCGAGTTCGGTGACCCGCACGCCGCGCCGGAACGGCGCGAAGGCGGCCAACGCTTCGGCGAAACGCTTCTGCGGCGCGGCGTGCGCGCCGTAGCTCTCGGCTCGTTCGTCGAAGCGCATGGGGTCAGGGGGCGAGGAACTCGCGCAGGTCGTGCCCGAGTCCTTCCACAGTCTGGCAGCCGACGACGGCTTGGCAAACGCCCTCGGCGTTCAGGAGCTTATCCCGGTCCC
>Ga0194123_10002411_pt1 | contig 24493 bp, 21 predicted proteins | sample TA2MahsurfametaG_5_FD_155479 | JGI IMG/M metagenome (GOLD analysis project Ga0194123, IMG submission 155479) | Freshwater microbial communities from Lake Tanganyika, Tanzania - TA2015023 Mahale A surface | ecosystem: Environmental > Aquatic > Freshwater > Lake | place: Tanzania: Lake Tanganyika... | reverse complement strand
TGACCAGCCAAGAGTTCGGCAGTTTTTTTATTTTGCTGGTCGTTGCGGGCAACGAAACTACGCGCAACGCGATCACCCACGGCATGTTGGCCCTCACCCAGAACCCCGATCAGCGCAAAACTTGGTTTGACAACTTCGAAACGCACGGCAAAACCGCGGTCGAAGAAATAGTGCGATGGGCGACGCCGGTCATTCACTTTCGCCGCACCGCGACGCAAGACACCGAGATCAACGGGTTCAAGGTCAAAGCCGACCAAAAGGTCGTGCTGTTCTACAACTCGGGCAATCGCGACGAGCGGGTGTTCAACGAGCCGTTCAGATTCGACGTGACCCGCGCTCCCCAACCCACCCAAATCGGTTTCGGCGCGGGCGGGCCGCACTTTTGTCTGGGTGCGAACTTGGCGCGACGCGAAATCGCGGTGATGTTCGACGAGATTCGTCGACGCACACCCAACCTTCAGATCACGGGCGAACCCGCCTACCTACAGAGCAGTTTCATCAACGGCATCAAACGCGTCAACTGCCGCCTCGATTAGTCGAGGGTCGCTGGGGTGTGCGCGAGCGCGAGCGGGGCGTGATTGATGCGAGGCAGGACGTATTTGGCGAACAAGTCGCACTCTTTCAAGTGCGGATAGCCCGACAAAATGAACGCCGAAACACCGGCGTCGATCAACTCGTTTAATTTGTTGGTCACCTGGTCGGGGTCGCCGACGATAGCGATACCCGCGCCGCTGCGGGCACGCCCCACGCCAGTCCACAGGTTTTGTTCGATGTAGCCCTCGTCGTCGGCCGCGGTGCGCAATTCGCTCTGTCGATTCACGCCCGTCGAGGTCGAGTCGAGCGACTTCGCGCGAATCGCGTCGCCGGTGACGGGGTCGAGCCGCGACAACAGTCGACGCGCGGCTTCGCGAGCCTCGCGCTCGGTCTCGCGCACGATCACATGACTGCGCCAACCAAAACTCATCGGTCGGTCGTGTCGTTGCGCCCGCTGCGTCAGGTCGAGCACCATCGAAGAAATTTTCGCCGTCGTATCGGGCCACATCAGATAGACGTCGGCGCTGGCCGCGGCGCAGTCGCGCGCCGCCTCCGACAGGCCCCCGAAATAAATCGGCGGGCAACCCATGCCGTGACTCGCTATTCGTGGCGGATCAATATGCAGCTGCAAAAACTCCCCCTCGAGATTCACGGTTCTTCCCTCCAACAGTTCGCCGAGGGCGAAGAGATATTCGGTGGTGCGTCGGTATCGGGCCTCGCTCGAGAGTTGCTCGCCCGGCATCTCCGAAGAGATCGCGTTGACCACCAGGCGCGAGTTCGAGATCTGTTGCAAGGTCGCGATCTGTCGGGCGAGTTGCGGCACGACGACCTCGCCGAGTCGGATAGCGAGCAACAACCTGATCTCGTGGGTCAGCGTGGCGATCGCCGCCGAGAAGGCGGTCGCGTCGATGCCGAGGCTGTAGCCCGAGGGCAAAAGCACGTTGTCAAAACCGTTCGTCTCGGCGCGGCGCACGATGTCGCTGCAATGCAACCAGGATGACTGCAGTTCTTCGTCGACCACGCCCAAGAACTCGTAGTCGTCGTCGCAGAGCGCGGCGAACCACGCGACTTCGACGGGCGAACGATTGTTGGTCACGGGCTAAATCTAGCCCGAGGGGTTTTTCGCAAATTTTCTGGTGCTACGAGCAGCCGCTCGACGAACCGCAGTCGCCGCAAACATAGCAAGCCCCCGCGCGCTGCATGTTCGCCGAACCGCACGCCGAGCAGATCATGCCCGTGCCCGCCGCTTTGGTCGAACCATGACTAGGTGGCGCCGAATACGTGCCGGCGTCGATCTGTGCCACGAGGTCGCTCGCCGACGGAATCGTCTTCGGATCGGCGAAGACATCGGTGCCTTGCATCGTTTCGACGATCGACTCTTCGACACCGGGCAACGTCGGTTGCAGACGCTCTTGACGGGTGTAGATGCCCAATTCGGCGCGCTCGTCGGTGGTCAGGTATTCGACGGCCAGACGACGGAACAGATAATCGACGATCGACGAGGCCATGCGGATATCCGGGTCGTCGGTCATGCCCGCCGGTTCGAAGCGCGTGTTGACGAACGCCTCGATGAACGCGCGCATCGGAACCCCGTATTGAAGACCATACGAGATGCTCTTGGCGAAGGCGTCCATGATGCCGGCGAGGGTCGAGCCCTGTTTCGACACCGTCAGGAAAACCTCGCCAGGTCGACCGTCGGAGTATTCGCCGATCGTGGCGAAGCCTTTGCAATCGGCGACCCTGAACTCGAAAGTTCGGCCACGACGCGAGCGCGGCAGTTTTTCGCGCACGGGTTGGTGCACCACGCGCTCGACGATTTTTTCGACGACCTGGGTCGCGGCGCCGGCGGCATCGCCACCCGAGGTCGAACCCTGCTCGCCGTCTTTCTTCATCGTCGACAACGGTTGACCGACCTTGCAGTTGTCGCGATAGATCGCCACGGCCTTGACGCCGAGCTCCCATGCCAGCATGTGCAGGCTCTCGATGTCTTCGATCGACGCCTCTTCTGGCATGTTCACGGTTTTTGAGATAGCACCAGACAAGAACGGCTGGGTCGCGCCCATCATTCGCACGTGGCCCTCGTAGTGGATCGTGTTGTCGCCCATCGAGCAGGCGAACACCGGCAGGTGCTCGGACTTCAAATCGGGCGAACCGACTATCGACTTGTTCTCGTCGATGTAGGCGACGATGCGGTCGACGATCGGCGCCTCATAACCAAGTTGGCGCAACGCGCGCGGCACCGTTTGGTTGACGATCGTCATGTTGCCGCCACCGACCAACTTCTTGAACTTGACCAAGCCCAGGTCTGGTTCGATGCCGGTGGTATCGCAGTCCATCATCAGACCGATGGTGCCGGTCGGGGCCAGAACGCTGGCCTGGCTGTTGCGCACGCCGTACTCTTCGCCGTCGCGCACTGCTGACTCCCATGCGGCTGATGCGGCCTCGACGAGGCTGGGTTGCACGACGTCGATGTTGTCGATTTCTTTGTTCGCGTCGCGATGCATGCGCAACACATTGAGCATGAAGCGCTCGTTCGCCGAGAACCCGGCGAACGGCCCCATGCGGCTCGCCGTGCGCGCGCTCGTGGCATACGCGTGACCCGTCATCAACGAAGTCAAAGCGGCGGCCCATGCACGACCACCCGTCGAGTCATAGGGCATGCCGAGCGCCATCAGCAAAGCGCCGAGGTTGGCATAACCGAGGCCCAACTGCCTGAACAATCGGCTGTTTTCGGCGATTTTTTCGGTCGGATAATCGGCGTTGCCGACGAGAATCTCTTGGGCGGTGAACATCACTTCGATGGTGTGCATGTACGACTCGACGTCGAACGTGTCGTCGTCGTTGAGGTATTTCAGCAGGTTGATCGACGCCAAGTTGCACGCCGAGTTGTCGATGTGCATGTATTCGCTGCACGGGTTCGAGCCGTTGATTCGGCCGGCGGCGTGGGCGGTGTGCCACTTGTTGATCGTCGTGTCGAACTGCAAGCCCGGGTCGGCGCACTCCCAAGAGGCGGTGGCGATTTGACGCCACAGATCGCGCGCTCGAATCGTGCGCACCACTCGCCCGTCTTTGACCGCGGTCAAATTCCAGTCGGCGTCGTCTTTGACGGCCTGCATGAACTCGTCGGTGACACGCACCGAGTTGTTGGCGTTTTGGTATTGCACCGAGAATGAATCGGCGCCGTCGAGATCCATGTCGAAGCCCGCGTCACGCAACGCCCTGGCCTTTTTCTCTTCGCGCGATTTGCACCACACGAATTCTTCGATGTCTGGATGGCTGGCGTTGAGGATGACCATCTTTGCGGCACGTCGGGTTTTTCCGCCCGACTTGATGGTGCCGGCCGACGCGTCGGCGCCGCGCATGAAACTGACCGGGCCTGACGCCGTGCCCCCACCCTTGAGGTTCTCGGCGCTGCTGCGAATGTTCGAGAGGTTGATGCCCGCACCCGAGCCGCCCTTGAAGATCGTGCCCTCTTCTTTGTACCAATTCAGGATCGCGTCCATGGTGTCGTCGACGGAAAGAATGAAACAGGCGCTGGCTTGCTGTGGCACGCCGTTGACGCCGATGTTGAACCACACAGGCGAGTTGAACGCTGCGCGCTGCGTGATCAAAATAAATTTGAGTTCGTTGCAAAACGAATCGGCCTCGTCTTGGTCGATGAAGTAACCGCACTCCGAGCCCCACTTGGTGATCGTCTCGGCGACACGATCAACGACCTGTCGCATCGAGTCTTCGCGCTCGGCGGTGCCGGGCGTGCCGCGGAAATATTTTTGGGCGACGATGTTCGTCGCGTTCAACGACCAAGAAACAGGAAACTCGACGCCGAGTTGTTCGAACGCGACGCTGCCGTCTTTCCAGTTTTTGATTTGCGCATCTCGACGCTCCCAGACCACCTGGTCGTATGGGTGCACGCCTGGTGCCGTGAAGTGACGACGGATTCCGATCGACAGACGCTCTGGCGCTAGTGACATTTTTTCTTTCCTCTTCTTTGACTTGTATTTCTGCTGGTTACTTTTAACGAAATTTCTTCTTAACAATTGGTAAAGACACTGTTTTTGGGGCGCATTCAACACCCCACCGCGGTCTGTTCAAAGACCACAAGATATTGTGTCTAACTGCCCCCCATTGCAGTTCCGCCCACAATTGGTAGGTTCAGATTACAGCACTGTTATTCGACCTTGTCAATCATTTCGCGGGCTTATTTTTACTGCCTTTTCTGCCTTTGTTGATTCGAGCCTCAGCATAAGGCCGCCACCCTGTGGATTGGAAGTGGATAAGCATGTGAATTTCAAATAATTCGTTCGACCACTACCGGTATTCCGTTCAAAACACTGTTGCCCGAAAGCGGGTCGAGTTCTCGCTCGTCGGTGAGCAGGTTCGAGTTCACCCCGGCGTGCATCTTGGCCACACGCGTTCGAGTGCCCTCGACCGAGTGGCCCCAACCATGCGGCAGGCTCACGACCCCGCGTCGAATCGAGTCGGTGATTTCGACTGGCGCATCGACGACACCCACCCGACTCTTCACCCGCACCAAGGTGTCGGGGCTCACCCCGAGTCGCTGTGCATCATCGGGGTTGATCTGCAGGGTGCAACGGTCTTTTCCTTTCACGAGAACCTCGATGTTGTGCATCCACGAATTGTTGGATCGCAAGTGGCGTCGACCCACCAAAACCATCTGGTCGGAATCATCACTTTTCGTCGACTCGGCCAATCGACTCTCGAGACGGGACAAGTCATTTATCAACGATGGCGCGGCAAGTTCAATTTTTCCGGACGGCGTGCGCAGCACTTCCGGCAAGCGCGGCTCGAGCGCGCCAAAGTCGATGCCGTGCGGCGCGGCGATCAGTTTGTCGAGATTCACACCGTCGGGTGAAGAGCCGAACCCGTCACCGAACGGGCCGATGCGCAACATGAAGTCCAAGATTCGGTCGGGGCCTCTTCGACCCGACTTCGAAAGTTCGGCGACGAGTTCTTGCTCGTCGCGACCATAGACATTCGTCGACGAATCTTTGGTCGCACCTTGCACGAGCGTGCCGAGCGCGAGATCGTCGACGTTGCCCACATCGGCGTCGACGCCCATGCCCGCGGCTATCGCCGAGAGTTTGGCCAAGATTTCCCACTCGTCGGGGGTATCGGGCGCGAGCGGCAACACGGGCTCGCTGTAGTTGGCGACGTTGCGCACCGCGAATGTCAGCAGCGCCAAGTCGTAATGACTTCTCTGCAATTGTGATGGCGGCGGCAGAATCACGTCGGCGAACTTCGAAGTCTCGTTGAGATACATGTCGACGCTGACCATGAACTCGAGATCGTCCATCGCTTTGGCCAGTCGATCACTGTTGGGCGTCGACAACACGGGATTTCCACAGACGACGATCATCGCCCGAATCTGGCCGTCACCCGGCGTTTCAATTTCTTCGGCCATCGCCGCCGCGGGATATTCGCCGAGCGCCTCTGGGTGTCGACTCACGCGCGAAAAACCGCGACCCGTGCGAAAACCCTTGCCCACACCACTTTGGCCGCGGGTGTTGCCGCTGCCGGCGACCGGCAACGGAAACATCGCCCCACCGACACGATCCAGATTGCCCGTGAAAATATTGACGACATCTACGAGCCATGACGCCGTGGTGCCAAAACTCGAGGTGCAAGTGCCGAGTCGCCCGTAGACCGCCGCCGACCCCGAGTCGCGCAGTTCGCCGGCGATGCGTCGAGTAGTTCGCGCATCGATGCCGGTCGTGCTCGCCACGGCTTCGGGCGTGAACGGCGCGAGCGCCGCCACAACTTCATCGACACCGGCCAGATAGGCGCCGAGCCGCTCGTCGAGAACCTGCAAACCACCTTCGGCGAGCGTGTTGGCGAGCGCCGCGAGAAAAAACGCGTCGGTGCCGGGTCGAATCGGCAACCACTCTTCGGCCTGGGCCGCCGTTCGGGTCTTGCGCGGATCGACAACCACGAGTTTTCCGCCACGTGACTGCATCGCCTCGATGCGCCCCGGGAAGTCGGGCGCGGTGCAGAGACTGCCGTTCGACTCATAAGGGTTCGCGCCGAGGATCAGCAGATATTGCGTGCGATCCAGATCGGGAACGGGCACCGAACTTGCCGAACCGAACAACAATCCCGAAGAAACTTGCTTGGGAATCTGGTCGACCGTGGATGCGCTGAACCGCTGCCGTGAACCGATGGCCTGCAGCAATACGCGGTTGAAAGTCAACGCCGAAAGATTGTGCGCGCCCGGGTTGCCCAAATACGTGCCGATCGACTCGCGACCATGGCTGTTGATGACGCTCGTCAGGCCCTCGGCCACGACGTGCCACGCCTCGGCCCAAGACACTTGCTGGTGCACGCCGTTTCTTTTGACCATCGGCATGCGCAACCGATCGGGGTCGTAGTGCAATTGTTTGAGCGTGCTGCCCTTGGGGCAGATGAATCCTTTTGAAAATACGTCGTCGAGGTCGCCGCGAATGTGGGTCACCTCGTCGTCGACGACCGTTATCGCCAAACCGCAACCGGCCTCGCACAACGGGCAAGTTCGAGTGACCACTCGTTTGTTCGACATACGTACATCTTGCCCCAAACAGTTGCTGCGCCCTTGATCGACCAAATACGCCCCATAGGCTGACGTGATGCGCCAACTCTTGCCCCTGTTCTCTGAGACGGTGGATGTGCGAAAGGTCTACGGAGTCGAGCGTTCGCGCCACAAGAGCGGTCGACCCAGCATCGGTCTGTGCATGGTCATGAGCATCGACGGTTCGACCGTCGTTGACGGCCGCTCGACCCAACTCTCGAACCCGGCCGACCACGATGTGCTGGTCGCCTTGCGCTCGGCCGCCGACACGATCGTCGTCGGCGCGGGCACGGTGCGGGAAGAAATGTATGACGCCCCCAGCAAAAAAGGCCTTCGCGTCGGCGTGGTCACGCGCACCGGCAAAATGGACCTGAACACCAACCTTTTCACGAGCGGTGCGGGCTTTTTGATCATGCCCGAAGACACGCAGACCCCCGTCACCGATTTCAAACTAGATGTGATCAAAGCCGGCAAGGGCAGCGTCGACCTGAATCGGGCGATGGCCCAGTTGCCCGGCAACTTCGTGCAACTCGAGGGTGGCGCGTTGCTGAACGCCTCGATGTTCGCCGCCAACCTCGTGGATGAAATAAACCTGACGATCAGCCCGATGGTCACGGGCGCCGACAGCCCGCGCCTGGCCAACGGCGCACCCCCGCTGCACAGCGACTATCAGGTCGCCCATATTTTGGAGGACAACGGCTTCATGTTCATTCGCTATTTGCGAACGAACTGACGGCTATTCGCTATTTGCGCGACTCTTTTTCGAGCAGCGCCAACTCGCGCTTGAAGTCGGCCGCCGCGTCAAAGTTTTTGTAGACGCTGGCGAAACGCATGTAGGTGACCTCGTCGATGCTGCGCAGTTGGCTGAGAACGGCGTGACCCACCTGGTTGCTGGTGACGTCGTCGCCGCTCAGGCGCATGTCGTCTTCGACGCGCTCGGCGATTTCGACCAACACCGAATCTTCGACGGGTCGACCTTTGGCCGCCGACTGCAGACCCGCGATGATTTTGCCGCGATCAAAAAGTTCTTTGTCGCCAGAGCGCTTGACGACATACAGAGGAACTTCCTCGAGTCGCTCATAGGTCGTGAACCGATAGCCGCATTTCAAGCAAGAGCGTCGGCGACGGATTGAACTGCCCTCTTCTGAGACGCGCGAATCGATGACCTTGGTGTCTTCACACTGACAACTGGCGCACCTCACCCAAACAAGGTTAATCATCTTGAAAATTTGGGTGACAGTTTGGCGAATTTATGGAATTCGAACCAACTGACCCGTCGTGATCAGATCGCCGTTCATCAAAATGAGTTGATCGACGACATCGGTGATGTTGCTGTTTGGCGCGATGCGACTAGCGATCGCCCAAAGCGTGTCGCCCGGTTCGGCGATGACATATTTCGGGCTGGCTAAGTTCGCCGCTGTGGGCTTGTCGGCGGCTGCCGACGTGTCGAGCGTGACAAAGCTGATCGTCACGGCCAACAAGGCCAGCACCAGCGAAACCACCGCGCGACGACGGCGATAAACCGGGGCCATGTTGCGTTGGCTGACTCGCGACATTGGAAAACTGCTGATTGCTATTGCCATGACTGCCTCGTTTCGGGTTTGGGGGGTTGATTATGGGTTTGGGGGTTTTGACCCCAAATCCACCATAGCGAACGGGTGTTCGTAGTACAACCTTTTTAGCGAACATTTGTTCTCCGAACAGGTGTTTGACTTTGAGGGCGAACGGGCGTACGCTTTAAATATGCGAGAAATCAAAGATCCGACCCCGATAAACGCCGCCCAGGCCAAAGCCAATACCCTCACCGAGCGCCAGCGAGGCATCCTCGACTTCATAGTCGTCAGCATGCGCGAACGGGGCTACCCCCCGTCGGTGCGCGAAATCGGCGAGGCCGTGGGCCTCAGCTCATCGGCCACCGTTCATAACCACCTGGCCGCCCTGCAAAAACTCGGCTACTTGCGTCGCGACCCGACAAAACCGAGGGCGATCGAGGTTCGTTACGAGTCGTCGAGCGGTGTGGCGATGACTCATCGCCCGACCAAACATGTGCCGCTGGTTGGCGATGTCGCCGCCGGCGTCAATGTACTGGCCCAAGAAAATGTCGAAGAACTCGTGCCCCTGCCGATGGACTTCACGGGCGACGGAGAACTGTTCATGTTGCGCGTGCGCGGCGAATCAATGGTCGACGCCGGCATTCTCAACGGAGACTTCGTCGTCTGCAATTCGCAAAGCACCGCCAACAACGGCGACATCGTCATCGCCGGCATTCCTGGCGACGAGGCGACGATCAAAACATTTTCGCGCAGCGGCAATCGCATCACCCTCACTCCGTCGAACTCGTCGATGAAGCCGATGGTTTTCGACAGCGGCGAAGTTGCGATCTACGGAAAACTCGTCACCGTGTTGCGTCGACTCTAAGAGTCGAAACAGATCACGGCTCGACGATCGGGAAACCGGTCGAGAAATTGTCGAGATTAGAAAATATTTTGAGCAGTGCCGCGGCGTCGCCCTCGATTGTTGCGCCACCAGATTTGAGTTCATCGGCGAAGGTCGTCAGCTGGGCGATCACCTCCAAAAATAATTTTCGGCTGATCTGCACGGTCGCCGACGCATTTTCATCGTGTCGGTTCTGCGAGTAATAAAACGTTCGATTCGAGACACCGAGCACCCATTTTTCGTCGGGGGTGCCCGCCATGTCGGGGAACAGCCAGTTCACAGTCAGGGCGACACCAGACAAGTTTTCTGAAATTGCTCGCACGGCGAGGGTGTCAAAAACTTGTTCGATCGTCATCGCCTTGATCAGCCCCCGTGCCCTGACGCGAGCCTCGGCGCGCGGCGGCGGACCGTTGCGCAACTCTTGCGCGGCGGTGAGATAGGCGTTACGAAAAGTCGCCGACTCAGACTGATAACCGAGTTGCTCGAGCGCGTCGGCCTGCAGAATGCGTGCTCGCTGGTTGGTGGGTTGGGCGAACACCGCGTGGTTGACGAGTTCGACGACCCAGCGATAATCGCCTTTTTGAAACGCCTGCTCGGCGTGGTCGAGCAGGCGGTCGGCCCCGCCGGCAAGATCGACATAGCGCTCGCCCACTTTGGCGGGCGAAAATTTGTTTAGATTGGCCGGGTTGCCGTCGTACCAACTCAGGTAACGCTGGTAAACCGCCTTGACGTTGTGCACAAGGTCGCCGTAGAACCCGCGGGTGTGTTCATGGGCGAGAAACTCATCGGGCAAAACCAAAAGTTCGGCGATCTCGAGAGCCGTCATGCCGTGGTTGGCCTGGCGCATCGTCTGGTCGTGGATCCATCTGTATAGATCGCGTTGCAGGGTCAAAAAATCGCGAACATCTTGGCGACCCCATCTCGGCCAGTTGTGCGACATGAACAAGACGTCTGTTTTTTCGGCGAATAAATCGATGCTCTCGTTGATGTATTTCGACCAGTTGAGCGCGTTGCGCACCAGCGCCCCGCGAATCGGCACGAGATTGTGCATCGTGTGCGAGCAGTTCTCGGCCATGCAAAGCCAGCCGTGGTCGGGGAAAAAGAAATTCATCTCGGCCGGCGCCTCGGTCTCGGGTGTGAGTTGAAAAATTATGCGCACGCCATCGACGAGCAACTCTTCGCCCGTGAACGAGATTTCGCGGGTCGGGGCGATCAACGACGGTGCCGCCGTCGGGGTCGAGTTGCCGAGGCCGCTGTCGACATGACCGCGCGGCCCTGGCGCAAGCAGCGGCCCGAATTGATAGGCGGCCCGACGACTCATCGCCACGCCGGCGATGACGTTTTCAGCGATCGCCTCGTGCAGAAAACCCTGCGGTGCGATGATTTGGCAGCGGCCGGCCTCGACATCTTCGGTCGAGGTAACGCCCAACACCCCGCCAAAGTGATCGGCGTGCGAGTGCGTGTAGATCACGGCCGTCACGGGTCGCTGTTCGACATGGCGCGAGATCAACTCGAGGCTTGCTCGCGCAGTGCTGTCGGCGGTTAGCGGGTCGATCACCACCCAGCCCTTTTCGCCCCGCACGAAAGTGATGTTCGAGATGTCGTAGCCGCGCACCTGCCAGACATTCGGCGCGACGTTGAACAAGCCGTGGTGGGCGTTGAGAGTGGCGTGTCGCCACAGATGCGGGTTGACGGTGTCGGGGCATTCGCGCCCGTCGCGCAAAAAGTCGTAGGACGCCGTGTCGATCACCTTGCGATTTTGTTGATCGACGATCAGCGGCTCGGTGCGTGCGGCGATGAACCCACGACGCACGCGCTCGAGATCGAGAGGGTCGAAAACCCGGCCGTCGAGCGCCGAGTTTTTTTGTCTCGTCGATTCGGTCGCCGCCTTGGGCAACTTCGGGTCTTGCATCTCAATCGCCGTCGGGAGGAAAGCCGGCGCCTCGCCTGACGGGAAAATATTTGTGGTGGTACTGCCCGGTGACCTCGAATATCGCCGTGCCCGTCGCACCGTCGGATGTGCGGACCATCATCTCGCTTAGACCCCCGCCCAGGACGTTGTCGGCCCGGTGGTTGATCGCGCTGTATCTCTGCGCCCACCGCCCCGTGGCGTCGACCGAGATTTTGCGGCCGCCCTGCAGCGTGAAGTCGAGCCTGCCAGCCAGCCCCGCGACGTCGTCGCCGAATTTCTCGTATGAAACGACCTGACCTTGCGCGTTCAACCACTGCAGGTCGTGCTGAAAATCGATCACTGGCGTCGGCTCGCCTCCGTCGGCGGGGGCGAAACATCCGTCGGTGTAAACCCTGGCGCCGTTCGGATACTCCCAATGCCACACGCTGAGCATCCCCTCTTCGAGTTGTATCGGCGTCCACATCCAAAGCGGGCAGCGGGCGTGCGATCGAACGCCCCACGAATGATCTCGTTGACCCCACCAGTTGTCTACTTTGTGGGTTTTGCCGTCGCGCGAATACGAACCGTTGTATGTGCCGCTCTGGAACATGTGCGACTGATCCCAGACGACCTCATGCTTGGCTTTCATCGTGCCCCGTCGCAACTGATAGGGCATTGTTCGCGCCGAAAACATGAGATCGAAACTCACCGGGGTCGCCGAACTCGGCGCAGCGACCAGCCGCACCCGTTTGAGCGGCTCGACCACTTCGATCGTGATCGGCCCGACATGAAAATCGTCTTGGTCGCCGTCGACTTTGCGCACGTGGCGCGCGATCACTGGCGCGTCCCCCACCCTGCCGAGTTGCAGAGAATCCATTTCTTGTCGGGATGGAAAGTGCGCGAGGGTCAAGATCAGCACATCGCCCGGCTTTTCACGCTCGTGCAAAATGAAAAACAGGCTCTCGCGCCAGTCGGGATGAAACAGCATCGTGCTCGGAAACGGCTCGGGTATCTGATGCGCGAAACGCTCGTCGAGTTTTGTGAACTTGGCCATTTGGTTCCTCGGTTTCGCTAGGCGAACAATGTCTCGGCTTCGAGGTCGAGCATTTGTCGCCCGTGACGGTTGGCCATCGCGGCGAACATCGCGTCACCTCGCTCGGTTTGTTTTACAAGCACCGAGGCGACGATAGCCATTATGAACCCGGTCGTACCAAGCAGGCGATATTGCGCCCAGATCTCGTCGTAACGCGCGTCAATCTGCTGATTCGCGAGGCCCGCGCAGTATCTGCGCACGAGCGACTCTTCAAACTCTCGCCTGTCTTCGACCTTGAAACTCGCGCCGATGAAATAACCCAGGTCGCTCGCGCCGGGCATCGCGCCGACGGTCTGCCAATCCACGACTTTCACGAATAGTTCGCCCGAGTCCCGACCGAACAACAGGTTGTCGAGTCGAAAATCGCGATGGGCGACGGTGAGCACCTCGGAAAACGCAGCGTTGTACCGATCGAAATTTTGCACCAATCGCGAACCCAGAGCGATGATCTCGGCGTCGACCGTCGCCGCGAATCGTTCGGCAAAACCCGGGAACATCGCCTGCAACAGGGCGCCGGTGCCCGCGACCGAACTCGGCGAATGCACGGGCAACCAACCCAGAGTTCGCAGCTTCGGCGAACCCCAAAGTGGCGCGTGCAATTTCACCAGTTGATCGATCGACGCCTCGGCTTGTTCGATCGACGCACCCGCGATCTGGTCGCCCTGGGTGGCGCCGACGATGTCTTCCAAGACGAGCACGAAGTCGTCGGCTGTTGCGTCGTACCAGACATGCAGGCACCTCGGCGCGTCGACGCCGACCAAACTCCGCAGGCTCGAGTAAAAACTCGTCTCGAGTTCGTAACAGCGCGTGGCGCGCGATGCGTTGCGGCTCTTCTCGTTTTGCGACGGCACCTTGACCACCACGCTGGCGGGAATCTTTGAAATATGTGTCAGTGTTGCTTGCTCGACTTTGAAACGAACCCGATAACTTTCGGCCATCTGCCCCGTGCCGATCGGCGTCACAGACTCGATCTCTAGTTTTCGCTCGCCGAATTGTGACTCGAGAGCGTGCGACAAGTATTCGGCGCTGATCCCCCGATGCGAAGAGATTGCGACCATCGATTAAACCTTATGATAAGTCGGTGAACTCGTTCAAAGTTGTCGCGCTTGCCGAGCATCGACGCCACTGGCAGACCGCCGCCGAATGGTCTTATCGCGCCTGGCAACACGAGTTTCCGAGCGACACCGTGCAGACGTATCTAGACCAATATGCGTTCGCCGCGTCGAAACCCGAACGGCTGATCGAAGTTTTCGCCGCCATCTCCGACGCCGACGATTTGCTCGGTGTCGCCACGCTCGTGGACGACGACGAATTGCCCGACGCCCCCGAGCCCGGGCCGTGGCTGGCCGCCGTTTTCGTCAAGCCCGAGGCCCGCAAAGCCAAAATCGGCTCTTCGTTGGTGAATGCGGCAGTTGAACGCGCGCGCGAGTTGGGCTACCCGACTATTTATTTGTATACCGAGCATGCCCAGAACTGGTATCTCGAAAAGGGTTGGCAAAAGGTACGCGACACTGTTTTTCTGGGGCTGCACCACACCGTGATGCGACTCGAACTCGTCGACTAAAAATTAGAGTCGCGCGACGACGATCAATCGTTGTCGGTCAACGCCCAACGGGCTTCGACGGTGACCGAAACTTTCTGCGTGCCCAGATCGACCACCGTCTTTGTCGCCTCGGCTGCGCCGGCGTCGGCTCGCAGCCATGGTTGCGGGCTCACGGCAGACGACGAGAATTCGCGAACCGAGATCACGGCGCCGAGATCTACGCCAAGCAAGTCGGCGTAATCTTCGGCTTTCTTTTTCGCCGACTTGATCGCGTTCTCGCGCGCTTGATCGATCGCATCGGCTGTGTCGAGCAAGATCGGCGCCAAAGTATCGATTGTCAGGTCGGTGCCGACATTCGAAACCACGGCATCCACGACGTCGCCTGCTTTATCGGTGTCGCGCAACGTGACGGCGAACGACTGCGAGGCGCGAAAACCGATCAACGACTGTCTGCCATCTTGTGAATATGAATACTCGGGATAAATGCTGATGCTTTGGGTGGCGATGTCTTTTTTGTCTACCCCAGATTCATTGAGGGCCTCGCGCGCCAAGTCGGCCAGCAAGTTGGCCCGTTGAGACGCAAGACTCGAGGTCGCTTCGACTGCAAACACCGAAAAATTGAATTGCACGCCGTCGGGCACGACGCTGACTTCGCCCGTGGCCTCTACCGTCACGCCCGTCTCGAGCGGCTGGGTGACATCCCATGTGTTTTTTTGACCGACGCTGAAACCGCAACTGCCGAGCAACATCGTGGTCGCGCCAAGCGCGGCAAGAGAAAGCAGAATTTTTTTGTTTTTAAACATAATTAATTCTACTTTTTCTTCAATCTGTCGGCGACCAATGCGAGACGTTCATCGGGCTGAACCACGGCTACCCGAACATTTTGTGACCCACCCGCGCCATAAAAATCGCCGGGGCTGACGAGTGCGCCACCGCAGTCTGCGAGTTGCTCGGCGAACGCCCAACCGTCGCGCGCATCGAACCACAAATAAAAACCACCCAGTGGTGGCGAGACCTCGTAACCCGACCATGTCGACAGAACCGTCGCCAATGAATCGAGCCGTCGGCGATAGGTTTCACGCTGCACCGCAACATGATCGTCGTCGTTGAGCGCGACAACCGCGGCCGCCTGGGTGGGGCCGGGCACGAGCATGCCGACATGCTTGCGAACTTCTTTCAGATATTGCAAGATTTCGTTGTCGCCCGCGTAGAAGCCGACCCGCACGCCCGCGAGGTTCGAGCGCTTCGACAAAGAGTGCAACGCGACTACACCGTCGAGGCCGTGTTGCAGCACCGACTCGGGCTTTCGCGACCAGGTGAACTCGACATAACACTCGTCGCTGAACACGGGCACGCTGTTTTTTCTTCCCCACGCGACGACGGACGCGAGATCTTCGAGCGCACCCGTGGGGTTGTTGGGCGAATTGACCCAGATCATCAGCGCACGCTCTGCGTCGCCCGCGGCGATCTTGCTCGTGTCGACGCCGCCCGTCGCCGTCATCGGCACGGCCACGGGTCGACAGCCGGCAAGAATCGCACCCATCTCGTATGTCGGGTACGAAACCGCGGGGAAAAGAACCGTGTCGCGATCAGGCGTGCGCAGTTTCATGTATTGCGGCGTCGTGGCGACGAATTCTTTGCTGCCGATGCAGGCGGCGATCTGCGAGGTCGGCACCGAGACGGCGAACTTCCTTTGCATCCACGCTTGTGCCGCCGAACGAAGCGCCTCTGAGCCGATGCTCGGCGGGTAGCCCCGCTCGCTGTTCGACGACGACAACGCCCGAACTACGGCTGCTGCCGGCGGGTCGCAAGGTGTGCCGATCGAAAGATCGACCAGACCGCCCGAAAACTTCTCGGCCAGCGACTTGAACTTGTCGAGCCGGTCATACGGATACGGCGGCGGCACGAAACCTTGGCTCATTTGACAACCAAGAACTCGCCCAGACGACCGGCGCTGGCATCTGCCAGACGGGCGCGAATTCGCATCGCGCTATCTTCGTTGGCTATCGACACCACCTCGCCTTCTCGATGCACGGTGGCGACGATATCGCCCCGATCATAGGGAATCAGCAATTCGTAGACCGTCGTCAAAGCCCGCATGCGATCGCCGATCACGAGCAGAAGTTCGTCGAGTCCCTCGCCCGTCAGCGCCGAAAACGCGACGCTGCCGTTGTTCTCATAGACGAGGCGCTTGGCCTGGTCTGGGTCGAGGTCGGCCTTGTTGAACACGAGCAGTTCGGGCACATGATCGGCGCCGATTTCAGACAAGATTTCGCGCACGGCGGCGATCTGACCGTCGGGGTCGACCGCCGACGAGTCGACGACGTGAACAAGCAAATCGCTCATCACCGCGACCTCGAGCGTGCTCTTGAACGCCTCGATCAAGCCGTGCGGCAAGCGACGCACGAAACCAACGGTGTCTGAAAGCAGCACCGGCTCGCCACCCGGCAACGCCAAACGACGCGTCGTCGGGTCGAGCGTGGCGAACAATCTGTTTTCGACCAGAACCCCCGCGCTCGTCAGGCGATTCAACAACGACGATTTGCCCGCGTTCGTGTAACCGACGATCGCCACAGAACCCAGACCGCTTCGCTCGCGACCCTTGCGTTGCTCTTGGCGGGTTTTTTGCAACTCGTCGAGTTCGCGATCAAGACGACTGATTCGCTCGCCGATTCGGCGCCGATCACTTTCGAGTTTTGTTTCACCCGGACCGCGGGTGCCGATGCCGCCACCCTGTTGCGAAAGTCCGGCTTTTGCTCCCTTGCGAATTCGCGGCAGACGATAACGCAACAACGCGAGTTCGACCTGCGCCTTGCCCTCGAGCGTGTGCGCGTTCTGCGCGAAGATGTCGAGGATCACCGCCGTGCGATCGAGGGCGGTTCGTCCCAAAAGTTTTTCAAGATTGAATTGCTGGGCGGGCGAAAGATCGTTGTCGAAAACCACGGTGTCGGCGTCGAGCGCGAAACACAACTCGCGCAACTCCTCGGCTTTTCCTTTGCCGATATAAAAAGTGCTGTCGGGGGCTTCGCGTCGCTGCGTGACGCGGCCGACCTCGTCGGCGCCCGCGGTGTCGATCAATCTGGCTAGCTCGTCGAGCGACTCTTGCGTCTCGTCATCCGAATGTTGCGCCAACGTGACGGCGACAAGGATGATGCGCTCGCGCACACCGCGCGAGATGAGCGTCGAGCCGAGTGCCTCCTGGTATGGCGTGGTCATGATTTCGTTCGCGCACCCAATTCGAGGCTGTGCCGAGATGAAAAGTTCGCCGGCCCGATCAGCGTCACATGGCCCTTTCGGGGATGATTCAGTCGCACGCTCGCATCGCCGCCCGGTTGGTGCACGAGAATCTCTGGCGTCGACGCGGGCACGAGCCCCCACTTGCTGGCAGCCCACGCGCTGGCGCAGGCACCCGTGCCGCAAGCCTGGGTGATGCCTGCACCTCTTTCGTGCACCCGCATCGTGATCGCGTGGTTCTCGGGGCCCGGCTCGACGATTTCGAGGTTGACCTGCGGAATCTTGCGACCAATCTCGAGCAGGTTGACGACCTGCACATCTTCGACGCCGACGACGGCGTGCGGGTTGCCGACCGAAAGATGCATCACGGGCCGATTCGGGTCGGTGCCGACTGCCGCCCAATTCTCGGGGGCCGAAATTTCAGTGACTGCGCCCATGTCGACGCTGGCGAGCACCTGCTCTGGCGAAATCGGTCGAACATCGACGACGCGGTCGCCGTTGTCGGTGGCGACGATATAACTCACGGGCGAGTCGTGATTGTCGGCGTCGAAGGCGGCCTGGGCCAGACAACGAATGCCGTTGCCGCTCATCTCTGCCGTCGAGCCGTCGGCGTTGTAAAGCTTCATCTGCAACTTGAATTCATCGAGTCGGGTCATCAACAACAGCCCGTCGGCGCCGACGCCATTGTCGCGGTTGCACCACTCGCGGGCGATCGCCGGCCAGTCGATTTTTGCCGGGTCGATTTTTGAATCGGCGAATTGCAGGGTGTCGAGCACCAAAAAGTCGTTTCCGAGGCCGTGATGCTTGGTGACGACGACTTGCATGACTATTTCTGTCTAGCGTAAATGCTGGTCGATAATCGGCACAATTTCAGCCACCGGATCTTCGTGAATCGAACACCATTTGATGCGCGGGTCGCGACGAAACCAACGCTCTTGGCGCACCGCGAACTGACGAGTGTGCACGATCGTCTGATGAACCGCCTCGTCGAGACTCGTGTCGCCATCGAGGTGCGCGAAAAGTTCGCGATATCCGAGAGCCTGCGCCGCGGTGCGTGAAACACCTCGCGACGACGCGTGAAGTTTTTTGACCTCGTCGAAGAATCCGTCCGCCATCATTTGATGCACGCGCTGTTCGACGCGCGCCGACAATCGTTCGCGGCCCCAGAGCAGCCCGATCTGCACGACCCCGTTGTCGGGATACGCACCAGTGCCCGGCCCAAAACTGCTGAACGCCCGGCCGCTGCCCAGACAGACCTCGAGCGCCCGAATGATTCGGCGTCGGTTCGACGGCTCGATCTTTTTTGCCGCAACCGCATCAAGTTCGAAAAGTCTCTCAAACAAGGCCGCGGTATCGCTCTCGGCCTCGAGCGACGCCCTGATCTGCGGATACTCGCCCGGCAGGTTGAGATCGTCGATCACGGCGGTGAGATATAGACCCGTGCCGGCGACCAGCAGCGCCCGGGCGTTCAGATCGCCGATTTTTTGCATCGCAGCCGTCGCCGCTTTCTTGAATTCGGCGACTGTGAAACTCTGATGGCTGTCGACCAGGTCGATGCAGTGATGCGGCACCAGTTTTTGGTCTTGTGCCGTGGGTTTGGCGGTGCCGACGCTCATGTCTCTGTAGACCTGCATCGCGTCGACGGCGACGATATGTATTGGCTGATCGCCCGCCGGGCGCGATTGCGCGACCGCCATCGCCACGGCTGATTTGCCGCTCGCCGTCGGCCCGACGATGACCAGTGGTTTGAGATTGCTTTCTGGTTTTGACACGAATGTTTTCGGCGGGTCTTGCGGGGCCAAGTTCGGCGACTAAACCGCGCTCGAAACGGCCAGTCGCAATTTGTGTCGCGGGGCCTCGCCGACTTCGACCAAACGACCCGCCAGGTGAAACCGCGCCGCATCGGTTATCTCGACTTTGGCGAATGTGCCGACGCGCAAACTTTCGGGCGAGGCGAAATGGACGAGTTTGTTTTGCCTGGTTCGACCGGTGGTCAACTCGGGGTTCTTTTTGCTCATGCCCTCGACCACCACTTCTTCGACGCGACCGATTCGTGCGCGATGTTTTTGCACGGCCGAATGATCAAGCACGACCTTCAGTCGTTCATATCGCGAAACGGCGACCTCGGGGTCGATGAACTTGTCGGTCATTTGCGCCGCTTGCGTGCCGGGTCGGGGCGAGAAGATAAATGAAAACGCCGAGTCGAAACATGCCTCGGCACAGACCTCGACGGTCTGCAAGAAATCTTGCTCGGTCTCGCCCGGAAAACCGACGATCACATCGGTGGTCACCGCCAGATCGTCGATCATTTCTCGGGCTTGGGCCAATCTCTTCAGATAACGCTCGGCCGTGTAGCCACGGTGCATCGACGCCAAGACGCCGTCAGAGCCCGACTGCAACGGATAATGAAGATGCTCGACAACCGCCCTCGTCTCGGCCATCGCCGCCAATGTGTCTTCTCGCATGTCTTTGGGGTGCGGGCTGATGAACCGCACGCGCGAGATGCCCGGCACCGCGCCGACCTTGCGCAGCAAATCGGCGAACTGCGGCTTGGCCTTGGTGGTCGTGTCGCCTGCGGCGCGCGCCGAAAGAGCGAGATCACGCCCGTAGCTGTTCACATTTTGGCCGATCAAAGAAATTTGCGTCACGCCGCTGCGGGCCAGCGATTCGACCTCGGCCACGATTTCGGCGGCGGGCCGCGAAATCTCTTTGCCCCGCACGGCGGGCACGATGCAATAAGCACAGGTATTGTCGCAGCCGATCTGAATCGTCACCCACGCGTTGTATGAAACCTCGCGGCGAACGGGCAACGCGCTCGGAAACAGCGAATGATCGTCGAGCACCGCGGCCTCGAGAATCTCGGTCACGGGCTTGCCATCGCGGGTTTGCTCGAGCAGTTCGGCCGCCCGGTGCACGTTGTGGGTGCCGATCACCACATCGACATATGGGGCCCGCTTGCGAATCGCGTCGCGGTCTTTTTGCGCCAGACAGCCCGCCACCAATATCTGGCGACTGTCTTTTTCGGCCTTCCAGGTCTTCAATCGACCGAGTGTGCCGTAGAACTTCTCGTCGGCGTTTTCGCGAATGCAACAGGTGTTGATCACCGCCACATCGGCGTCGCCCAGACCATCGACATTGGCCATGCCGTCTGCCTCGAGCAGACCCGAGATTCGCTCGGAGTCATGCTCGTTCATCTGGCACCCGAAGGTGCGCACGAAATAGTTGCGGGTCACGACCCGCTTATTTTACTGGGATATCTCGGGGGCGAGATTAGAGCTCGATCGGCTCGTCGTCTTTGGCGGTGAAGGCTTTTTTGGAGGCCTTCTCGGCGGCCGGCTTGGTCGGCGCAGTTTTGGTGTCTGCACCCTCAGCCGACTTCGAATCGACGGCGGGCATCGACTGCTGACGCACTCGCTCGGCCATCTGCACCATGATCTCGGCGTTTTCGGCCAGGAACAATTTGGCATTCTCGCGACCTTGGCCGAGTTGCTCACCGTCATATGTGAACCATGCACCCGATTTCTTGGCGATGCCAAGATCGACGGCCATGTCGAGCACCGCACCCTCTCGGCTGATGCCTTTGCCGTACATGATGTCGAACTCGGCCTGCTTGAACGGTGGCGAGACCTTGTTCTTGACGACTTTTACGCGGGTGCGGGAACCCACGACCTCGACGCCGTCTTTGATGGTTTCGATGCGACGGATGTCGAGGCGAACCGACGAATAAAACTTGAGGGCTCGACCACCAGGTGTTGTTTCTGGTGAACCGAACATCACGCCGATTTTTTCGCGCAACTGGTTGATGAACACCGCGACGGTGTTCGATTTGTTCAAGTTGGCGGTGAGTTTGCGCATCGCTTGGCTCATCAGTCGAGCCTGCAACCCCATGTGGCTGTCGCCCATCTCGCCTTCGATTTCGGCTCGCGGTGTGAGCGCGGCGACCGAGTCGACGACCACGACATCGAGCGCGCCCGAGCGCACCAACATGTCGACGATTTCGAGCGCCTGCTCGCCCGTGTCTGGCTGCGAGATCAAAAGGTTGTCGGTATCGACACCGATCGCCTTGGCATAAACAGGATCCATTGCGTGTTCGGCGTCGACGTAAGCGCAGATGCCGCCATTGCGTTGGGCTTCGGCCACGATGTGCATCGCCAGCGTCGATTTGCCCGAGGATTCTGGACCGAAAATCTCGATGATGCGACCGCGCGGAACGCCGCCGATGCCCAGAGCGATATCTAGTGGAAGCGCCCCGGTGGGAATTGCGGCGATTTCAAGACCTTGCTTGTCGCCCATGCGCATGATCGAGCCCTTGCCGAACTGCTTGTCGATCGCCCCGAGGGCTACTTCGAGGGCTTTGTCTTTTTCTGTGCTCATTTGTTTTTGCCTTTCGCTTGATTGTTTCGAGTGTCTGGATTGTCTGGATTGCTTCGTTTGTTTTGGGGATTTCGCACTTTAGGTAACGGGTGTTGCAGGCAACCCTACACACGAACAGATGTTCGGTCAAGCACTCTAAAAGCCACAAATTACAGGCTTTTACGCCCCAAAAACGCGAGTTCTCAGCCTTTTGCGGGCTCGCGTAAACCCGCCAACTCCGCGGCGTCCAGCGGTCGCATAATCAGGTCGACCGCCAGCCACAACGTATACGAAATCGGGTAGCCAAAAATGCCGACCAGCAAAGTCACACCGACGGTCGACACCAACAGTTCAAGAATCGCGATGTCGGGGTAACTGACCAAGACTCCCGCCACCAATGTCGCCAACAACGCCGCGCCGGTGACGATGAAATTGATCGCCAACGCGCCGAGCATGAAGCCGTCTAAATTGCGCTGCCAAACAAGGTTGCAACCCCGACAAGTTTCTTGCGTTTTGAACCACGACACGAAGAACGCACCGCGGGTGCCGCAATGTGGGCAGCGGCGAAATAATCCACGGGTCAACATGCGCAAATTCGTAGGCGAATTGTTCGGCACGAGAACTCTGGTCAGGCCAGAAGTTCGTCGACGAATTCTTGAAAGACGTTGGCGTAATTGAGCGTCTCGGCCTCGCCGTGCAACACCGAAATCAGCCATTGGTCGTCGAGACCGGGCGGCAACAAGGCGCCGCGATTTATGCCATGCATCCATTGGGCGAACGCAAGGTCGAAATCTGTGGCTTTGTAGTCGCGATAATTTTGAATCGGCTCGCGCGACCAGGTCACGCAACCCTTGGCGCCGAATTGCACGACATGGGCCTCGATGCCCGAACGCTCGATAACCGCCGTGCAAGCCTCGACAAGTTTGGTGTTGAGGTCGATCGTTTTTTGTGTCGCCTCGGGCGTGCACACTTCGCGCAACACGGCTCGCGACGCGGCCATGCACAGCGGGTTGCCGTTGTACGTGCCGAGGTGCACCACCTTGCCGCTGGTGATCGTGTCCATATATTCGCGCTTGCCGCCGAACGCGCCAAGCGGCAGCCCGCCACCGATCGACTTGGCCAAAGCGACGAGGTCGGGGGTCACGCCGAGCGCGCCAGTCGCACCGCCCCAACCCGAAGTAATGCCCGTCTTGACCTCGTCGAAAATCAGCAGGGTGCCGTACCGCTGGGTAATCTCGCGCACGGCCTGCAGGTATCCGGGCAGCGGCATGCAGATGCCGATGTTTTGCATCACGGGTTCGACGATGAAGCACGCCACGTCGCCGTCACGCAAAACTTCTTCGAGCGCCTCAGGGTCGTTGTACGGAACAACCAGCGTCGTTTTGAGAATGTCGGCGGTGATACCCGCGCTCGACGGCACCGAAATCGGCTTGCGGGCGGGGCCGGCAACCGCAATCGGCGGCTTCATCGAAACCATCACCTCGTCGTGATGCCCGTGGTAGCCGCCCTCGACCTTGACGATTTTGTCGCGACCGGTAGCCGCGCGGGCGACCCGAATGGCGTCCATCGTGGCCTCGGTGCCCGAGTTGGTGAAACGCCAAAGAGGCAGGCCATAGCGCTCGGCCAGCATCTCGGCCACCTCGGCGTTGTCGGGGCACGGGGACACAAAGAGCGTGCCGACATCGAGTTGTCGGTCGATTGCCTCGCGCACCTTGGGGTGCACGTGACCGGCGAACAACGCCCCAAAACCCATGTCGAAATCGGTGTATTTGTTGCCGTCGACGTCCTGCATCCACGAGCCGCCGGCCGCCTTGATCACGATCGGATACGGGTCATACGACTGGAAATTGGACGGCACCCCGAGCGGCAAAACCTTTCGTGCCCGCTCGATGGCGCTGTGCGAGCCTTTCGTCCGCTCGGCATACAGGGCGAGTTCCCGGGTGGTGATCTCCCTCGCACGTTGCGCAAGCGGTGAAAACAGCGTGGAATCCATCGCTGTCATGGTTATCAACTCCAATAACTGGTCGCCTTGAGTCTAGCCGTGCGGCTCTGCGTTGGGGTGGGCCGTTTACTGTGGCAAAATGAAGTGTTCGTGGTGGGCGTAGCTCAGTTGGCTAGAGCGCCAGGTTGTGGTCCTGGAGGTCGCGGGTTCAAGCCCCGTCGTCCACCCCAACAAATTTTGCGTTTTTCAGCTGCGGCGAATTAATCAAAGTCGAGCGAATAAAGTAACATCGTTGCGCTATCGCGAACAGCGTTGTCGCTCCTCTAGCTCAGTTGGTAGAGCAACGGACTCTTAATCCGCAGGTCCTGGGTTCAAATCCCAGGGGGAGCACGAAATGATACGCCCCTGTTCTCTGAACTTCGTCGCATTTAGATCTCTGCGGTCCAGCGATAGTTAATGCACCAGAACCGCAGGCACACAACTAAAAAACTTTCAAATCAGCTTATTACTTTGGTGTTATTGGCTTTTGTCTGCCTGTCTGGCTGTTCCGGGAAAACGGCCATCAAAACTGAGTGTGTCGCAGTCAAGAACTACCGAGATCCCGAAGGTGGGCCATACACAAAAGCCGAAAGAACATACTGGGATGATGGGACGGTGACTTACAAGAAAAGAGATTGTGGTGTTTGGGACGGCGAATATCTGGTCTATCTCGATGAAGAGCCAAAGCCCTAGTCTTCGGGGTGTGTGCACCGGTTTGATTTTTGGAAAGTTCCGTAAGTGAAAGTGCTCGCGGTACTTGGTCACCCGAGTGCCGACAGTTTTTGCGCCGCAGTCTTCAACTCGGTGGTCAGAGAACTTGAAAAATCGCACGAAGTCACAGCGGTGCGCCTGGCCGAAGAAAACTT
>Ga0194123_10002410_pt1 | contig 24505 bp, 28 predicted proteins | sample TA2MahsurfametaG_5_FD_155479 | JGI IMG/M metagenome (GOLD analysis project Ga0194123, IMG submission 155479) | Freshwater microbial communities from Lake Tanganyika, Tanzania - TA2015023 Mahale A surface | ecosystem: Environmental > Aquatic > Freshwater > Lake | place: Tanzania: Lake Tanganyika... | reverse complement strand
TAGCCCAGCTGATTGAGCCGCCGCAGCGCCTCGATCGAGGCCTCCCAGGTGCCATCGCCCCGCTGGGCATCGGTGCTCTCGGCTTCGGGCTGCGGCAAGCTCGCCACGATTTCCACCTGCTGCTCCGCCAGGAAGGCCGCCAGATCCCGCAGCGCCGGCAGCAGCAACACCGTGAGGTTGCAGCGATCGATCACATGGCAGCCCTGAGCCCGGGCCGCCAGCACCAGTTCCTTGAAGCGCGGGTGCAGCTCCGGTGCACCGCCGGTGAGATCCACCACCGCTGGCTGCAGCCGCGCCATCGCCGCGATGCACTGTTCCACCACGGCGTCGGGCATGAGGGTGTGGCCCTGATGGGGGCCCGCATCCACATGGCAGTGGCTGCAGCGCATGTTGCAGAGCTTGCCCAGGTTCAGCTGCAGCACCCGCAGGGCGCTGCGGCGTGGCGCGCTGAGCTGGCGCTGCTGCAGGCTCGCTTCGAAGTGCTGCTCAGCGGGCAGCGCCTGATCCAGCAGCTCCCATTGCTGCTGCGGCGCGAGTGCGGCGGTGGTGGTCAGGGTGCAACAGCCGGGATCTGGGCCCAGTCTGCGGCGTTGATCAGCGGAAACAGCGCGTCTTCGCCGCGCACCGCTTCAAGCCAGCCTTCGGGCAGCTCCACCTCGCCATCAATGGCACCCAGCAGCTGCCAGAAACGGCCCAGATGGCGTTCGATCCGTTCGCGGGCCAGTTCGGTGGTGGTGCCGGCCCGCAGGATGAAGCTCCAATCGGAGCTCTGCGCCAGCAGCAGTTCGCGGCCGGCCTGATTGAGCAGCTCCCGGGCCTGTTCGCTGCCAACGCCGCGGCTCACCCGTTGCACCATCGCCCGCGAGGCGCGGTGCCATTCCGGAATCACCCAGGCGTTGCTGTCGTTGAGCCAGTAGTTGTGGTAGCCCCCCTGGCCCCAGCTGGAGGGGGAGGGCTGGCAGAGCTGCAGGCTGGCGCCGCGGCTGAGGGTGTCGCGCAGCGTGGCGAGCCCCACGCCGCTGGCGGGGGCCTGGCGGAACAGCTCCGCCAGGAAGCGCGGCCCTTCAAACCACCAGTGGCCGAACAGCTCCGCATCAAACGGCGCCACCAGCAGCGGCGCGCGCTCCATGGCGCCCTGCAGGTGTTGGAGGTGCTGGGCGCGGCCCTGCAGGTAGTGGGCGGCATCGCGGCGCACATTGGCCTGGGCGGCGGCTGGCTCATAGGGCTGCTTGCCATCGAGGCCGCAGTCGCGGCTGCTCACCCGATGCAGCTTCAGGCCCAGGGGCCGGCGGCAGTTGATGCCGCGCTGCTCCAATTCGCCCTCGGGCAGATCCCAGCCCAGATCGCGGTGGAATTCGCGGTAGCTGGCCTGGCCGGGATAGCCGTCGCGGGCGCTCCACACCGGCAGGGTGGATTCGCTGTCGCGGCCGAAGAAGGCCATGCCCGCCGGCGTGCAGATGGGGGCGTACACCCCGTAGCGGGGCCTCGGCTGGCCATGCAGAAGGCCATGGGCATCGAGGATCGCGTAGCGCAGCCCGCAGCTCACCAGCAGGCGATCCAGCCCTTCGTAATAGGCGCATTCCGGTAGCCAGATGCCTTGCGGGCGCACCCCCAGCAGCCGCTGGTGCTCGCGCACGGCGGTGAGCAGCTGGGCCCGCACTGCTTCGGGACAATCCCGCAGCAGCGGCAGGTAGCCGTGGGTGGCGGCGCAGGTGAGCAGATCCAACACACCGGCCTGCTGCAGCCGCTGGAAGCGGGGCAAGAGGTTGCCGCCGCAGCGCTGCCAGGCCGCTGCGGCACCGCTCAGTTGTTGGGCCAGATCGGCGGCAGCCGCTTCGAAGCCGGCGGGCGCCTGCAGCAGCAGCTCCTGCCGCACCGCCAGCCAGGGCCCGAAGCGTTCGCTCAGGTCACGGCTGCTGAGCAGCGACAGCAGCGTGGGCGAGAGCCCCATGCTCAGCCGCGGCCGCTGGTTGGGATCGGCGGCGGCCGCCTCCAACACATCCAGCAGGGGCAGGTAGCACTCCAGCAGCGCCTGGAAATACCAGTCTTCTTCCAGCGAACCGGGCTCGCTGGAGTGCACGTAAGGCAAATGCGCGTGCAGCACCAGGGCGAGGTCGCCGTGGGTGGTGGTCTCCGTGGCCAGTGCGCCGGTGGCCAAGATCCCAGCTCAGAGTAGGGCGACTTTACGTGCTGCTTTTAGGCTCGCACCAGTGATTCGGCAGCGATGCAGCTGGCTCTGGCGGTCGACGGCCACAGCATGTTTTACGTGCAGCAGAAGCTGGGCTGGTTCTTCGACCCCCGCCGGCTGCTGGCTCACGCCAGCGCCACCCCGGGTGTGGAGATCGGCTCGGCCTTTTGGTACACGGGCCTCAAGGACCCCACCGATCAGCGCCCCTTCCGCGATGCGCTCACCAGCCTGGGGTTCACGGTGCGGGCCAAACCCCTGCGGGAATTTGGTGGTGACGCGGATCAGCGCCAGTTCGGCCGCGCCAACCTTGATGTGGAGATCGCCATTGATCTGTTGGCCGTGGCCCACCGCATTGATGAGGTGTGGCTGCTCAGCGGCAGCCGCGATCTGGAGCGCTTGGTGGAGGTGTTGCGGATCAAGGGGGTGAAGGTGGTGCTGATCAGCACCGACGGCATGGTGCCCCGTGAATTGCGCAATGCGGCCGATCGGTTCGTGGATCTGGCCGAGCTGAGGCCGCAGCTGGAGAAAAACGAGGCACTGCTCGCCAGCGCTGGTCGCAGCTGAGGTCACACCCCTAGGATGGGGCTAACTCATAACCATTCCGACTTGTAGCCGCCATGGCTCGCGACCCCGGCCGGGTATTGATCTTCGATACCACCCTGCGTGATGGGGAGCAGTCCCCTGGCGCCAGCCTCAATCTCGAGGAGAAGCTGGCGATCGCGCAGCAGCTGGCCCGCCTTGGCGTCGACATCATTGAGGCCGGCTTCCCCTTTGCCAGCCCCGGCGATTTCAACGCCGTCCAGCGCATCGCCTCCACCGTGGGCACGCCCGATGGACCGGTGATCTGCGGTTTGGCCCGAGCCGCCAAAGGCGACATCAAGGCCTGCGCGGATGCCGTGGCGCCCGCCGCCAATCGCCGCATCCACACCTTCATCGCCACCAGCGACATCCACCTCGAGCACAAGCTGCGCAAGAGCCGCGCCGAGGTGCTGCAGATCGCCGGCGAGATGGTGGCCTATGCCCGCTCCCTCGTCGACGACGTGGAGTTCTCCTGCGAGGACGCCGGTCGCTCCGATCCGGAGTTCATGTATCAGGTGATCGAGGCGGCGATCGCTGCTGGCGCCACCACCATCAACATCCCCGACACGGTGGGCTACGCCACGCCTGCTGAGTTCGGCGCCCTGATCGATGGCATCAACCGCCACGTGCCCAACATCGATCAGGCGGTGATTTCGGTGCACGGCCACAACGATCTGGGCCTGGCCGTAGCCAACTTCCTCGAGGCGGTGAAAAACGGCGCCCGCCAGCTCGAGTGCACGATCAATGGCATCGGCGAGCGGGCCGGCAACGCCTCGCTCGAAGAGCTGGTGATGGCGTTGCACGTGCGCCGCAGCTACTACAACCCCTTCCTGGGGCGGCCGGCTGACAGCACCGAACCGCTCACCGGGGTGCGCACTGAAGAGATCTACAAAACCTCGCGCCTGGTGAGCAATCTCACCGGCATGGCGGTGCAGCCCAACAAGGCGATCGTGGGCGCCAACGCCTTCGCCCATGAAAGCGGCATTCACCAGGACGGCGTGCTCAAGAACCGCCTCACCTACGAAATCATCGATGCGCGCACCATCGGGTTGGCCGACAACCGCATTTCTCTGGGCAAGCTGAGCGGCCGCAGCGCCTTCCGCGCCCGCCTCGAGGAGCTTGGCTACAGCCTCGAGCGCGACGACCTCGATGACGCCTTCGCCCGCTTCAAGGAGCTGGCGGATCGCAAGCGCGAGATCTCCGATCGCGATCTCGAGGCGATCGTGAGTGAACAGGTGCAGCAGCAGGATGAAGCCCGCTACAGCCTCAAGCTGGTGCAGGTGAGCACCGGCACCAACCTGCAGCCCACCGCCACCGTCACCCTGGTGAACAGCGATGGCGCTGAGCTCACTGAAGCGGCGATCGGCACCGGTCCTGTGGATGCCGTGTGCCAGGCCCTCAATCAGCTGGCGCGGGTGCCCAACGAGCTGGTGGAGTTCTCGGTGAAATCCGTCACCGAGGGCATCGATGCCATGGGGGAGGTCACGATCCGCCTGCGCGCCGATGGGGTGCTCTATTCCGGCCACGCTGCCGACACCGACATCGTGGTGGCAGCGGGCCAAGCCTTCGTGAATGCGCTGAACCGCCTGGTGGCCGGCACCCAACGCTCGCCGTTGCACCCCCAGAAGGCTCCCTTGCCGGTGGGTGATCTCTCTCCGGCGGAGCGGCCGCGCCTCTGATGGCTCCTCGCGGTGGTGGTTTGAGCAGCGGGAGGCCCCGCACGCTGCTCGCCAGCGGTGTGCAGCTGGCTGTGCTGCTGCTGATCGCTGTGGCGATGCTGGTGCCGCTGTTCTGGCTGGTGAGCACCTCGCTCAAGGGCCCCGCCGAGAACATCTTCACCACCCCGCCATCGCTGCTGCCGAGCCAACCCAGCCTGGAGGCCTACCAGCGGTTGTTCGCCGACAACCCAATGCTGGGCTACATCCGCAACAGCGCCATCGTGAGCGGCCTGGCGGTGCTGGCGAATCTGCTCTTTTGCTCGCTGGCGGCGTATCCGCTGGCCCGCATGCGCTTCGCGGGGCGGGGGCTGGTGCTGGCCCTGGTGGTGGCCACGATCCTGATCCCCTTCCAGGTGGTGATGATCCCGCTCTATCTGCTGATGGTGCAGTTGGGGCTGCGCAACACGCTCTGGGCGCTGATCATTCCCCAGGCGGCCACCGCCTTCGGCATCTTTCTGCTGCGCCAGAGCTTTGCCGGCGTTCCGGTGGAACTGGAGGAAGCGGCCCGCATTGATGGCTGCACGCCGCTGGGGGAATGGTGGAACGTGATGATCCCCGCCGCCCGCGCCGATCTGATCACCCTGGCGATGTTCGTGTTCATCGGCACCTGGAGTGATTTCCTCTGGCCGCTGGTGATCCTCGACGACCCGAATCTCTACACCCTGCCGCTCGGTCTGCAGCAACTGGCCAGCAGCTTCTCGCTCGACTGGCGCCTGGTGGCGGCGGGTGCTGTGGTGTCGATCCTGCCGGTGCTCGCCTTGTTCATCGGCCTGCAGCGCTACATCCTGCCCAGCGCCAGCGGCGATGCCGTGAAAGGCTGAGGCTGCCGCCACCGCCCGCTCCACGCGCATGGCCCAGCCCAGCAACGCCGATGCCTCCACCAGCATGGAGGTGCTCAGCCTGTTTCCCCGCTACCTGCTGAAGGGAACCCTGGAGCCCCGCCTGCTCGAGGGTCTGCAGCAACTGGCCCGTCAGGTGCTCGCCGATCCCGGCTCCACCCCGGATGCCTCCGCCAAGCTGGCGGGCCAGCTGGCGCTGCAGCGGGAGCTCGGGCCGCAGTACCCGGCGGTAGCCGAGCTCTGCGCTTCGGTGTTGATCCCTGCCTGTGAGCGCTGGATTCGCCACGTGATCGATCAGCAGCCGCCCAATGGCCGCGGCCCCTGGACGCCGGGCCGCTACCGGCTGCAGATGATCGATGTGTGGCTGAACGTGCAGCGCGCCGGCGACTACAACCCCACCCACACCCACGGCGGCAGCTTTTCGGGGGTGCTGTTCCTGCAGGTGCCGCCCCAGATCGTGAACGACAGCTTCGATGGCCAGCTGTGTTTCCACGGCCCGGAGGAGTGGCACATCCAGAGCTTCCGCACCGGCATGGCCAAATACGTGCTGCCGGTGCCCGGTGAGTTTTACGTGTTCCCGGCCTGGCAGCCTCACTCAGTGGCGCCCTTCCGCGGAGAAGGCGAGCGCTGGTCGCTGGCGTTCAACGTGGTGGCTGTGCCCCAGCCAGCCAGCGCCGCTCCGCCTTCTCAGGTCCGCCCCGCTTACGGCAACGTGTCGTTGTCGCTGGGGCGGGAGAAGCCGGGCGGCTTCGGCTGAGACCAGTCTGGAGCGCGCAGGGTTCCCAGTCCTGCCCCTGGCAGCTGTCCATAGCCGGATATCCATGGATATCCGGCTATGGACAGCAACGAGCACCACCACCCCGCCTCCCGCCTGCTGCGGCCCGGCCCGGCAGACAACACCCTCAGCTCAGCCTCGGCTCAGGTTCCACAGGCCAGCCACCAGGCGATCCAGGGCCTCGCTGAGCGCTTCGGCATCGAGCATTCCGTAGCTGAGCCGCAGGCAGCAGCCGCTCAGCCCGAAGCTGCTGCCGCTCACCAACGCCACGCGGTGCTGGCGGATCAGCTGCTCCATCGCCTGATCGCTGCTGAGCCTGCTCTCGAGCTGCAGCAGGGCATAAAACGCGCCATCCGGCTGGGTTAGCAGGCGCCAGGGAACCGCCGGCTTGCTGAGGGCGTCCAGCACCTGTTGGCGGCGGGCGGCAAGGCCCTGAATCTGCCCGCGGCACCAATCCGCGCCGGCGGCGAGGGCTCCGAGGGCGGCCTGCTGGTTGAGTTGGGGTGGGTGAATCAGGATCGTGTCCTGCACCTTGGCTAGATCAGCCATCAGGTTCTGCGGCACCACCGCCCAGCCAATGCGCCAGCCCGCCATGCCGTGGCTTTTGGAGAGCGAGCCCAGGGTGATCGTGTGGCTACCGCTGCCTGCGCCGCTGCCCGGACTCCACACCGATTCGCCGCCGTAGCTGAACAGCGCGTAGGCCTCATCGCTGATGTGCAGCAGTCCACGCTCGGAGCAGAGGCGATTGATCGCCGCCAGCACATCTGGCGGAAAGACGGCGCCACTGGGGTTGTTGGGGGAGATGGTCACGATGGCGCGGGTGCGCGGTGTGATCGCTGCCGCCAGCCGCTCCGGATCCGGCACCACGCCGGCCTCCACCGCCACAGGCGTGCCGCCCGCTAAGCGGATCGCCATCTCGTGATTGAAGTAGTAGGGAACCGGCAGGATCAGCTCATCGCCGGGGTCGCAGAGCACCTGCACCACGGCGTTGAACGCCATGTTGCTGCCGGCGGTGATCAGCAGCGCGCTCTCGCTCAGATCCAGACCCTGTTCGCGCCGCAGCCACAACCCCAGCGCTGCGCGCAGCCCCTCGGAGCCGGCCACCGGGCCGTAGCGATCGAGGCCTGGGTCCCCCTGCTGCAGCGCTGCAGCCACGGCCTGATGCACCTGGGGTGGCGGCCCCCAGCCCACCATGCCCTGGCCGAGCGACAGGGTGCCGGGGGTTTGACGGATCAGCTCCCCCATCACCGGAATCACCGGCTGCTGCACCTGCTTCAGCCGGCGGGCCGCCGCAGCTGGCTTCATTCCTGGCCGCTGGGCAGCGGCGGCAGGGCGGGCAGCCGGCCCGGCTTGGGTTTGCTGGTGCGGCCGTTGAGATCCACACCGTTGTCGAGGGGGAATTGCGGTTCGCGCTCCTGGCTGCGCAGCTGGGCGCGCAGGCTGGCCTGTTCGCTCCGCAGGCTCTGCACGGTTTGCTCCAGCCCTTCCAGGTTCTGCAGGCGTTCCGCAGTGGAGCGCACCTGCTCCTCGAGAGCATTGGTGCGATCGAGATCCTTCTCGTTCTCCAGGGTCTGCAGCTTGTCTTGCAGGGTTTGGATGCGTTCACCCTGCTGCCGCACCTGCAGCAGCAGCACCACGAACAGCACGGCCACCAGGGCGGTGAGGCCGGCACCGGTGCGGCGCATCCAGGTGGGCAAGGGGGCTTGCGGGCTGCTGGAGCGGGCGCTGGTGCTCATGGAGCGGCTGCGGATGCATCAAGTTTGGAACGCGCCGCCTCCCTTGGCGAGGCTTTTGGCTAGACCGGTGTCAGTTCACACCTGTCTGTGTCGCTCGAACAGCTCGATGCCTTCCTCGCTCACGCCCGCGAGCAGCCCCATCTGGCGGAGCGTTTGCAGCAGCCGTTGGATCTGGAGGAGCTGCTGCAGATCGCCCAGGCTGAAGGCTTCGCCCTGAGCGAGCACGACGTGATCGAGGCGCAGCTGCGGGAAGAGGAGCACCTCAGTGATGCAGAGCTGCAGCGCCGGGCTGGGGAGGAGGCGCGCCGCCTGCGCAGCTTCATTCCTGGTTGATCCCATGACCCTGATACCCGAACGGGTGGCGGACTATCCGCGCCCCCCAGCTCTTGTGGCCAGTGAGCAGCTGATTGAAGTGCGCGCCCTGGGGGCTCTGCTGGCTCAGACCCGCCGCAGCTTGCGGGTGCTGGAAACCTTTCACCCACCCACCTACTACCTGCCCCCTGAGGCGATGCAGCTTGAGCTGCTGGAGCCTGCAGCTGGCCGCAGTTTCTGCGAATGGAAAGGGGTGGCCAGCTACTTCACCGTGGTGGTGGGCGATCGACGCCTGGAGCGGGCCGTGTGGAGCTACGCCAATCCCACGGCAGCTTTTGCGCCGCTGGCGGGTTGGTATGCGCTCTATCCAGGCTTGATGGATGGCTGCTGGGTGGATGGTGAACCCGTGCAGCCGCAGCCCGGTGGCTTTTACGGCGGCTGGATCACCTCTGCGGTGCAGGGGCCCTTCAAGGGCGATCCTGCCCATCCGGAGTTGATCTGAGCCGGGCTGGGTTTCAGGCCTGCAGCAGGCGGCAACCGATCTGGATGGCACCGTTATCCAGAAGGCGGCCCAGCTTGAGTGCCACCGCTGCTTCGGCCCGATCGAACTGGGCCTGCATGCTGGTGACCCAGGCGATTTCTTCGTTGGTGATCACGCCGGTGGAGAGGCTCTCCAGAAACACTTCGCCGATGCTCATGTGCAAAGCCGTTGCGCTGCACGAACGGTAGGGAGGGTGCTTGGGCTGTCTGGTGGCTGTGATGCGTTGTTACCTCACAGCTGCGTCATGCTCGGTTGGTGTGAAGCCCGCCCATCCTGATGACCTTCTATGAACTGATCTGGCAGGGCGAAGGTGTGGGTGATGCCGGCGATCTCGAGGAGGCGCTGCTCAATTTTCAGGAGATCAAGCCCAAGGAGCTGAGCTGGCAGCAGGTGTTTGCCGATGCCAACCAAACGCCCCCCAGCATCCGCCGCTACCGCTCCTTCGATGCCTTCCTCGACAACGAAGACGAGCTCGAAACCATCCATCCAACGCAAGACATGCTTGAGCGTTTCGCGCCCGATCAGCCCTGAGTGGCCCGGTGCCCCTGGCGCTTGTGTAGTAGAGCCGCCACGCTGCGGGGATGGATCCCTTCTTCCCCAGTGATGCCCTGAACCCGCAGGTGTGGGGAGCGGAGGTGGTGCTGATGCAGCCCACGAGCCTGGAGGGGGTGCAGGAGGCGGTGATGGCCCTGCGGGACCACGCCACGGTGCTGCTCAATCTCTCCAGCCTGCCGGAGGATCAGATGCAACGGGCGGCTGATTTCATGGCTGGGGGTGCGTTTGCTCTAGACGCCCAGCAGGAGCGCCTTGGGGAGCGGGTGCTGCTGTTTGCGCCCCACTTTGTGCAGGTGCATCGCGATTGAGAGGGCAAGCTGGAGGGCTGCGGCAGGGGTGGTGATGGATGAGCGCGATCTGGACTTGTCGGCTTGCACACCTGTGAACCACCTGTGGGGCGAGCTGGTGGAGCGGCTGGGGCTGGAGCGCAGCACCCGGGCTGCGCAGCAGGCGCTCGACCTGCAAGCCATGCGCGGCAGCGACAGCACGCTGCCGGTGGTGCTGGTGGAAACCTGCGGCATGGCCTTGCTCGAGCGCGGAGCCCTGCGCCGCGCCACCGGTTTGCCCTGGCCGGAGGGGCCTGGAGCGCTGCTGCTGATCAGCCGCCCGCGCCAGGAGCTGCAGGTGCTGCAGCTGGAGCGCTAGTCGAAGCTGCAGGTGGGTGTGAGCCCCGGCACGCGGAACTCCATGAACCAGAGGTATTCGCGGCTGCGCCAGCCCAGATCAAAGGGTTCGGTGGCTTCCCAGTCCTCGGCCTGGAGCCCGAAGGCTTGCTCCAGAAACGCGGGCACCATGGCTTCCACCTCCTCCTGGCCGCCCTCGCCTTCCTCGAACAGGCGATCGGTGTAGATCACGGCAAAGATCTCGTTCTCCTCGTCGCAGATCACCACCTCAAAACCGCTGCCGCCGCCGGTGGGCAGGGTGTGGAGCTCGAAGTATTCGTCGCGCTCGAGTGGATCGCTGGGGGCCTGATCCAGCAGCGCGGCCAGGGCCTGCTTGAAGCGATCCAGAGCCATCGGGCCGGGGCGGGTGCTGTCAGTGTGGCGTCATCAGGTCGCAACGGCCAATGCAGCGCTGCCGGTGATCACCCATGGGCTGGATCCGGCCTGGATCGTGCACCACAGCCACGATCTGCTGGTGCTCAACAAGCCCCACGGCTTGCTCTGTCAGCCGGGGTTGGGGCCGGAGTTGGCCGATTCCCTGATCAGCCGTGTGCAAGGCCAGTGGCCCTCAGGCCAGCTGGTGCATCGCCTCGATCGTGATACCTCCGGCTTGATCCTGGTGGCGCTCACTTCAGAGCTGCATCGCGCCCTCAGCTGCCTCTTTGCGGAACGCCGGGTGCAGAAGCGCTACGTGGCTGATGTGTGTGGGGTGCCCGAAAACTCCGATGGATTAATTGAGCTGCCGATCGCGAAGCGTCAGCACCGCCCGCCCCTCTACGGGGTGGATCGGGCCGGCAAAGCCTGCGCCACCCGCTGGCGGTTGATGGGCCGCAGCAGCGGTTGCAGCCGGCTGGAGCTCGAGCCGCTCACGGGCCGCTCCCATCAGCTGCGGGTGCATTTGCAGGCCATCGGCCATCCAATCGTGGGCGACCCGTTGTACGGGCCCGATGCCAGTGCTTCGCTGGCAGCACCGATCCAGAGGCTGCATCTGCATGCCGCTGGCCTTGGCTTCACGCACCCCAATAGCGGCCAGCCCCTGCAGTTCATGGCTCCCACACCCTTTGAGCTCCCCAGCCCATGAGCGCCCATCCACCCGCCATCGCCGCCCTGGGCTACGTGGCTGCCAGCCTCACCACGCTCAGCTTCATTCCGCAGGCGATCAAAACCCTGCGCACCGGTGATACCCGCGGCATCTCCCTGCGCATGTATGCCCTATTCACCGCCGGCATCGCTCTTTGGGGCGTGTATGGCCTGCTCACGGGCGATGGGCCCTTGATCGTGGCCAATGCCATCACGCTGGTGGCGGCCGGTTTGATCCTGGATCGCAAGTGGCGCGCCTGGTGGGGCGAGCGCCAGGCGGATCAGCGGTTGCGGGGCGGCAGGCCGCTGCCATAACGCAGCAGCTGCAGCCAGCTCCCCATGCGCAGCCCGGCGGCGGCAAAGCCCGCAGCCACCAGCAGCGCAACCGCACCCCAGAGCCCAGGCCCGAGCCAGGCGCTGGCCACGGCGGCGATGGCAGCTGCGGCCCAGCTCAGCGGCTGCAGTTGCCGCAGGCGTCGGTCGGCGCCGGAGCAGCTGCGGCAGTGGCGGGTGTGGGCCTCGTAGCGCTCCATCAGCTCGCGCCGCGTCTGGCGGGGCGGTAGGCGTTCGCCAGGGAATGGCTCGCCGCCGTAGCGGTTCACCCAGTCGTGCAGGGCGCGGATGTAGAGATCGGCGCTGGTGGGGAGATGAAAGCTGCGGATTGCCTCATGGCTGCCGCCGCGCTCTTCCAGCACCCGCTCCTGCCAGTGCAGGAAGAGCTGGTCGTCTTCCAGCACCACGTGGTTGCCCAGATGCTGCAGCCATTGGGGCCGCAATCCCAGCAGCCGCGCCGGCCAGGGGGAGTTGAACTGAAAGGGGAAACGGGCGAACAGGCGGCATTCACCCCGGCGGATCGGGGTGGCGTACACCACGGTGAGGATGCGGGCGAAGCCTGTGGCCGTGAGGTCGTGCCACATCAGCGATGGGGCCGCGTAGGTGGTGAACTGGCTGCCGAGCTTTCCTCGCCGCGGACCCTCCTGCCAGAGGCCCGTGAAGCCCTCCGGGCCAAAGCTGGTGAGCTCCAGCTCCACCGGCCCGGCGTTTTCGCGGCGGCCCACCGTGGCGTGATGGGTGAAGGGCACATGGCTCACATCCAGCACGTTCTCCAGCAAGGTGAGCGCATCCATCGGCAGGTCGCGGAAGGTGTCCTGCACCACCCAGCCGGGCTCTTCGATCAAGGGCACCAGCGGCAGGGGCTGGGCTGGGGCTTCGGCGGGATCACCGCTGAACACAAACAGCAGCCCCTGGCCGGTGGCGGTGGCGTAATGGCGGCAGTTGCTGCGGGAGCCAATGCTGCTGCCGTCTGCAGCCTGAGGAATGGCTGTGCAGCGCCCCTCGCCGTTGAAGGTCCAGCCGTGATACGGGCACTCGAGCTCACCAGCGGCGTTGAGGCGGCCATCGGAGAGGGGCACCAACCGGTGCGGGCACGCATCCGCCAGAGCCCGCCATTGCCCGCTGCTGCGCTCAAACCAGAGCACCAGATCGTTCCCCATCAGGGTGAACGGTGTGGGCCGCGTGGGATCGAGATCCCGCAGGAAGGCCACGGGATACCAGGCCTGCTGCCAGCTGCTGCTGGGGTGGTTTGCTTGCATCAGCGTGGTTGCTTCCCAGCCGTTCAGGCGCTGTAACCCTTGCGGGCTGGGATCGGATACGGAATCCGACGATGGCGCATCCGGCGCCACACCCGCACGAAGGCCCGCACCAGCAGCTCCAGTTCGGCCAGGCTCAGGCCGCTGTCGAGCAACTGGCCATCGCGCCAGCGGGCTTCCACGATGCGCCGCACCATGGCGCGGGCTTCCTGCTCGCTCGTGTCGGGCGGGAGGGAACGCAGGGCGGCTTCACAGCCATCGGCCAGCATCAGCACGGCCGTTTCGCGGCTGCGGGGGATGGGGCCGCGGTAGCGGAAATCGGCTTCGCGAATGTTGGGATCGCGGCGGCGGGCTTCGTGCAGGAAGTAGCCCATCTTCAGCGTGCCCTGATGCTCGGGGATGAAGTCGGCCAGGGGGCGGGGCAGGCGGTAGCGGCGGGCGAGCTTGAGCCCTTCATCCACGTGGGCCTGGAGGATGCCGGCGCTCAGTTGCGGGTCATCGAGCTTGTCGTGGGGGTTGTCGGTGCCCATCTGGTTTTCGATGAACCATTGCGGGCCGTGCAGTTTGCCCACGTCGTGATACAGCGCGCCGGTGCGGATCAGATCGGTGTCGGCCTGGATGGCCCGGCCCCCCTCTTCCGCCAGGCCGCAGATCATCAAGGTGTGCTCAAAGGTGCCGGGGGCCTCGCACGACAACCGGCGCAGCAGCGGCCGCTCCAGATCCGCCAACTCCAGCAGCCGTGCCCGGGTGAGCAGGTCAAAGAAGCTCTCCACCAAGGGGCTGATCAGCAGTACCCCCAGCAGCAGTCCACCCAGCAGCACCGCTTCTCCGGGAAGATCAGCTCCCACCGGCAGCCGCCCATCCCCCTCGCCGCTGGCCACCGCCAGCTGCAGCAGCAGCCATTCGGCCACCAGTGCACCCACAGGGATTAACAGAGCCAGTTGCAGCAGCTGGGCGCGGCTGCGCTGGCGCCCGGCCAGCACCGCTGTGGCGGCAGCCACGCCGGCCGCCACCAGGATGCGCTGGTCGTTGAAGGGGGCCAGGGGCAGCGGCCAGAGCAGCGAGGCCATCGCCACCCAGGCCAGGCCGGCTGTGGTGCCAAGCCCCTGGGCCAGCAGCAGGGTGGCTGGCACCAGCAGCGCCAGCGGGCTCGCGGCAGACCCGAGCCAGAGCTTGAAGCCCTGCACGATCAGCAGCAGCCCCAGGGCCAGCAGCGCCTGGCGCGGCTCCAGGCTGGCGCGGTTCTGGCGCAGCACCAGCACCAGCACACCGCAGGCGGCCAGGGCTTCGCAGGCATGCAGCAGCCAGGCGCCGATCAGGGGGCGGCGGTTTACCAGCCCGAAGTAATCGAGCACCGCATACGACTGATTGCTGATCGGTTCGCCCTGGCGCGTGATCAGCTCGCCCGCGCGCACCTTGATCGTGGGGATGCCCTGTTGGGTGAGCAGGTCTTCGATCAGCCGCTGGCTGAGGGTGGCATCGATGCGCAGGTTGCTGCGGCCCTGCAGCGAGCTCGCCACAACGCGGCTGCCCAGGCTCCGCCCGGGTTCGGTGAGAGTCTCCAGTTGCAGCTGGGCGGCTTGCTCCAACTGGCGGTGCGCAACGCTGCTCACCAGGCCCTGCTGCAACATCCGCCGCTGGGCCTGGCGCAGATCCTCTTCCCAGGCCTTCAGCACCGCCGGCGATTGACCTGCCAGCCAGTCGCGCTCCTCGGGGCTGAGATCGAGGGGCGACACCTGCTCCTGGTTGGTGCTGGCCAGGCGCTGGATCGCCTGCAGTTGCCGCTCCAGCCGCTGCTCCAGTTCACGGTTGATGCGCGGATCCACCACCTGCACGTGGGTGCGTGGCCCGAGCTGCGAGCGCCGTTGCTCCAGCGCATCGGAATCCACCACCGTGGCGGCCTTGGGGGCGCGCATGGTGAAGGGGGCGGGCACGCCGGGCCTGAGGCTGGGCTCCACCAGCCACGGCCAGCTGGAGAGCAGGGCCACCAGCAGCGCCATCACCAGCACTGCCAGCCCATCGCGCCGGCGCCAGGGCGTGAGGGCCTGGCGCGGCAGCTCGAGGCGCAACAGCCCGCGCCGGAGCCGCATCAGGGTTCGCCAGGGGCGATGGCCGGGACCCGTGCCGCTCACTGAAGAGGCGTTGAAGTGTCCACGCTAGCGATGCCGTTGCATGCTGATGGCAGTGACAGGTGCCCACGGGTCATGGCCACGCGTCTGGATGGCCGCCAGCTGGCGGCAACGATCGAAGAGCGGTTGCAGGCCGTGGTGGCCGACCGGCTTGAGCGCGCCGGGCGGCCGCCGGGCCTGGCGGTGCTGCGGGTGGGCGATGACCCTGCCAGTGGCGTGTATGTGGCCAATAAAGAGAAAGCCTGCAGCCGCATTGGCATCACCAACCTCGGCGCCCACCTGCCGGCAGACACCCCAGTCGCCGAGGTGCTGAGCACCATCCAGCGCCTCAATGCGGATCCCGCCGTCGACGGCATCCTGCTGCAGCTCCCCCTGCCGGCGGGGCTGGATGAGCGGCCGCTGCTGGCGGCGATCGATCCCGAAAAGGATGCCGACGGCCTCCACACCCTCAACCTTGGGCGGCTGCTCAAAGGAGAGCCTGGCCCCCGCAGTTGTACCCCCGCCGGGGTGATGGCGCTGCTGGCGGCTGCCGGTGTGGAGCTTTCCGGCAAGCGGGCCGTGGTGGTGGGCCGCAGCATCCTGGTGGGCCAGCCGATGGCGCTGATGCTGCAGGCGGCCAACGCCACCGTGAGCATCGGCCACTCCCGCACCAAAGATCTGGCGGAGCTCACCCGCCAGGCGGATGTGCTGGTGGTGGCGGCCGGCAAGCCGCGCATGATCGGCGCTGAACACGTGAAGCCCGGTGCGGTGGTGGTGGATGTGGGCATCCACCGCCTTGAAGGTGAGGCTGGAGCCAAGCCGCGTCTGTGCGGGGATGTGCGCTTTGAAGAGGTGGAGCCGATCGCCAGCGCCATCAGCCCAGTGCCCGGCGGCGTGGGCCCGATGACGGTGACCTTGCTCCTGGTGAACACCGTGGCCAGCTGGTGCCAGCGCTGCGGCCTGGATCAGCCGTTGGCGGATCTGTTGCCGTGATGAATCCACCTAGCCTTACGAGGATTCATCTCAAGCAGGTCGATGAAAGGTGAACTCACCGCCGTGATTGAGCCGGCCGAGGAAGGTGGCTACTGGGCCGTCTGCATCGAAGTCCCTGGCGCCAACGGGCAGGGCGATACCCCCGCTGAGGCCAAGGCCAGCCTGCTTGAGGCTGTTCAGCTGATCCTGCAGGACCGGCAGGACGACATCCTTCGCAGCCTGCCCAGTGATGCTGTGTGTGAGCCGCTGCTGGTCGGTTAGGTCTGCCCTTTGAAGCGGAAGGACCTGGAGCGAAAACTGCGTCGTGCCGGCTGTGTTCTGAAGCGGGAAGGCGCCAGCCACTCGCTCTGGATCAACCCATCCACGGGGATGCAAGAAGCGATTCCACGCCATGCGGAGATCAAAGAGCTTCTGGCACGCAAGATTCTGCGTTCACTTCTTGGTCATTGATTGGGTGCCCTAGGCCCTGGCCTGAGAGAATCCGGCGCAGCGATGGCCCCTGGCCCAGCCCCCATGACCGCGGCCGTCACCAGCACCGATAGCCCCTCCACCGGTGACGCGCCCGGATTCGACTTCGCGGCCTACCTGGAGGGCGCGCGGCTGAAGGTGGAAGCCGCCCTGGATGGCTCCCTCGGCCCGGAGCGACCCGAAAGCCTGCGGGAGGCGATGCGCTACTCCCTTTTGGCGGGTGGTAAGCGGCTGCGGCCGATCCTCTGCCTGGCGGCCTGTGAGCTGGCGGGTGGCGACAGCGCCCTGGCGATGCCCACGGCGGTGGCGCTGGAGATGATCCACACCATGTCGCTGATCCATGACGATCTGCCCGCCATGGACAACGACGATCTGCGCCGCGGCATGCCCACCAACCACAAGGTGTATGGCGAAGCCAACGCGATCCTGGCCGGTGATGCCCTGCTCACCCGCGCCTTCGAGATGGTGGCCCTGCGCAGCCCCGGCGTGCCGGCGGAGCAGCTGCTGAAGGTGGTTGGGGAACTCAGCCTGGCCTCGGGTGCTCCGGGCCTGGTGGGCGGCCAGGTGGTGGATCTGGAGTGCGAGGGCAAAGACGTTGACCTCGACACCCTTGAGTACATCCACCTGCACAAAACCGGCGCCCTGCTGCGCTCCTGCGTGCTCACCGGCGCCCTGATTGCCGGTGCCCCTGAGGCACTGCTGGAAGCCCTGCGCACCTACGCCCGTGGCATCGGCCTGGCCTTCCAGATCATCGACGACATCCTCGATGTGACCGCCAGCAGCGAGGTGCTCGGCAAAACCGCTGGGAAAGACCTCACCGCCGACAAGACCACCTATCCCAAGCTCCTGGGCTTGGAGGAATCGCGCCAGCGCGCTGATGCGCTCGTGGCTGAGGCCAAGGCGGCCCTCGAACCCTGGAGCGCCGGCGGCAAGGCCGCACCGCTGCTGGCCCTGGCCGACTACATCACGAGCCGCGACCGATGAGCACGCCCCTGCTCGGGATCCTCGACAACGGCGCGCTCTGGTGGGGCCTGGCGGCCTGCGGCAGCGCCCAGCTCTCGAAGCTGCTGATCGAACTGGTGGTGCACCGCCGCTGGAATCCCAAGGTGCTGGTGGAAACGGGGGGCATGCCCTCCAGCCATTCGGCTCTGCTCACCGGCACCGCCGCGGCGCTGGGCTGGCAGCAGGGCTTTGATTCCCCCGTGTTCGCCCTGGCGGCCACGATGTGTTTTGTGGTGCTCTACGACGCCGCTGGTGTGCGCCGTGCGGCCGGGATCACAGCCCAGCGGGTGAACGGGCTGCCCGATGGGCTCTGGGAGCTGCACCCGGATGAGGCACCGGAGCTCAAGCCGCTCAAGGAAAACCTCGGCCACACCCGTCTGGAGGTGTTGGTGGGCAGCTTGATCGGGCCGCTGGTGGCTTTGCCGGGATTGGTGTGGGTGGGATCTCCGCTGGTCATTGCCCAGCACTGGGGCTGGTTGGCGATTGGCTGAGGGGCTCACGGCTGGCCAGGCTGCTGCTGCGGCGGCGTTCGCGGCCTGGCTCAAGGCTCCCTACGACGGCACGCCGTTTGTGCTCAGCGGCTTTGCGGGCACCGGCAAGACCTACCTCTCCCGCCATCTGCTGCAGCAGGTGGACGATCTGGGGTTGTGTTGGACGGTGGTGGCCCCAACTCACAAGGCGGTGGGGGTCCTGCGTCAGCAGCTCGCTTGGGCTGGCCTGCAGCCCACCTGGTACCCGAGCACGATCCATCGGTTGCTGCGGCTCAAGCTCAAGCGCCAAGGGGATCTCGAGCGCTGCGAGGAAACCGAGCAGACGGCCGCATCACTCGAAAACCTGAGCCTGGTGCTGGTGGATGAGGCCTCGATGGTGGACAGCACCCTGCTGGACATCGCCCTGCGCTGCGCCCATCCCTTCCGCACGCGGCTGGTGTTTGTGGGCGATCCGGCCCAGCTGCCACCGGTGGGGGAGCCCACCAGCCCCGTGTTCGCCATGGGCCGCGCTGCCGCCGCCAGCCTGAGCGAGGTGGTGCGCCACCAGGGGCCCGTGCTGCAGCTGGCCACGGGCCTGCGCAACGGCCAGCTGCCCTGCCGCCAGCCGCCGCCGCTGCCGCCGGTGCGCGACCCCCAGGGCCAGGTGGCTGTGCTGCCTCGCAACGATTGGCTGGCTGCGGCCCAGTCGGCCTTGCGCCGCGGCGCTGAGCTCGACAACCCCGATCACGCCCGCATCCTCTGCTACACCAACCGCGCTCTGGAGCACTTGGTTCCCATCGCCCGCCGGGCCATCCACGGCGAGATGGCCGACCAGTTGCCGGTGCTGCCAGGCGAGGTGCTGATCACCCGCGCGGCGGTGATGGCGCCGGCGTGTCGGGCCGGCGAGGAGGCCGCCGAAGAGCCCGACATGCTGCTCGGCTCCAACCGCGAGCTGGTGGTGCGTGATGTGACCCCCGAGCGCTGCGATCTGGCGGATTTCGGCATCGGCAGCGGTGATGGCCTCACTGCTCCGGTGATCGACACCCTGAATGCCGAGGTGGATGCTGGCGAGGCACGCCTCACGCTGCGCCTGCTGCCGCCCGCCGGCAGCCATGCACGCCAGGAGCTCGATGCCCTGATGGCTCAGCTGCGCCAACAGGCCCGCGATGCCGGCAAACAAGCCGGGCGTGCGCTGTGGCGCCGCTACTTCCTGGTGCGTGATGCCTTTGCGTCGTTGGGGCCAGCGGCTGTGCTCACGGTGCACCGCAGCCAGGGCAGCACCTTTGGCGAGGTGTTCGTGGCGGGTGATGTGTTCTGGCCCAGCGATGCGGTGCTGCGCCGCCAGCTGGTGTACGTAGCCGTGAGCCGCGCCAGCCAGGCGGTGTGGCTGGTGGCGGATGCTCGCCGTGGTGAGGCTCCCGCTGAGGAGCAGCGCCTCTGGCGTGATTGGCTCGCGGCCGGGGCCTGAGCTCAGCTCAATTGCAGGCCTTCGATTCCCTGCCAGCCGAGGTAGCCCGCCAGCACCAGGCTCAGCCCCCCCACCAGCAGATCGCCCCGGGCAAACAGCACTTGCTTGCCCTTCTCGAGCAGCGGCACCACCCGATCGCGACCCACCAGCACCGCACCAAAGGGCAGCAGCAGCGCCAGGCTGGCGGCTACGGAGAAGCCAGCGGTGTACAGCACCTCTTGCACACGGCTCAGGCCTGAGGCCAGCAGCGCTGAAGCCGCCTTGGCGAACAGAAACAGATCATCGGGGCTGATCACCTCAATGGCGCAGCTGGCCCCGAGCAGCAGCGGCAGTGGCATGGCGCAGAAGCGATCCAGCTGACGGGTCCAGGCGGGAGGATCCTTTCCTTCCTCCTTGCGCTCCAGCAGTTCCTTGAGGCCCAGAGCCAGGAGCGCTCCAGCGGCCAACAGATCCAGCCCGGTGCGGTGGCTGCTGCCTTTGTCCATGGTGAGCAGCAGGCCGTGCCCCACGGTGAGCAGCAGCACCACCATCGCGGTGACGGTGACCATCCAGGCCAGCACAAACAGCCCGCCCCGGCGCAGCGGCTGGGGGCCCAGCAGCAACAGCAGCAGCAAGCCGATATGGATCGGACTGATGGCAATGCCACTGCCGTAGGCCAGCAGCTCGGCCCACAGGGTCCCGTTTGTCATCGCGGCTGGTTCAGCGTCGAATTTCGAACCAGTCTTCCCTGCTTGGTGCCAGTTGGCTATGGCTCACGCTGTGCACCCCGGCTCCCTGGGGACCCCGTTCGCACCAGAGCCGCAGCTCGGTGAGCTGGTGCAGCGCCCCCTCTGCCTGCACCTCCACCGAGCCATCGGGCCGGTTGCGCACCCAGCCGTTCAGATCCAGTTCGCGCGCCTTCTGGCAGCAGGCGGCGCGATAGCCCACGCCCTGCACCCGGCCGCGCACGATCAGCTGCCAGCGCTCCAGCCGAGCTTGCGCGGATGGATCAGGCCGTTCCACCTCCAGCCACTCGCGCTGGCGCACGCTGCGGCCAATGCGGCCCGGTGTGTAGGCATCGGCGATCAGCCAGCCCGGTGCCCGCGATTCCACCTGGCGCGGTGTGCTGCGCTTGGCTGCCGATTCTTTGTGTTTGCGCACTGCTGCCAACCCCCAACCACCTGTGCTCAAGCTGGCACGGCAGCGGCCCGCTGGCTACGGGTGCGGAACCGGCGCGATGGGCGCATTCCAACGCAGCAGGGCTCGTTGCTCCCGCTCGCTGCCCAACACGCAGAAGCTGCCGGTACCCAGCACCAAGAGGGCCCCGCCGACGGCCCCGAGCCCCAGCCAGCATCCCGCCAGGCTGCGCAGGATGTGCCCATGAGCGAACAGCGCCACGCGGCCCCCCGGGTGCTGCTGTACCAGCCGTGCGATCAAGGCATCACAGCGCTGCTGCACCTGCGTCAGGCTCTCGCCGCCGGGGCAGGGATGGCTGAACACCGTCCAGCCGGGAACGCTCTGGCGGATCTCGGCGGTGGTGATGCCTTCGTAGCGGCCGTAGTCCCACTCGCGCAGATCGGGTTCGAGCTGCGCCTGGCCGCCCAGGCCCGCCAGCTCACAGGTGCGCCGCGCCCGCTGCAGGGGGCTGCAGTACACCGCATCAAACGTGTGTTGGGCCAGCAGGGGAGCCAGGGCGCGGGCTTCGGTTTCGCCGTCAGGCAGCAGGGGGATGTCGGTGCTGCCGGTGTGGCGGCCGTTGCGGGCCCATTCCGTGGCGCCATGCCGCAGCAGCCAGAGTTCAGGGTTGGCCATCAGGGGTGCGCGCAACAGGGCAGCAGAGGGGAGGTGCGCCGGGCGGCGGCCGTCAGCCGCTGCGGAATCCAGCGGCAGCCCCCCCAGTGCAGGTGCAGCCAACTGGCATGGAGGGTGCTGGTGCTCCAGCCCTCGGGGCGCGGCGGGCAGCCCCAGCCCTCAAGCTGCCACAGCTGATCGGCTTTGTCAGGGCTGCTGCTCAGCTGCCAGCGGTGAAATTCATGGCCGTTCACCTGCTCGCCGCGCTGCAGCACCAGGCCGCTGCGCAAGGCGGTGGCACTGCGGTAGCCGAGGCTGAGCTGGCCGCGTTCGGCCCGAAACGGCAGCAGGCCGGCCATGGGGTGGCTGTTGCCTTGTTGGTCGGTGAGTGCCTGGCCGAGCAGCAGCAGGCCGCCGCATTCTGCATAGATCGGTAAACCGTGCCGTTGGGCCCGCTGCAGCTCCTGCAGGCTGCGCTGGCTTGAGGCCAGCTGGGCTGCATGCAGTTCCGGGTAGCCCCCCGGCAGCACCAGCGCCTGGCAGCCCTCGGGCAGCGGCTGATCCGCCAGGGGCGACCAGTGCTGCACCTCCACCCCTCGCTCCACCAGCAATTCACTGGCTTCGGGATAACGGAAATGGAAGGCGGCATCGCTGGCGATGGCGATGCGCACCGGCTCGCGGCCCGTGCTGGCCGGCTCGCTGTCGCTAGGCGGGGAACGTGGCTTCGGTGTGGGCGTGGGTGCCTGCAGCAGCGGCCAGAGCTGCTCCAGTTCCAGATGCCGCTCGGCCAGATCCGCCCAGGCCCCAAGCCGTTGTTCCAGATCGGCCAGCTCGTGGGCGGGCAGCAGCCCCAGGTGCCGCGAGGGCAGTTCCAGGCTGTCGTGGCGGGGCAGGGCCCCGAGCAGCGGCATGGCGATGGAGCGCAGCGCTTCAGCCAGCAGGGCGTGGTGACGCTCGCTGCCCACCCCATTGAGCACCACTCCGGCCAGCTGCAGGCTGGGTTGGTGGTCGCGAAAGCCTCGCACCAACGCCGCCACCGATCCCGCCTGGCGGCTGGCTTCCACCACCAGCACCACCGGCAGCTTCAGCAGTTGGGCCACATGGGCGGAACTGCCCTCGCTGCTGGCACCGCGGCCATCGAACAAGCCCATCACCCCCTCCACCAGGCTCAGCTCGGCCGTGCTGCCGTGCTGTTGGAAGCTGCCCTGCACCCAGGCCTCACCGCAGAGCAGCGGATCGAGGTTGCGGCAGGGGCGGCCGCTGGCGGCGCTGAGCAGCTGGGGGTCGAGGTAATCGGGCCCCACCTTGAAGGTTTGGATGCTGCGGCCGCGGCGCCGGGCCAGGGCGGTGAGCGCCAGGCTCACCAGGGTTTTGCCGCTGCCGCTGGCCGGGGCGGCGATCAGGCAGGGCATGGAGGCCGTTTAGTTGGGCAGCAGCTTGGCAGCCAGGGCCGCGGCGCTGGCCAGCAGCGGGTTGGTGCTGTCGTGTCCGCCGCCCAGCAGCCGGGCCATCTCCATCTCCTCGCTTTCATTGGGCAGGGGCACCACCTCTTCAGCGAGCTCCATCGAGGCCACGCCGCCAGCCTCCAGGCGCATGCAGCCGCCCGATTCCGAGCAGAGGATCACGCAGAGCGGCGGGCGCTGCGGTGGCGCGCAGATCAGCCGCAAGCCCACCAGGGCACCGGGGTGCATCTTGCTCACCCCCACCGGCACGGGCATCAACCGGAACTGCACGCTCTGGCCATCGCTGCGCTGGAATTCAGCGCCGATGCCGCGCCCCTCCCCGGCACCGCCATCAATCCAGAAGCTGTTCAGCAGGTGCCAGCCGAGGCGATCGGCGATCCAGGCCGCCAGCAGCAGCCCCTTCACGGGGTGCTGGCCTTCCACGTCGATGTCGAGCTGCACCACCTGATCGAGGGCGCTTTGGCGGCAGGGCGGGTCGAACACCATCGCCAGCGATTCCCGCCAGGTGCGCAGCCGCAACCAGTTCAGGTCGTTCACGGCCTGGCCCTGCTCGATCCGCTGCACCAGCAGATCGAGACAGCGGCGCGGTTCACCGATGGAGCTATCCACCACCAGCCGGCGCGGTGGTACGGCCAGGGCTTCCAGCAGCTCCGGCGATTCATCCATCGTGCCGTTCCACCACACCCAGCAGGGCAGGTCGCTCGGAATCAGCTCCTGCAGCATCGCCAAACCCTGCTGCATGGCTCCCATGCCGCCCCGCAGCACAACCACATCGCCGCAGGCATCAGCGCTCACGCCGCGCTCCTCGGGCAGCGGGCAGTAGGCCGCCACGGTGGATTCCAGTTGCTGATCACCCGCCAGGGTGGGCGCCAGGGTGATCAGCCGGCGGGGCTGGTGCGCGCTGATGGCGCGATCCACGAATTGGCCGCGCAGATCTTCAGCGCCATGGCTTCCCGGCAGCTGGCCGAGCGCCCAGGCCACATCCGGTGCGGTGGGTGCTGTGCTGGCGGGCAGGCCGAGTGCCCCGATCGCCTCGCGGGCGGCCTCCAGCAGCTGGTCGTTGAGCAGACCGGTGATCGGCCCATCGGCCCGGCCAGTGCGGATCAACTGTTGCTGCAGCCAGGAGGGCTCCCACACCACCAGGGTGAAGGTGGCGGCACCGCTGGAATCCTTGAGGTTGTCGGTCCAGAGCCGGTTGAGATAGGCCGGCACTTCGCTGGGGGGCAGTTGGAGCGGGGCCTGGAGGGTGAGCTGGGGAGCCATGGGGTGTTGTGCAGCGAAAACGGCAGCGGAGGGGAAGCGAAGGCAGTGGGCGAAGGCAGTCGGGAAACGATCAGGGGCGACGCCACATCAGGCCGTCCTCGGCCAGCAGGTTGTCGGCAGCACTGGGCCCCCAGGTGCGGGCCTCGTAGGGGTACACCGGCAGCTGGTGGGGTGCGTCTTCGATCAGCTCCAGCAGTGGGGTGTAGAGGCGCCAGGCGGCTTCCACCTCATCGCTGCGGGTGAACAGGGTGGGATCGCCGAGCATGGCGTCGGCCAGCAGGCGCACATAGCCCTCATCGGAGGGTTCCCCGAAGCTCTCGTCGTAGCTGAAGTGCATGTCCACCGGGCGGCTGCGCATGCCGGAGCCGGGGGCCTTCACGTCGAACACGAAGCCGGCGCCCTCATCGGGCTGGATCCGCAGCACCAGCTGGTTGGCGGTGGGGGTGCCGCCGGCTGCATCGAACAGCTGCACGGGTGCCTTGCGGAAGGTGAGCACCACCTCCGAGAGCCGTTTGGGTAGGCGTTTGCCCGTGCGGAGGTAGAAGGGCACCCCCTGCCAGCGCCAGTTGTCGATGAACAGCTTCATCGCCACATAGGTTTCGGTGGTGCTCTCGGGATTCACCCCCGGCTCCTCCCGGTAGCCCGCCATCGGATTGGCCGGGTTGCCGCCGCGGCTGTATTGCCCGCGCACGCAGCACTTCCAGGGTTCGTCTTCGTTGGCCAGGCGTGCTGCCTGCAGCACCTTGGCCTTCTCGCTGCGGATCGACTCGGGATCGAAGTGCCCAGGGGTTTCCATGGCGGTGAGCGCCAGCATCTGGGTGAGGTGGTTCTGCACCATGTCCCGCAGGGCGCCGCTGGTTTCGTAGTAGCCGGCCCGCTCCTCCACCCCCACGGTTTCCGCCGCCGTGATCTGCACGTTGGCGATG